>Ga0126312_10000236_pt1 | contig 29586 bp, 33 predicted proteins | sample Plot104A_FD_92537 | JGI IMG/M metagenome (GOLD analysis project Ga0126312, IMG submission 92537) | Serpentine soil microbial communities from UC McLaughlin Reserve, CA, USA - Plot104A | ecosystem: Environmental > Terrestrial > Soil > Grasslands | place: USA: UC McLaughlin Reserve, Lake County... | reverse complement strand
TTAACCACAGATGTCGATGTAATTCAATTCCTTTCCTTATCATTTGAAGGACCTGCAAAATGGTTCTTTATTGGGATCATTCTATATTTGATACTAATTGTTGCTATAGCAGTAACTGCTGTATTTTATAACCATTTGGAAATCAACCTCAAAAGAAAGTTCTCCAAGGTATCAAATGTTCTTGCTTGGATTCACTTGTTTGGTATGAATATCGGAGGCGCTGGTGCTACCATACTTATGATATTTGCAGGCCTAGCTGGTTCTGGAGTCCTCTCACTTTTTATCGAAGGAAAATTGGGGAATGAAGACGTAGCAATAATGACCTCCTTTATACCTTCTATAGCATTTTTTATTGTGATATTAAGTGTAGGGGTAATATGCGGCGGTATTGCTTATCTAATGGCTTACAGATCGAAAGGATAATAACAGTATTGACATTGCGGCTTTTGTCGTCACTTTAATATCAAGATCTCCAAAACATAGACGTTACAATATCATCTATTATCTTGGTCTGTTAACAGCGCTCATCTCGCCGAATCAGCTTCGCTAGTAAAAGTTTGTTAGCTTATGTCATTTCTTATTTCCTTCTTGCCAGCATCTACAAGAGACTACGTCATGAACTCCATTATTAGAGAGAATTGATTTTCCCGGCAGAGACATGAATATCCTCCTCCTCATACTCCCGCCGCTGTTGGAACATTCACAATTCCTGCGTTTGCAAGTTCTGAACCGATGCCATAACCAACCAACGCAATACCCGTGCCAAGTCCGGCCATCTCTATCCCGCCCCAGATCCAGCTTTTCTTTGCCATGCGCCCCTTCAGCGCACCTACGATAAATGAAGACGCCACGCTGATGACGATTGCCACTATGATGGCGGTGATTGAAGACATCAGGCCAGCCTTAACAGCAAAGTAAGGAATTATCGGAAGAATTCCTCCTAGAAGAAAGGAACCAAACATAACGAAAGCTCCCTTCAAAGGATTTCCAACAATTTCCAAGTTAAGGCCCAGCTCTTCTGTCAACATAGTCTTGAGCCAGACATCTTTGTTGGATGTAATTTTGCTAACAATACTGGTTAACTCTTCTCCTTCAAATCCCTTGGCCCGGTAAATATCTTCTATCTCTTCTCTTTCCTTATCTGGAATAGTCTGCATCTCGTACTCTTCACGCTTTATCTCAGATTCTAGTATCTCCCTCTGGGATTTCACGGCAAGGTAATTTTGTACAGCCATTGCTTTTGCCCCCGTAAACATCCCTATCAGAGCGGCAAGGATGACTACGTCTGCGGCTATTATCGCGCCGCCGACACCAGCCACTATTCCAAGCGATGTGTTTACCCCGTCGCCAAATCCAAAAACCAGATCCCTTATGTAGTTGCTTTCTCTTATGTGCGGTTCAACGTGAGTAATTCGCGAAGACAATGTAAGAACAGAGATCCTCTTCTTTAATTATTAACTTGTTCTCCTATCCTCTGCAGAAGCCGGCATATCATTTTGATTGCTCACTGTTACTGCCGCTTCCGTAGCAGTGAATGAATACCGTGCTACTTCTCATTCTAAAACAAACTTTATCTTTGCATCATTCGTTAGTATGTTTTGTTCTTAAGTCTTAATGCAGTATCCGCACATTCGTTGTGCTTGAGATCAATTGCAGATTTGGTATAAAAAATCAGGCTATATCGATATCTGACAGCTCAATAACAGAAGATGCAAAACTTTCCCTAAATCTTGCTTCATGGAGGTCTACTAACGGGTAGCTTATATGGGCATAATGAGTGGCTCGATAACAATAGGCACTGAAACCATGCAGATACACACTCTGGTCAAGCGCACTATTTGCCCTATGCCCACAAAGTGTTTGCGTATGCAGTAACTCAGAAAGCGGCGGAGGGAGCGACTCTTCCAGAAGCGAACAGCAAAAGCTGCCCATTGCAAAATCTGACCAAGCATTCAAAATAGATGTTCTTAGCCTCCAAAGCAAGCTTGCGTCAGAGTGGTCCTTGAAGCTGAACGGAGATATATCCTTGGCCTAACCTTTTCTCTTTTTTTTGTTTGTTTGGTACGCACATCACAAATTTACAACGTTCTTTAAAGGATTGAGTGAAACAATATATCATGGGGTTGGCCGATCCTAAAGATGCCATTTTGCTCGGGCTGATCGAAACAATTTCCGGAATTAGGTACAACCAATTGTCAAGGTTGACAGGCTTTGCGCATGGTGTGCTGTTCTACCATTTGAAAAGTTTGACGAAAAGGAGGGCAATCAGAGTTGTCAGGGAACCCGGTGTGACTTCATTTTATCCGGGCCGTATTTCAAGGAGAGAAATGAGCATTTTGAAATGCCTCCCACGACCACACCTTAGAGACATAATTGAATTTGTACTAGAACACGAGAACTGTACCTCCCGAGAAATTATGAAATATACAAACAAAGCTTCTTCGACCATCTCTTCGCATCCTAGAGTACTAGAGTAAGTTGGCATTATTACTGCGCGTGAAAGGCACACTAACCGATGCACTCTGCTAAAAAGAAAATTGATTTCAAAAATACTGACAAAGTATAGTTTTCATTTCACAGGGTGTACTGCCAGTAAAAGCTAGGCACTTTTTAGTCGCCGCCGTATCTGCTGCACGAGAAGTGTTCTTCTTTGCTAGTTCCTCATTCTTAATGCAGTACGTATGTTACGGTTGAGGTCAATCGAGGACTTGGCGTAAAATAGTGCACTCAATACAATTCCCGCTGCTATCCCAGGTGCAATGACCACCGGAAATTGCAATCCAAGTTGTTGGATCCCTCCTCCGTTTGAAGGTGGACTATTGGCTTGCTCTTCCCCTCCACTACTACTGCTGCCACCGGCCGCCGGCGGCTGGGCGGGAGGCTTGGCTGTGATAGATATGCTCCCAAGCCCGTTGCCCCGCTGGGCTGCAAACCATACCTTGCCACTGTCGTCTACGGTTAGGTATTGAATAAAAGAACCAGCTATTGGGATATTTGCCTCTTTGCTTGCGCCTGTCCTTGGGTCAATCAAGGCAACCTTGTCTATCAGATGCTCTGCAATCCACAGGTTGCCATAGCTGTCCATCGCCATTCCAAAAGGCGCTCTAGAATTGTCCGGTGACGGATATTTGTGGAATGTGCCTAGAAGCGTATTAAACGCTGTCACCGTATGGCCTGTATGCTCTGAGATATACAGGGTTCCGGGGCTCTTAACGTCCTCAAATATTGCCGCCGGCTCGCCTAGCGCCTGGTCGTCGCCCTTTGGAGCATACTCTGTTATCTTGCCGCTGCTGACATCTATTTTTGCTATTTTCCCAATAGCTTCTGCAAACCAGACATTTCCCTGGCTGTCAGTAATGATTCCAGTCGGCTCTGCTTTAGCCGTTGGGATGTCATTGAATGTAAATTGCCCCGTGGCAGGAGTGTATTTTGCCACCTTGTTTGACTGAAGTATGGGCATCCACAAGTTTCCGTCGTTGTCAATCGCAAGCCCAGTTGGGATTCCTTCTGACGGTATCACAAACTGCTTTGCTGATTTTGCATCAGGGTCGTAGAGACCAAGTGTGCCGTTTGGCTGCTTTGTTAGAGGGTCAATATACCACAGCTTGCCGTCGGGTGCTAGCGCAATCACAGTAATAATGTTGGCCCCTTGTATCTTGTGCTCTGCATATTTGCCGGTGTCAACATTTAGCTGCCAAATCCTGCCTGAATTGAGAGTCGTATCGCCCACCCATATTAAGTGCCTCGCTGAATCAAACACTGGAAAGAGCGGCAGGCTGCTACTTGGAGTTTCGTATTTTTTGACTGAAAAATCAAGGTCTGATACTTGCGGCTTAACGTTTATGTCAAATGTCGCAATCATGTTGTTTCCCTTTGAGTTTACACCTTCCACTATGATATTCCAAGGCCCTGCCACACCAAATGCAGCTTCAGAAGAAAATTCGCCATCTGACTGCTTCTTTATGTCGATAGTTACCGGCCCTATCCCTTTTTCAGCCTGTGTCATTTTAAGCGTCGCCGATTCTATGCTGTCGACAGGCTTGTCGTCAGCTCTAACGAATGAAACCTTGATGGTGTTTTGCCCCAAGTCAAACGGGCTTATTGCCAGCTGAACCTTGCCTTCATTTACGTATTCACTTTGTACAAAATCTGTTTTAACAGCAGCAGGTTGTTGCCCGGCTATTGTTTGCCCCGATGTCGCCAGCTGCTTTTGGTTTTCATAAGCTGGGAACTGGCCGGACGGTACAGAGCTGTTTGCCATAAAAGATACCATCAATAGAAGACCAATTCCAAGCGCTGCCTCGACTTTCAGAAATTTGCCAAAGTACTTCAGGTTTGGCCCCCTGGACTGGATCATGCTTGTGCCTCGGGCACCGCTGCTGACTACTGATATGGCCTTCTTTTGTATTGCAAACTGCGAGTACGCTCCCATGCCAAGCATTACAGCTGCGAGGCTCAGCTTTGCAATAAGGAACTTGCCATAAATAGACGCAATTGTAAGTGAGAGGTCGCTTTCAATAGAGTAGAGGAGTAGCGGCCCTGTAATAGCTACAATTCCAAGTATCGTGACTACTATCATAGAAAACCGGGGAATCAGAAGAGATATCGCAGTGGCCTTTGCCTTTTCATCAGCTATCTCCAATATCTTTGGAGTGGCAACTAAGCCAAGTAGCATGAGGCCTCCAATCCATATAGAGGCTGCGACATCGTGGAAAAAGTCAAGTGCAATTGGGCCAATTTGACTGTTAGCTGCAGCATGGGCCATCAGACTTGATGTAACAAGTGTTGCCAGCCCGAGAATAAATATTGCAATAATTTCTGAGCTGGCAGGGCTTGCATTGTTTCTGGCAGCCTTTCTGTAGACGAGAAAAGCAATCGCCATCAGAACTGACGACTGGAGCATCCTGGTCAGCCAGATGTTGCCAAACTTTGTCGCAATGGCATCTTGTACGCTGCTGCCAATCGAGCTTGCCTGCACCACTATCATCGCTATGGAGGATGCAATTACAAGGATTGCGCCAATTACTACAAACTTGGTCATTGCCCTGTCTATTGCAACCTTTCTTTGAGCAAGGGTTTCAGACAACCAGGGCACCTTGCTTATTGGTTTCCAAAGCCAGAGAGTGGCGAAGGCACCGCCCACAACCATTACTTGGCCTACCATTCCCGGGTATCTTGACGCTGCCTCCGGTATCGACAGCAAATTCTGTGTATGCTCGGCTGCAGGGCCGCCTAGTTCTGTTCCTAGCCCTATGCCAAAAGTAAATGCGTTGTCAACCACGTGGCCGTCTACTGCAGATAGGACCCTTGTAGATACTGTGTAGACTCCATCTGGAAGTCCCGGCTTGAGGCTGACGCCCAATGAAGAAGGATCTCCTGCAACGTTGTGAGGGTCGTTGTTGTCCACCCTACTTCCATCGGGACCAAAGACAGATATCGTGCTGTATTTCAATTCGATAGACTCTGTAAAGAAAACGACAACATCTCGTGGAGGAGCACCGACTGCCAGAAAGGCCTGCGGGGTGGATTTTACATATACCGGATGAGCGTAAGAATTTGGAGCAAGAGGAGCTAATAGAGCAAATGTAATTATCGCAATGGCAACCAGACTGAAGCACCAACAGCTGCGTTGCATGTATCTATTTTAGCTGTTCTCTCTATTTACTATTGTTTGTTTTCTAGTACAAACCCCGAAGTCGAGTCAATGATTATATTCGTCGCGATTGTATTTTGTTTCATATATGGAGAAGACCAAAGTAACAGTTTTGGTCTTGGTTGCCATGCTTACATTCGCGTTTGCAGCTAACAGCAATCTACCATACGCTTTTGCCCACCAGACAAAGCAATTTGGCAATATCAACATCGAGGTAGGATGGGCAGACGAGCCTCCACTTGCCGGCCAGCTAAACACAGTAACAGTAGGGATTTCAAATGCGTCTGATGACAAGCCGGTGCCAAATGCTGTCGCGCAACTTCAGGCAACCATGAAAAAGGGTGGCCAAACAAAGGCGCTTGACTTTCTCCCTCAAGAGCAGGAAGGGCTATACGGAGCGCAAGTAATCCCGGCGCAAATTGGCCAGTATGAGCTTGTCCTCAAGGGTTCAGTCAGCGGCCAGAGTATTAACGGCTCTATTCCCCTCGACGACGTGGCTGATCCAAAGCTGCTTACCTTCCCTGCTACGGGGGGTTTGGACAACCAAGTGACAAGCGGGGCCATAGATCAGCTGAAAAGAGCAATGATTGACCTGTCATCACAAGTTGACGAAGCGAAGGCCACTGCCGACCAAACCAATCTGGCTACACAGAACATGGCTAGCTCGGTTCAGAGCATAAAGGCATCAGCTGACGGGGCATATATGTTTAGCATAATAGCGGTAGGCATCGGACTTGCAGGCGTAGCTATTGCAGTTATTGCCTTGTCGCGCAGAGAAAAAATACATGGAGAAACAGTTCCCAGGTACTAGACGCCACCTTTTTTTCAGGGGTGTTTGTAGAGAGCGCGATTTATCTGTTTGTATAAATTAACCTACAATTTAGCAGAGAACAAACAAACTAGCTAACCAAGGTTCGCAAGACAAATTACGATGGAGCAAAATCCCTGTCTTCTTGAAAAGTACCGCATGAGAAGGAGGAGAATTTGCGCTATCAATTTAAGATTTAGCCTGACTCTGCTATTGATAATGCTGACGATCGTAGTATCACCCAAAATTCCAGCACCTGCACAAGGTCACTTCTTTGGAGGCGTTACCCAGGATTTAGCCGACGGATACCAAATACTTTTTGTCCCGTTCCCTAGCACTCCCAGCACTGGAGATAACTCTACAAGACTAAACTTTAGCATACTTAAGGATGGACAGAACGCTGACAACGTCTACGTAGCCCTTACAATAAAGGAGAAGGATTCACGAAAGCTCGAAGAACAGCTTCCCTACAAATGGTATGAGTTTAGCGATATCTCGATCCCATACAAGTTTCAGAAAGTAACAAACTACGTCATAACTGTAGAAGCGCAAGTGAATGGAGATCCAAAGTATCTGGCAACTCCACTAGTTGCAAACTTTGACATAAGAGCAAAAGATCCAAATGACATTTTGTCAGATAACCCGCTCCTTGTGGGTCTTATAGGCATCGGTTTTGTGATACCTGCAATAGCCTCTATTCACTTCATAAAAAAGAAAAGGTTGTCAAGGAAACAAATAGGAAACAGCTAGTCGGCTCAATTTGGCAGCGCAAATAGCCATCGAGGCTGAGAAAAGTGTTATTGCGAAGGCCGGTGATTATATTGCATTGAGGGCCATAACGATAAAAAGCTAAATTGAGTTTTCAGGAGATAGCTTTTCCATTGTAAAGCATATATAGTTCATTCGCTGAATTTTTCTGCAAACTGTGCTTCGCACAAAGGGCACAGCCGCCTTTGTCTTTCACTGTGTAGCCGGCGCAGTGCGGACCTAAGAAAGCCCAATAACTATATTGAATGGAGGCGAAAAATGAATGATGTTACATAAGCATTATGTCGGCACCTACTGGAGTAGCGTAGCACGGCGGCTGGCGAAGGCCCCATTAGGTATGGCAGGTGTAAGGGAGGAACAGGGGGCCACTTTGCATAAGCCATGGCTCTTCATGTCAAACCCTTAAAGTCATATGATGGGATTGTTGCTGGCTGGCTGCTGCCGTATGCCAAGACAATCTGCTCTTGTGATTTCAGTTCTATGTCTCTCGGGTTCCCGTTGAATTGCTGGGGCTGCTCATTGTTCCTCTCAGCGACGTATACTTTTACAGGCATTCCAGATATTGTACTAAAGAATGACTGTGAATCGCTCTTTGTCTGCTTCCAAATATCGATAAACTGTCCTAGCGTGAATGTCATAGCCCGTGGCGCTTCTATGTGAATTATTCCATCATCGGCATGGGTATGCAACCAGTAAAGGCAGGAATATGGAGCAGGGAGTATCCCAATCCCGGCAGGAACATGCTGCTCTTGGCCGTTAACAAACACCGACAAATGAGCATGATGATGATAGTCAAGTGATTCTGAGCCGTGACATTCCACTCCGCCTATTGCCTGCGCAGGCGTAGGCTTGTATAACAGGGCTGCTGCAGTAACGCCAGCTGCGACTGCAATGATTATCGTTATTACAATTATCATCATCTTTTTTCTTTTTTTCTTGCGCGTCCTGCCAGCGGCAGCGAAGTAACTGCCATTATCATCATTGTCCTTCTTTGAAGATTTTCTTTTCAATTATTACTAACGCACCTATTTGGCATCGACTTTATTTGTTTGATGATGATCTTCTGTTTGATTTATTTGTGTAAACACTCCTTCTTGAAAATTCCATTCTTCTGACACAAGTTATGTTAGAGTGCAAGCCCTCTACGACATCTCTCTTTTTCTCCCCTTAAACTGAGGCAGGATCCTTCATTTATCATCATGTACTTGGTCCCTCTAAAATCGCAACTGAATGTGTATAAGCTAATAACACAAGATTATTTCCATCTGAACCAAAAATTCATACTCCTGTTTTCGGTAGTGGAGGTAATAGCTGCCATCGCCATAACACTTGGAGTGATTCTTCCAACTGCAACTGCCATACACTAGCAAGTTGGTGCGCCTAACGTGAAATTCACGTCAAGCCATCTCCCAAATTCAACATATCACGCCGCAGTTGGAATAGAACTGTGTAACACGGATGAAACCGACTGCATAGTTGTTCCATTCTCGTTGTTGTTATCTCTAGCCAGCCACGGGCGAAGATATCAAAAATAGATCTAGTTCGTTCTGCGAATAAACTATAATGCTTAAGATTCTAAGCTGCCTTAACCTAACAATATCTAAAAGGGATCTTCCGGAAAACTACAGACCTAGAATCAAGACCCCAAACACTGACATCTTTTTCTGCTGCAATGGTTTTGTTGTTAGCATTGACTTTTCTATCGTTTAGTAGTAGCGGAACCACAAATGCAGCCAATGCAGTCTAAGCACAACAACTACTTTTAAAAGGAACAATTGCAAGCATACAGAACTATGACAGCAGTGAGCCATTCATGCTGTCTGGCCCTTTTGAACTGAAAGTAAATGGTGACAAATCAAGTGTCAAATCAACATTTACTATGGTAGGAATAGACGGCGAACATTACCACAAAATGATATGAAAAGATTTCAAGCTCTCAACCCTCGATGGAAACACACTGACTGGAACCATTGATGTCTATGGAAAGCAAGGTGATGCTCCTGCTTTCGTCGTCGCCGACGATGCGCCAGTAACCGTTACGATCCTAAATGACGCAGTATTTACTGTCAGTATGGACAAGGAAGCAGTGCGCGGTCACTTTGGAAACAATCCAATATATGAAGAGGCGATCCGCCTTAAAAATTAGATTGATGAACAAGATAGTAAGGCAATGAAAAAGGCTAATAATTTTATTTTCCTTTTGCTTTTTTGTACTTTAGCTGTCTTGAGAATTGGCTATGCAGCTGCAAGTTTTTTGAAACCTTTTACGTTAAGCAAAGAATCTCTGCAAATACCAAAGCTCAGGTAGTAGAATTGTGCCTTTGGTCTGGGTCTATTCTCACCGTCGTCGCTTCACCCAAGGTGTCGTTAAGAGATGAGACTAATTGATTTACATCTTGGATTGTCTGTGGCGATATAGCTGCAATAGCCTCTGTTCATTGTCTAAAAAGGCAGGAGACATCGAAAAAGAGAGGAAGAAGCAAATAGCTGAGGTTTACGCATCATAAGGAAAATAGTTATCAACTTGAAAATCCTAATCTAAAACAAGGCGAATAGTTTGCAATCCTCTGAACGTTTAGGAGCAAAACGACGCAAAGTTGGAGCTCTTGACAAAATCCTATTTCCGGTGCACGCTTCACTACTTGTGGCCTTTGTAGGATTAGTGGCATATCTAGGACTAAACTGTCACCACTTGGCTCATGTTCTTCAGTAACTAGCTCCAAATTCATTTCTGCTCAATTTGGGTTTGCCAGCGAAGCTCTTTTAATACTGCAACTCCCAGTTTATAGGGCATAGCTTCCCGTAATTAGAATCCGCGAAATTGGAGGGTGCAGTCCCGACGTGTCCGCTTTTGTAACAACCTTTAAAGCTCAGCATGATATTCTTACAGCCATGGGAAAATTGAACCCACGTGCAAAGACTTTGGATTCAATTCCTTCTCTCCCGAGGCTTTTCATCAGGGTTCATTCGAAATTGCATTAAGCCTACATAGGAACTTAGTTACTTCAAGGGGCACAATTTCAGCAAAAAATTTCTTTAGCACAATGTTAGCATTTTCTCTTGTATATTGATAGTCATGGCAGATTGTACTTGCATCTACTTTCAATATTTCTGCTGTTTGGGTCAGATTCTTGCCTTTACTAATTAGCTATATTACCTGTCCCCTACGCCAATCAATTAATTCTTGTTTTTTTCTTCTTGGATCTCTATGCTCATTTTTTGTATACTTCTGAGCGTGAATTTTTAGCATTTTGCATCATATTGATATTGCTGATTAGGATAATTTGTTCCTCATGAGAGAGACATATTGTACACCTGCAACATTTGTCATCATCATCGTCGGTGAAGTCATTCTTGGTTTCTTCTTGTTATTTTAGATTGTTGCGATCCTGACTGTGTGACGCTGTGTCACACAGCATCCGCGTTTTCATTATCGATAATACGGCGCTACAGGCATATAATTCTTGCAAACAATACACGAGATTCTGCGATTTCTCTATACATAAAGTGACAAAAAATTCATACTTTCTAAACCGTCAGGATGAAATTTTTTGATGATGATTCTGCCCACACCTGCGATAAAAAAATACATCGTGGCCGTAAATGCCGTAAGAAAAGATAGAAGATCTTCCTCGAGGGTATTGAAACCGTTTTGGAGGGCTGCGAAAAAGACATATGTATGTATTGATAGAATCCTCAATACAAAAAAATCGACAGCCTTCCCCTACTTACCCGGCGAGGTGCCTATATCGCCCTTCTGCCGCTTGCACATCAGGGAAAATCCTGCCCTGCGCTGCGTTGTACTCTCCTCCAAGTGTTTCCCTGATAGCTGCGATGGTGGCTTCTATCCTGGCACATTTCTGCGATACTTGACCAACGCTGGCCGTCATGGCATCCGAGTTATCCTGATTGCCCTCGTGCACTGCCAGGTAAAGCCTTCCTTTCAAGGTCAGCCGCTCCATCTCATAGCGCTCAAGAAGCGAAACCAGCGCGTCGAGATGCCTGCGAAGGTGAAAATCCTTCATCATGACCTACCAAAATAGCTAGAACAAAGCTGCGTTATCAGCAGATCTGAGACAGAGCGTTCAAATCCCTCTCCCGGCGCTTTTCATATGGGTTCAGCGGTTGCTGTACCATGACCGCTAGGATGTACCAACAAGCTTTAAAGTTTTTGTTAAGAACCTTGTAGTTTCTACGACCGTGCAACTGTAGGAATCTGTCTCGCTGAAGCAAAATATCGAATTGGCTAATTAGTTTTCGATTTTGCTGTATAACGAGATGCACTTGGACCAGGGGTAATTCCATATGCAACAACATTAGTAGACTATAGACAGGATTGTTCTAGGTTCGTGCTCAGACCCTCTGTGTAATCGAGCTCTTCTAGGCCCGCTCTTTTTTAGGGTCGAGTACCTCTGGATCCCGGTGAAGCTAGAAATAATATCCCCTGATAGTATTGGCAGTCTTAGAATCCATGAATTAGGTGGAATGAAACACGCTTGACCCCAGTTTGAAGACCGCTACCGACAGGAAACCAGTGGCTCAATTCTAATCGGCCCTACGATCTTGAGGGGTATATACTTAGAAAAGGCAAAAGGAACCATACGATTTGATACTAGTAGCCACTAAAGCTCAACGCTAACCATGATATACTCTAGTTGACGATGGCTCCGCCCGTCGATAACTAAGTCAGCATAGCATCATCTTTTATAACACTAAGTTTATAGAACCAAACAGTTATTCATTAGGCATGGACACGTTCTCTGCAGTGGCTGACCCGAGGAGAAGGGCCATGCTGGACTTGCTTGTCAAGCATGAACGCTCCGCAGGCGAGTTGGTCAGTGCATTTCCAGACATTAGCCAGCCTGCTGTATCAAAGCACCTAAGAATTCTCAAAGATGCGGGTCTTGTCGATATGCGTGTCCAAGCTCAGCAAAGAATCTATACTCTCCAGCCAAAGGGTCTGGCCGAACTTGATGCATGGATAGCAAAGTACAAGGTTTTTTGGTCAGACAGGCTTGATTCGCTAGAGCGACACCTAGACAAGAACAAGGGAGCAAAGAGGAAATGAACGCTAGCCAGAAAGGAGAAGTGATAATCGAAGGCGGCTATGCGACTCTGAAGTATGAGCGGAGGCTCGCGCACCCCAGAGAAGCTGTCTGGAAGGCAATCACAGATCCAAAAGAGCTAGAAATGTGGTTCAATAACAAGGCAATCATCGATGGCCGCAACGGCGGGACAATCGATTTTGTAACCGGGCCCGCAGGATTCCACACTACAGGTCGCATTCTAGTTTGGGATCCTCCTCGCGTCTTTGAGCATGAGTGGCACATAGACCCGCACCCGCAATTGCCAGACGGGGAGGCTGAAGCTGTAATCCGCTGGGAGCTTGTACGTGATGGCGACTCTAGCACTCTCCTTAGCCTGACTTTCAGCCGCCTGACCAAGCCGACCGCCATTCGCTTCGCTTCGGGAATGCATGCATACCTTAATCGCCTTGCGGCGCAACTCGATCACAGGACGCTTCCGGACTGGGAGAAAACGCACGACGCAGCCAAGAGATTCTATCCTTCTTAGCGCAATACGGATTGCACTAATGGTACTCAAATGTACCGATCGAGGTGCAATCGAGATTTTTCGGCATGCATGAATACATGTTTACATAACGATAGCGTTATATAACCCATTGGTTATTAGTATAAGCATGGATACATTAGAAATGAATTCAAAAACAAACGATCCGAACGACAATCAAAATGAAACATTGCAAAAAAATGGACCAGCAAAAAGCCCGAAGCAAATCGTAATGGAGTACTTACAGGCATTGATAGAACGCCGTGACTTCAAATCTGCCAGAAGCTATCTGAAGGACAACGTATCGTACGTGTCGCCTCTTAACTCATTTGATGGAGCTGAACCATACCTCAAGTATAATGAAAGCTTGCACCTGCCGAAACCAGATATCAAAAAGATATTCACCGATGGCGACGATGTCTGCCTTCTCTATGAAATGACTCTTACCACGCAGCCTGCACCGCTCTTTGTATCTTTTTGGGCCCACGTCGATGATGGAAAAATAAGTTCGATAAATGTTAATTTCGATCCGCGACCTTTCATTCGGCCGAGAAGATAGGCGAGATGGTGCGAAGAAGGCTTGCTATGGCTGAAGCACTCATTCGACAGCGCGTAGAGGATTGTGTGAAGGCACTTCGCGCAAAGGACATCGACGGCGTCATGTCCCTCTATGCACCCAACATCGTTTCATTCGATATCATTCCGCCCCTGCGATACGTCGGGGCCGACAATAAACGTCGAGCTTGGCATTATTATCATGCTTCTATGGATAAGGCAATACCCAGTCCTCGAACCCTCGCTTGCATACAGGACAGGTGTTCTCCCGTCTGCACGAGTTGTAAGCCTCTGCAGTCCTGTCTGGGACTATGGTGCCTACGTGCAGCGCCACATGCTTCCTGCAGAAATGACAGTAGATAAGCGGCAGTATTATTTTTCCATAATCTGTACTCAATGTCAAATTGGCAAAGGAGTACTGTGATAAATCTTATGCAACTTGCAAGCATAGGATGAGCTGTCATGTCTTTTATCATAATGTTCGATTAAGGGATGCGAAATGCTGAACTGTCAACAACGGCTGAATCCTGCAAATAGACTATAAAACTGTGGACTAAAACTCGTTAGCACCTTTCGTAATTCTTCGCTAGGGTTCCCATAAACATCAAATCTGCTTATCCTAGAAACACTGAAAATCTTTGGAAGTATTGTTTGCGACGGGACGCTTCTGTTGTGAGCAAGTACTGCCTCCGAGTTTGCGTATGTTTCGTGTACAATACACTTTGTCTCATCATCTCTATTAAGATAAAACTGGTAATCTATTGTGTCTGGCTCGTTGGCTTCTACTGCTCTGCTCATGTCCTGTACCAGTTCCTTGTATTCTTCTATTTTTCCCTCTTCTATGGTAAATTCCGCTCTAAAATGTATCTGATTGTGCTTCATGATCCCCACTCTTAATCAAATGGGATAAGCGTATCGCTTCTGTATCACTAGACATTTCATGCTCGTTAGTCGAACAGTATTCAGATTATGCCACACCCGAATGCAAGTCAGCAGTAACTAGCCTGTCTCAACGCAGTTTTATGTAGGATGCAGCGATTGGAGCTACGACGGATGGCTCTGTCATAAACTTGGCATAGGAACGACACCGCTTTTCCTTGTCATTGCCGAGGAAGCGCTCCTAACGCACATTATGCACCATTATGTCTTTCTGCTACAACTCCAATAGGCTCAAATTGCAGCTCTGTTAAAGAACGGGCTGGCTCTGGCCATCATTTTCATGAAACGGATGCGGACGACAAAATAAGGGAAGGTATGGGAGAATATATTCAGAATCTAGCCGTCATTTATGCAGTGGAAAGCAATACAAATATTGTTATCTGAAGGCTTTCGATGCTAGATAATAGGATCCCGAACTTTGTACAAAATCACACACTAGTCGTAGCTGATCCTGCATATCCATATACAGAAGCGGACCTAAAACTTCTTTCATTTCTGCAATACAAAAGATACATGGTAAAACAACCACTGCCAAGCAGATTGTGGTAATTGGCAGCCCTGCCCACACGCTATCCGGGACAAAACATGTAGAATATGAGAAGAGTGTTGGAAAGGTATTCAATGAACCAATCGACGCGATCTGCTGCTATAATGCAAGTCATCATAAAAGACTATCGCTGCCAGACATTGTTTCTCGCTGCTTACTGGCCATCACTATACAATTCACAGCGAGCAATTGCATTACAGGCCATGGTCTGAAGAGAGAGGATAATCAACATCATAAAGGACGAGATAGATTCAGCCTTGGGAGCCGGCTCCAGTAGGCTGGTTTTGAGAACATGCAGTTTGGTATACTATTTGAGTATAGCTGAAATTCTAAAACAGCCGGAGCAATTTGAAGCGACACTCAATAAGATATTGGGAAAAAAGCATCCCAAGAAGCAATCAAATCAATTGTGGACAGACTCAAGAATGAAATGCTATTTGAGCATTGAGCGGCCTAGGATTTGTTGGCAAGAAAGCCTTAATAGCCACGCTTAACCATTAAAAGCCAGTAAAAGGCAGTGACTGCCACAAATATGCCATTCATTGAAAAGGCGATAATGTATATGCTCAGCAGCTACCTGGAAGCAGACCTCATTACGAGGGAGGAAGCAGTGACTGTTCTAACGGATCTAGCCCAGCACCTGCAGCGGGGCATTTCAGAATAGTTGTTGTGTTCTCTCACAGCCGCATAATTTTTTTCATCATTAGGTTTGATAACTAACTTTGCTAGATAACTAACTTTGCTAACTTCTAAATATCATTGGTGTAGAAGGAGACTTGCGAATGGAAAATGAGCGTGAGCGCAAATACTTTTGATCATGATGATAATCACGCTAATAATACCATCAGCCCATCATCATCAAAGAGACGTAGGCGGCTAGCGACACGAAGCTTCGATCATTCTAAGCATATAGCATTCTTTCAAATATGCCAATCTTGTTTATGGTGCGCATCAACTCTTTACGAAGAAGCAACATTCACTAATTGTCCAAGTTGCAAAAGCGACAGCATGAGTTCACTCCCTATTTCTCCAAATGATCTACAGTTACTACCATCATGACGGAGATGCAGGAGCCAATCTTGCTTTTAAATCGATGAAGTGATTGCGATAGGTAGTGGCAAACAAGCCATAGCCGTAATCATCAGCCGTGTTTTCTGTGCAAGTGAATCACAAGCTTGATCTTTTCGGCAAAAATTTGTGCCTCGCACAAAGGGCACAATAGCCTTTGTTTTTCAGCATCAACTATCTATATTTATTAATTTCATTAGTGAAATGTTTCTCTGGTAGATCATGGTGGTTGGTAGACATTTAGTAAATCTAGTAGCGAAGAACAAGAAAACGGCTATCACCACGATATTCGGTCTAATTGCTGGACCAATCATCGGTTATCTAATTGTTGAGTCCATCATTATAACTCCCAGTGATTTAGTAAGAGATTTGGAAAAAGGTGACATATCAATGTTTAATGATCATAGAAAACAGATCAAACAACAGATCGCGTTTGATGGAATAGATCTTTCTGGCAAAAATCTAGAGAAAGCGAACTTAAATTCAGTAATAATTGAACATTCAAATCTTTCCAATACCAATCTGCAATATTCAGAGTTGGAAAATGTTCAAATTTCTGGTGATTTGTCAGAAATAGATCTGAGACATGCCGGTCTCTTTAATGCTGATCTAGCAGATGCTTATCTTCTTCGTGCTGATCTAATAGGTGCTAATCTTGCTGGTGCTGATCTATCAGGTGCTAGGCTTCGTGATGCTAATCTATCAGGTGCTGATCTATCAGGTGCTAATCTTTTTCATGCTAGTCTACCAGGTGCTAATCTTGGTGGTGCCGGCCTATCGCATGCTATCTTTGATGGTGCTGATTTAACAAATGCTAGACTTGAGTTCGCTGATCTAACGAATGCTTTTGTTCTCAATTCTACTCTAACAAATGCTGATCTCAATCTTGCAAATCTAAATGAATCCATATTTGATTGCAGCAGTGTGAGAACTGTCATCAATCTTGCTGTTGTTAATGTTACTCAAATTCACATCGTTGATTCAAATCGAAACGAAGTCTCCATCTCTAATTGTAATTAGCAGTCATTGACCAGATATAGAGAGCAAAAATCGATAAGCAAGACAGTAAAATATTGTGCATATAGAGAACGGAACAGCTGAAGACTCGGAAGAGCAGGAAGAAGAAGAACCGGCTGCTGAAGAGCCAGAGCCCGAAGAGCCGCAATCAGAAGACCGCATAGAAGACAACAACGATGACGACGACACTGCAACCGAAGACAGACATCGCGAAGGGCAACAACAACACCTGATATAACGATAAGAAGGAAAGGATGCTGCTGGCGGCATCTCGAACTAAAACCATTATTGAAGGTGCTGAGGAGCGACTGGTACGCGCTTCTTCTTCTTCTTCGGAATGAGCGACAGCGGCATCTTTGGACACTTTGACAATATGGGCGGGAAAAAGAAAAGCGTCATCAGAGAAAGCCGGCGGCAAATAAGAGCATTCCAGAGTTGTTTGACGACCTAAAATTACCAATACACAAAAAGAGCAAAAGAACTACAAAACCAGCAGGATTCGATAGATGCTATAATATAACCTATATGCAATTCAAATGATACTGGAGAGGAATGGCGCAGATTATCGAAGGAACTTGAAGCATTGAAGAAGAAACAGGTACAGCGATTGTTGGAGGAAAAGAAGGGCGATGGATGACACGGTAGTAGCAGTAGTAGTTGCAAAGACGCCGCAGTGTCAATGGAGCGTGCCGCTTTATCTTTTTGGCAAAAAGTCGTGCCTCGCACAAAGGGCACAATAGCCTTTGTTTTTCAGCACGCAGCCATACTATCATGGATTTAGAAGAAGGCATCAAGAAGCACCTGGACGACCAGCGCAAATGGATACTACTGCAGAACAACCCTGTAATCAATAGACACCAGGAGCTGCATATTCGAACGAGAGAGCAGGCCCCGCGCAGCTCCGCAGACCTTGAAAGGCGCATTGCTGCTAAAATTTTGTAAAGAATATTTTACAGATAGAATAACACTCTCAGAAATCTCCACCGGATCCGGGAGATAGTTTCACGGCGGCTAAAAAATAGATATCTGGAACCTGTCGGATTATGTTCTCACATGAGATCATTGTGCAACAGGTTAATAGGTTGTTGCAGATCTATGGCTAATGAGAGCCGCTGTTTTTGAAAAACCAGGCTTGGAAAATCTTAAAGTAACAGCTGACGCAGAAGAGCCAAAGCTAACCGATCATGACGTATTGATAAAAGTAAAGACGGCCGGTGTAAACCCAATTGATCAGGTTGTGGTTTCAGGCTCCTATCCTGCATCACCAATGCCACACATCCCCGGAGCAGAAATAGCTGGCACTGTGGATAGAGCCGGAAACCATGTTCAAGGATTGAATAAAGGAGACGGAGTTATCGTATACAATAGTCTGTTTGATGGAATATGTGACATGTGTTTGAATGGTTCGGAGAACACATGCAGAAATGGAGGGCTGATACCTGTCACCGCCAATGGCGGATTCGCCGAATATGTTGCAGTTCCTCAGCAGAATGTGTTCAAATTACCTGATGACATAAGCTGGGATGTTGCTGCCAGTTTGCCAGTAACTGGATTGACACCTTTTCATGCCCTTATGGAGGCATCCTTGAGGATCGATGAGGATTTGGTTGTTTTTGGAGCTTCTGGCAATACAGGAATGATTGCCACACAAATTGCAAAAAAGATGGGTGCTAAAGTCATTGCAGTTTCAAGAGAGGAAGAATGGACAAAGGAGTTTGGAGCAGACTATGTAATTTCTGACTATGGAAAAGTGCCAGAATACGTAAGAGAGATCACCCATGGCAAGATGGCAGACGTTGTTCTAAATTCACTAGGTGCAAACGTATGGGATAGCAGCTTTGCTTCTGTTGGAATGAATGGAAGATTGGTAACGTTTGGTGTTTTGACAGGTCCGGAAGTCAATCTAAACATTCGGTCACTTTACTTAAAGCAAATAAAGCTGATTGGTTCGACAGGAGGTACCAGGGCAGAATTGAGAGAACTCATTGACAGCTCTGCAAAAGACCTCAAGGTCAAGGTGTGGAAAAGGTTTGCCTTAGAAGATGTAAAAGAGGCATTGGAGGCACTATCCGCAAAAGATCGAGAAGGGAGAATCCTTTTGGATATATAGCAGCAGTAAGACTGGAACGATCTATAGGCTTCCCTTCATGTACAGATTTGCTAATGCTATGCGTAACAAGAACATCAGAACTTCGCTCGATTGATACAGTTGCATTTGGATATTTGGTAAGAAATGCTTGCACTTCTGTTTGTTTGTTTGTGTGTCAATGTAGCAGAAGGGCCATTATTGAGCAAGAAACTGCTGCTTAACAAGGCCCTCAAATTCTAGATCCGACATTCTTTTCCTTGTCTCCCACAATTGGGTTACATCATTTCCTACCATATATCTAAAGTCAGGATTACCGCTTGTCGCCGCCTTTAATATCACTTTAGCTACTTCTACTGGTGGCGTAGCTTGATCAAAAAAATGACTCCAAGCTTTCTGCCATGTCTGGGTGATTGGCGCATACGGTGAGCTGGGCTCCGCCATCTTTTGTCCTACTTTAGCGTTCTTTAATACATTAGTTGCAATGGCACCCGGTTCTATGAGTATGATTTTAATTCCGAATGGCTCAGTTTCGAAGCGCATAGACTCTGATATCCCCTCAAGCGCAAATTTGGTGCCATGGTATGCTGGAAAAAGTGGAAAACTAATTCTACCACCCATTGAGCTTATGTTTACTATTGTTCCCCCTTGCTGCTTCCTCATAATAGGCAGCACCGCCTTCATTACCCTAATTGCACCAAACAAGTTGGTCTCAAACTGGGCCCTGATTTCATCTATCGAGAGGTCCTCCAAAGCTCCAATCAATGCATAACCCGCATTGTTAACTAATACATCGATTCTTTTACTCTCATCATGAATTTTGCCAATTGCATCCTCTACGGATTTATCGCTATCCACGTCCAGCTCAATCACTCTGATTGGCAGTTCGCCTTTGTCAGAAATTTCCCTTAACGCCTTGGCTTTGTCAGCATTTCTTACTGTGGCATATGTACGAAATCCATTTTTAGCCAGCATAAGCGAGGTTTCAAATCCTATTCCGCTTGAACTACCTGTCACGACAGCAGTTTTTTCTTGTTCTGCTTCTGGCATTTCTTTTATTTTTTCACCTCTATCTTGACAGTATATATGCATTTTTGCCACTTTTATCTCTGGTGTCAGCATATGGCTTGGCAACAACAACAATAATAAAAGAAGGAAAAAACAACACCCTCCTTCCGCAGATTAGTAGAAGCCAATACGTTAATCAGCATCATAACTGATAGTCTCTGACTACTTAAGTTATTATTTCTTGAATGCAAAAACTGTTAGTTCGGTCTCGTGTCATGGATGCGAGACAAATGATGGTTGTGGATGCTCCTGGCGCTTCACCCGTTTATGCCAATTGCGAAGTCCGTTGTGCAAGGCATACGCCTGCGTGAAGTTGAGCGACTCGGGTAGCCAATCCAACATGACACTGTTCATGAACACCGAGGCGCCAGGAAGGGCGTGAACACCGGCTGACTCCGCAGCTGTAAAGGACTGCAGGGTCGCCCGGTTACTCAATGCTGTGGCTAGTTTCCCAGCTTGACTAGGGTTGAAGTGAGATCATCTGCGGCCTGGCAAATGAGTACCGGGCCATGTGATACAGTTGGCGATGTCCTCCAGCGTATAGAGGAGGACACTATCGAGGAACTCGTACGGAGTGGACATGCCGAAGGACCACAGTCCTTGGTCGATATACCAACGCAACCCCCTGTCATGTCAATTGCTGACAGGTCGTGTCCGTTAAAGACGTCTTCTGCAAAGTTGCAGACTAGCTGTTTGTTCTTCTTTAATAATGACGATTGAGTTGCCGAAGCCATATTATCTTATCTTGGATGTCGTATTAAAGAATGATTTTGTAACTACCTGCCAAGTCAGTAACAGAAAGATGACTTGGCGTTTAGTGTATCACATCCTGCAAGCTTCTTGGCTTTCCATCGTCAAATACCTCTTTTGAGCAGTATTGCAGAGAAAATGAAGCCATTTGATCAAGAATCGGTTTTGTCGCCAAGCCTTTTTTCGTGAGAGAATACTCTACTCTTAATGGCGTTTCTGCAAAGACCCTTCTTGTAACCAGGCCATCCTTCTCCATCTCCTTTAGTCTTGCAGAGAGTATCTTTTGGTTCATCCCTTCTATTGATTCTAAGAATTGGTTGAATCTGGTCTGTTTGCTTAACATGTTTCGTATGAGCAGAACTGTGAATTTTTTACCAATTATCTTAAAGGTGTTGTCAACAGGGCAGGCGTTCATCCCTTCTTCAGTGCTGTACATGATTTTTTGTTGTTCATCCTCCATCAAGTTTCCGATTCATCACCTAGTGTATAGCTCATCACTTTCCAACTTATATCCATGACTGAGTATAACTGGCTATGCAAGAACATAGAAAAAAGGTAGAGTTCTTGAGTGAAGGCCACAAAATAGTTGGCAACTTGTTCAGGCCTGATAATTTCAAAGAAGGCGATGTACTTCCTGCCATTGTTATGGATGGTCCGATGACAGGTGTCAAGGAACAGGTAGCTGGCCTGTGGGCTGAGCGCCTTGCCAAAGCAGGTTTCATCACTTTGGCCTTTGACCATCGGAATTTTGGCGAAAGTGAAGGAATCCCGAGGCAACACGAAGACCCTAGCAAGAAAATTGAGGATTTGAAAAATGCCATTAGCTTTCTGGCATCTCTGCCTGAAGTGGATGCATCAAAGATAGGAGCTTGCGGCATATCAATGGGAGGAGGGTATGTACTCCAATTGGCAACCTGGGACAGAAGAATAAAGGCGATATCGATAGTAGCTTCGGGTCTTGACCTCGGAGACACATTTCTTGAGATGATGGGAAAAGAAGCTCTTGTTACGCGGCTTGAAGACCTGAATGCTTCTAGGCAAAAACACTATGACACCGGTGAGGTGCAGTACATCCCTGCAGTAGCAACACGAGGCAAGCCTGCTGCAATGACAGGGGATGAGCCCTTTGAATACTATGGTACTTCACGTTCATGGAGCCCCGGATGGATCAATCGATATACTACTGAATCCCTTGAGAACTTGATGTCATTTAACGCGGTTCCTCATGCCCATCATGTCGCACCCACGCCGCTATTGATCATACACGGAAAAAATGACAAATATTGCCTTCCGAAATTTGCGCAGGAAGTATTTGACAAAGCCGGCGAACCAAAAGAGATCATGTGGGTAGATGCTCCTAACCACATCGATCTCTACGACGTCGAAAAGTACTTTGAGCCTGCTGTCAACAAAACAGCTGAGTGGTTCAGCAAATATCTAGGTGGAAAGCCTAAGCTAAGACATCAACTGACTGAATGATTATTTCTAGGCTGAACTATACCTGCACCTTTCTTTCCTTCCTTTCTTCCTTGTTCCAACGAAAATCAAACAGATCTTGGCAGCACCTGCGAAATGCCGGATCATTGCTCTCAAAACCTCTGTTGAAGTTCAGTCTTCTCGTAATGGCTGGGAAAGTCGCTCTAGCTACTTTTTCGTTCAAAGCGGTAACGTTAACTTATCGTCAGCTGCTATTTTGTCCCATGCATCTTCGCGCAGACGACAAGTTAACAGAGCCTGATCGGCTAGACTTATATAAAAAGTCACATTTGTGGAATAAGTCGAAAACTTGTGCAGAAATTAGTAGATGACTGAATAAGTTTTATTTTTATTCGGTTATCAGCTCTGTCGAGCAGAAGGGCGATAGCCGGTCATTTTGTTGGTTTTGCAATTCTCCTGTCAATTTCCTTTAGTAATAACTCATGAGAGTATCGCCTGCGCAACGGCAGAACTGTTGACACATTTTTTACACCTTTCATGGATTCTGCTTTGGTTTGGATCCTTTCGATTTCCCACATGTTTTCGACGTACAAATTGAGACCCATCGTATCCAAATTTTCATAAGGTGATCCGAATACCAACAGATCTTTGATTTCCTTGTAAATTTCTTTTGTAACTTCTTCGTGATATTTCTTTTCGACGTGGATGAAAATGCCAACATTAATGTACCCTTTCATTTCCCTTGGATTCACAATAATAGTAAAATCTATTACTCGATTATACAGCATGGCATCTATCCGTCTTTTCACCGTTTTTTGTGAGACATGGATTGCTTGTGCAATATCCTTAACCTTCATTCGTGGCTTTTGTATCAAGCATTTCAATATTCGCAGATCGTTTGTAGTGAAAACAAAATCCGACTCCCATCCGCCAATAAAGATATCGATTAGCTGGAGATGTCGTACCTTTTCAGGCAGAAATTCCAACGCATTATCAATCCCTTCTTTGGATGCGACCACAAAACGTGAAATCCCTCCTACGCAATCCCCTTCCAGGAATACATAGCCGAGATTCTGAAGATATCCTTTTATCTTTTCTTTATTTCCTATATGCTTTATAGTCAGATTGCTAATGTTGCCGTACCCGAGCGCACCTAGGTTGACTCTAACCAAGAAATCTTCGATGATTCGCATTGATACGAGGTTCTTGATCCTTCTCTTTACAGTGTTCGTTGTGATGCCAAGAGTTAACGCAATTTCTCTATAGGATAGTCTGCAATCCTTAGTAAGAAGTTTCATGATCTCGATATCAGTGCCGTCAATCCTGTAGTCTGCCAATTTGAAAGTATGCTCATAAGCCATTTATATAGTGTCCGTTATGTGCAATCTCGTTTGCACTAATGATATATCATAGACATACGAATGACCATATTGATGAGAAACGATATGCAGCAGAAAGTGGAGCAGCAATCGAGATCAAGATTTATTGCAGCAATAGTCGCAGGGGTGGTCGGTACGGTCGCCTTTAATACGGTAATGTACATCGATGTTGCTGCAACAGGAGTTCGGCTTGACTTGACGAGGGTTCTTGGCTCATTTGTTGTAGGACAGGATGGGCCCGTGAATGCGGCAGGAAATATCTTTCATTTTGCAAACGGAATTGGTCTTGCTCTGTTCTACGTCTTTGTATTTCTTCCAATCTCAAAGAGAGTAACTAAACGAAGCATGTGGTTTTACGGAATCATGTACGCGGTAATGGTAGCCGTTGGACCGATCTTTTTCGGGCTTTTTCCCGCTCTGGGAGCAGGGATAGCGGGAATAGACATCTCTCCGCTTGTTGCTCCAATGACCATCGTGCGCCACATCACTTTTGGGGCGGCACTTGGAATCCTAGTGGGGAGGCTTAATGACGAAGAAATTATCTAGAAAATACTCGCGCCTCTTGCTAGTTGCGATAATGGCTCCATCCATGGCCTTCTTTATGACGTTGCTTGAAAGCCTAGTTAGGATAGGATTGCCCGCACCTAACTTTCTTGAGACATGGATGAGCTCATTCGCAATAGGGCTTGCAGTGATCTTTCCTCTAGCACTGATACTTTCCCGAATTGCGGGTAAAGTTGTGGATAAAGTGACAATCAAAGAGGAGATTTAATGAGGCATTGTAACAAGTGTCCTAATTCCGCTGCACCTATCGTAGCTGCTCGGGCGCAGCATTATTTTCCGGCTTCTCCAGATACTAGTAGCCGCATTCGTCAAGTACCTGGTCAAAGTCGTACCTGTCGCCGGACGATTCTTTCTCAATATGATTTTTGATGCCGGCCCTGATTGCGTCCGCTTTGCACGGCCTTGCGAAAACGTACCACAAGTTCTGCGTACCTCGCAGCCTCTACCTCGCCGCGCTTTGAGCCAACACGTGATCCACAGAGATTACGGTAACAGTAAACGGGGTTCCGGCATCGTCTGACACAAAAGGCAGCGCGCCAGCGAACTCGTTGTCGTCGAGCATTGAGTTCTCGTAGTACGGAGTGAAGACCATCATGTGCAGGTGCCAATGGCCAATTCCAGGCCCGACATCCTGTCGTAGATTTCTGGAATTACTTGAGAGGGCATATTCATTCCTAGCAGCAGGCAGGACAATCAAATCGTCTTTTACTGAAGCCAGTGCAAGAGCGAAAGCTCAGGAGGCGCAGCCATACTCATAATCATGTCAACAAGTTCCAATGAAATTGATAAAAATATCTCTGCAATGCCAATCAATCAGAAAAAGGAAAAAGTAACTATTCAGCCGTTAATTCCTTGATTCTTTCTTCTACGCCCTTGACTTCCTTTTCAAGGTCTTCCTTGTATTCTTTCAGGAGAGTCAGCCTTTCTTCTTTTGTCAGGAAGCTTCTTCCGCCATAGCTCCAGCCACCGCCACAACCATATCGCATTCCTTTCACCTCCAATGGATATCGCATATACGATATACGGCACAGAACTATTTATTTATATCGGATACACGATATATCTTTCCGTATGCGAAGATTTGCTTCCGATTGTTGTGATATGAGGGGTATGCTAGGGTTCTTGATCCTGTTCCTACTTTCAAAGGAATCGATGCATGGACAGGCGCTGTCGGACGAGATTGCAAGGAGAAGAGGAGAGAAGCCCAGCCCAGGCACAATATATCCTGCGCTAAAGAACCTTCGCGAAGCAGGATTTATCAGCGAAGAAAACAAAGAAGGCAAGTTCATTCTATATCGACTCACTCCAAGAGGAGAAGCTGCTCTCAGGATAGCGAAGAGGAGGTTTACAAGAACTTTTCTTGGAGTCTATCCATGAGAAATGCTCACCGCCGTTCTAACCCAAACAAAGATTTGTGCGAGCCAGGATGACTGGTAACATGCAATCCGAATAGCATTGTTCATGAGGTACTACGCGAAAGAAATATTCAAGAATGGAATGGGCAAGGACGGTCGAGTGTTCGAAAGGGTATCGATGACACTAGTTATGCCAATCGGTTTACGCCGCGAAAACAGCATAGCACTGGGAGCGCAGTAAATATCAAACGCGCTAAGGAGCTCATAGACCTAGGACGTATGCAGCCTGCTGGAGTTGGAGCATTTAACAAGCGCGATGAGAGGAGGGCCCGGCTATATTCGTACGAGCAGAAACATGGCAAGCTCGATAATGAATACGCGAAGAAATTGAAAGCGAATAAAAAGGCATGGATGTTCTTTCAATCCCGGGCATCCTGGTATCAAAAAGCCGCCATTTGGTGGGTTGTAAGTGCCAAGCAGGAAGAGACGAGGCTCAGCCGGCTTGCTCGACTCATCGAAGACTCAAAACATGGGCAGACCATACCACCTCTTACACGCCCGAAGAGCCAGTCTAACAGATAGTTAGAATGTAGTCAACAAAGGCGAGCATGCAAAAACCTGACTTTGTCCGTGAACTCCCCTTGGGGAGTAATGGCTTTTAAATAATTTTGTTTAACTGCACCTGTGACAGGATTCGACAAGAAATGATAGTGGAATATATCCGATACAAAATACCTGAAAGCCGACGCAAGGAATTTGAAGCCGCTTATGACAAAGCTCAGGCTTCACTTAAGGCATCATCACATTGCCTTTCGTACGAAGTATCCCATGGTATTGAAGAGCCCGATAATTATGTCGTAAGAATCGAATGGGACTCTGAGGAGGGGCACATGAAAGGATTCCGGATCAGCCCCGAGTTCCAGCCATTTTTTGCGGCTGTCCGCCCATTCTTCAATGACATTCAGGAAATGAAGCATTACGCGATTACAGGCACAACGCACAGGAAATAGTCACTATAGCATAGTTCAACTCTGAACATCGCTTTCGGCGGCGAGAACATTCATACCCGGTAACCCTGCGATCGCGGTGCGAATGCTCTGATTCGTAAGCCCAAGTGAGGTGAGGCGAGCTTCATTTGGACTGCAGGCTGTAGATTCATCCTACGAAGATCCGGCGGTAGCATAATTCATAATGCCTTTTGGCTTACGATTCCGATATCAGATATGACAAGCCGCTCATCCGATGGCGCAGCGAAGATGCCTATTGTGCTCAGCCCCACCGAGATTGACGAGCTCCTTTCGATGACACTTATTGCGAACCTGGCTACGCTTGATGATGACGGGGGTATCCACCTTATGCCCATGTGGTTTCTGCGTGTGGGCGACTACATATGCATTCCGACTTCCCGCAAGACCCGCAAGTACCGGAACCTTAAAGCAAGGCCGCACGCGTCCGTGGTTGTGGACCTATCGCGTGAGGGTCTGGACCTAAAGGGTGTGCTAGTCAGAGGCCGGGTAGAGCTCGTCGAAGGAGAGGAGGCGCGGAGGATCAATCGTTCGATTCATTTGAAGTACGTGACGCCGGAAGCGCTGGACGACCCAAGCGTGGCCTCCTACCTCTCAGAAGGTGATGATGTGACAGTGAAGGTCCGCATAGACCGCGTGGTCAGCTGGAACTTGGCAGAGTCTAAGGCAGGCAAGGCGCTGAGTGCCGGGGGCTGGTCCCGCCCGCTCGACGGATAGCTAAACCTCAATTTCCTTTTTCGCTGCGTTTCTCTTTAGAACCAGGCCAAACACGAGCGAGACTGCCGATAAAAGTCCTGCAGTAAGGAATACCGTATCGTACGATCCCGGAGACGGGAACGACCCTTGGACTCCTTCTACTGTCTCCTTGCTCTCCATGTAAACACCTGCCAGCGCCGGGCCTATCGCCATCCCTATGAACAGCAGTAGAGCGCCAACCCCCACAGAAATACCGGTGAACTCTTTTGGGGAAGACGAAACGACCATGTTCCATGTCGTAGTCATTGTGAGCGATAGGCCGCTGGCAATCACGGCCAAATTCGCAGACACGGCAAACTCTGTCGAATGGAAAGCCAGCAATCCAGCACCACCAACAAGGCTGATTATGGCACCAATGATCGCTGGCCTTACGCTTCCTATTTTGTTTATGATAAATGGAGTGATGCTCGCAAATACCAAGAACATTACCATGAAGGACAGCTGAACGTTAGCAGCGTCTACTGCGTCTCCTCCGAACCCAAGCGGCACCGGGCTCCTGACTAGCTGTACTATGGTTGGATATATCATGAACATAGCAATACCGGTAGATATTAGCAGAATGTAGGACGGCAAAAGGATCATGTGTCTTAGGAGCCTCAGATCAACGAATGGTGGTACGGTCTTTCGCTCTATGACAACAAAGACAGCCAGTGAAATTGCCGATGCTGCGAATGCAGTGGCGATTTGCGGCAGATTTTCAGAACTTATGCCTATCTGTATGAGTGTGAGCGCAATCAGAAAGGAGGTTATGGTTGCGGAAAGAGCCAGTACGCCCTTGACGTCTATGGGGAGCGATCCCCCTCCTCTTTTGTCCGAGGTATTCTTTGGAGCCTTAGTAATTGACTGATTTTGTCCGTTTTCTTTAACGAATTTGGCGATCATGAGCGTTACCAAGACCGAAAAAGGAACTATGGCCAGAAAAGTCGCGTGCCATCCAAAGCTCTGAATGATGCTGGCCCCAGCCAGAAGGCCAACTACTGAACCGGCGGAATATGCAGACCCAAACACCCCTATGGCTATGGCAAGCCTTGCCGGGGGAAATGTGTCCCTGAGCAGGCTGAAGGCAGCGGGTACTGCAGCCAGACCCACGCCTTGAATTATCCTGGTTGCTAGCAGAAATGATATGTTATCTGCAAATCCACCGGCGGTGAGTCCAGCTATGTATATTGCAAGCAACGTCAGCAGTACTTTCTTTTTCCCATAAAGATCAGACAGTCTGCCTGCGACAGGGGTCATTACGGCAGCTACAATCAGGTACGCGCTGAATATCCAGGCAGCCGTCCCGTACGGTATGTTAAAGTCCTGTATTATCTCCGGGATTGCTGGCAGAAGCATGGTCTCTGAGAAAAAGACCGTCAGTAGAGTGCTGCTGAGTATCGCCAGAGTGAACCAGGCATGACGGCTGACAGTAACTGTTTTCTGTTTGTCTCCTGTTCCCATCACAAACACCTACAATGGTTATCTTTGGTTGGGGGCGAGACTCACCATTGAGTTCTTCATGTGCTCTTGGAATTGCTCGTCGGTGAGAGTGCGCTTCTTTTCAAGCAAAGCGACGACATCTTGGCCGACGGCATACCGAAGTTTGGGCTCTTGTGACGAAATAGCTTGCAGGATTGTCGCAGCGACCTGATGTGGTGTGGAGGCTTTATCCAACCAAGTTTTGAATGCCACATTCAGGTTATCGAGCATGCCGGCGTATGGCGAATCTTTCCGAAGGGCAGCTTGACCGATGACCATGTTGTCAAAAGCCTTGGTTTTCACCACTCCTGGTTCGATTAGAACCACTTTAATGCCAAAAGGCCCAACCTCATAGGCTAGTGATTCGCTTAGACCTTCTAGCGCAAATTTCGTAGCTACATAAGCGGACAAGCCCTGAAAGCCGATCCGGCCGACTCCCGAGCTGATGTTGACGATTATGCCGCTTCCCTGCGCGCGCATGACCGGCAACACCTGTTGTGTAACCCGTATTGCTCCCAACAAATTGGTCTCGAGCTGGTCCTGTATCTCTTTCATAGAGAGGTCTTCAAGCGATCCCATCAAGGCGTATCCAGCGTTGTTTACAAGGACATCTATCCTACCGCTAGACTTGACGGCTAGCCGGCAGCTCATGAAATCTTTTATAGAATCAAGGTCGGTGACGTCAAGCTGTTCAACCAGTATTGGAAGCTCCTCATTTTTAGCTGCTCTAATCAGATCGCCTCCCTTTTCGGGATTTCTCATTGTTGCAAAAGTAAAGTATC
>Ga0126312_10000235_pt1 | contig 29588 bp, 28 predicted proteins | sample Plot104A_FD_92537 | JGI IMG/M metagenome (GOLD analysis project Ga0126312, IMG submission 92537) | Serpentine soil microbial communities from UC McLaughlin Reserve, CA, USA - Plot104A | ecosystem: Environmental > Terrestrial > Soil > Grasslands | place: USA: UC McLaughlin Reserve, Lake County... | reverse complement strand
GTCGGCGGCGGCGCAATCGGCTGCGAGCATGCGTCGATCTTCACCGCGCTCGGTACGAGGGTCACCTTGATCGACGGAGCAGATCGCTTGCTGGGCTACGTTGACGCCGAGCTTTCTCGCGACCTGCGCCAGATCTTCGACTCGATGGGTATGGATGTCCGTCTCGGCGTACGGATCGACGGGGTCAGGCGTGACTCGGACGGGCTGGCTGTTGCGCTCGACGACGGCAGCGAAGTCCGCCCGGAGAGGTTGTTGTTCGCGTCCGGACGCTCTGGCAACACTGAAGGACTCGGGCTTGAGGCGGCGGGCGTCGATGTCGACTCCCGCGGCCGCATCGTCGTGGACGACCGCTATCGAACGACCGCTGTGGGCATCTACGCCGCCGGTGACGTCATCGGCCCTCCCGCGCTTGCCTCCGCGGCGATGGAGCAGGGCCGCATCGCGGTGTGCGACGCCTTCGGCGTCGCCGGCAGTGAAGCCATCGACGCGGTCATTCCCACTGGCGTCTACTCCATCCCCGAGATAGCCGGCGTCGGGCTCACCGAGCAGGAAGCAGCGCGGCAGCTCATCGACTATGAGATCGGGCGCGGGCGCTTCTCCTTCAACGCGCGCGGGAACATCTCCGGGGCGACCGAGGGGCTGGTCAAGCTCGTGTTCCGCCGGGACGATCGGACCGTGATCGGCGCACACATCCTGGGCGAGCTCGCCAGCGAGCTCATCCACATTGGACAGTCGGCGATCCACCATCGCGACACGATCGAGTACTTCCTCGACACCACCTTCAATGTGCCGACGTACGCGGAGGCTTACAAGGCCGCCGCGGACGACGGGCTGCAGCGGCTCGCGGCGACCTCGACCTGGGAGGCCGTTCTCCGTTCGTGACAACGAGCACAGTTTGCGGTCGGCTCGCTCGCGCCTGACGAGGTCGTCTTCCGCAGAAAACAATGCCTCCCGAGGTGCGGTCTCATCCGTCGACGTGAGGATGAGTTTAGGCGGATTTGAGGTGTGTGGGCGAACCAGGACGCGGACGGCGAGAGCCCGCATCAGTGCAGCTGGAGCTTCACCGAAGATCGATGAGTAGGCCGAATCCGTGCTCGTCTCCCGGGCGAGGCAGAGCGTACGCTCGGTCACGACCGCACCCTCGGATTCTTTCCGGATCCCAGGTGGTCTCTTAAGCGCACAAACCCAAACCGAGTGAAACGAGTATCTGAGGAGGGCATGCCGCAATGAAGACCCCACCAATCGTCTCGCCGCAGGAGTGGGAGGCCGCGCGCGAGGCGTTGCTCGTCAAAGAGAAGGGGCTGACCCACGCCCTCGACGCTATGGCGGCCGAGCGCCGGCGGATGCCGTGGATGGCCGTAGAGAAGGACTACCGCTTCGAGGGACCCAACGGACCGGCGGGCCTGGCGGACCTGTTCGAGGGCCGCAGGCAGCTGATCGTCTACCGTGCTTTCTACGCGCCGGACGTCACCACTTACCCGGCATCCGGCGGCGCCTATCCGGAGCGGGCCTGCATCGGCTGCTCCTTCGGCGCCGACCAAGTCGCACACCCAGCCCACTTGAACGCGCGCGACACGACGCTGGTGTACGTCTCTCGCGCCCCCCAGGCCGAGATCCAGGGCTTGAAGAAGCGGATGGGCTGGGAACTCATCCCCTGGTACACGCTCACCGACGACTTTGACAAGGATTTCGGCGTTGACGAGTGGCACGGGCACAACGCCTTCATCCGTGAGGGCGATCGGATCTTCCGCACCTATTTCGTCAACGCCCGCGGCGACTCGCACCTTGGCACCACATGGAGCTATCTCGACATCACCGCGCTCGGGCGTCAGGAGGAGTGGGAGGACTCGCCCGAGGGCTACCCGCAAACCCCGGCGTACCAGTGGTGGAACTACCACGACGCGTACGACCAAGACGCGTGATCGCTCCGGATCGGGTCGCTACGGTTGTCGAGGGGTGAACCATTGCTTGCTGGCGACCAAGGTTGACCTGTTGAGGTGCGTTGAATTCCGCCGTCGCTAGCCGAACGTGAAGACGTACGCCTCGACGCCCTTGTCCAGGAATGCGATCTCGAACATGCGGTCCTTGATCGACCCGGGCTCGCGCACCAGCTGATAGAGCCGTGGTTGGACCAGTGTTCCCCGGCCCTCCTCGTCGATATCCAGACCGTGGGCGGCCCTGGGCGCTTCGCCGTCGACCAGTACGCGGAACGGGACGACCGTGCCAGCGCGCGAGCGCAGGACAAGATGGACGTCGCGCGAATGGAAGCCGAAGGCGATTCGCCCACCAGCTTCGTTCAGCACGCTCGCCCGTTCCTCGATCGTCCAGTTTCCGGCCAGGGCCCAGGTGTTGAGTTGCAAGGATTCGGGCGCGACGTAGCTGTGAGGCTCGTCGTACGCGACACCGCCTGCAGAGTCGAGGCTCTGCGCCTGGGCGTAGCCGAGGTAGGTCTCTGGAGAGCGAAGGTTCGTCCAGTCGGCTTGCGCCTCGAATCCGTCGGGTGTGACAGAGACAAGCTCGTTGTCGATGCTCCCTCCTGCGGCCTCGCGCAGCAGGTGCTGGATCATCCACTCGCCTTCGTCGTACTCGCCTTCGCCGAAATGGTGGTACCGGATCCGGCCCTCCGCGTCTGCAAGGTAGACGGCTGGCCAGTACCGGTTGGCGAAAGCGGTCCACACCCCGTAGTCGCTGTCGAGCGCAAGCGGGTAGTCGACTCTCATGGCCGCCGCGGCCTCGCGGACGTTGTCAACCTCGCGCTCGAACGGGAACTCAGGCGTGTGGACGCCGATGACGACGAGCCCGAGGTCGCGGTATTTCGCGGCCCACGCGCGCACTAAGGCCAGCGTGCGGAGCCAGTTGATGCAGGTGTACGTCCAGAAGTCGACGAGAACGACCCTCCCACGCAGCTCCGCCGGAGTGAGAGGCGCGGAATTCAGCCAACCGGTCGCCCCCTCGAAACCAGGGAGCTCACCTTCGACGGGCAACGCGGCGGTGCGCGGATGGCGGCGCGCGCCGAAGAGGCTCATGTCCTGCGCAGTGAACTGAATGCAGCGCGCATCTCTGAGGCGAAGAGCTCGGGCTCTTCCCACGCGGCGAAGTGGCCGCCCCTGTCGACCTCGTTGAAGTAGGCGAGGTCGGGGTAGACCGCTTCGACCCAGCTGCGCGGGGAGGCCCAGATCTCGCCGGGGAATGTCGTGAAGCCGACCGGTACGGTGACCGCCGGTGGAGCCTGGCCGCTCGCAAGCGCTGCGGCTAGCGCTCGTGCGTCCTCCCAGTACGACCGAGCCGCCGACGCTGCGGTGCCGGTCAGCCAGTACAGGGTGATGTTGTCGACGATGGTGTCCCGGGTGAGATTGCCCGCGGGCTCGCCGTCGACGAACGCGCGCGAGATCTTGTAGTAGCTGTCCGTGTCGTGGTCGAGCAGCCAGGCCGCCAGCGCGACGGGTGAGTCCAGTAGGGCGTAGCTGATCGTCTGTGGTCGCGTTGCCATCTCCAGGAAGTAGCCGAAGCCGTCCTGCCTGAACGTCGTGAGCGCGTCGGCCGCTGCGCGTTCCTGTTCGGATTCCTTGGGCAGTTGATCACCGACTGCGAGCACCGCCGTGAGCAGGTTCAAGTGGTAGCCGACCAAACCCTCGACCGCCTGGCGGCCCATCAGGTCCGTGACGAGGGCACCCACGTCGCCGCCTTGGGCGACATAGCGGGTATAGCCGAGGCGGTGCATCAGCTCGGCCCACGCGCGCGCGGTGCGGCTGGCGTCCCAGCCGAGCTGGGTGGGCTCGCCGGAGAAGCCGTAGCCCGGCAGTGACGGCAGCACCAGGTGGAACGCGTCCTCGGCGGTTCCGCCATGCGCGGTTGGGTCGGTGAGCGGACCGACGGTCTCGAGCAGCTCGATGACCGAGCCCGGCCAGCCGTGCGTCATGATCAGCGGCAACGCGTCTTCGTGTTGGGAACGCACGTGGATGAAGTGGATCAAGACCCCATCGATCTCGGTGGTGAACTGCGGGAGCGCGTTGAGCTTCGCCTCGGCCTTGCGCCAGTCGTAGTCAGTCGTCCAGTAGCGGGCGAGCTCCTGGAGCGGCGCCAGCTGCACGCCCTGCGACCGGTCTGGGACGAGCTCCTTCCTGGGCCAACGGGTCGCCTCGATCCGGCGTCGCAGCTCGACGAGCTCCTCCTCGGAAATCTCGACCTGGAAAGGACGCATGTCGGATGGCGGTCTCGGTGGCAGAACTCATGACGATCTCCGTCCTCGAGGGTGGGCGGGACGACACAATTTTTGCGGGCGGGGAATTTTCCACGTTACTCCTGCCGACGGGGCATGGCAACGCATGCGGGAGAAAGTCCGTGACCGTGGATCAGGTTCTCGGTGGTCGTCGGCCCGATCAACGCAGCATACGCAGAGCGATTGGTCGCCGGCATCGCAAAATTCGGAGCGAGTTCGGCTACGACGGCGACTAGGGCAGTCGAGTCCCGCTACTGCTTGTCGCGCCAACGCTGGAACCGGGCCACGTTGTTGACGACCACTGCGTACGGCTTTCGCGCCATCATCTCCGCGTAATCGGCCTCATTCTTGCCGATCGACAGGAACACCTTGATGTTGGCCTGCCGGTAGTGGCGCGCGACAGCGACGGGAATCGTGAGTTTTGCGTAGACAGCGGGAGCCGTGTTCTTGATCGCAGATACCGACGGCCATCTATCACTCCCTCGGGTGCTAAACGCGTAGCTGATTCGATGACGGACGTCGGCCTCATCGAGCTTTTTGATCTTGTTCAGTGGGGCGAGCCGGGCGGCTCTCGCCACCAACTGGACCCTGGAGTTCTTGACGGTATTCCAAAACTGCTTGGCCTGTGCATCTGTGATCGATGCGAGCTTGATCTCCAGCGTGAACGACTTTCCAAGCGGGTTGCCGTACCTCAATAGATCGATCAAGCGCATCAGCCGCTGGCCGCCGACGTGCGTGCGACACCTGGCGTGGATAGAAGACCACCGCCACTCCGAGATCGGGCCCTCGCAGTTCGTGATTCGGTCCAATGTGGCGTCATGCAAGATGATCATGGTGCCCATCGGGTCGCCATCCGAACCATCCTTCGTCCAGCGAACATCGGCATCCAGGATGTCGGCACGGTTTCGCACCGCGTACCGATAGGCAGGCAATGTACCTTCGGCATATTTCGACATTTTCGCTCCCCTGTGAGCCACGACAACCTCATCCATTGAATCGGCATGGGCCGCAGGCACGGCGAAGATCACGGCAATCGCTGCGGCGAGCACGACATCTAGCAGATGAAAGCGGCTCTTCACGGCTCTCCTCGCTACGGCGAAGGGGGGAAAGTTGAGAGCGGCGATGCGTTTTGGCGATCCTATTCATCCGGCGACCCCGTAGCCAGCCGAAAAGTGCAGGCGCAGCGCGACCTTGAAGGGGGCGACGCGTCTTGAGTCCTCGTGACAGATGCCGAGACCGCCTGTTGGCCACGTCCCTGGAGTGGACCGCCAAGACCAGTAGTGGAGGATGACTCCATGTCACAAGTGCGACGCTTCGACCACGTCGGCATCACCGTCGCGGATCTCGACACGGTGACGGCGTTCTTCGTCGGGCTCGGTCTTGAGGTCGAGGGCAGGACGTTCGTAGAGGGCGAGTTTTTGGACACGGTCAGCGGCATCCCCAACTCACGCACCGAGATCGTCATGCTGCGGCCGCGCGACGGAGGTACCGGGTTAGAGCTGTCGCGCTACATCCGGCCCGACCACGAGCCGGGATCACCGGTCGCGATGGCCAACGAGCTGGGCCTGCGCAACGTGTCCTTCGAAGTCGACGACCTCCAGGCCGCCGTCGACCGGTTGACGGCGGGCGGCTACGGGTTGGTCGGTGGCATTGGCCAGTACGAGGATATCTGGCGCATGGCCTACGTACGCGGACCGGAGGGGATCATCGTGTCCCTCGCGGAGCGCATCGGCTGAAGAACTGCGTGCGGTCACTGTTCTGGATCCCTGAAAAGTTGACGCCAGTTGCGCCGAACACCGGCGTGTCGGGCCCGTTTTGAACAACTGGAGTCAGCTTTTTAGGGAATCCAGTGTCGGGTTATCCAAGTCCAACACTGAAACACCTAGCCGAACCACATCTCAACCGTCCTGTCCCTGGACCGTGAGCCAAGTCCGGGTTGGCCGACTCAATTGTGACCGGGAGCCCGTTAATCGCAATGGAGACACCGGGATTGGCGTTGGCCACACTCAGCCAGGTGCCATCCCGGCCGTGACCGTAGCCGTGGGGAAGGCTGACCACTCCCTCGCGGACCTCATTGGTGACCTGCAACGGTGCTTCCAGCGTCCCGACGCTGGAGCGGATGACGACCTGCTGCCCATCGGTGAGGCCGAGGCGCGACGCCTCCGCTGGGTTCATGCACAGCGTGCAGCGGTTGCGGCCCTTCATGAGGCGAGGGACGTTGTGCATCCATGAGTTGTTGTCGCGAAGCCGGCCGCCGCCCGACCGAACTTGGCATCCACCCGCTCGAGGTCGGCCAGCATCGGTTCCGGCGGAAGCATGATCCGCTTCCCCTGGTGTATAAGCCGTCGAGGGAGCAGGCCAGCCTGCAGTGGCCCCAGGTCGACGGTCCGATCGGCTCGCTCGAGCTCTTGGAGTGACAGCCCCTTCCGGAACGCATGCAGCCCCGCGCCGTAGGGACCGAACCGGAGCTCGAAGGCGATGAGCCGCTGAGGGGTGAACCGCCGCAGGAACGCCGCCTCCATACCATGGAGCCGGGGCCCGCAGCCCAGAAGTACGCCTCGCGATGCCGGTCGCCAGCTCAAGCAGGATCTGCCAATCCTCCCTCCCGCTGGCCGGTGGCCGGAGCACCGGAGCGCTGTAGCGGGCAACGTTCTGGATAGCCAGCGGGTTGAACAGCAGGTCGTATTGATCGTGCTCCAGCGCCAAGGTACCGGGCAACAAGACGTCGGCATGCCGGCTGGTTTCGTTCAGACAGAAGTCGATCGCCACCATAAACTCCAGGGAAGCCAGCGCAGTCTCTCACCGCCGGACATTCGGCCCGCTCGGAACCGGGTTGCCGGGTAGCGTCACCAGCGCCCGAATCTGTCCAGGGTTTCGTTCTAGGCCGGCAGGCGGAGCCGGTACCAGTGCGGCGCTGTCTTATTCAGCGGCCACCCCAGCCCCGTGGTGTCTGGATGTTGTCGATTCCCACCGCCTCCCAACCCCGTCACGCGCGAGCCAGGCCAGGTCGAGATCGCCGAACCGCTCCCCACCGCTTCAGCTCGCATTGCCGTGATATGCCCCCGCTCGAAGGCCCCATGAGCCATCGCCATGAGCCAGGCAGGGATCAGTAGATAACCGGCCTCGACGCACTCCTGGTCACCGAGCATCCGTTGCGCGCGAGCGAACCAACCGCTTGCCCGGACCGGGTCACCGCGGAACAGGCGGTTGTGGCCGATCCAGAAGGCACACCGAACCGCGCGCCGGATGTTGCCCGCAGCCAGGTGAGCCTTGTGAGCACGCTCCAGGCAGGTCGCCTACACCCCATCATTGCCCAGCATGTAGGAGGCGGTCGCCAATAACTCCAAGTCCGCGGGCTCGAGCGGTGCGACCTCGTCGGCCTGGGACAGGTGAGCCGAGGCGTCGAGCCACGCAGCATTGGCACAGGCCTGACGACCTCGCGCGACATCGGCATCTCGACCCTGCACGACCCTATGGTGGCCCACGACATCGCGTAGCAATCAACAGGTCCTGCTGAGGCCTAGTCTGACCAACTTCTGTGCCACTGTAGTAATGCCAGGGCTGAGGACTGATCGGTGATTACTCTGTTCGGGGCTGGGGAGCTCTTCCTCGGGACCGGGCCGATCCACGCATCGCCGAAGGCGTCACAGGGAGAACGCACCGAGCTCGAGGCTCGGTGCGTTAGCGAGAGACCATCATTAGCGACTTCCGCCGGGGAATCGTGGTCGACCCCGACGACGCAGCCCCACACCGGACTTGGGAAATCAGCCCTGAGGCGGTCGAGCGACGCAGAGAGCGGTGCGGCCTATCTGGAAACACCGATGACGATGGCGCCACCACACCGACCGACGCGTTCGTCGTCGACTGCCACAGCAACAACAACGACTGTGCCGACCCGGCGAGCTGGGGCGAGCAGACCGCGGAGACCCGGGTGACCGACGCCTCCTTCGACAGTCGCAAGGCCCCAGTCGCCCGCGGATTCTTCCTCGGCGACTCGAGGGACTCGGCTCCAACGGAGACGCCGTCTTCCCATTTTTCGCCATGACAGACGGATCGGACCCGGCCAGCATCTTCGTCCGAAAACTGGAGGAGTCCACCAACCCGTAGACGGCGGCGGGCGCGCCCGTTGGGAGGCTCCGGCCACTGGCCCTCGACCTCCCACCAGCGTTACGAACAGCGAGGAGGCGGTTCGTAACCTCGGACCTGGCGGACGGCTAACTCTGGGGCTGCTGGCCCGACGGCGCCATGCCACCGACCATTTTCGCGAACTGCTCCGTGAAGTCCCCCTGTGCCTTCATCATCGAGGCGAACCAATCCATCTGGCTCGCCTGTGGAGACGATGCAAGCGTGCGCTGCTCGTCAGCGACCGCCTGCAGCCAGTCGACGTAGTGCTGCAAGGCATCCTGACCAATTTTGGTCGCGGTCTCAACGATCTGCTCATTGAGGGCTCGGGCCTGCTCGCCGACCTGTTCGGGTGACATGGGACCACCGGGCTCGTCCTCTTGTGACTTCTTCGCCTGGACCATTTTCTCACTCCTGTCTTTGAATCGGTTGATTATTGATCACTGTCTAGCCCAGCCCGCGCAAGGGCATGTACAAGGCCGTGGCGTGTGTGCACGTTGAACTTCGCGTAGACGCGCCCGAGGTGGGTCTCCACGGTTCGCTCTCCAATGTGCAGTTGCTGTCCGATCGCCTTTGCACTGAGGCCGTGGGCAGCCAGGGCTGCGACCTCGCGCTCCCGATCCGTGAGCGTGGTGGGGCCAAGGCAGGTGGCGGCCGCACGCTGACCCGGCTTGCCGAGATTGTTGAGGCCCACCAGAACCTGGTCGCGGCGCCATCGGCTGCCGCAGGCCGCGAATAGCTCCGCCGCACGGCGCAGCCGGTCAATTGCCTCCTCGCGATCAACGGCGCTTAGAGAGCGGCCGAGTAGCGCGAGGCTGCGGGCTTCGAGTGACTGATAGCCGCGTCCGGACAGCAGGGCCACCGCCTTGCGCGCATCCTTGGTGGCGGCCGCGTGCTGCCCGAGAGTCAGGTTGGCAGCCGACGCCGCCATCGCTGCCAGTGCGCGGAATTGATCACGGTCGAGTTGGCGAGCTGCCTCGTCCGCCGCCTCCACGGCGCGCGCGGTGGCCGTCGGTTGCTCCGCGAGCGCCGAGGCCTCAGCGAGATCGGCGAGCACGTAGCCGGCGTAGGGCAGCGCGCCAGTGTCGCGGAACGCCGTCGCTGCGGCCTCCAGGCGTTCCACGGCCGTGTCGAGGTCGCCTTCGGCCAGTGCTACCCGGCCGGCAGCCCATTCAAAGTGGTCGCTGATGATCCAAAACGGCTTGCGACCGAGCTGCTGTCGGATCGTCTCCAGGTGTCGATGCGCGGTCGTCGGGTCCCCGGTCTCCGCGGCAGCCATCGCGGCGTAGGTCAAAAGCCAACACTGCTGCATCGGCGCGCTCAGCACGGCGACCCTCGCTGCTTCGCTTGCGATCAGCGAAAATTCTCCAGCCAGCCAAGACAAGTGGATGGCTGCCTCGAGGACGATCGTGTCGCCGGAATCGTATTCGACATTCTCGGCGTCCCGGAGCACCTCGCGGGCTTTGTCGAGTTGCCCGGCATGCGCCAGCGTCCCGCTGAGGATTGCGAGGCCGAAGCGCAGCCGTCCCGGGTTGTGTATCGCTTTGGCAAGCACGATGCTGCGCTGGAGCGCGGCCCACGCGGTGTCGTAGTCGCCGCGAATGTACGTCGCGGCGGCCAACGACCCCAAGGCGACGAGGGTGGTTTCGTGATCGGCGGCCTCCTGGGCCGCTGCCAGTACTTGCCGGGTAGTCATCTCCTGGGCCGCGTACCGGCGGGCCAGCCCCTCCATCCACGACAATTCGCAACCTGCCGCGCGTGACCGTGCGCCGTCACCGGCGCGCTCGAATAGCTTGACCGCTGCAGCAGCCTTGGCGGCAGCCTCGTCCATCTCACCGAGGCACCAGCCGAGTAGCCCCGCTAGATACGAATTGACTTGTGCCAGCCGGCTTGGGTCGTTCGGCTCCGTTTGTTGGAGGGTCCGCTCGATCTCCCGGAGGGCAATCACACCGAGGGCGGGGTCGAAGGCGATCCGGTTGTACGACGATGCCCATTCGGCGTCCGGCGGTAGTGCATCGAGTACGTCGACCCAGCGCTGATCGCCCGGCGGCAGCAGGGTGACCAGCGACCCGAGAATGACGAAGGCCTCCGCGAAGGTGTGCCCGCACCACGCTTCGCGGAGAGCCCGGAGCAGCACCACGATGGCCTCCGTGTCACCACGTTCGGCGTACCGCCCGTAGTGCGACGCAGCCTCGGCGAGGCTCTCGGATTCGATGAGTATGTGTGCCACCCGCTGATGCAGCGCCCGCCGGTGCGATGCCCTAAGCCCTCGATAGATCGCCTCCTGAATGAGCGGGTGGCCGAGCTCGTACTCGAGTTCGGCGTCATCGTTTCGCTCGATGATGAGTCCTGATTCAACAAGGGGACGCAGCCGCGGCTCAAAGTCGTTCGCGGCCATTGTGCAGAACTGGCTTAGCTCTGCGAGGTTGACGGGTCGTCCGACGACAGCGAGCAGTTCCAGCGTTGCCCGGCTCGGCGGGTCAAGGCCCTCGATGCGGGCAGCGATCCGGTCCGACAAGGCTCCAGGAATCGTCGCCAGGCTGGGCGCCGCAAGGTCGCCACCCTCGTTGAGAAGGGCGTCGAGGAGGGTTACCGCGAACAGTGGGTTCCCCTGCGATTCAGTGAAGAGCCATGCGACCAGAGCAGACGGCACCGAGGGGCGAGCGAGTACGCGCTCGGCGAGCTCGCGCAAGTGGGGACTCTGCAGGGGTTGCAGCGGAATGCGAGAGAGCACACCCTCTTGCTCCAACCCGAAGACCACATGCCTTCCCACTGAGCGTTCGACGAGTTCCTCAAACCGCACACAAGCGACAACGAGCACTCGATTGTCAGCCAGATTGCGCGCCAAGTATCCGAGCAGCTCCCACGACGACGCATCGGCCATGTGCATGTCGTCAAGCAAAATGATGGCCGGCCGTTCTCGGGCGATATTGGCCAGTAGCACGGTGAAGGCTTCCCTTACCCGCATTGGCAGCACGTCGGCGCGCCACGATCCCCGCACCGTGGCTGCTGTCCGCAGCAGACCGGCCAAGTCTTCGACGAGGCCGCCGCACAGTCGCGTCACCTCGTCGCGGGAGCGGCCCCGCAGGTGGCTATCGAACAGCTCTGCCCACACGCCGAAGGACGCGGCCGCGCCCAACGGGTGACCGCGGGCTCGCAACGTAACCACGCGCGCTCGGTGGCGGGTCAAGAACTCCGCCGCGAGCCGCGTCTTGCCAACGCCAGGCTCGCCATCAATCAGTACGCAGCAGAACTCGCCGTGCAGTGCTCGCCGGAAATGCGCTTCGAGCGTGCTGCTCTCGATGCCCCGGCCGATCAGCGGAGCCTGCTGGCCGCCGTGCGCGCCCACAGCCGCACTGTACGCCGCAGCCGCACACCGGCGACCGAAGCTCCGTACCAGCGTCCGTACCGGTACGGACGATTCTGGGTGCTACCCCGAGCCACTATCGCAATCACAGTTGCCACCAACCGACAGAAAAGGTGATAGCGATGCCCCCATCAATCCCGCACCTCGACAACCACAAACTCGAGCAGTTCTTCGGCCGCTTCGTCTCCGATCTCGGAGCGGTGATGCACGCCGCAACAGTGCTGGTCGGGGACCGACTCGGCCTCTACGCAGCCATGGTAGACAGCCAGTGGATTACTCCGACGGACCTGGCTGCACGGACGGAAACCGACGAACGATACGTGGCCGAATGGCTGGCCGCTCAGGCAGCTGCCGGATACGCCGAATACAACCCCGACACCAGCCGATTCCGGCTCACCGAAGAGCAGGCCTTCGCCCTAACTGACGAATACCACCCGCTGTTCTTCCCAGGCGGATTCCAGGCCGCAGCAGCCACAATCAAGGACGTTGAGCTCATCGTTGACGCCTTCCGGGACGGACACGGCGTCGCCTGGGGCGACCACCACCCCGACCTATTCGTCGGAACCGACCGCTTCTTCCGGCCGAACTACATCGCGAATTTGACCACCTCGTGGATTCCCGCACTCGACGGTGTTGAACACAAGCTGCACACCGGCGCCCGCATCGCCGACATCGGCTGTGGCTACGGCGCCTCGACAATCATTATGGCGACCGCGTATCCCACGTCGTCATTCGTCGGCTACGATCCGCACCCGCCATCGATCGAGGCCGCCCGCAAGGCGGCGGCCAACGCCGGAGTCGCGGACCGCTGCCGCTTCGAGGTTGGCGCAGCCGCCGACTATCCCGGCCGCGGCTACGACCTGGTCGCACTCTTCGACAGTCTCCACGACATGGGCGACCCGGTCGGCGCCGCCGCCCACATTCGCGACACGCTGAGCGACGAGGGCACATGCCTGCTCGTCGAACCCTTCGCCGGGGACCGGCTCGAAGACAACCTGACACCGATCGGTCGGATTTACTACGCGGGATCGACGATGCTGTGCACACCCGGCTCCCGCTCGCAACAGGTCGGCCTGACACTCGGCGCCCAGGCCGGCGAATCGCGGCTGCGCGAGGTGCTTACCGCCGCCGGTTTCTCCCGAGTCCGGCGCGCCACCGAGACGCGCTTCAACCTCGTACTAGAAGCACGACCCTGAAAAAGCAGGTCTCACTGAAAGCAGGTTCTTCTCCCTAAAGAGGGTCCTCTTGCGACACGCGCCGAGTGCGCTCGGGGCGTGACGGCTGGCTGGTTGCATTGTCAGAGGATCCGGGTTGGCAGTGGGATTTCAGTGCCGGGCTCGACGCGATAACCCCGAGCCTCGTCGCGCCAGGCGACGGCCTCGACGAGCTCGCCGTCCCGAAAGTGCAACGCCGCAAAGTCGTCGGCTGCCCATCCGGCAGGCAGCGCACCCGAGTCCACAAGCCGGCGAAAGAGCGGCCGGCGCCCCGGGTGCGTGTCGTAGTGCGGACATGCCGAGCCGGCGAGAAATCCGAGGCCATCCGGCAGTGAGCGGAGCGTTGGACCGAACGAGTCCGTGGTCGAGCCTTCAAACCAGCAGTTCATGCCCGCGGAAACACCGCACAGCACGGCACCACGCTCGTACGCCGTACGCAGCAGCGAATCGAGACCGTGAAGCCGCCAGACGGCGAGCAGGTTGGCAGTCGAGCCGCCGGCAACCCAGAAGACGTCCTGGTCGTTCACAAAGGCTTCGAGGTCCTCGATGACGCGTTCGAAGAAGGTCAGCTCGGTCGGACGGCAGTCATGGCGGCTCATCGCGCGGTAAAAGGCATGCATGCCGCGCTCATGATCGCCGCCCGCTGTGCCGAGGTAGCACACGCGAGGTCGCGGCCGGCCGGTCAACGAGAGGATGAACGCATCAATCCGGGGATCGTGATCCTCCACGAGGAACGTGCCACCACCCATCGCGACGATCTGTCCGCTCACAGGCGAGAGAGTATGCCCTCATAGCGCCAATAGCTCGGCAATGCCGAGCATCCGGTGGGCAGGCATCCAAATGGCGTTTCGCGCCGAGTGCTAAATTCCTGGGCACCAGAGATCACGACAACGCCGCCAAGCTAGACCCGACTGCCGATGGGGATCCCCTCATCATGACCGACCTTCTCGTTACCAGCGATCGCCTAGTTACCGATCGTGGCGAGCGGGTGGAGACGCAGCCAAAGGCGCCGCGCCGATCTCGGATAGCCCGGCTCCTCGTGGCCTGGCCGTACATGGTTCCACTACTAGTGCTCTCGGTGGTGTACGGCCGTACCGTGCAGCGCAGCACCGGCAACTACTTCTCGGTTGACACTACGAAGTTTGACTATCTGGGCCTCGTGCTCGGCACCGCCCACCCCCCGAGCTACCCGCTGTACACGATGCTCAATGCGGCCTTCGTACGCCTCGTGCCGTCGGGGTCGGTGGCGTTCCGGGCGAACCTGCTGTCTGCGGTCTTCGCCATTTTGGCCTGCCTCGTCGCGGTGGCGATCTTCACCAAGCTTGGCGTACGTCCGGTCGTCGCCGCCGGTGGAGCAACCGCGCTAGGCCTGATTCCGCAGCTGTGGCATTTCGCCCTCATCGCGGAGGTTTACACCCTCAGCATCCTGTTCGTAGCGCTCGTGCTGGCCTGCCTGCTTGCGTACGACCGTACGGGGCGACCGTTGTGGCTGCGGGCTGCGCTGCTCATCTTCGCCTTGTCCTTTGGACATGCCACGTCCCAGCTCTTGCTGATTCCAGGACTGCTGCTCTATCTCGCGGTCCGTCGTCCGGCCTGGCTCTTTCGACCGAAGGAGGTGGCCTGGCTCCTTCCTCTCGGCGCCGCTTTGGCTTTCCTGCCGTACGCCTATCTCTTCTGGCGTACCGCCGCCGGCGCAGCCCTCCTGGACACCCGCGTCACGGGCCTCACCTCCCTTTGGCAGGTGATCAGCGGCGCGCGATATACGGGCTGGATGTTCGGGGTGCCGCTCCACATGATCATCTCCGAACGTCTGCCGGAGATGTGGAGCGCCGGAGTCAAGCAATTGGGCGTCGTCCTGCTGATATGTGCCATTGGCCTGCTCATGCTGATCAAGCAGCGTCCCCTGGTCGCGGCAGTCACCGGCCTCTGGCTGATCTTTACCGCCGTCTTCGTCCTGGGTTACGCCGTCGGGGATTGGGAGACGATGCTGCTGCCCGTGTGGTTCCTGCTCGGTCTGTGGGGTGTCGTCGGGATCGATCGCTGCGTAGGCGTGCTATCGAGCCGGGCGCGGTGGGCGCCCGTGTTGATGGCGATCACTCTGCCGGTCGTGGCACTGACGAGTGGCTATGCCGAGGCCGATCGCAGTTCCGTTGATCCACAGGCCGATGTCGACGCCGCACTGCGCGTAGCGCCGGACAACTCGATCATCTTCACCTACGACAACGGAACCCGACACCAGTTCTGGTATCGCCTCCTGCCCGGCGACCTGGGAACCAGCCGCAACGTGTGGGCAGCCAACGGTGTTAACCCGCGCGACCGGAGCGACCGTGTCGGTCAGATCCTGCAGTATTGCGCCACCTCGTCGGGACTGTGGTCTTGGTCCAACCAGGAGAAGGCGGTCGGCCCTGGTGTTCCAACCGACCTCAAGACCTACGTCTTCGGCTCGACCTATGCGAAGCAGGTGCGAAAATCGGGCCTGCGGGTCACCCCCTATAGCGGTCAGCTCTTTCAGCTCCGCTGCCCGTCTAGACAATGACATATATGCCCGAGCCACAACGTGAGCAGTCGGTTGACCTCCGTCGAGCGGTGCCCCTCGAGCTTAGTGATGAACGCCGCTCCGCCTTCCAGGGCTATGTGTCCAGCGCCATTACGACGTTGGTGTGCCCGGCGCCGCGGTTGGCGTCATCGTCGGCGGCGAGGTCAGATATCTCCGCGGTTTCGGTGTCAAAGAGCTCGGCGGCACCCAACCGGTCACGCCCGACACGCTGCTGATGATCGGCTCCATCACTAAGCCGATGACCACAATGATGGCAGCAGCGTTGATCGATGCTGGCGCTCTGCGCTGGGATACACGCCTCATCGATCTGCTGCCGCAGTTCGCAGCCGGCTATCGCTCAATGACCGAACGCCTGACCGTACGCGATGCATTCTGCAACTGCTCCGGCCTTCCCGGCCGCGACGTTGAGCGCTACTTCAAAAGCGGCAAGCTGACACCCGAGGACGTGTTGACCGAATTAGCTGGCATTCGGCCAGTGGCTCCACGCGGAGAGCGGTTCCTGTACAGCAACCCGCTCATCGCCGTTGGGGGCTACGCGGCCGCTGCCGGGGCAGGCGGAGCATTAGAGGACATCGGCTCCGCTTACGACGCAGCGATGCAGAAGCGAGTTTTTGACCCGATCGGTCTGAGCCGCTCGACCTTCGACCCGGAGACGGTACGCACCGATGGTGATTTCGCGGTGCCGCACGCGGTCGACCTTTCGGGCGAGCTCCAGCGCATACCTCTCAAAGCCGAACACGGCGTCCTCTGTCCCGTACGCCCCGCAGGAGGGCTGTGGTCGACGGCGCGGGAGATGGCACGGTTCGTGCAAACCGAGCTGGCTGGCGGCGTTGCTCCAGATGGGAGGCGCATGGTCTCCACCGCGAACCTTGCAACGACCTGGGCACCGGGCGTGGCAGTTCCCAATCTCTACGGCGGTCCACCGAAGATGGCAGCCTCAATGTCCCACTACGGACTCGGCTGGATGAGCGGCGAATACCGCGGTCTGCGAGTGATCAGCCATTCCGGTGGCACCACCGGCTTCAGCGCCCGGGTCGCATTCCTTCCCGCTGCCGATTTGGGCGTCGCCATACTGTCCAACGCGTCGTCGTTACCTGGGGCCCTGGCCTTCACCTTCGCCGTTCAGTTTCGCCTCTTCGAGCTTGTATTCGATCAGCCCGCCGAAATCGATGCCGAGCTTGCGGCCTTGGTTCAGGCGAGGTCGGCCAGCCGGCCCGAGTTGTCACCCAGCATCGACCCAGCGGCCGTCGCCCCGTACCTAGGTCGCTACACCGAGCAAACGCTTGGCGAGGTAATGATCACGTGGCGAGCTGATCGGCTCTTTCTCGACACGGGCGAGTTGGCCTCAGAGTTGCGCGCACGTGCGGTCGACGGGCCGAGCGCAAGCGTCTATCTGCTGAACGATCCACCCCTTTCGTTTTACTCAGACACATACGGAGGCACGCTCAGCTTCACGAGCGCAACTGGTAAGCCGCGGATGACTCTGACGATTCCGGACAATCCGACAGGCCCAGAGCAGATATACGTCTTTGAGAAACTCGAGCACGGTGAGTGATCTATAATTAACTGCGCGTATCAACAGCTCCATCGTCAATCCGCTGCGCCGTCGGATCGGACTCGATGAGCTCGCCTATGGCCCCATCCAGATCGACGGTGCTGGCCTCGGCAAGTACTTGTTCAAACCGGTCGCCCAACGCGGCTCGAAGGTCGGTTTCGAACCGGTGGTGCTCCTCAGCATCGGTTCGCCACAACCGATAGCCCGACTGCCGGTAGCCTCGCTCGGCGAGCGCGTACAGCCGGCCAGCACGCTCAGCGCGGTCCTCCCGGAGCTCGGCCGTCGCCCAGAGCTCCAGCGCATAGCTCATCGCGACCATATTCGGGAGTCGACGGGCCACCACCAGCGCTTCGATCGCAGCATTGCGGGCAGCCGGGACGTCGCCCAACCCGAGGCAGGCCCGGGCGAGCTGGGTCGTTGCGTATCCCCGCAGGTACGACTCTCCGATCTGGACCGATAGATCATGTCCCTGCTGTGCCAGCCGCCTGGCCTCGTCCAGCTGGCCATGCACGCGGGCCAGCACCGCACGCGCCAGGAGACCGAAGCCGACTGCGAGCGGATCGCCCTCGGCCTCCAGCCGCTGTGACGCTTCGTTCACCGCGTCCTGCCATTGCTTGTCGTCGGACTCCGAACCCCTGGCGACCGCCTGCAGGAGCTGGGCAAATGCCACGGTGCGCCGGTCTCCGCCGTCGCCGATGACGCGGAGAGCGTCATCGAGGCCAGTTTCGATCAGCTCGAAGTCGCCCTGTATGAAGGCTTCGATGGCGGCAATAGTCCGCGCCATAGCCCGCTCGTACGGCTGCGCGTTCGGCAGTCCAGCGACCTGTTCCATCCAGCCGCGTCCTTCACGGTAGCTGGCGCCGATGTACCAGTAGCTGGCGAGGGCGCGGCCCATCCGCAGTGCGCTGGTCGCGTCTTGCCGCCGCAAGGCACGGCGCAGTACCGCCCGGAAATTGTCGTTCTCGCGACTGAGCCGGTTCAGCCACTCGACCTGCGCCGACGTGCCTAGCCCCGCACTGCCGCGCTCGGCCAGCTGCAGGTAGTACGTCTGGTGCCGGGCGCGGAAGTCGTCCGCCGTACCGGTCTCTTCTAGCTTTTCGACGGCGAACTCGCGGACCGTCTCAAGCATCCCGAATCGTGGTTCGGCCGCCTCGCCCAAGGCTTGCACGATGCTTTGGTCCACCAGGTCGGCGATGACATCCAGCACCTCGAGGCTGCCTTCGGGATTGGCCACTTGCTCGATCGCCTCGAGGTCGGCACTGCCGACGAAGACCGCCAATCGAGCGAACAGCAGCCTGGCGTCGGCCGACAGCAAGGAATGGCTCCAAGCGATAGTGTCCCGAAGCGTGCGCTGCCGCGCGGGGAGATCCCGCGCCCCCTCCCGCAAGAATTCGAGGCGCTGATATCCCATCCGTTGCAGGAGGGCGCGCGGCGACAGGACGCGCAGCCAGGCCGCGGCCAACTCAACGGCCAGCGGCAATCCGTCCAGCCGTCGCGAGAGTTCGCCGAACGTCGCAAGGTCGACGTCGTTTGGCTGGTATCCGGGATGAATGCTCCGAGCCCGTTCCACGAACAGATCGACCGCCGCCGTTACGGCTCCGTTGGTGGGTACGGCCAGCGGTTCCAGCGTGTATACGCGCTCACCGCGGACCTCGAGTAGCCGGCGGCTGGTCACTAGCAAGACGAGGGCGTTGGTGGCCGTGAGCAGGTCGGATAGCTCGCCCGCTGCTTCAGTGAGCTGCTCCATGTTGTCGAGCACGATCAACATCCGCGCCTCCGACAGCCGGTCGCGGAGCTGCGCGGCGACCGTCGTCCCGGTCTGCTCCTCGACGCCGAGCGACTTTGCCATTGGAAAGCACGAGCGAGGGCTCGGTAAGCGGTGCCAGATCGATGTAGACAATGCCGTCGGGACACCGCTCCCTCGCTCCATCGGACACGGCCAACGCCAGCCGTGACTTCCCGATCCCGCCGGGTCCGACGATCGTCACCATCCGGACATCGGGGTCCAGGAGCAAGTCCAGCACCCGGGCGAGGTCTGGTTCTCGGCCGATAAGCCGGGTCACCGGTCGTGGAAGCGGGGCGACGCGCAACGATCGTGGCGGCTCCGCGGGCGGGGCCGCCGAAGCAGCGAAGCGCTCGGTGAGCAGCACCGCTAGGTCGTCTCCCACAAGCGTCGCGAGCTCGTCGGCACTGCCGAACGGCCGATACGAGACGCTGTCGTCGCGCTGAATCCGCGCGATCAGCTCGCCCAGCCGAGGCTGACGCCCGGGGGCGGGCGTCTTGATATAGATGAGCTTCGGCCGATCGCCGGACAAGCGGTACTCGTCCTCCAAGCCGGACAGCTCCTCGCCCGGCGGCACCCACCCGTAGCTCTCCCAGTACAGTCCAACGAAGACATCGCTTTGCTCCAAGTACGCGCGGTAGAGTGCGCGCGGCGGATGCGGCCGCGCCCCCAGCTCGAACATGACGGGCGTAAGGCGAAGGCTCTCGATCGCCTGCCGTACGGCGCGCCGTTCTGGCGCCATCTCTTGCATGGTCGAGCTCACGAATACGCGGACGCGTTGATCCGGAGTCTGGATCACCACCTACTCAGCGTATTGGTGGCGCACCGCCAAATAGTCGCGACCTGATAATGGAGGCAACTATGGCTAGGTGCATTGCGGCTTCTCGCTCCACTGGCCACCTCCAGAGTCAAGGCGGCGGTCGCGGCCCCTCGGCAAGCTCAAGCAGATGTTGGAAGCAGGCAGCCAGCATGACGCCGAACAATGACAAGACTCTGCGCGGCTCAACCGTCCGCTGGCGGGATGTTGTGGTTGAGGCGGAAGAGGTTGTCCGGGTCGTAGCGTCGCTTCAGCTCGCGGAGCCGGTCCCACGTCGGGCCCGGGTACGCCGCCCGGACCGTCGCCTCGTCCTCCTCGCCGAGGAACCCGACGTAGCCGCCCGCTTCTTCCTTGCCCAGTGAATCGGCTAGGCCCCCGACCCATGCGTCGTGGATCTCCTGCTCGCCTTGATCCATGTACATCGCCGCGATGTTCACGAACAAGCCGCGGTCGCGGTGGGCGAAGGCAGTTGCGTCGTTGGAGATCCGCGCCAGCGCTCCACCGAGCATCCGCAGCTGCACGGCCTTCATCATCGCCGTGGACTGTGGTAGCTGCTCAAGGACTGTCTCCGCGTCCTTCGGCTTGAGTTCGTCGGCGAAGAAGTTGGCCCCGGCGGCATAGCGTGGGGGCGGCCCCTCACCTTCGTAGATCTCCGGGTAGCGGATGCGCCGCACCATGTCGACATACGGCTCGCCGAGCGCCCGGAACGGCGCCAGCACGGCCTCGGCTTGATCGATTGGACCGACGTCGACTAGTTGCCCCATCAGTACCGGCTTGCCGTGTGCAGCCTCGGGAATGAACGGCATCGGCGGCGCCACCATCACGTTGGCGATCGTCGAGAGCTCCTCCGGGGCAGCGTCGGCCGCCTCGATAAAGCCGGTGATCACCTCCGGGGTGGCCGGCAGGATCAGCATCCCGCCAAAAATCTCCGAGATCTCGTGCAACCGCAGCTGGAGTCGGGTGACGACGCCGAAGTTGCCCTCTCCACCGCGGATCGCCCAAAAGAGGTCGGGCTCGCTGTCCTCGCTTGTCTGCACAATCTCGCCATCCGCGGTGACCACCTCGGCGGCCAGCAGGTCATCGATCGTCAGCCCGTACTTCCGGACCAGGAAGCCGATTCCGCCCGCGAGCGTGATCCCGCCGATCCCGACTGAGCCGGTGTCGCCGAGGCCGGTGGCACGGCCGCGCTCACCGACCGCGGTGGTGTACGCCCCCGCCGTGATCCCGGTCTGAACCCAGGCGGACTTGCCGTCGGCGTCGATGTCGAGGGCCCGCATACCAGAGAGATCGATCACGATCCCGCCCTCGCTGGTCCCGTAACCCGCGCGGCTGTGGCCGCCGCTGCGGACGGCCAGCTCAAGCCCGCTCTTACGCGCGAGCGTGACAACACGCGCAACGTCATCCGGCCCGGCGACCTGAACCACCGCGGCAGGCCGGCGGTCCACGCCCTTAAAGAAGACCTGGCGCGCCTCGTCGTACGCGGCATCGTCCGGGCCGATCACCTCGCCATTGAGCTGGGAGCGGAGACCGGAGATCGAAATGTGCTGAAACTGCTGCGGCGTTGACGACACAGCGACTCCTCTCTTTTATGAAGACACGACTAGGAAATGACGATATTCGGGCCAGAAACTCATCGGTTTGTGCGGGGGTCGTTCACTCGGGACCCTGGGTGGTTGTCATGGCTATCGCGAATTCGCCCCTACGATTCCCCCGTGACCCTCGCGGCGTTCCTGGCACACAGTGTTCCGCTCGTGCTTATTGCGGCCGTGAGCCCCGTGCTATTCCTGAATGCCTCCCGGGTGGTCGAGGCTGCGGGCATCTCTGCGGGCCTCTGCTTTGGGGGCGGGGCCGTCCTCTGCCTCGTCGCTCTGGGCGTCCCGACAATGGGCATCATGGGTGCCGCCACGTCGCAGTTAGTCTCTACGGGTCTTGCATCCCGTACCGTCGATCTGACACTTGCGCTCGTGTTGATCATCTACGGTGCCTGGCAAGTCGTGCGGAGCCGCCGGGATCGGACTACTACGGACGCATCGCGTGACAACAAAGACGAGGCCCTGCCCACAAGCCTCCGCGCGCTGTTAGCCGCCGGGTTGCTCGGAATGCTCACCAACTTCACGAGTTTGCCGCTTTATCTAAGCGTCACACAGCGCATCGGTACGGTGGCAGTGCCGTGGTGGGCACGGATTCTGCTGCTGGTCTCGGTGATAGTCGTGGTGGCAACTCCTGTCTGGCTTCCGGTCGGGCTCAGAGCCGTCGCGCCAGAACACTCGGGGATCAAACCGGAGATGCGACACAGGATCCAAACCGCCACCCAGCGGATTTCGATCGCCGCCTGCTTCGTAGGCGGAGCATTGATCACCTGGCACGTCCTCAGAGGCTGAGCACCTCTTCTTGGGAGGCCGCCGACCAGGATGAGCTATCAGCTCTCTGGGAGGACGGGCGCTTCCATGGCGGGGCACGTGTTCATGACCACATCCAGCCCGGCTGCCTGGGCGCGTTCAGCCGCGGCTTCGTCGATCACGCCGAGCTGGAGCCACACCGCCTCAATGCCCAACCGGTCCTTCTCAGCGATCGCCTCATCGACGACCGCGCCGACTCGATGGCTGTTGACGAAGCAGTCCACCACCTGCACCGACCCTGGAATATCAGCCAGTCGGTGATATCCCCGCTCGCCCAGAGCATCCTCACCACGAAGATTCACCGGGACGATACTCATGCCGAGCTCGTCGCGGAGATACTGGCCGATGCTGTACGCGGTGCGCTTGGTGTTGCTGGACAAGCCGACCACAGCCCACGTCCGGGGCGCAGACAGCAGCCGTCTGATCACCTCGGGGTCGCGCCAGGTCCTCATAACACAGATCCTTGCCGATCTAGAAGGTGTTTCGCCACCGACGCGCGGTCGGATTCCCCGAGCGCCTCCCGAGCCACCCCCAATGCGAGAATCCGAACGCCACCACATTTCCATCCAAGGCAGGTGCTTCATCATCGCCGAAATGATCATCAGATCGATACAGACACATGACCGGAAAGCTTGGGAGCCGCTGTGGCGCGGCTACCTGGAGTTCTACCGCGCCTCGCTCGAGCCTAAGGTCACCGAGCACACCTGGGCGACGCTCTGCGATCCGGCCTCGGCGGTGCATGGAATCGTCGCCGAGCAGGACGGCGCACTGACGGGCTTTGCGCACGTGATCATTCATCCCACGACATGGGCTACGCGCCCGACCTGCTACCTCGAGGATCTCTACGTCGCCAAGCCATGGCGCGGCCAAGCTATCGCCCGCCGGCTTATCGAAGCGGTCTACGCGTTCGCCGACGAGTCTGGTGCCGCCAGTGTCTACTGGCTCACTCAGGAGTACAACGCCCCGGCACGCTCGCTGTACGACACCCTCGCTCACCGGAGATCCTTCGTCGTCTATCAGCGGTAACCCAGCCAGCCGGAAAATTTCCGACCAATGCGGAGTTTTGGTATGCCGCAGCCGCTTCCGACGTCCAAAAGCCGACACTGGTCGGAAATTGCGCCGCGGCGCTCACGGGCCTGCTTGTGGATCGATCGACAGTGTGAAGCAGGTCACAGGCGGGTATAGAGGAATGCAGTGGAGGAACACCGTGCTTGCCTATGGCATCACCTTGCTGCTCTCGGACTATTTTCCGACAGTCAGCATCGTTTTTTGGACGATCGGTCTGATCGTGGTGGCCGTTGGCGTTGCCTTTCTGATCGCTGGTCACCGGCGTCATGGATTTGGTCGACATACGTACCGGTATTGAGCGCCTGTCCACCTCCCCATCACTTACTGCGACTCCGCATCAGCTACGTGGACTGCGCACCAGCTGCAGCTGATGCGACGTTCGAGTAATTGATGCGGAGTGAGGTGAAGACGCCCGCGTTCGTCGGGATGCAGGCGAGGCTCAGAGCACCTGATCGCGGAGGAGGGCTTCCCGGCGAACATCGCCATTCGATAGAGCGAGCGCAGCAAGCTGAGCAATTAAGCGCGAAAATCAGCTCGTCATGTCAACCGAAGAGGTCCCTGCGGCGAGTAACTCGTTGATGGAAAGCCAAGCAGCGGCGGCAGCTCCAGCCGAGCCTGCGGTCGAACCTTCAGCCGAGCCCCCCGGCGAGTCGTTGACGTTCGACGATTTCTACCGCAGGGAGCACCGACATGTGCTTGGTCTGGCGTTCGTCTTGACCGGCAATCAATGGGTAGCCGAGGACACGACACAAGAGGCGTTCACCGCAGCATTCCGGCGCTGGCAGTCCATCGTTGCCTACGACTCACCGAGCGCATGGATTCGGCGGGTCACCTGTAATCGAGCGGCGTCGGTGCTGCGGCGCAGGGTCCGCGAGGCGAAGGCCGTATTGCGTCTTGCCGGCCGGACACAGGCCTACATCGAACTTGATGAGGGCGATGAGACGTTCTGGCAGGCGGTCCGCCGACTGCCACTCCGGCAAGCGCAAGTGGTTGCTCTCTATTACATGGAGGACTACAGCGTCAAGGAGATCGCCGAGGTTCTCGATTGCAGCGAAGGCAGCGTCAAAACCCACTTGAGCCGAGCGCGCAACGCGGTGGCGCGGCAATTGCAGCTAGAGGACGCAGAATGAGCGACTTCGATTCACGAGCGCGAAAAGCAGCCGATGCGGTTCGGAAGCAGATCGCCGATAACACCTTCAATCCCGAAAAGGGAATTCGGCGCGCGCAGCGATCGCCCGCCAGGATGACCATTCCGGCCATCGCCGCTGCCGTTGTTCTCATCGCCGGTGTGCTTGTCGCATTCCCTCTCGGCGGCGGCGGCAACAAGTCAGCATCCGGCGGGCCAGGCGGTGCGTACGCGTATGCCAAAACCTTGAAGCCGTTCGACACCTGCGACAGCCTTCTGCAGTACTTCAAGGACCAGGCTCCCGAGTATCTGATCGAACGTGCCCGTCAGGTGACGAGCACAAACACTGACGCCAGCGCGGGAAAGGCCGAGCCCATGCCCGGCCGTGCGACTGCGGACTTAGCTACCGGCGTTGAGTCGGGAAGTACGCCGCCGCACTCGACGACGAACGTGCAAGAGGCTGGGGTTGATGAGCCCGACATTCTCAAGACGGATGGAGATCGCATTGTTGCCGTCGCGCAGGCCCGAGTGCACTTGGTCGGGCTTGACGGCAACAAAATGACGTTACGCAAGACTCTTCCAGACACGAATGTCCGCAACGTTTTTCTCTCCGGCGATCGGGTGCTGGTCTTCAGCGGTCAGGTGCCTCAGAATTCCGAGCCTGGTTTTCGCTGGGCAGGCCAGCAGGCAGTTTTGACGATGTACGACATTTCGAGCCTCGGTGATCCAAAACTGATCGCCACAATGACCATCGATGGCGACGTACTCGATGCACGACTTGTGGACACACAGGTGCGCGTCGTGACAGCTTTCTCGCCCGATGTTGATGCTCCATCACCGGTCTACACACCAGACGGCCAGGTCTCACAAAAATCCCAGGATGAACTGCGGGCTGCCATCGCAAACACGAATGTCAACGACTGGGTCCCGACATACACGTTGCACGACGGTACGGGCGCGAAAGTAAGCCAGGGACCACTTGTGGAATGCGGAAATCTGGCCCGTCCAGAAACATTCTCCGGGCTCGACACGGTGGCGGTGTCCTCATTCGATATGGGGTCGGCGCTGCAGTCCCGGAACGCTGTCGGCGTAATTGCCGGTGGACAGCAGATATATGCGACCGACACATCGACGTATGTCTCAACGACAGATTGGAGCCCCGACGGTTCAGCCGCAAAGACGAGCTTGCACAAGTTCGTGACCGCGCCGTCTGGCGCAAGCACCTACCAAGGATCGGGCGAGGTTCCGGGGACCTTACTGAATCAATACGCGATGTCGGAGTACAACGGTGTCTTGCGTGTCGCGAGCACGGTTTCGGAGCGCCGCGGCTGGATCAACTCTCGCCAGACGACCGAGGGTCTGGTCACCACGCTGCAGGAGCTGGACGGTGCGCTTCGCCAACTTGGACAGGTCGGCGGGCTCGGCTGGCAGGACAATGAATCGATCCGAGCGGTGCGATTCATCGAGGACCGCGGCTACGTTGTGACGTTTCGTTCCACCGATCCCCTCTACGTTCTCAACCTTCGCAATCCTGCTACCCCTAAGGTCGTCGGCGAACTGAAGATCCCGGGATACTCCGGCTACCTGCATCCGATTGGTGAGCACCTGCTCCTCGGTGTTGGGCAGAGTGGGTTGGACTCGGGCAACGGCGTCAACCCATCTTTGCCGAGCCGTGGTGGCCAAACCGGCGTGCAGTTCTCATTGTTCGACATCAGCGACCCGGCTTCTCCGCGTCGTATCGATACCCAAACCTACGGCGGCGGTGCCGCGGCAGCCGAGTTCGACCCCAAGGCCTTCCTGTATTGGCAGCCGCGCAATCTGATCATCGCCCCCACGAACTTGCACGGTAATTACCGACGCAAGGGAGCCTTCAGCGGTCTTGTGTTGCTGCGGGCCAACACCAATGGGCTTTCCGAGGTCGGCCGCCTTGGCACCGCGTACGGCCCGGTCACTCGATCCCTGGTCATTGGCGATACCGTCTACATGCTGTCGGAGTCGGCTCTGCAGGCCAACAGCCTCGATACTCACCGGGAGATCGACAAGCTGATCTTCTAGGGATGGATTGCATGGTCGAGATCCCGCAGTCGTGCACCAGTGCCGCCTGATCGGGTCGCGATGATCTCGGCTGCGATACTCACCGCGGTTTCCTCCGGCGTCCGGCCTCCGAGGTCGAGCCCAACCGGACTCGACAACCGGGACAACTCGAGATCTGTCAAACCAACAGCACGTAGGCGCTCCAAACGCTCGCAGTGAGTACGCCGCGAGCCCATCGCGCCGACGTATGCCAACTGCTGGAGGCGTAAGGCCAAGGACAGCACCGGTACGTCGAACTTCGGGTCGTGCGTAAGGACGCAAACGACGGTCCTCGAGTCGAGAGTGCCGGCATCCACCTGGCGTTGCAGATATCGGTGTGGCCAGTCCACGATCACCTCAGCCGCGCTCGGAAACCGGTCGGTTGTGGCGAACAGCGGCCGAGCGTCGCAGACGGTCACCCGATATCCCAGAAAGCTGCCGATCCGCGCCACAGCAGCGGCGTAGTCGATGGCGCCGAACACCAGCATGCGCGGCGCCGGAGCGAAGGACTGCACGAAGACCCGCATGCCCTCGCCGCGCCGCTCCCCCATCGGCCCGTAGCTCAGACACTGGCTGCGACCGCCGGCGAGGAGCCCTCGTGTATCGGCCGTCACAGAGTCGACGATTCTTCGCGACCGAGATCCATTCGAACCGGCGCGTCCCAGATCAGCGTCGGGCAAGCCGGAAGTGCCTGACTGCTGCGGACGGATAATGAGGCGCCGCCCGACAAGGGCATTATTTGGGTGCTCGATGATGGTTGCAACGGCCACGGCCTGGTCGGCGTGCACATCGCGCGCGACGGCATCGAGACCAGGGAACGTCTTAGCGCTTACCTGAGAGGCGAAGACCTCTAAGGTCCCACCGCAGGTCAGTCCCGGCGCGTACGGGTCGCCGGCCGATATCCCATACCGCGCAAGTGCCGGCATGCCGCTGGCTGCCGCTTCTTTGCTGAGCTCGTACACCGCCGCCTCGACACAGCCACCGGAGACCGAGCCGACTACCTCCCCATTGGGGCCGACGACCATCGAGGCCCCAGGCTCGCGTGGCGACGAGCCGGCGATCCCGACGACCGTGCCCATTCCGACCGTTGCTCCGGCTTGCCACCAGCAAGCCAGTTCACGCATTACCTCACGCACGCTGTACCTCGCCTGAGATCGCTTCCGCTGGCCAGTCGACGTCTTGGCCCGACGCGAGATCTGCGCATTCGACCAGCGCCGGCGCGTGCTGGTCGAAGTACGCCCGGGCGCCAAGATCACCGTGCGCGGCCGCGAGAATCCCCGGCCAGTGGGTTCGGCCCAGGACGACCGGGTGGCCGGGCCGGCTGTCGTACGTCGCCCGACTCAGGGTGGCCGGCCCTGCGCCTTTGTCAAGGAGGCGCCGCACGACGCTTGTTGTGACGTCGGGCAGGTCGACCAGTGTCACCACGGCGGCGGGGGCGCTAGCGGGGAGCGCCAGAATCCCGGCGCGAAGGGATGCACTGAGCCCCTCGCTCCAGCCCGTGGCGACAACGACGGTGACGTGCCGGCTCTCAAGGAGCGCCCGTGCCTGCTGATGTGCCGCCCCGAGAACCACGATGACCGGGCTACATCCGGCTACGGCCAGGATGTCGATTCCCCGGACGAGCCAGTCATCGACAAGGGCCTTCGGGGTGCCCATGCGACGTCCCGCCCCTGCGGCGAGCAGCAAGCCGGCTGGCGAGCGATCGGCGTATGACTTCACATCGTCGAGGCGGCGCGCTTGATCGCCTTGCGGATTCGGCAATACGTGCCACATCGGCACACATTCACAATCTGGTCGATATCGGCGTCGGACGGGTTCCTTTTGGACTTGAGCAGCGCAGCGGCCTGCATGATCTGGCCTGGCTGGCAGAACCCGCACTGCGCCACATCCTCCTCGATCCAGGCCTGCTGTACCGGGTGCAGCCCACCATCGGGAGCTAGACCTTCGATCGTGGTGACCTTCTTTCCGACAACGTCAGCCGCTGTCAGGGTGCATACCTGGACCGCTTGGCCGTTTACGTGGGAGGTGCAGGCGCGGCAGACGCCTACCCCGCATCCGTACTTCGGGCCGGTTAACCCGAGCAGGTCGCGCAGCACCCAGAGCAGGGGCATGTCAGCTGGCGCATCGACCGTGACCCTTTCGCCGTTCAAGGTGAATGCATAGTTGGGCACCGGTGCTCCTTTAGAAGTTGATCGGGAACTTGCGAGGCTTGTTGCCGGTCGCACGGGCGTACGCGTTCGCTACTGCGCCGGCTGCGGCTGGAACGGATAGCTCGCCGCATCCACCGGGCTTTCCGGAGTCGCCGACCAGATGCACATCACACTCCAGAGGTGCATCCGCCTGGCGGGCGTACTTGAAGTCGCTATAGCTGCCTTCGGTGAATGCGCCGTCATCCAGATGGTTGCCGGCCAGCAGCACGGTGCTGATCCCGTCGATCAGGCTGCCCATCGCTTGGGCTCGCAGACCGCTCGGGTTGACCTGACGCCCAACGTCGAGGGCCATGACGGCTTTGGTGACTCGCGGCTTTTCGCCCCTACAGTCAATCTCGACCAGGCATGCCGCGATCGAGCGATACTCGCCATGGAGGCCCACACCCTGAGCGGTTCCGGATGACATCGTCCGGCCCCAATTGCCTTCACTCGCGACCTTGTCGAGCACTGCGCGAGCCTCAGCTGTTTTGAGGAACTTTTTGCGCATGGCGACAGCGTCAAGTCCGAGCGCCTTCGCAATCTCGTCAACAAGGATCTCCTCTGCCGTACGAGCTTGTGCAGAGTAGACCGACCGCCAGGCCGCCGTCGGCATGTCGTAGGAGACCTCATTGAGGCTCTCGGTCACGACTCCGAAGTTGTAGGGGCAGGATTGGCTGAGATTGAAGAAGGCCGAACCGATCGTCGGGCTGACGTAGCCGGCATCGATGAGGGCCTGTCCGGTGCCGCTGCCGAGGTCGAGCTCAACGCATGACGCCCGATGCTCATAGGTCACGACCTCGCCGGCGGTGTACACGGCGCGCAACTGATGGTGACTGCGTGGCCGCACCCGGCCGTGGCGCATGTCATCGTTGCGAGTCCACATCAGCTTCACCGGCTTCTTGATCGCATGCGACACCAGCGCTGCCTCCACTGCCGGCTCGTAGTAGATCCGCCGGCCGAACGAGCCGCCGCCGCGCGTGACGTGCACGGTGATCACGGCCTCGGCCAGTCCGGTGGTGCCGGCCACCGCGGTCTTCACCCCGTTCGGATCCTTGCTCGCACACCAGATCTCGGCCCGGTCGGCGCGCACGTCGGCGGC
>Ga0126312_10000232_pt1 | contig 29758 bp, 26 predicted proteins | sample Plot104A_FD_92537 | JGI IMG/M metagenome (GOLD analysis project Ga0126312, IMG submission 92537) | Serpentine soil microbial communities from UC McLaughlin Reserve, CA, USA - Plot104A | ecosystem: Environmental > Terrestrial > Soil > Grasslands | place: USA: UC McLaughlin Reserve, Lake County... | reverse complement strand
GTTCGACGCCGCGCTGGCCGCCGGTCACGAGGGCGTGGTCGTCAAGGCGCTCGCCGCGCCGTACGGCGCGGGCCGCCGCGGCTCCGGCTGGCTCAAGGTCAAGCCTGTCCACACGCTCGACCTCGTCGTGCTCGCCGCCGAGTGGGGCCACGGCCGCCGCAGCGGCCGGCTCTCCAACCTCCACCTCGGCGCGCGCGACGAGGAGACCGGCGGCTGGGCGATGCTGGGGAAGACGTTCAAGGGCCTCACCGACGAGCTGCTCGAGTGGCAGACCGAGCAGCTGCTGGCGCGCGAGACGCACCGCGAGGGGATCGCCGTGCACGTGCGCCCGGAGCTCGTCGTCGAGGTCGCGTTCGACGGCGTGCAGACGTCGCCGCGCTACCCGTCGGGGATGGCGCTGCGGTTCGCGCGCGTGAAGCGCTATCGCGACGACAAGACGCCCGCGGAGGCGGACACCGTCGCGACGGTGCGGGCGCTGCGCGACGGCTGAGGCCCGCCGGGGCGGCCTCTAACGCCACGCGGCGCGCGCTGGTTCAGCCGAGCAGCGCCGCCGCGGTCCGCACGAGCTCCGCGTTGTCCGCGGCACGCTCGCCGGTGGGCAGCAGGGTCGTGTCCTCCAGCCCGGTGCGGATCGCGTGACCGCGAGCGAGCGCCCGCACCGAGACGCTCCAGCTCGCGACGCCGTCGCCGTGGTGGACCTGCTCGAGCGCAACGCCTCCCGCCGCGAGCCGCGCCTCGATCTCGGCGGCGTGGGCGAGGGCCGCCTCGGGCTCGGCGTCGAGCGGCTCGAGCAGCACGCGGACGCAGCGGCCGGCCAGGCCCGAGCGCAGGAACGGCTCGACGTCGGCCGCCGAGAGCAAGCCGGCCTCGATCCCGACCCCGCGCGCGATCAGGTGCTCGCAGAGCGGCGCTATCCCCTCCTCCCCCTGGTTGGCGGTCACCAGCTCGGGGAGCTCTGTCCAGCCGGCGATCAGCGCGAGCCTGCGGTCGGGGTCCGGCTCGATCGCGGCCGACGTGCTGAGCGAGATCGGGACGCCCGGGCAGGCTGCGCGCACCGCGCGCAGGGCGGCGGCGGAGGGCTCTGCCGCGAGCGCCTCGCGCTCGCCGTCGTAGGCATGCAGATGGAGCACGCGCGCGCCGGCCTCGACGCAGGCTCGCGCGTCCGCCGCGAGCTCTTGCGGCGTCCGCGGGACGCGCGGATGCTCCGAGCGCGGGCGGCCGCCGTTGAGAGCGGCCTCGAGCAGTCGCGGACGGCCGGCAGGCACGCCGGGCATGATGCCCGCTCACCGCAGCTCGGCGCGGCGCCGCTCGAGGAAGCGCCGCTCGGCGTCGGCGCTGACCAGCTCGAGCGCGCGGTCGTAAGCGGCACGGGCGTCGTCGGCGCGATCGAGCCGGCGCAGCAGGTCGGCGCGCACCGCGTGCAGGTAGTGGTAGCGGTCGAGCTCCAGCCGCTCGACGAGTGCGAGCGCGGCATCGACGTCGCCCGCCTCGGCGATCGCGACCGCCTGGTTGAGCTCGACACGGGCGAGCCGGTGAGCCGGGCGAGCTCGCCGTAGAGCGCCGCGATCTGCGGCCAGTCTTGCGGCTCGTCCGCGTGCAGCGCGGCGAGCGCCGCCTGGAGCGCGTAAGGGCCGCGGCCGCCGAGCGCCGGCGCGTGGTCGAGCGCGACACGTCCCTATGCGATCTGGTCGCGGTCCCACAGCGATCGATCCTGGTCCTGGAGGAGCACCACCTCGCCGCCGGCGAAGCGCGCGTCCCTGCGGGCGTCGTTGATCAGCATCAGCGCCAGCAGTCCGTGGACCTCGGGCTCGTCCGGCATGAGCTCCGCGAGCGCGCGCCCGAGCCGGATCGCCTCGGCCGCGAGCTCGGCGCGGCCGCCGTAGCCCTCGTTGAAGATCAGGTAGACGACCGCGAGCACCGCGGCGAGGCGGTCGGGCAGGAGGTGCGCGGGCGGCACGCGGAAAGGGATCCCGGCGGTCCTGATCTTGCGCTTCGCGCGCACCAGCCGCTTCGCCATCGTCTGCTCGGGGACGAGGAACGCGCGCGCGATCTCCTCCGTGCCCAGGCCGCCCAGCGTGCGCAGCGTCAGCGCGACCTGGGCGTCGAGCGCGAGCGCTGGATGGCAGCACGTGAAGACGAGCTCGAGCCGCTCGTCGGGGATCGTCGTCTCGTCCACCTCGTCCTCCACGGCCTCGGGCACCTCGAGCAGGCGCGTCTTCGCCGCGAGCGTGCGATCGCGGCGGATGCGGTCGACGGCACGGTTGCGAGCGGTCGTCAGAAGCCAGGCGCGCGGGTTGGCGGGCGCGCCTTCGCGCGGCCAGCGCTCGGCCGCGATCGCGAACGCCTCCTGAGCGGCCTCCTCGGCGAGGTCGAAGTCGCCGAGGAAGCCGATCAGCGCCGCCAGGACGCGGCCCCACTCGTCGCGGAACGCCTGCTCGAGGATTGCTATCGCTCCACGATCGGACGCACCTCGATCGCGCCGCCGAGCCGCGCCGCGGGAATCCGCGCGGCGAGCTCGATCGCGGCATCGAGGTCGTCGGCCTCGAAGAACAGGTAGCCGCCGAGCGCCTCCTTGATCGCCACGAACGGGCCGTCGGTCGTCAGCGTCCTGCCGTCCTGCACGCGCACCGTGGTGGCCGCCTCGGGCGGCTGCATCTGCACGCCGGGGGTGACGCCGGACGTCTGGTTGATCGCCTGGTAGTCGCGGTAGACGGCCTGCTGCTCGTCGGGCGAGAGGCGATCCCAGTCAGCGGTCCCCGGCAGCGGGGTCGTGCCCTGGTGGATCAGCAGCATGTACTTCATCGCTTCCTCCTTTCGTGGAGCTTGATCGCCTTGTAGACGAACGGCGAGCCCAGCAGAGGACACCGCGCTCCGAGACGTCTCCCGATGGACGCCGTCGCAGCGGCGGGTTAGCCTCGTCGCGATCAAGGAGGAGAGATGGCCGTACGCCGTGTCACTGCGCTCACCACGACCGATGACGACCTCGCCGCGATCTCGGACGTCGCGGCGAACACGATCGTCGCCGGCCATGTCGTCGTCTGCGACCTCGAGGACGCCGCGATCGCCGAGCTCGAGCGGAGCGGCATACTCCTCCAGGCGGTCGAGGAGCCCGGGCTGCCCGCCGAGGGAGCGCTCGCGCCGCCCGCGGCGCCGGTCATCGCGTCGATACCGCCCGATCTCGCCGCGCCGAGCGCTGGGGCGTTCGAGGCGCTCGAGGTGCCTCAGAGCCCCGAGGACACGGACGTCTATCTGCTGTCGCTGCCCGGACCGATGCTGCCGGCTTGGCGCGACGAGCTCGAGGCTGCCGGCGCCGAGATGCTCGAGCGCCTCGATCACTCCACCCTGACCGCGCGCATCGGCATCGCCGACGTGCCGGCGGTTCGCGCGCTGCCCTTCGTCGCGGATCTTCGCCTGTTCTCCGCGAAGGACACCGTCCACGAGGCTCAGCTCGCCGCGCACGTGGCGCCGCCGACCGCGGGGGCCGAGCTCGTGACATTGGATGCGTATCTCCATCCGGGCGCTGCGCCCGATGCCGTCGTCACGTGGCTGGGAGACCGGCACCTCAGCGTCGCGGGCACCGGCCGGCGCAAGGTGCGCTTCTTCGCGCTGCGCGGCGATCCGCTGCTGGTGGAGCTGGGTCGCCGGCCGGAGGTCGCAGCGATCGAGGAGTTCATCCCGCCGACCTTCTCGAACGACCGGGCGCGCGTGCTGCTCGGCATCGACAGTGACGGGCCTGACGGCGGCGGGATCTCCGAGACCGGCGCCGGGCAGGTCGTCGCCGTCGCCGACAGCGGGCTCGACAAGGACCACGCCGACTTCGCCGGACGGGTGCTCGCGCTCCATGCCCTCGGTCGGCCGCCGGACGACGCGAGCGATCCGGTCGGACACGGGACGCATGTCGCGGGCTCCGTGCTCGGCGACGGGTCAGCCTCGAACGGGGCGATCCGCGGCGCCGCGCCGGAGGCCAAGCTCGTGTTCCAATCGGTGCTGGATCCGACCGGCGGGCTCGCCGGTCTCGGGCTCGACCTGGGCGACCTGTTCGACCAGGCCTACGCTGACGGCGCCCGGATCCACAACAACAGCTGGGGCGCGCTCGCGCGCGGCTCGTACCGCGTCAACTCGCTCGAAGTCGACAGCTTCGTGTGGGAGCACCCGGACATGCTGATCGTGATCGCCGCCGGCAACAACGCCACGGCCGCGAATCCCGTGACCGCCCAGCCGGGCTTCGTCGACCTCGTGTCGGTCAACGCGCCGGGCACCGCGAAGAACGCGCTGACCGTCGGCGCGAGCCGCAGCGATCGAACCGGCGTCGCCGGCGACCCGACCTTCGGCGCCTGGTGGCCGAACGCCTTCCCCGCGGAGCCGATCGCCGGACAGACGCTGTCCGGCGATCCCGACGCGCTCGCCGGCTTCAGCGGGCGGGGCCCATGTGACGAGCAGATCCGCATGAAGCCCGACGTCGTCGCACCTGGAACCTTCATCTTGTCGACCCGCTCGTCGCTGGCGCCGCACGAGCAGTTCTGGGCCGAGAATCCCGCCAACGCCGCGTACGCATACATGGGCGGCACCAGCATGGCGGCGCCGCTCGTGTCGGGCTGCGCGGCGCTCGTGCGCCAGTACTACGTCGACACCCGCGACCACCCCGTGCCTAGCGCCGCGCTGCTGAAGGCGACTCTGATCAACGGGACGCGTTGGCTCGCCGGCCCGGACGCCGTCGCGGACCACCCCACACCGCCGAACTACCACCAGGGCTTCGGCGGCGTCGCGATGGGGACGACGCTGCCCCGCGCGGGGGGAGGGTTCGAGCTGGCCTTCCGTGACACCGACGCGCTCGCCGAGACGGGGGCGTCGCGCCAGTACGTCGTGAACGTCGAGGCCGGGAAGGAGCTGCGCCTCTGCCTCGCCTGGACCGACCCGCCCGGGCGGGGCCTGCAGAACACGGTCACGTTGATCCTGGAGCGGACGAACCCGCAGCAGCGATGGCTGGGAAACCCGCACCGGCCGCCCGGCGTGCTGCTTTGGGACTCGGGCAACAACGTGCAGATCGTCCGGCTCGCTCCGGAAGACGCCGTCGCGGGCACCTACCGCGTCAGCGTCGTGGCAGCGAACATGCTCTTCGGGCCGCAGCCGTTCGCGCTAGTCGCCACGGGCGCGCTCGGGTCCGACCTCGCGCCGATCTGAGCGTCACGCGCCGACGTCCGGGAGCGCGACCGTCGAGCACGTCCGGCCTCAGGAGGACAGGCAGGCTTCTGTAGGCGGCACCGGCTAGCTCGGGGTCGCCCGAGCGACGCTTTCGGCCGGGCTCATCGAGAACAGCGTCCAGCCGGCGAGCGCGCCCGCCGGCGGCGCGGCCGGCGCCCGCTCGAGCAGCGGGATCCCGGAGCCCGCGACGAGGTCGCGGACCGTCGAGGACACGAGCACCTCGCCCGGCCGCGCCAGGGCCGCGATGCTGGCGCTGAGCTCGGCGGCGGGCCCGGTCGTCTCGCCGTGCTGGAGTACGCACTCGCCCGTGTGCAGCCCCGCGCGGACGTCGAGCCCGCGCGCCGCCGCCAGATCTACGATGGCGCGAGCGCAGCGGATCGCTCGCGCGGGGCCGTCGAAGCGCGCGCTCGTCGGGGCCGCCGGCTCGCCGATTGGCTCTCCGCGGAAGCGCGGAAGCTGGTTGCGCACGAGCGCCTGATGCCGCCGCGCGGCATCGCTGCGGTCGTCGATCGGCTCGCCTCCCAGCCGCGTGGTCAGGATCGTCGCGAGGATCCGGTCGGGTTCGAGCTCGTCGCGCTCGGCGGCGAGGAAGCGCTCGATCTCGTCGAGGACGGCGTCCTGATCGCCCTCCCACGGAAGGTGATCGGCGCCGGGCAGCTTCACGACCCGCGCCCCAGGGATCCGCTCGCCCATGTAGCGCGTCGCCTCGCACAGGTACTCGCGCGACCGGTAGAGCACCAGCGTGGGCACGCCGATCGTCGGCAGCACTCCGCGGACGTCGATCTCCTGGTTCATCGCGTTGAGCGCCAGCGCCGCACCGGGGCTCGCCCCGCGCACGAAGTAGGAGGCGTACCAGCGCACCGCCTCCTCGTCGCCGGCGAGCGACGGCGCGCGCTCCGCGACGAACTTGCGGGCGATCGGCAGCCCCCAATCCTCGACGGTTGGCTTGAGCGCCGGGATGTTGAGCGGGTAGTCGGGCGCGGGGGTCCGGCGGGCGAACGTCCCCATCGCCACGAGCGCGGCGGTCCGCTCGGGGTAGGTCGCGGCGAACAGCGCGACCATCGGCCCGCCCTCCGAGATGCCGAGCAGCGCGGCGCGCTCGGAGCCGACGGCGTCCATCACCGCGCGGACGTCGTCCATCCGGTCCTCGAGCGGGGCGATGCCCTTGACGCGGTCCGACAGCCCGGTGCCGCGCTTGTCGAACAGGATCAGGCGGCCCAGCGACGCGAGCCTGCGGTAGAAGCGGGCGATCTGCTCGCGCTCCCAGCCGGCGTCGAAGCTGCAGACCCAGCCGTGGACGAGCACGAGGTCGAGCGGACCGTCGCCGATCACCTGGTAGGCGATCGAGACGTCGCCGCTCTGGACGAAGCGCGTCTCCGGACGCTCCGCGGTCTGCCCGCGGCGCGCCGGCGCCTTGGCCGGAGCGGCGATCGGTCGCGAGCGCAGGTCCAGCCCGGCGTCGTGCTGGAGGATCTGCCGCTCGAGGTCTCGCAGCGCCGGCGAGGGCTCGATCCCCAGCTCCGCGTCGAGCGTGGCGCGGAACCGGCGGTAGGCGTCGAGCGCCTCCGCGTGCCTGCCGGAGCGGTACAGCGCGAGCATGAGCTGGCGGCGCAGGCGCTCGCGCAGCGGGACGCTGCGCACGAGCATCTCGAGCTCGCCGACGAGGTCGCCGTGGCGCCCGAGCGCCATGTCGGCGTCGATGCGGTCCTCCCGGCACGCGAGGTGGAGCTCCTCGAGGTGCGCGCCCTCGACCGCGGCGAACGGCTCGGTGAACTCGCCGAGCGCCGGGCCGCGCCACAGCGCGAGCGCCTCGCGCAGGACCGCGGCGGCCCGTGCGGCGTCTCCGGACGCCAGCGCCGCGCGGCCTTCCTCGCGAAGGCGGGCGAAGCGCACGACGTCGACCGCTTCCGCGTCGACCTCGAGCACGTAGCCGGGCGGGCGCGTGACCAGCATCCCGTCGGGCAGCAGCTTGCGCAGCTGCGAGACGTAGATGTGCACCATCTTGACCGCCGAGTCGGGGACGCTCTCGCCCCACAGGTCGTCCACGAGCCGCTCGACCGCAACGGTCCGGCCGGTCGGCAGCAGGAGGCGGGCGAGGAGCGCGCGCTGCTTGCGTCCGCCGAGCGCGACCGGCGAGTCGCCGTCGCGCACCTCGAGCGGACCGAGGATCCGGAACTCCATCGCTTGCGGCAACGCTACCAACGGCGCCGACCTCCGAGGCGATCCGCTCAGCCCCTGAACTCGGAGAGCTGCGCCGGCATCTGCGCCCGCACGACGGTGCCGCCGCCGGGCGGGCTCTCGATCTCGAGCCGGCCGCCGAGCGCCGCGACGCGGTCGGCCAGGCCCGCGAGGCCCGACCCGCCTGCCGGGTCCGCGCCGCCGACGCCGTCGTCGGTCACGTCGATCACGACGTGGCCGTCGGTGCGCTGGACCGTGACCTCGGCTGCGGTCGCGGACGCGTACTTGGCGACGTTGGTCAGCGCCTCCATGACGACGAAGTAGGCGGCGGCCTCGACCGCAGGCGGCAGCCGCTCGCCGAGCGAAGCGGAGAGCGTGACCGGCAGCGGCGCGCGTGCGGCCAGTCCCTCCAGCGCGGGATCGAGCCCGCGCTCGGTCAGCACCGGCGGATGGATCCCGCGGGCGAGCTCCCGCAGCTCCGAGAGCCCGGCGGTCAGCTCGGCCACCGCGCTGTCGAGCAGCGCCGCGGTCCGCGAGCCGGGCTCGGCGTGCCTGCGCGCAAGGTTCAGCGTGACCGAGAGCGAGACGAGCCGTTGCTGCGCGCCGTCGTGCAGGTCGCGCTCGATCCGGCGGCGGGCGGCGTCGCCCGCGGCGACCAGCCGGGCGCTCGCCGCGCGGAGGTCGTCGTAGCGGGCCCGCACCTCGGCGGCGAGGCGCTCGTTCTCGAGCGCGAGCGCCGCGGCTGCGCCGGCGGTGCGCACGAGCTCGCGGTCCTCGAGCAGGGCCGGGTCGTGCACGATCGCCGCCACTGGCGCGCCGTCGCGCTCGATCTCCGTCACCGCGCGGTCCGCTGCCGCCGCCGGCAGCGCCACCGCATGCCCGCCGGCGTCGACGTAGCGGCCGGGGTCCGGCAGCCAGTACGCGAGCGCGAGCGAGTCGTCGCCCAGCGCCTCCGCCAGCGCGTCGCGCGCGCCGGCGCCGCCGAGCCGCTGGAAGAGTGCGTTGACCGCGCCGGCCCGCGACAGGCTCGAGCGCATCAAGCCGACCAGGAACGCGAACGGCACCGCGGTCACGAGGACGATCAGGAGGGCGTCGGCGACCTGCGACACCTCGTCGGCGCCGAAGGCGATCGGGAGCAGGCTGACCAGGCCGACCAGGGCGACGGCGCCGCCGGTCCAGACGACCGGCGCGAGCGCGCGGCGCTGCACCTTGCCGAAGCCGCGCCAGCGCCGGATCAGCACCGCGCCGAGGCCGCCGAGCAGGACGACGGCGACGACGAGCCCCGCCGCCTCGACCGCGTCCGACGCAGTCTTGCTGTCCCAGACGAGCAGCAGGTTCCTCGGACAGTCCTCGCAGCCGTTCGGCTCGGCGGTCACGAGCGCCGCCAGCAACGGCAGCGCGACGGCGGCCGACCAACCGATCGTCACCACCGTGCGCTCGAGCCCCGGCTCCACGCGGCCCGTCGGGAAGGCGACGAGCATGTGCACGAGCGCGCCGAGCCACAGCGCGCCGACGACCAGCCCGACCGTGAACGCCCACGCGGCGTCGGCGCTCGACAGCGCGCCCAGGAACCACATGAACCCCACGAGCGTCATCAGCGGCCCGACGCGGTTGTCGGGGCGCCGCCACCACGCGAAGATGCCCGCGCCGGCGAACCCCCAGCCCAGGGTGAGCGCGAGAACGATCCACGCCACGGACTCCTGGTCCTCGCGGTCGCTCGCCGTGACCAGCGCGAGCGCCGCCAGCCCGAGCGCGACGCCCGCGACGGCAAGCGCGATGAGCGCACGGCGAAGGCCGCTCATGGCCAGACGCTAACGGGTCCGCCGGGCTTCCGCACGGCGCGCGGCGCGCACCGCGCGCGCCTGGCCCGCGTCCATCCACATCTGCCAGCGGCCGGACGCCGACTGGCGCTCGTCGTGGAAGCGGTACGGCCGCCGGCCGGCGAACTCGGTCTGGCGCAGGCGTGAGACGCCGCCGAGCACGGACGCTATGCGGCGCCGCGGCCAGCCGATCGCGTCCTCGATCTCCGGGAAGGGCTGCGGCCGGTCGGGCGCCTCGGCCAGCGCGTCGAGCAGCTCGCGCATGAGGTCGCTGCAGCGGTCGTGGAAGCGCGCTATCTCGCCCGGATCGCGCATCGCGTTCTGCGGCGCGTGCTCGTAGAGATCCGGCGCTCGCATGATGCCCGAGATCATCTCGGCTCGATGGTGCGACGTGCCAGGCGGGGGCTGTGCGGCTCGAGCACCGCGTCGAGCTCGCGGCGCAGCCAGCGCGCCAGCGTCCCGTGCCCCTGGACCGCCCACGTGACGAGCGCTCCGTTGTAGGTCGCCTGCACGGTTCGCGCGAGCCGGCGCGTGTCGCAGGGCCGGAGCTCGCACGCCGCCACCGCCTCGTCGAGCAGCGCGCGGATCTCGTCGCGGACCGCGTCGAAGTGCGCCTTGGCGTGGCGGTGGAACTCGGGGTCGCCGAGGTCGAGCTGGAGGAACGCGAGGTGGTTGGCGAACGTCTCCGGATCGGACACCGGGCCCGCGAGGGCGACGAGGCCGGCGCGGAGCGCACCGAGCGGCGAGCTGCGCCGAGAGCGCGCCCGGCGCAGTGCGGCCGCCCCATGGTCGACCGAGCGCTCGGACAGCGCGAGCAGGAGCCCGCGCTTCGAGCCGAAGCGCTGCACCAGCGTCGCCGGCGCGAGCCCGGCCTCCTCGGCCGCCTCCGCGAGCGTCAGCCGCGCCGGCCCCAGCCGCCCGATGGCGCGCGCCGTCGCCGCGAGGATCTCGTCGTCCGCGACCGTCCGGGGCCTCGCCATGCGGCGATCGTAGTTCGTGAGTGCCCGTTCGTTTACGAAGCGCCCGGACGGGAGCAGGCGGTCAGCCGCCACGACCTGGCGGCGAGCCGACGCCAAGTCGGCGGCCCGCGCCGTGTCGCGGAGAGCGGCGCTGGGAGAGCCTCTGCGCTCGGTCTTCCACTCCCCTCCCCAAGGAGCGCACACACCCATGTTCATCGTCCACTCTCGGCTGCTGCTCGTGCTCGGCCTGATCGGCGCCGCGGTCGGAATCTTCTTCGGCGTCAAGGGCGCACTGATCGCGCACGACGCCGTCAGCGAGGTCAATCGCAAGGGCGGCGACGCGAATTCGCTGTTCCGGGCGGACGCGTTCGAGACCGCGCTCGACAAGGTCCGCGCTAACGTCGGCGCGAACGGCGAGCTGCTCGAACTCACCGTCTATCCCGGCTACCTGATGGTCGACGCCAGCACCGGCTCGGAGACGGAGGGCCAGGCGTTCAAGGTCCAGGAGAGCGGTCGGGTCACGAAGATCCCCCTGACGCTGACCGGCCCGGGCCGCCTGGCCGACAACACGTTCCCGCTCGCCAAGCTCCACGGCAGCACGATCGAGCAGCTCGCCGGCGACGTCGCCGCGAAGGAGCACGCCACGCTCGACGACGTCTCGCACATCATCGCGACGATCCAGCCCGACTCCGGCGACCCCGGGCTGAACGTCTACCTGAAGAACTCGCGCTACCGGCGTGCGGCGCTCGACGGCTCCGGACTGTCGAACCCCGACGAGGAGGCCCGCAAGGCGATCGACAACGCCGCTGCGGCGGTCGACAACGCCGCCGCGTCGGTCGACTCGCCGACGAAGGCGACCAGCGGCAGCGCGAAGAGCGCCGACGACCTCGCGGCCTGCGTCCAGGCCGCCGGCAGCGACGTCGTGAAGCTCCAGGCCTGCTCCGGCTAGCAAGCGCGAGGCGGCGGCCGCTCCTGCGGCGGCCACCGCCTCGATCCGCGGCTCCGCCCGCGCCGGGCGCTAGTGCCCGGTGGAGGAGAAGTGCATGTAGTCCTTCGTGTTCCCGGTCCACGCGCCGCCCCAGCCCCAGCCGATCGAGCGGAACGCCCTGACCACCCGCCCTCCGACCATCCCCTTGCGATGGCGCGAGCGGTCGAAGTAAGGCCGCGACGCCGGGTCGCGGCTCTGCCCGCAACCGACGTACGGGTTCTCGACCGGGTTCAGGTCGACGGCGAGCCCGTAGGCGTGCATCGACCACGAGCGCGCCCCGCTGGCGCTCGCACACGGCGACGGGACCGCGTCGCGGCACTCGAACGAGCCGGAGACGTCGCCGTCGTCGGGGCGGCTGCGGCGCGGCCCGTACTGGTCCTCGAAGCGCATGTGACGGATCCGGAAGCGGTACGAGTAGAGCTTGCGGAAGACGCGCGCGAGCGGCCGGGCCGCGCTCTTGTTGACGACCAGCTGCCCGGTGTGCGAGCGCCGGTCGAAGCCGCTGTAGGTGACGGTGAGCAGCCGCAGGTCGGAGAGCCCGACCGGGCAGCCCTGGTGCCAGGACCCGCGCTCCGTCAATTGCTCCCGGACCGGCTTGGAGAGCGGCTCCACCGATGACTGGAACGGCGCGGGCGCGATCGCGAACAGCGTCGCCGAGAGCGCAGCGAGTCGCAGCACCACGGGAACTCTACGCCCCGCGGCAGGAGGCCGCAGGCTTGGCCCTGGCGGCGCGACGCTGCTCCGCTCGGAGCTGCCAGGCTGTCGGACCATGCGAGCGGTGGCCGCGCCAACTCAAGAGGATCTCGACGCCGCGGCCGCCGTCGTCGCGGCCCGGCTCGCGCCGACACCGGTCGTCGCGGCGCCCGTGCTCGGTGACGACGTCTTCCTGAAGCTGGACACGCTGCAGCCGACCGGCTCCTTCAAGCTCCGCGGAGCGCTCGCCGCGCTGAGCCGCGTCGGAGGAGCCCCGGTCATCGCGGCGTCGGCGGGAAACCACGGGCTCGGCGTCGCCTGGGCGGCGGCGGAGCTCGCGATGCGCGCCACGGTCGTCGTGCCGGAGACGGCGTCGCCCGCCAAGGTGGCGGCGCTGCGAGCGGTCCCGGTCGCGCTCGAGCAGCACGGCGCGGACTACGACGCGGCCGAGGCGCACGCGCTGGCGCTGGCCGGGCGCGGCGCCGTCTTCGTCTCGCCCTACAACGACACGGGGGTGATCGCGGGGCAGTCGACGATCGGGCGCGAGCTCGAGGAGCAGCTCCCCGGCCCGCTGACCGTCGTCTGCCCGGTGGGCGGCGGCGGCCTCGCCTCCGGAGTCGGCCTCTGGGCGGCGGGGCGCGGCGGCACGCGCGTGGTCGGCGTCGAGGCCGAGCGCTCACCGGCGTTCACCGCCGCGCTGAGCGCCGGCGCGATCACGCCGATCGAGCCGGGCGAGTCGCTGGCGGACGGGCTCGGCGGCAACCTCGAGCCGGGGTCGATCACGTTCGAGCTCGTGCGCGAGCACGTGGCCGCGATAGCGACGGTCTCCGAGGCCGAGATCGCCGAGGCGCTCCGCATGCTCGCCCGCGCTCACGGGCTCGTCGCCGAGGGCGCCGGCGGCGTCGCGGTGGCGGGCGTGATGACCGGGCGCGTCGCGCGGGGCGACGGCCGGACGGTCGTGATCCTCACCGGTCGCAACATCGCGCTGCCGCAGCTGGCCGCGGTCCTGACCGGGGCGGACGAGTAGCGCCGGATCGAATCGTCGGCCGACGTCCGCACCGCCGCGGCCGGTCGTTCAGCGCCATGGGACGACCTTGCCGAACTGGACGAGCTCGCCGTAGCGGCTCGGGTCGACGGTGCGATCGAGCGCGAGGCGCAACGGAGCGACCGCGGCCTCCGCGGGGCTCTGCGCCGCGGCCATGTCCCGGAACCACGGACGCGACGCCTCCGTATCGACCAGGCCCGGGCAGACGGCGGCGACGAGCGTGCCGTGGACCGCGTCGGCGGAACGCCGCTCGCGCGCGAGTACGCGCACCGCCGCGACCTGGCCGACCTTCGACGGGATGTTGATCCACTCCGGCCAGCCCTCTTCTGAAGCGCGCCCTGCGATGACCGCGTCGCGCCACGCCCGCGTCGCGGCGTCGACGTCGTCGAGGCTCATCGAGTCCGTGTCGAAGCGCTCGTGCAGACGCCCGGGCAGCCGCCACAGGGAGCCGAAGTCGCTGGCGACGACCAGCAGCCGCCCGCCCGTACGCAGCAGCGGATGAAAGGCGCGGAGCATCCGCGTCGTGCCGAGGTTGTTGGTGTCCACGAACGTGCCGACGAGCTCGGCCCACGGCGTTGCCGGCGCCAGCCGCGCCGCGGCGTTGGAGAACACGACGTCGACTCCGCCGTGGCGCGCGGCGATCGCGTCGGCGAAGGCGGTCACCGCAGCGCCGTCGCGCACGTCGAGCAGCTCGCCGCGGACCTGCGCCCGCGGCTCGAAGACGCGCGCTGCGGCGGCGCCGACGCGATCGCGGCTGCGGCCTGTGAGGTAGACGACGTCCTCGGGCCCGAGCGCTCGCGCCAGACCCTCGGCGAGAGCGAATCCCAGGCCCTGGTTGGCGCCGGTGACGAGAGCGATCCTGCTCATCCAGCACATGCTGCGAGAGGCCAGGGCACCGATCGGTGCCCTGGCGCGACGGCTCAGGCGACGGAGGGCCGCGCCTCGAGCAGCGCGTCAGTGTGCTCCTCGGCCCAGCCGGCCAGCGTGCGGACGACGCCGAGGAGGCTCACGCCGAGGCCGGTCAGCAAGTAGAGCCGCTCGTCGCGCTCGACGAGCCCGTTGCGCACGAGCTTGTGCAGCGTCTGCGTGAGCATCTTCTTGGAGATCCCGCCGATCCGATCGAGCAGCTCGCCGTAGCGACGCGGCCGCTCGCCCAAGGCCATGATGACCACGACCGACCACGTGTCGCCGACCAGCGCGAGCGTGGTGCGGGCCGGGCAATCGGCGAGGAAGACGTCGAACTCGCTCATCCGCCCGCTGACGCTACAGCAGCGCAGGCGCGGCTACGCGGCACGATCGGTCCCCTCCCTGAGCGTCGCCCGGGCCCGGGCGGCGCGCACGGCCGCGGCCAGCGTCGCGACGTCGTACGCCCCCTGGTGGCGCCGTCCGTTGATGAAGAAGCTGGGCGTTCCGGCGACGCCGCTCGTGTCCGCGCTCGCCACGTCGTCGGCGACCCGGTCGGCGTGCTTGCGGCGTCGCAGCCCGTCCCAGAAGCGCTCGACGTCGAGGCCGAGCTCCTCGGCGTGGCGCGTAAGGTCGGGCGGGGTGAGCTCGTCCTGGGCGGCGAGCAGCCTGTCGTGCATCGGCCAGAAGGCGTCCTGCGCGCCCGCCGCCTCCGCCGCCTCGGCGGCGATCTGGGCGTTGGGATGGACGTCGTTGAGCGGCAGGTGGCGCCAGACGTAGCGCAGCTCGTCGCCGAACTCGTCGAGCAGCTCGCGGATCGCGACCTCAGCCTGCCCGCAGTAGGGGCACTCGTAGTCCCCGTACTCGACAAGCGTGACCGGCGCGGACTGCGGGCCGCGGACGTGATCGACCTCCGGATCCACGTCGGCGGAGAGATCGAGGAGGTCGTCGGCCGTGGCGAGCAGCTGGCGCGCGCGCACCTCGGCCGGCAGCCGCGCGATCGCCCGGAACGCGGCCCAGCTCAGCGCCGACGCCACGATCGCAGCCCCGAGCACGCCGAGCTTGGCCTCCTCGAGCTGCTGCCCGTCGAACGCGATGCCGGCGATCAGGATCGACACCGTGAACGGGATGCCGGCGACGGTCCCGAGGCCGGCGATCGCCGGCCAGCTCAGCGTCGGACGCAGGCTGCTGATCCGCGGGTGCGTCGCGACCCACGTCCCCGCGACGATCCCGATCGGCTTGCCGGCCACGTAGCCGAACAGGATCCCGAGCGTGATCGGCGACTCGATTGCGTCGCCCAGCAGCTGCCCGTCGAGATGGATGCCGCTGTTCGCGAGGGCGAACAGCGGCACGATCACGAAGCTCGTCCACGGATGCAGGCGGTACTGGAGCCGCTCGTTCGCCGAGATCGCCGCCGTCACGCCGAGCTGGGCGGAGCGTGCGAGCTCGGGCGTGGGCTGCTCGCGGAAGGAGCGCGTGAGCTCGGTCGCACGCTCGAGGTCGGTTCGCGCCGGCGGCGACGCGCTGATCGCCAGGCCGACCGCCAGCCCCGCGATCAGCGGATCGACGCCCGAGTCGTGCAGCGCGAGCCACACGCCGATCCCCAGCAGCGCGGCGGCCGGCTGGCGCCATCCCACCGGCGCGTAGCGAACCGCCAGGAGCGCGACCAGCAGGCCGACGGCGACGGCGATCGCGACGACGTCGATCTTCGCGGTGTAGACGGTGGCGATGACGAGCAGCGCCACGAGGTCGTCGACGACCACCAGCGTCAACAAGCGCACGCGCAGGCGCGTCGATCCGGGCGAGACGAGCGCGAGCACGCCGAGCGCGAACGCCGTGTCGGTGGACATCGCCGCTCCCCAGCCGTGCGCCCCGGCGCCCGCAGCGTTGAAGGCAACGAAGATCAGCACCGACACCGTCATGCCGCCGAGCGCCACCAGCACGAGCAGCGTGATGCGACGCCGCTCGCGCAGCGCTCCGAGGTCGAACTCGCGCCGCGCCTCGAGCCCGACGACCAGGAAGAAGAAGCTCATGAGGCCCTCGCTGACCCACTCGCGCAGCTCCATCGCGACGGCCTGGTCGCCGAGGCGGATCGAGAGCTCGGTGCTCCAGAACGACTCGTAGGAGGCCGACCACGGCGAGTTGGCCCAGACGAGCGCGGCGACGGCCGCGCACAGGAGCGCGACGGCGCCGGCGGACTCCGTGTTGAGGAAGTCGCGCACCGGCGCCGCGAGGTTGCGGGCCCATGCGGTGCGCTCGGTGAACGGACGCGTGAGGACGCTCGGTCGCGAGGCCATCAGCAGTCATGGTGGTCGACGGCGGGGCGTCGCGCACCTAACGTCGCTTCGCGTTGCTTTTCGTTGGGTATGCGGATACGCTCAACCCTAACGCCTCACTCAGTGATCAACCGTTAGCCACCCCCACCAAATCGTGCCGAGACCTGCGCCATGAGGCTGCTGTCCGTGAACGTCGGGCTCCCGCGCGACGTGATGTGGCGCGGCCGTCCGGTCCGTACCGCGATCTTCAAGGCCCCTGTGCACGGGCGCCGGCGGGTTGGCCGCCTCAACGTGGACGGCGACGGTCAGGCCGACCTGATCGGTCACGGGGGCGAGAATCGCGCCGTCTACGTGTACGACCGCTCGGCCTACGCGCACTGGTCGGAGGTACTCGGCCGCGAGGACCTCGAGCCTGGCCACTTCGGCGAGAACTTCACGGTCGAGGGGATGCCCGACGACGAGGTCTGCGTCGGTGACCGCTACCGGATCGGCGACGCGACGTTCGAGGTCACGCAGCCGCGCGTCACGTGTTACAAGGCCGGCCTGCGCCTGGACGAGCCGCGCATGCCGGCGCTGCTCTACTCGCACGGCCGGCCGGGCTTCTACATGCGCGTGCTCGCCGAGGGCGAGGTCGGCGCCGGCGACGAGATCGAAAGCATCGCCGTCGGCGCGGAGGCGATGAGCGTGCGCGAGGTCAGCGCTCTGCTCTACCTCCCCGGACACACCCCGGCGGCACTGCGCCGAGCGCTTTCGATCCCGGCGCTCCCGCAGGGGTGGCGCGGCTCCTTCGAGGCACTGCTCGAGCAGCATGCTGCCGGTGCAGGGGGAAACCGCGGGCTCGCGCCGCCCTCGACGCCACCGGCCTGGGCGGGGCTGCGCGACTTCCGGGTCGCGGCGACGCGGCGCGAGAGCGCGTCGGTCCGCTCGTTCTTCCTCGAGCCCGTCGACGGCGAGCCGCTCGCGGAGTTCCGCCCAGGTCAGTTCCTGGCGCTCAAGCTCGCGGCACCGGAGGAGCCGCGAGCTCTGCTGCGGTCCTACTCGCTCGCCGCGCCGTCCGACGGACGCGGCTACAGGATCGCGGTCAAGCGCGAGTCTGCGGGGGCAGTCAGCCGCTTCCTCCACGACCGCGTCGACATGGGAGACCTGCTCGGCGTCGGGGCGCCGCGCGGGGACTTCACGCTCGACGTCGAGGCGACGGGACCGGTCGCGCTGCTCAGCGCCGGCGTCGGCGTCACGCCCGTGCTGGCGATGCTGGGAGCGCTCGCCCGAGCGGGCAGCGAACGCCCTGTGTGGTGGCTGCACGGCGCGCGCAACCGCGCCGAGCACGCGTTCGCGGCCGAAGCCCGCACGCTGCTCGCGCGCCTGACGAGCGCGCGCTCGCACGTGCGTTACAGCCGACCGGGGCCGGACGACCGGCAAGGCACCGACTACGACCAGGCCGGGCGCGTGGACCTCGATGCCCTGCTCGCGCTCGGCGTCCCGCGCGAGGCCGACTACTACCTCTGTGGGCCGCCGGCGTTCCTGCGCGAGCTGACGAGCGCGCTGCTCGGCTGGGGCGTGGACCCCGCGCGCCTGCATCGCGAGGTGTTCGGCCCGGAGCCGCGCGAGGACGCGCCGGCGCCCCACCCGCCTCCCGGGCCGCCGGCGGAGGGCCTCGAAGTCGCATTCAGCCGCTCGGCGCTCACCGTGGCGTGGGATGACCGCTACGCAAGCCTGCTGGAGCTCGCCGAGGCGTGCGACGTGCCCGCCGACTGGTCGTGCCGCACGGGCGTGTGCCACCGCTGCGAATCCGGCCTCGTCGACGGTGCGGTCGCCTACGAGCCCGAGCCGCTCGACGATCCCGCTCCCGGGCAGGTGCTCCTGTGCTGTGCACGGCCGCAAGGCGCGGTCACGATCGACCTCTGACGGATCGAGGATGCCGACCTATCCGGGCCCGATTCGAGACGAGCCGCTGTGCATCGAGCTGCACAACACGCTCTACGCCGATCGCGGCGCGAACGTGGACGGGCTCTGCGACGCGGCCGGCCTGCGCGCATGGCTCGATGCGTTCGCCGGCCGCCTGCCGGGCGATGCCCGGGCGGTCGACCTCGAGCGACGCGACGACTTCCTCGGGCTGCGCGCGGCCGTGCGCGAGGCCCTGCAGGGGACGTTGGAGAACCGCGCGATCTCCGCGACCGCGCTGTCGGTGCTCAACCGCTACAGCGCCGGCAGTCCGCAGTCCCTGCGTATCGCGCAGCGCGGGCGCGCGCGGTCGAGCGAAGTGCGCCACCACGGCGCGACGGCGACCGACGTCGTCCTCGGTGCGATCGCGGCGGACGCCATCGCGCTTGTCGGCGGGCCGCGCTCAGCGGAGCTGCGCCGATGCGGCGCTCCCGGCTGCGTTCTGATGTTCGTCAAGGACCACCCGCGTCGCGAGTGGTGCTCCGCCGCCTGCGGCAACCGCGCCCGCCAGGCCCGGCACTACGCGCGCAGGCGCCGGCGGAGCTAGCGCAGGAAGCCGACGACGAGCTCGCGGAAGGCCTCCGGCGCCTCGAGCGGCGCGAGGTGCCCGGCGCCTTCGATCACGGCGTGGCGCCCCCGGGGCAGCGTCCGGGCGAGCAGCTCGGCGGATTCGAGGAAGTCGCGCTTGTCGTGCTCGCCGGCCGTCGCGAGCGCGGGCACGTCGAGCCGCGCCAGGGCGTCCGGCCGCTGCTCGAGCGGATCGGGAGCCTCCACCGCCGCGCTGTCCGCGGACTGCAGCTCGAACGCCCGCCGCTGCATCGCGGCGACGCGCGCACGCAGCTCGCCCGATGCGCCGGGCAGCGTCCAGGCGTCCACGATCGCCTCGACGGCGGCGTCGATGTCACCGCGATCGAGCGCCGCCTCCTCCGCCTCCCAGACGGCCTCCAGCTCGGCGTAGGGCCCGACGCCCGGCGCCCGCGCCGAGCAGAGCACGAGCGCCTGCACCCGATCCGGCGCGACCATCGCCGCCCGCAGCGCCACATCGGCGCCGAACGAGTTGCCGACGAGCGCTGCCCGCTGGATCGAGAGCGCGTCCATGGTGCCGAGGAGGTCGGCCCACGGCGCATCCTGCTCGCGCGGCGGCGGCGCCTCGCCGAACCCCGGCAAGTCGGGCGCGACGACCCGGAAGGCGGCCGCCGCCAGCGGCTCGAGCTGCTCGGCCCACATCCCGCGGTCGGCGATCCCGGCGTGCAGCAGCACCACGGCAGCCCCGCTGCCCACGTCGTCATGAGGGAGCATCGGCGCGAAGTATCGCCGAGGCGGCAGATCAGCGCGCGGGCGGCGCAGGAGAGCGTCTCGGCGCCGCGCGCTCCAGCGCCGCCGTCAGCTCGGCGGGCCGGATCGGCTTGCTGAGGTAGTCGTCCATCCCGGCGGCGAGGCAGCGGTCGCGATCCTCCTGCATGGCGTCCGCGGTCAGCGCGACGATCCGCGGTCGCTCGTCGCCGCAGCCCTCGATTATCCGCCGGGTCGCCTCGAGCCCGTCCATCTCGGGCATCTGCACGTCCATCAGCACGAGGTCGTAGCGCGCGCGCTCGACCGCCGCCACCGCTTCGGCGCCGTCGCCGGCGACGTCGGCGTCGTAGCCCATCTTCCCCAGCAGCCGTAGGGCGAGCCTCTGGTTCACGACGTTGTCCTCGACGAGCAGGATCTTCAGCGGGTGCCGCTCCGCGACGTCCGCCGCCAGGCCGCTGCCCTTCGCCGGACTGGCATCCGCCGCCGGCGCGCCGAGCAGCTCGCCGAGCGCCGCGCGCAGGGACGCGGGCTTGAGCGGCTTGAGCAGGTGGCCGGCGAACCCGGCGCTCTGGTATCGCGGGTCGCTGCGGACCTCGTGCCCGACCGACGAGAGAAGCAGCAGCGGGAGGTCGTCGCCGACGCGGCCGCGGATCTCTGCGGCGAGGTCGAACCCATCCATCACGGGCATCATCAGATCGAGCACCGCGGCCGCGAACGGCCCGTCGCGCTCGAGCGCCTCGAGCGCGTTCGGCCCCGAGCTCGCGTCCGTCACGGCCATGCCCCACGCCGTCGCATGCCGGACGATGAGCCGGCGATTGGTGTCGTTGTCGTCGACGACGAGCAGGCGCCGCCCCATCAGCGCCGGCATCGCCGCGGCCCGCGCGGGCTGCCCGTCCGCGACGCCGGCTGCGATCCGTACGTGGAACTGCGAGCCCTGGCCGGGGGCGCCCGCGCTCTCCGCCCACAGCGTGCCGCCCATCAGCTCGGCGAGCCGCTTGCTGATGGCCAGGCCCAACCCGGTCCCGCCGTAGCGCCGGCTGGTGGACGCGTCGGCCTGGCTGAAGGACTCGAACAGCCCCTCTATCTTGCCGGCCGCGATGCCGATGCCGGTGTCGCGCACGGTGAACTGCAGCTCGACGCGCCGTTCGGCGATCGAGCGTGCCCGCACCGTGAGGCTCACGTCGCCCTCGTCGGTGAACTTGACCGCGTTGTTGAGCAGGTTGAGCAGGATCTGCCGCAGCCGGGTGACGTCGCCGACGACCGCCTCGGGGGTCCCCTCCTCCAGGTCGTAGACGAGGTCGAGGCCCTTGCCGGCGGCGAGCGGCCCGATCGTGTCCATCACGCCCTCGACGCACTTGCGCAGGTCGAACGCGGCCTGCTCGAGCTCCATCCTCCCGGCCTCGATCTTCGAGAAGTCGAGGACGTCGTTGATGATTCCCAGCAGCGCCTCCGCGCTGGACGCCACCACCGACGCGTAGTCGCGCTGCTCGGCGTCGAGGTCGGTGTCGAGCAGCAGGCCGCTCATCCCGATCACCGCGTTCATCGGCGTGCGGATCTCATGGCTCATCGCGGCGAGGAAGCTGCTCTTGGCGCTGTTGGCCTGCTCCGCCAGCTCCCTTGCCTCCTGCGCCTCCTGGAACAGGCGCGCGTTCTCGATCGCGGCGGCCGCCTGCTGCGAGAGGCTGATCAGGAAGCTGAGATCCGCCGGCGTGAACGGGGTCGAGCCCGCGTGGCGCCAGACGATCATCATGCCGATCACCGTCTCGCGCGCGAGCAGCGGCGCTGCCATCAGCCGCTCGTCCTCCTCCTTCTCGGTGCCCGGGATCTGCTGCGCGCGGGGATCGTGGTCGACGTCGTTGACGAACTCGGCGGCGCCACGGCGGGCGAGGTCGCCGATGATGCCCTCGCCGACGCGGAACACGTTGCGCCGGATCTCCTCGGCGTCGTCGCCGACCACGACGCTGGCGCCGAGCGTCTCGCCGCCGGGATCCATCTGCAGCACGGCGCTCGTCGCTCCCTCCAGCAGGACCAGGGCCCGCTCCGCGATGCGGGCGATCACGGCATCGGGGTCCACCATCGCGAGCGCCTCGCGCCCGAGCTCGGCGAGCGCCGCCATCTCGTCCGCGCGCCGGCCCGTCTCGCGGTAGAGCCGCGCGTTGTGGATCGCGACGCCGACGTTGGCCGCGAGCGTCGAGAGCAGCTGCACGTCCGCGGATGCGAACCGTCCCTCGACGTCGATGCTCTGCACGCTGATGACGCCGATCGCCTCCTCGCCGAGCATGATCGGGACGCCGAGATAGGACGAGCACGGGGTCCCGATCACCGTTGCCACGGCCGCCTCGACCTCGGCGAGGCTGTTGAGCAGCAGGGGGCGCCGCGTCTCCATGATCCGCCCCGTGAGCCCCTCGCCGAGCGCGATCGCGGGCTCGGCGACCGGCTCGCCGCGCTCGACGAAGTACGGGAACTCGATGCGGTCCGTGCGCCGGTCCAGCAGCGCCACGTAGACGATGTCGGCCTGGAACGTCTCGCGCATCTTCTCGCCGACGAGCTCGACCAGCGCGTCGAGGTCGAGCTGCGCGGCGAGCGCCCGCACGACGCTGTTGACCGTCTCGAGCTCGATCGTCCGCTGCCGTGTTTCCTCGAGCGCGCGCACGCGCTCGAGCGCGGCGCCGATGTGCTGGGCGACGTACGCGAGCAGATCGCGGTCTTCCTCGCTGTAGCCGACGGCGGCGGTGTACGACTGCACGACCAGCACGCCGACGACCCGGCCGCCGGCCTTCAGCGGGACGCCGAGCCAGTCGCCCTCCCAGGTGGTGGCGCCGATGATCTCGATCTCGCCGGCGGCGACGAGGGCTCTCATGTCGTCCGGGCGCAGCAGGAGCGGCTCGCCGGTGCGCATGACGTACGCCGTGGTGCCGCGCGCGTTGCCGACGCCGAACGGCTCCCAGAGGTCGGGATCCGGGAGGTCTTCGTCCAGCTCGTCGACGTAGTACGGAAAGCTGATGCGCTGGCGCTCGTCGTCGTAGAGCGCGATGAAGAAGTTCGTCGCGTCCATCAGCTCGCCGACGATCGCGTGAATCGCGCGGTAGAACGCCGGGAGGTCGTGCGCGGTCGCTGCCGTCTCGGCGACGCGGTAGAGCAGCCGCCAGACGTCGCTCTCGTGCTCGCCTATCGCCTCAGTCATCGCCTCGGTCTGGCCACACGGGCCTCCTTGCCGGCCACCGCCCGACCGATCATCGCTCACTTCGGACGCCGAAATCAAGCTGCGCGGGCGGCGCGGGCTCGACCAGAGATGACGGAGGCGGCGCGGCTGCGAGACTCGATCGCAGTGAGCGGGCTGCTGGGCCTTGGACAACGCGGTCCTGTGGGCCACCTTCGAGGCCGTGGGCGTGCCGGCCTCGCCCCCGCAGCGATCGTCCGACCATCGGCGCCTCGCGCGGCCGGCCGCCGGTGGCGCGACGTTTTGATTCGCGCTCTTCCGGGCTTAATCTCGGGCGTCATGTGCGCCGCGCTGCGGGTGCTCCGGCTGTGCTCGGTGTTCGAGCCGCCCGCATCGGCGCTCGCCGGCCGTGGGGCGCGGTTCGATCCGATCGGGGGCATGCAGGAGCACACCGGCTCGCTGACCCGCGCGCTCGCGCGCCGCGGCGTGGCCCAGGTCGTGATCACCGCGCGGCCGCCGACCGCGCCGTGGCTCGAGCGGCCCGACGCGCGGACGACGGTCATCCGCGTCGCGCTCCCCGTGCGCCGGCCGCGCCAGCTCTACGCGATCCCCGCCGCCGCGGTCGCCCCGATCGCGGGGGCCGCAGCGGACCTGGTGCACGTCCATCTCGGTGAGGACCTCGCGATCCTCCCGCTCGCGGCGCTCGCCGCCCGGCCGCGCCGGCTGCCGGTCGTCATCACGGTCCACTGCAGCCTGTCGCACACCCTCTCTGCCGTCGACCCCCGCACGTGGCTGCTGCGATCGCTCGGTGGATGGCTCGAGCGGCGCGCCGAGGCCGGCGCCGCGGCCACGATCGTCTACACCAGGCGTCTCGCGCAGCTGCTCGCGGCCGGTCCGGGGCCGCCCCGGGTGCACGTGATCCGGCGCGGCGTCGACCGCACCCGCTTCGCCGAGCCGGGCGACCGCTTCCTGCCGGAGCTGGACGGCCGCCGCCGCGTCGTCTTCCTGGGCCGGCTGGTGCGGGCCAAGGGCGTCAGGCTGCTCGTCCAGGCCGCGGGCCGGCTCCGCACGCCGCACGTCGACGTCGTGCTCGTCGGCGACGGTCCCGAGCGCCCCGCGCTGGAGCGCCTCGCGCGCCGGCTGGGCGTGGGCGATCGCGTGCACGTCACCGGCTTCGTTCCCCACCGGCGCGTGCCGGCCGTGCTCGCGTCCGCCGACCTGCTCGTGCTGCCGTCGCTGTACGAGGAGCTCGGCACGGTGCTCATCGAGGCGCTGCAGGCCGGGCTTCCCGTGGTCGCGACCCGGGTCGGCGGCATACCGGAGGCGGTCGAGCATGGCGTCACCGGCCTGCTGGTCGAGCCCGGCGACGCCCGCCGGCTCGCCGCCGCTATCGACGAGGTGCTGTCGAACCCGGACCTGGCGCACCGGCTGCGCGCGGGGGCGCGCCGCCGCGCTCCCCAGCACGACGTGGAGGCCGTCGCGGACGCCGTACACGAGCTCTACAGGTCGCTGGTGCCGCATCCTGCCCCGGCGCCGCGCCGGCCTCTGCCCGCGCTGTGACCGGCCACCCGAGCGGGTGGCGCCAACTAGCTCGTCTGCGCCACGCCGCGCAGCGGCAGCACGCTCGTGTGCGACGGCCCGAAGGCGGCCCGGATCGCCGAGCACAGCGGCGGCGGATTGACATGGAGCCGCGGTAAGCGTAGGCTTACCGTTAGTGCTGGCTTACGGAGACGACGGATGGACGGCGCTGGGAGACTCGACCAGGCGCGCGATCTTCGAGCGCCTCGCCGAGCAGCCGCGAGCAGTCGGCGAGCTCGCCGGCGAGCTGCCGGTCAGCCGCCCCGCGGTCTCCCAGCACCTGAAGGTGCTGAAGGACGCCGGGCTGGTGATCGACCGTCCCGCCGGTACGCGCCGCATCTACCAGCTCGATCCCGACGGGGTGGGCGCCCTCCGCGCCCAGCTCGACCGTTTCTGGACCCAGGCCCTGATCGCCTACAAGCAGCTCGTCGAGCAACCGACAGAGGAGGTCTCATGACCACGCAAGCGCAGGAGGCGTCCGTCCGGACGCAGGTCGTCGTCGAGGCGCCGATCGAGCGCGCGTTCTCGGTCTTCACGGAGCAGTTCGACCGCATCAAGCCGCGCGACCACAACCTGCTCGACGTCGAGATCGCCGAGACGGTCTTCGAGGCCCGCGCGGGCGGGCGCATCTTCGACCGCGGCGTGGACGGCAGCGAGTGCCACTGGGCCCGCGTGCTGGCCTACGAGCCGCCGGACCGTGTCGTGTTCAGCTGGGACATCAGCCCGCGGTGGCAGATCGAGACCGAGCTCGAGAAGACCAGCGAGGTCGAGGTCCGCTTCATCTCCGAGACCTCGGAGCGCACGCGAGTCGAGCTCGAGCATCGCAACCTCGACCGCCACGGCGCAGGCTGGGAGAGCGAGCGCGACGGCGTCGCATCCGAAGGCGGCTGGCCGCTCTACCTGCAGCGCTACGCCGAGCTGCTCGTGGACTGAGCCGAGCGCCGCGTGACCGCCCGCCCGGCTAACCCATCCTCGTGATGCGGTTGAGGGCGGGCGGCGCGACCGGCGAATGAGCGCCGAGGTAGCGCGCAAAGGCGTCGAGGTCGACCTCGCCGCCGAGCGCGTCCGTGCAGGAGCGGAAGACCGTGTAGTTGTCGCCGCCGTCAGCCATGAAGTTGTTCATCGCGACGCGGTAGGTCGCGGCCTTGTCGATGAACGTCGCGCCGCCGTCGAACGACACCGTGCCGTCGACGACGTGCGGGCCGCCGACCGTGGTCCACTGGTAGCGGACGTTGGCCGAGGGCAGCATGATCCGGTTGGACCCGGCGGACGGGTTGTTGAACTGCTGGTTGAGGACGTCGTAGATCTGCTGCCCGGTGCAGGTCTTGACCACGAGCGTGTTGCCGAACGGCTGTACCGTGAAGGCCTCGGCGTAGGTGACCTCGCCGGCCTGCTCGCCGCCGCTGATCTGGTTGTACAGCAGGCCGGCGCGCACGCCGCCGGAGTTCATGAACGCCGCCACGGCGCCGCCGAAGTCGGTTGGCGCGGTCGCCTCGAGCATTGCGTCGGCGATCACGTCGCCCATCGGCTGCTCGCCGGCCGCGTTCTGACCGCTCGGGTTGTCGCGCGCGGAGCGGATGTCGGCTGTGATGCTGCCGATGACGCGGTTCACCAGCGGCGCCGAGAGCGTCGTGTACTTGTCGAGGATCGCCTTCGCGTCGGCGTCCTGCGGCACGTCCTGCGTCACGATCTGGTTGCGCGCGGTCGCCGCGACGATGTCGCCGGCCCGGCCGTCGATCGTGAGGTCGATGTCGGTCACGAGGCGGCCGAACGAGGCGGCGCTGGTGACGAGCTTGCCGCGCATCGTGCAGATGTAGGGCTGGTGCGTGTGGGCGCTGACGATGACCCTGACGTGCGGGTCGAGGCCGTTTGCGATCGCCTCCATCTCGGGCCCGTTGAAGTTCACGCACTTGTTCACGTCGGTGTAGGCGTCCGGCTGGTCGGCCGGCCCGGGGAACACGGGCGCCGGCGGCCGCTGCGCGCCGCCCTGGTGCAGCAGCACGACGAATGCGTTGACGCCCTGCTCGCGGCGGAGCTGGTCGACCAGCGCGTTGATCGTCATCACCTCGGGCCTGAACTCGAGTCCCGCGACGGCGCTCGGCGTCACGACCGTCGGCGTGGCCTCGAACGTGAGACCGATGAAGGCGATCTTCGCGTTGCCGGCCTCGCGGATCTCGTGCGGCGGCAGGATCGTGTCGTCCGTGCCGGCGTAGAAGACGTTCGCGGCGAGGTACTGGAAGATCGACCCGCCGAACGGCGTGCCGTCCTGGCAACCGTCGACGGGATGGCATCCGGTGCCGCCGTTCTGGTTGCCGAACTGCATTCGCAGCAGCTCGCCGACGCCCTCGTCGAACTCGTGGTTGCCGACACCGCTGACGTCGAGGCCCATCGAGTTCAACGCCTCGATCGCCGGCTCGTCATGGAAGAGCGCCGAGACGAGCGGGCTCGCGCCGATCAGATCGCCAGCGCCGACGGTGATCGTGTTCGGGTTGGGCCTTGCGCAGCGTCTTGATGTGCGTCGCGAGAAAGGCGATGCCCCCCGCGGGCACGACTTTCTGCGTCCACCCGGTCTGCACCCCGGACGTGAGGACGGGATCGCAGCAGCCGACCTGGATCGCGCCGGGGGTGTTCGGCGAGAGATGCCCGTGCAGGTCGTTGATCGCGAGCAGCTGGACCTGGATGTCGCGCTGCGGCTTGGCGGCGGCCACGCCCGGCAGCACGAGCATGGCCACGACCGCGATCGCTGCTGCCAGGACCCTCGTCATCTCTCCCCCTCGACCATCGACGGACATCGGCGGACGCCCGCGGGCACCCGGACCTCCGTAGCCTGGTCGAGATCCGGAGCGCGCCGTCACGGCGCGCGGCTAGGGGTGCCGCATCGTGTTGACGGCCTGACCTCGAAGTCCTCGTTGACGGGGACCTCGAGTGGGGCCTCAGGGCTCAGGGGTTTCTCCGCCGGCCCTGCTTGGCTGGCGCGGCTCGCCGAACTTGCAACGTGGCTCGGCATCGGCCTCCCCGCCATGGCCGGGCGGAGGTGCAGCGGAGAGCCTCGCTCCCCGCGGTACGGTGGCCCGCGCTCATGTCGAGGGTCGGGTCCTGCTGGAGCATCCGTCGCTCGAGCTCGCGCAGAGCCGGGGATGTCTCGATCCCCAGCTCGCCCGCGAGCATCTGGCGGAACTGGCGGTAGCCGGCGAGCGCCTCGGCGTGGCGTCCGGAGCGGTAAAGCGCGAGCATCAGCGCGCGGCGAAGCCGTTCGCGCAGCGACTCGTGCGCGACGAGCGCAGCGAGCTCGCGGATCAGCAATGCGTGCCGGCCGAGCACCAGGTCGGCCTTGATCCGGTCCTCGAGGCATGCCAGGCGGAGTTCCTCCAGCCGCCGCGATTCGATCGCCGCGAACGGCTCGTCGAACTCCGCGAGCGCCGGTCCGCGCCAGAGCGCGAGGGCTTCCCGCAGATGATCGGCGGCTTCCTCGGCAGACCCGCGGACGAGCGCCGCCCAACCCTGTTCGCGCAACCGCTCGAAGCGAACGAGGTCGAGCGCCTCGGGCTCGATCTGCACCGCATAGCCCGGCGCGCGCGTGACGAGCGTTCCTCCGGGCAGCACCTTGCGGAGCCTCGAGACCTGGATCTGGACCATCTTGACCGCGGTGCTCGGCACGTCGGCGCCCCAGAGGTCGTCGACGAGCCGATCGACGGCCACAGTCCGGTTGCGGTCGAGCAGCAGCCGCGCCAGCAGCGCTCGCTGGGCCCGCCCGCCGAGCGTGATCGCCCCTCGCCCGACGTGGACCTCCAGCGGTCCGAGCAGCCGCGCGTTCACGCGCCCCACCGCCCGCGCTCGATCGCAGCGCGAACGGGTCGCCGGCCCGCCCGGCGGCGCCGGGACCGCGCCCGCGAAGCCGCGAGCGCCGGGCTGGCCGTGGCATCGAAGCGCGGGCGCGTCGACCGCAGGGCGATCTCCTGGCGTTGGGCCCCGGCGATGAGGGCGTTCAAGCGGGTGTCCATTTCTGCTCCTCGGTGCAGGACGGTGGTGATGGCGCGATCGTGACTCCCGGTGGCTGGCGAAAAGCTGCCGAAACGCTGCTGCGGCACTGGCACGCTTGCCGGGGCCGGGGGCCGAGCCGTAACGTCGGCGCATGGGGATCGAAGCCGCGACCCGGATCCGGCTGTGCGGGCAGCTCGCGGTTCAGCTTCAGGGACGCCCGGTCGACCCGGATCTGCCGGGTCGTCAGGGCCGGCTCGTGCTGGCGTTCCTGGCGGCACACCGCGAGCGGCCCGTCGGTCGCGACGAGCTGATCGATGCGCTATGGACGACGGACCCGCCGGCCGATCCGGACCAGGCGCTGGGCGCTCTGCTGTCGAAGGTCAGGCGCGCGCTGGGCAACGGCGTGATCGAGGGCCGGCGCGACCTCACGCTCGTACTGCCGGCGAACGCGTCCGTCGATCTCGAGGATGCCCACGAGGCCGCCGAGCGGGCCGATGCGGCGCTCGCCCGCTCGGACTGGCGCCGGGCGTTCGACGACGCGAGCGCCGCCGCGGCGGTGGCGAGCGCCGGCTTCCTCACGGGCTACGACGTGCCGTGGGTGGAGGACCGCCGGCGCGAGGTGGAGGACCTGCGGCTGCGGGCCCTCGAGTGCATCGCCGCCGCCGGCGCCGCGCTGGGCGGCGCCGAGCTGGCCGCCGGCGAACGGGCCGCGCGAGCGCTGATCGCTGCGGTGCCGTTCCGCGAGTCGGGCCATCGCTACCTGATGGCGGCGCTCGCGGCGCGCGGCAACGTGGCCGAGGCGCTGCAGGTCTACGAGGACCTGCGAGTTCTGTTGCGCGACGAGCTCGGGACGGCTCCCGGAGCCGCGATCCAGGCCCTGCACGAGCGCCTGCTCAGGGAGGGGCGGGGCGGACCAGGGGAAGCGGGGCTCGTCGACCCGCTCGCGCTGCCGGCTCCCGAAAGCCATCCGAGCGAGACTGGCGACGCGGCGACCGCGGCGAGCCCGAGTGACACTGTGCGGGAGGAGCGCAGGCTAGTCACCGTTCTCTGCGCCGAGCTCGCCGTCCCGCACTCCGGGCTGGATCCCGAGCAGCTGCGCTCCCGTCTCGGCCGGAGCCGTGCACGCGTGCGCACGGAGCTGGAGCGCTTCAGGGGAACCGTCGATCGCTTCCTCGGAGGAGCCGTCCTGGCGGTCTTCGGCGCTCCGGTCGCCCACGAGGACGATCCCGAGCGCGCGGTCAGAGCGGCTCTGCGGCTGCTCGAGCTGTCACACGGCGAATCATCGGCGCTCGAGTCGACCGTCCGGCTAGGGGTGGCCACCGATGAAGCGCTGGTGACGCTCGGCCCCTCGCGCTCGCAGGAGGAGGGCCTGGCGCAGGGACACGTCGCGGCTCTGGCGCTCGAGCTCCAGCGCCTGGCGGAGGCGGGCACCGCTCTGGTCGACGATGTCACGGCTCGCTCCACGCGCCGGGCCGTCGCCTACGACGAGCTGCCGCCGGTCGTGCCGGAGCGCCGCGTCTGGCGAGCACTCGGGGAGCGACCGCTCGCCGAGCGCACGCGGACCCCGTTCGTCGGGCGGCAGGGAGAGCTGGCGCTGCTCGAGCGCTCCACCGAACGGTGATCGAGGAGGAGAGGCCGCGGCTCGTCGCCATCGTCGGCGAGCCGGGCATCGGCAAGACGCGTCTGACCAGCGAGCTGGTCGACCGCATCAGTCGTGGCACCGCACTCCATCGCGGCCGCT
>Ga0126312_10000231_pt1 | contig 29761 bp, 26 predicted proteins | sample Plot104A_FD_92537 | JGI IMG/M metagenome (GOLD analysis project Ga0126312, IMG submission 92537) | Serpentine soil microbial communities from UC McLaughlin Reserve, CA, USA - Plot104A | ecosystem: Environmental > Terrestrial > Soil > Grasslands | place: USA: UC McLaughlin Reserve, Lake County... | reverse complement strand
GTCGGCGGCAACCGCAGTGCCGGCGGCGGACTGCCCGAGTGCGAGCTGCCCTGTCTGAACGTCGTCGAGGACAGCGTCCACGAGCTCCGCCTCGAGCGAGATGCCACCGCCGGGCGCCGCGACAAGACGGTTGTATTGCTCGATCGGCCGCTCGACCGCCGCGCGTGCTGCGGCGCGGTCGAGGTGATCGATCCGCAGGTAGTTGTCATAGAGGAACGGGATCCGGCCCTTGAAGCTGTCGAGCTTCGAGTACGCGTCCTCGCGGATCGAGAGCAGCACGTTCAAAGCCGTATCCGGGCGCGTTAACGCGCGCGAGAGCTCATACGAGAACGTGCCAGGATCACGCTCTTGGCCGTGGTAAAGGAAGTACTCCTCGAACTGGTCGAGGATGAGCAGCACGTCTGCGTCGAGACGCTCGTTCCACCCCTCGAGGAACTCGGCGAACGAAAGCGAGGAATCCACGGGGTCGACGTCGATGCCGAGCTCGGCGACGGCGGTGCCAATTCCGGCCGCAAGCTCGACAAGCGGATCGTCGCGCCATGAGTTCCGTCGCGCGCCACCGACGTCATCGGCAGGAAAGACGACTACTACCGCACCTGGACTTCCCGACAACCTCGCCGCCTCCTGGGCCTGGTCGCGCAGGCGTCGCGCGACACCTGCGCGCAGAAGCGAGCTCTTGCCGACGCCGCTGGCGCCGTAGACCAGGGTCAGACGCGCGGCAATCAGGTTTGCCGCGACGATCGAGGTCTCGTCCTCGCGCCCGAAGAAATACGGTGCGTCGCGCTCGGCGTAGTAGCCCAGGCCCTTGTACGGGCTCGCCGGACCATGAAGGCGAACAGAACTGCCGCTCAACTGGGAATCGCCGGCTCGGCGAGCGTCCGGACGGCGCGCTCGAGTCGGTTCACGTACTCGTCGAGGTCGAGGTCGAAGATGTCGACGCCGCGGTTGAGCCAGAACGCCTGCTCCATCGCCTCGGGGGCTCGCTGAATCGCCCACGACTTGTAACCTCGACGCCGCTGCTGCCAGACGCGATGGAAAATCGCTCGCACGTTCCAGTCGCGCATGCTGTAGCCGAGGAAGAGAATGTGACTCTCGCGCAGCTTCGCCGCCAACGTCACGGGAACGAGCGTGGAGAGGTCGGTTCTCGTCAGGTAGTCGATGTAGTTGTCCTCGGTGATGACGTAGCTGTCACGATCCCGGTCGCGACGGTCGACCGCGCCGTGGACCTTGAGGATGACCGCGCGGCGATCGAGTGAGAGGGCGCCGTACTCGTTCGGCCGCTCGATCACGACGGCATCCGCACCTGGTGCGCGGTGCAGGAACTTTCCTCGATCGTCGCCATCAGCGATATACGAGACGAGGTCGTAGTCTTCGCCGGCTTCGTCGAACGCGTGCTCGAGCGCATCGTCGTAGTTCGTCGTGACGATCAACTGGTACGGGTCGCGCGGGAGCGCTTCCCGCGCCCGAACGACGCTCGGCAGCGACGCGAGGAAACGGTGCAGCGGCGTTGGCTCGTATTCTGCGGCGAAGACATCGTGCAGCTCGGCGTAGAGGGGCGCGTCACCCAGCACGACAGACACGTACTGCGACACGCGGACGAGGTCACGCGCCCGTTCCGGATAGTCGAACGAGTCGGCGAGATGGTCGGCCAGTTCGCCACCGCTCGGCAGGTACCGACTGCCACGCTTCCACGATCGTTGCGCGGGCCGCCCGCAGAGGTTGACGCCGGCGCCGAGAAGTGGCACGACACGGCCGTCGAGGATCATCGCCTTCGCGACTTGCCGGTAGTGCGCGTCCAGCGCGTCGCTCATCGCCGTCTCCCGGTTCGAGCGTCGCGCATCACCGTTGTCATGTGTGCGGCCGCACTTCGGTGATTGAACCTCGCCCGATTCCTCATTTCAAGCGAGGGTGCCACGCTTTGGGGACACAGGCCGCACCGGATCGCGTCGGCGGCGCCTCCGCGGCGGTCCCTCAGGTTGCTCCGGCGGAGGGTCGCGATTGAGACTCGTGGGGCCGGGCCCGCGGCGAGTCACGGTCAAGCGCTACCAGCGCGAGTTGCGGCGGCGGCGTCCGGAGTAGACGAGCTTCGCCCGTGCGCTCGTGAGTCCGTCGCGTTCGAACTCGGTGCGGCGGCCGACGCGAGCGGCGACGAGGCTGACGTCCGTCTGCTGGTCGGGAAGCACGAGCGTGACGCCCGTGCCGCCCCTGCCGGCGCGGCCGGTGCGGCCGACCCGGTGGACGTAAGCTTTCTCGTCCTCGGGCGGGTCGAAGTTGATCACATGCGTGATGTTCGGAAGATCGAGCCCGCGGGCGGCGACGTCGGTGGCAACGAGCGTCGAGACGCGCCCGGCGGCGAACTTCGCCAGCGTGCGCTCACGAGCCGCCTGCGACATGTCGCCGTGCATCGCGGCTGCCGTAACGTCGTGATGCGCCAGCTTGCGCACGAGGCGGTCGGCGCCGCGCTTCGTGCGCACAAAGACGAGCGCCAGCGAACGCGTCTCGCCGAGGTGGTCGATGAGCGTCTCGATCTTGTTCTGCGACGTCACCGCCACGAACTGGTGGTCGGTCACTCCGCTCTGCGCTCCCTGCGGCATCTCTGCTTCGAATCGCGACGCGCTCCGCGTGTACCGATGGGCCAGTCGCCCGATCTCGCCGTCGAGCGTCGCTGAGAAGAACATCGTCTGCCGGTCGCGAGGTAGGCGACCAACGATCTTGTCGACCTGGGGCTGGAAGCCCATGTCCAGCATCCGGTCGGCCTCGTCGAGCACGAGGATGCTGACGCGATCGAGAGACACGAGCCGGCGCGAGATCAGATCCTCCAGTCGTCCCGGCGTCGCGACCAGCACCTGCGCGGATCTCGCCCGCTTCGCCTGCGCCCCGACGGGTACGCCGCCGTAGACAGCCGCTACTCGAAGTTGCTTCGCGCGTGCGACGGCGCCGAGCTCCTCGGCGACCTGCGCCGCGAGCTCTCGCGTCGGGACCAGTACGAGGCCGCGCACGCCGGCGTCCTGGTTGCTGAGGCGCTCGATGATGGCGAGGGCGAACGCAAGGGTCTTGCCCGATCCCGTCGGCGAGCGTGCGAGGACGTCAAGGCCGGCGAGGGCATCCGGAAGAACGAGCGACTGAATGCGGAACGGCTCGTGAATGCCGCGGGAGGCCAGTGCCTCGACCACGGGTGCGCTCACCCCGTGCTCGCGGAAGGACTGCTGATGCATGTTGTTCGACTCCTTTGGTAACTCGAGATCGGTCTGACTCGAAGCCACCAAGGAGGAACGAGAAAGCTGATCTCACGGGACGGCGGGATTGCCGTCCGTGTCGAGACAACGTAGCAGTCCGCGGAATCGACCGGCTCGCGCGGTGGGAGGCACCTGCTCGCGCCGGTGTGCGAGGCTTCGCCCGTGAAGATGCGCGCTGCGGTGCTCGAGGAGTTCCGCCGGCCGCTCGTCGTGCAGGAGGTTGAGCTTGCCGAGCCCCGCGCCGGCGAAGTCCTCATCCGCCTAGCCGCGTGCGGCGTCTGCCACACGGACCTCTACACCGCGTCGGGCGCCGACCCTTCCGGCTACGCGCCGACCGTTCTCGGCCACGAGGGCGCAGGAATCGTCGAGAGCGTCGGCCCCGACGTCACCTCGGTCGGGCCGGGCGACCACGTCGTCACGCTGTTCTCGCCGCAGTGCCGCGACTGTGTGCACTGCCGCAGCGACCGAACGAATCTGTGTCTCGCGATCCGCGAGCAGCAGAACAAGGGCTACCTGCCCGACGGCACGACCCGCCTGGCCCGGAACGGCGATCCGATCCGCCACTTCATGGGGACGTCCACGTTCGCGGAGTACGCGGTCATGCCCGAGATTGCGCTCGCGAAGGTCAATCCTGAGGCGCCGCTCGAGCACGCATGCCTGTTCGCTTGCGGCCTTTCGACCGGTCTCGGCGCGGCGATGAACACGGCGAAGGTGGAGGCCGGAACGACGTGCGTCGTGTTCGGCGCGGGCATGGTTGGTCTCGGCGCGATCGTCGGCTGCCGGTTGAGCGGCGCAGGGCGGATCGTGGCCGTCGACCTCTCGCCCGAGCGGCTCGAGCTCGCGCGGGCGCACGGTGCGACGGACACGCTCACGGGCGGCCCTGACGCCGTCGACGAGATCGTCGCGATGACCGACGGTTTCGGCGCCGACTACACGTTCGAGGCGACGGGGAATGTCGGCGTGATGCGTCAAGCCGTCGAGGCGGCACGCATGGGCTGGGGCCTCTGCACGGTCGCGGGCGTCGCGGGCAAGGGCGAGACGCTCGACATCGTCCCGCGCTTCCTCATCACGGGCAGGCGCGTCGCCGGCTCGTCGTTCGGTGGAGTGAAAGGGCGGGATCAGGTCCCGCAGTACGTCGAACGCGCGCTCGCCGGCGAGATCGATGTGGCGTCGTTCGTCTCGCACCGCATCACGCTGGACGACGTCAACCGCGGGTTCGAGCTGATGGAGGCGCAGGACGGCATCCGCAGCGTGATCGAGTTCGCATGATCGTCGAGCGCGCGGAGCATCCGCAGTGGCTGTCCAACGCGTACCTCGTCGCGGAAGGCGCGGGCGGCCACGGCTTCTTCATCGACGGCAACGGCCTCACCGACGAGCTCGAGCGGCGCGCAGCCGACGACGAGATCACGATCACGCACGTCCTCTGCACGCACGGCCACGTCGATCACGTCGTCGGCGTCGAAGAGCTCGCCGCTCGTCATGGCGTGCCGCTACTCGCGCACGCCGACACGAGCGTGCGCGCCGACGAGCGCCTTTCGGACGGCGACGCCGTCGCGAGCGGCGGTCTCGCCGTGCGCACGCTGTACACGCCTGGACACTGCGACGACCATCTTGCGTTCCTCGTCGACGGGACTCATTGCTTCACCGCCGACGTTCTCTTCCGCGGCACGGTCGGCGGCACCGCCGGGCCGACCGGCGATCTCGGGAAGCTCAAGCACTCGATCCTCGACGTCCTGCTCGCGCTCGGTGCGGAGACCCGCGTCTTTCCCGGTCACCGTGAGGACACGACAATCGGCGAGGAACGGCGCGGGAACCCGTTCATCCGCGCGTGGCTCGACGGCGAGGGCCTCGGCGAGGAGCCCTGCCGCGTCACCGGCGAGGAAGCGACGCTCCTGCTGTGGGCCGACGACTACGACGGCGGCCACAAGGCCCTCGTGCGGCTCGCATCGGGCGAGGAAACGATCGTCGGCGGATCGCGCGTCGAGCGGCGCTGAGTTCGCAGCGGCCGGCGGTGGGTTCGTCTCCGCGACGAACGCCACCGCCGGAGAGACGCCGAGCTCAGTCGGTCGGCCGGAAGTAGTGCTTGGTCATGTAGTGCGCGACCTTCTTGCCGAGCACGGCTCGCCTGGGTCGCCCGCGGCAAGACGAACCAGGAGATCGCCGCTCTCCTCGTCGTGTCACCGCATACGGTGCGTAAGCACCTCGAACATGCCTTTCAGAAGCTGCGCGTCCACACGCGCGCTGCCGCAGTCGCTCGCGTCTTCACCCTGAACTGACGCGGCCGAGCGCAGTTCCTTCCGCAAAACCACGAGCCGCCGCTCAGGTGCATGAATTTCGCTGTTCTGGCGATTGACGCCCGATCGTCGTCGGGCAATCACCATCCGGCTACGCCAGTTCGTCGGCGACTGCACCGCTGCCGGTCGGAGAGTCCGTCGCAGTTCGTGTCACCGTGATGGATCAACAGCATGTACTTCATCCGTTCCTCCTCGCCGTCGATGGTCACTCATCAGACGGACGAGCGATCCCTGAAAGCACACCGACGATCCGGCGCCATCAAGGCTTGACCAGAACCTTGATCGACTCGCGGTCGTTCATCGCGCGGTAGCCGTCGGGCACGCCGTCGAGGTCGACGACTCGGTCGAAGACGCGTCCCGGCTCGATCCGCCCGTCGAGGACGTCGGGGAGCAGCTCGTCTATGTAGGCGCGCACCGGGGCGGGGCCGCCGCCGATCGTGATGTTGCCGTAGAACGACGGCTGTGCAAGCGGGATCGACTCGTGCTGCGGCACGCCGACGCGACCGACCGCGCCGCCCGGACGGGCGATCTCGATTGCGGTCTCCATCGACAGCTCGAGCCCGACGCACTCGAGCACGGCGTCGACGCCGTAGCCGTCCGTCGCCGCCTTCACGCGCTCGATCGCTTGTGGGCCACGCTCGCTGACGACGTCCGTCGCGCCGAACTCGCGCGCGAGCGCGATCCGGTCCTCGTGGCGGCCCAAGATGATGATCTGCTCGGCGCCGAGGCGCTTCGCAGCGATCACGCCGCAGAGACCGACGGCGCCGTCGCCCACGACGGCGACGCTCTTGCCGGGGCCGACCTTGGCAACGACGGCTGCGTGGTGGCCGGTGCCCATGACGTCGGACAGCGTGAGGAGCGACGGCATCAGGGCGTCGTCCTCGCCGACCGGAAGCACATAGAGCGTCCCGTCCGCCTGCGGCACGCGCACGGCCTCCGACTGCGCCCCGGGCACCTCCGGGTTCCCGAAGAAGCCGCCGTGGATGCACTCGGTCTGGAGGCCCTCGTCGCAGAAGATGCACGTGCCGTCAGAGAACGCGAACGGCATCACGACGACGTCGCCGACCTTGACCGTACGCACGTCGGCGCCCACTTCCTCAACGACGCCGATCGCTTCATGCCCCATCACGCGCGCGCCGTCGCGCGGCTGCAGCGTCTTGTACGGCCAGAGATCGGAGCCGCAGATACAGGCGCGCGTTACCCGGATCACGGCATCCGTCGGCTCCTCGATCGTTGGGTCGGGGACGTTCTCGATGCGGACGTCCTCAGCTGCATACATGACTGTTCCGCGCATCACCGGCTCACCTCCGTCACGTCGGGCGCCTGCCCGTATTCCTCGTCGGTCACGTGCTCGCCCCAGTCGACGACGTTCCCGTGCTCGTTCGCCTGCTGCATGGCGGTGTGGGTCATCAACCGCGTCGGCGCGGCGCCGTGCCAGTGCTTCTCGCCGGGCTCGAAGAAGACGCGGTCACCGGGGCGGATCACCTCGATCGGCCCGCCCTCGCGCTGGCAGAGGCCTACGCCGTCGGTGACCCAGATCGTCTGACCGTGCGGGTGTGTGTGCCAGGCGGTGCGGGCGCCGGGTGTGAAGTGGACGCTTGCCGCGCCGATCTGCGAGCCTTCCGACGGCGCGGCAACCGTGTCGACGAACACTGATCCCGTGAACCAGTCGCTCGGCCCCGGGTTCGTGTCGAGGTTGTTCCGTGTGATCTGCATCGTTCTCCTTCGGTCGTCTCAATCGAGTGCGTCTTCCTTGCGGCGGGGATCATCTTCATGCTCGGGGTCGTCAGCCTGCGCCAGGACTCTCCGGACGCGGCCGACCTCGCCGTCTCGGTCGCCGCGCAAGGACTGGACGTTTCTGTTTGGCCCCGGACTCGTCGTCCCCTTCGGGAACGGGCTGATCCTCGGCTACCTGATGTACAGCTCCGGCCTCGTCCCGCGCCGCATGGCCTGGCTCGGGTTGGTCGGGGGGCCACTCCTCCTGATTGGGAACGTAGGCGTGCTCTTCGACTTGTCGGATCCAACCGGCGCGGTGAACGTCCTCGTAATCCCGGAGTTCTTGTGGGAGTTGTCGCTCGGGATCCACGCCGCCGTTTGGGCATTTCGACGGGATGTACCCATCCTCTCGGCGCCCGAACGTTGACATCACGATCCGACCCGAGTCCGCGCACGTCGACGCAACTCGTCGACTGACACTCTCCCACCGTCGTGGCAGCGGCTCCCAGCTCTGTCCGGCGTCGCGTTTGCGGTGTTCTTGGTCTTCGGCTGGTTCCTGAGCCGTGGCGACGCGCCGGACTACACGGCAGCCGACGAGGACTGGACGCACTGGGCTGATGACAACCGGTCGAGGAGCAGCATTCGTGCGTTTCTGACCCTGCTCGCAGGCTTTGCGTTCCTGCACTTCGCGGGAATGAGTTTCCGCCGGATCATCCACGGCCGAGCTCCGGCCGCCATCACGAGAAGTACGGGATCGCGAGTCGGGGCAACTACTGATCCACGCGCGGGCGGCGAGCGGCATTGCGCCGCGCGCGAGGGCGGGCACCGGGATGCACTCCGCCACTCCCGCGTCGGCAGGCGAGGAAACCTACGACCGTCTCGTGGTTTTCCGCGGCGTTTGAGACAGGGAGTTTGCGGATGTGCGTGCCCGCGACTGCCGCGAATGTCGGTGTCGTGGCTACCGCATCGATCCGGAGGCACGTTCGCCCGCGCGGCAGGAGGCGACCGCGGGCCGCCGCCGTCCAGTCTGAGCCCACGGCTGCGGCCGAACCGGATGCTTCCGCCGAGGTCGAAGCCATGCGCTTTGACGGGCCGGTGACCCTCCAGACAGTGGCGTCGCGGTGGTGGTCGGCGCTCGATCTCGCCGAGGCGGCTGTTCGCGCGGCGGACTCGTCGCTTGCAACCGGGGAGGTTCGGACGCTGAGGGCGCGGCTGTCGACCGAGCGCGCATCGACCGTCCGGCTGCTCGAGAACGTTGCGCGCGCCGAGCGCGTGCCGGCGCAGTTCAACCACCTGCTCACCTCGCGCTCGAGCTTGCGGAGCCTGCTCGGCCTGCCGTCAACAGTAAGAGCGTCTGCGACCGCGGCCGGCGCCAGACATCCGTCTGGAGGCATGCCGCCTTACCGGCGTCGACCCGGAGCAGGCCGTCGTCTTCGAGACGACGCGCGCCGGCCTCGAGGCCGCGCACGCCTGCGGCTTCAACCTGATTCTCGGCGTCGACGCGAATGGCGACTCCCCGGCTTTGATTCACGCCGGCGCCGCGACCGTCGTCGACAGCCTGGCCGAGATCCTCGAGCGCAACCCGCGCCCGGCGTAGGCGGAGCTCGACAGTCGCGGCACGTCGGAAGGCGGGCGCGTGCGCTGCGTACTTCCCCGCAGGAGCCCGGCGTGCGTTTCCGCAGGAGATCGGGGGCGCGGCCCTGATTCCGCGAGCGCGGACGTACAGCACGCTGCGTCCAATCAACGGCTCAAGGAGGAACGGTCATGCTCAAGAGATTCTTCGAAGCAGGAGGCGTCATCGCAGGCGTGATCCTGATCGCGTTCGGGATCGGCGCGATCCTGATCGGTGTCACGGGCCGCAGCGAGGTCCGCGACAACCTGAAGCAAGAGGCGATCGTCGGCACGCCCGACATGACCCCGACGCTGATCCGGGAGGAGGCCGCGAAGGCCGGCCTGAAGGACGTCTCACTGCCCACGTGCAGCGTCGCCGGCAAGTCGATCGACACCGGCTCAGAGGCGAAGTGCTTCGCGAGCTACATGCGGATCCACGCACTCGAGTCGACGGGCGGCCTCACGTACGCGCAGATGGGTCGCTACCTGGCGAAGCCCGGCACTCCCGCGAAGCTCACGGACGGTCACGGCGCGACGAGCGACGACAAGTACGCGCTCGTCGAGAACGGCCGCCCGGTCGAGAACGGCCTCCGCAACCTGTGGGTGACCGAGACCGCGCTCGCAACCGCCCTCAATACCGCGTTCTTCGCCGAGCAGGTCGCGCTGTTCGGGATTGTCGTCGGCGCAGCGCTGCTGCTCGCCGGCATCGGCTTCCTCGTCCTCGCCTACATGGGCGCGCTGCGCAAGCGCGACGTTCCCTCAGAGGCGGACGACAGCACGCGTCTTAAGCGGCCGGTTCCCGCCGCATAAAGCTCCTCCGAGAGCCACTGAAGGAGAGCGAGCCGCCCGGGCAACCGGGCGGCTCGTGTGTCCTCGGACAAGTTCGGTAGCGCAACGGGCGCATACAGGTGGCGCACGTTGACGGACGGCGGCCGCGGGGAACGCGACGCGGGTGCCGTCGAATCTTTGGTACCGCAACGCCGTGATCTACAGCCTGTCCGTCGAGACGTTCATGGACGGAAATGGGGACGGGGTCGGCGATTTCGTGGGGCTGCGCCGGCGTCTCGACTATCTCGAGAGCCTCGGCATCGATGTCATCTGGCTCGCGCCGTCGCAGCCGACGCCGAACCGCGACGACGGCTACGACGTAGCCGACTACTACGGCATCGATCCGCGGTTCGGATCGAGCGGCGACTTCGCAGATTTCATGGCCGACGCCGAGGGACGTGGGATCCGCGTCATTCTCGACCTTGTCGTAAACCACACGTCTGACCGTCACCCGTGGTTCCTCGACGCCCGCCGCCGCGGGGACTCGCCGTACCGCGACTGGTACGTGTGGTCGAAGAAGCGGCCGCGTAACGCGGGATCGGGAGTCGTGTTCCCGGGTGTCCAGAAGACGACGTGGACGTACGCGCAGGACGTACGCGAGTGGTACTTCCACCGCTTCTTCGACTTCGAGCCCGACCTGAACACGGATAACCCGCGCGTCCGTGAGGAGATCCACCGGATCATCGGCTATTGGCTCCGCCTCGGCGTGGCGGGCTTCCGTGTCGACGCTGTCCCGTTCATGCTCGAGAAGCCGCTGCGCGGGCGTCCTCCGGGCGCGCCGCACTTCGAGTACCTACGCGAGCTCCGCGACGTGCTCCAGTGGCACCGTGGGGACGCGATCCTGCTGGGCGAGGCGAACATCGTCCCACGTGACGACGACGAGTACTTCGCGGACGGTGAGGGGCTTCATGCGATCTTCAACTTCTGGGTCAACCAGCACGTCTTCTTGGCGCTCGCGACGGGCGACGCGCGGCCGGTCGCCGCCGCGCTGCGTGAAACGGCGAACATCCCGTCAAGCGGGGTGTGGGCGTACTTCCTGCGCAATCACGACGAGCTCGATCTCGGGCGGCTCACCGACGCGCAACGCGCCGAGGTCTTTGCGGGATTCGCGCGCGACGCCTCGATGCAGCTCTACGGCCGCGGCATTCGGCGACGGCTGGCGCCGATGCTCGGCGCACGCGACAGGATCGAGCTCGCATACAGCCTCATGTTGTCGCTGCCCGGCGCACCCGTCCTGCGCTACGGCGAGGAAATCGGGATGGGCGAGAACCTGCGCCTGAAAGAGCGGGATGCGATCCGGACGCCGATGCAATGGTCGGCGGAGCCGAACGGCGGCTTTTCGACCGCCGACAAGGTCGTCCGTCCGGCCGTCGCCGCCGGGCCGTACAGCTACGACGCCGTGAACGTCGAGGACCAGCTCAGGCGGCCGTGCTCCCTGCTTCGATGGATGATTCAGATGATCCGCGTTCGCAAGCAGTCGCCGGAGGATCGGCGCCGGCACGTGGCAGCTCCTCCCGACCCGTGACGCACACATCCTCGCTCTTCGCTACGACCTCGACGGCTCGACGGTCGTGACGGTTCACAACCTGGACGAGCGGCCGCGGGAGGTGGCGATCTCCGTCGACGGGAGCGACGACCTCGCCAGCCTTCTCGACCACGAGGCCAGCCGTGCCGACCACGCAGGAAAGCACCGCCTGCGGCTCGAGCCGTACGAGTACCGGTGGTACCGCGGCGGCGGGCGAACGAGCGGCTCCTGACGGCCCGTGCTAGGTGCTCGGTGGGCGGGAGGTCGCTTGGTTCAGCCTCCCGCCCGCCAGCGTCGCGGCGTGCTTTGAATCCTCACGCCGTCGTGAGGTCAGGCAGCAGTGTGCTTCCAGAAGACGTACTCGGCTGTGTACGGGACCTCGACCACGGTGCCTGCCGTTGCTGCGTTGCAATCCGCGGCAGGGGGCGTCAGGCCACCGGTGGTGTCGATCCGCTGGATGAAGCTCGTGGCCACGAGCCGGTCACCGTCGGGCCCCGGAGTTGTCGTTGCGGACAGGAGCACCCAGGGAATGGCACTTTCGTCGACGGTGACCTTGTCCACAACCGTACCGACGGCCTTGCTGCCGTCCGCCGCCTGCCAGCTCGGGCCGGCGAAGTGGCTGATGATCAGCTTGCCGTTGTCGTCGAACAGATTCGCCCGCGGCACGGCGGAACTCCAGACGGAGCCGTTGCACGTGTAGATCTGGACGCCGACCCCGTGACCGACCAGGAACACCTTGTTGCCGGCGTCAACCTGGATCTGGTCTAGGACCCCCGTGGGGCTCGGCGGTCCGGCCAGGGCGACCTGCGCCACCAGCGAGAGTGCCGCCAGAGCGGCCACGATGCCTGCGAGCAGTAGGCGGTTGGACCGGGAAGACCATCTGCTTCCGCGTGTCGCCGCGGGGGGTTCTGCATTCGTGTTCATGTCGTCCCCTTCGGTCTGCGGGCCCTCGTTGGGCCCGTCGTACCGCTGAAGACCCCGCGCCGAGGCCTTTATTCCCGAGCGGACCGTCCGCCGTCGCACTCGTCGAGGCCGCTACGTGTTTGCGCCGAGCGCGACCCGCGCGCAGCAGGCTGTGGGTACCGAAAAGCGATCCCGATCCGCTGGCGTGGGGAGGCCACGGGATGCATCGGCTCGCACCTCGGCCGGCGCTCCTCGAGCGGGCCGCCTCCCGGCCGACCTTATAATGTCGCCCTCTTTAGCGTCCTCGTCATCCCGAACGGTTGTTTGAAATGAGGGTGGTCACGTGAGTGCAGTAGTCGCCGCCGGTTCTGCCGTACTCGAGCGCGAGACGGCGACGTTCGAGTCACGTACCCCCGGCTCACGGGAGCGCTTCGCGAGAGCGCTCGAGGTCTTTCCGGGCGGTGACACGCGCATCGCCACCTTCCATCGGCCGTACCCGGTCACGATCGAGCGCGCCGAACGAATCGAGCTTGAAGACGTCGACGGGAATCGGTACCTCGACTTCCTCGTCAACTACAGCTCGCTGATCACCGGCCACCGCCACCCTGCGGTGATGGACGCCGTCGCGAACGCGACGGCGCGCCTGACGGGCGTGGCCGCGCCGGTGCCGGGCCAGCTGGAGCTGGCCGAGGAACTGATTCGGCGTGTGGAGAGCGTGGAGCGCGTCCGCTTTACGAACTCCGGCAGCGAGTCGACGCTGATCGCTCTCTGGGCCGCCCGTGCGTTCACAGGGCGTCCCGTCGTCATCAAGGCAATCGGCGGCTACCACGGCTGTGTTCCGGACCTCGACCGCGGGATCCGTCCCGGTGCATTTCCACCGGGTGTACCCGAGGACGCACCGGTCGTCGCGGTTCCGTTCAACGATTCCGACGCCCTGCGCGAGGCGATCGACGAGACCGGCGACGCGCTGGCCGTTGTCTTTCTCGAGCCGGTGCTCGGTTCGGGCGGCGTTGTCGCTCCCGAGCCGGGCTACCTCCAGAGCGCGCAGGAGTGGACCAGCAAGGCCGGCGCGCTCTTCGTCCTGGACGAGGTGATCACCTTCCGGCTGTCTCCCGGCGGCTACCAGCGGCTCGCGGGGCTGCGGCCAGACATCACGGCTTTCGCCAAGATCATCGGCGGCGGTTTTCCCGTCGGGGCGATCGGTGGACGGGCCGACGTGCTGGACGTCTTCACGCCCGGCTCGCCGAACGGTGTGGCGCACTCCGGGACCTTCAACGGCAATCCGGTGACGGTCGCGGCGGGACGGAAGGTGCTCGAGCTGCTCGATGACGCGGCGTACCGCAAGCTGGACCGGCTCGGGGGGATGCTTGCTGGCGGCCTGCGCGAGGCGATCGCGAGCACCGGCGTCGTCGCTCAGGTCACCCACGTGGGCTCCCTGGTCAACGTGCATTTCACCGCGGAGCAGGTGCGCGACTTCGATGCTGCGCAGCGAGCTGACATGACGGCCGCCGCGGCGTATCACCTGGCGCTTCTGAACCGTGGCGTGTTCATCGCTCCGCGCGGGATGATGGCCGTCTCGATCGTCACCGAGGAAGCCGACGTAGCCAGCGTGGTCGAGGCGTCCGCCGAGATCTTCTCGGACCTGGCGTAGCGGACTAACGATCATGGTCAGCGGCGACCCGATCGTTTTCGTCGCCGGCGTCCGCACGGCAGTCGGCCGGTTCGGCGGCGCGTTGAAGGACGTGGACGCGCACGTCCTCGCCGCAGCGTGCATCAGCGAGGCGCTCCGGCGCGCGGAGATCGAGCCCGAGGACGTGGACGAGGTCGTCCTCGGGCAGGTAGGACAGGTTGGCCCAGATGCATACAACGCACGGCGCGCGGCGCTCGACGCCGGCATCCCGGCGAGCGCGACCGCGATGAACGTCAACCGCCTCTGCTCGTCCGGCCTCCAGGCGATCGTCACGGGGGCGCAAGAGATCTTGGTCGGACAGGCGAGCGTGGTCGTCGCCGGCGGCAACGAGTCGATGAGCCGGCAGCCGTTTCTCGACTACCAAGCGCGGTCGGGTTGGCGGCTGGGGTCGCACGAGGTGATCGACGGCACCCTTTCGCTCATCACCGACCCCTTCGGCCGCTACCCGATGGGTGAGACGGCCGAGCGCGTCGCCGACAAGTACGGGGTCGCACGCGCGGACCAGGATCGCTTCGCGGCGATCAGCCAGGCGCGCGCAGTGCACGCGATCGAAGAGGGCCACTTCGACCGCGAGATCGTCCCGATCGAAGTTCCGCGCGGCGAGCCGTTCGCGCGCGACGAGCACCCTCGAGCCGGCACGAGCGTTGAGGACCTGGCGAAGCTCAAGCCGGTTTTTCGCTCCGGCGGCACCGTTACCGCGGGCAACTCCTCGGGCATCAACGACGGGGCAGCCGCCGTCGTCATGATGAGGGCCTCCGAGGCGGAGCGGCGCGGATTGAAGCCCCGGCTCCGACTCGTGTCGTGGGCGGTCACCGGCATCGAGCCCGAGCTGATGGGCTATGCGCCGGCGTTCGCGATCCCGAAGGCGCTGGAGAAGGCGGAGACGACGCTCGGCGAGATCGACGTGGTGGAGCTGAACGAAGCGTTCGCCGCACAGGCCGTCGCCGTCATGCGCGCCGTCGGCCTGCCCGAGGAGAGCGTGAACCTCTCCGGCGGCGCCATCGCGCTCGGCCATCCCGTCGGCGCGACGGGAGCTGTGCTGACCGTGAAACTGATGCATGCGCTCGAGCGGTTGGACAAGCGTACGGGCATTGTGACGATGTGCATCGGCGGCGGGCAGGGCATGGCGGCCGTGTTCGAGAGGCCGAATGGCGCCGGCTGACCTCGCCTGGCAGCCCAGTGACGACTTCCTGACAAATTCGAGGCTCGCGCGGCTGACGACGCGGCTCGGCTTCGGCTCGTATGACGAGCTTCGGCGTGCATCGATCGCCGAGATCGAGTGGTTCTGGGGCGCCGTCGCGGACGACCTCGGATTCGAGTGGCTCGAGCCGCCGAACCGCGTCCTCGACCGGTCGCGAGGCAACCCCTGGCCCGACTGGTTCCCCGGCGGCGTGACGAACCTCGTGCTCTCGTGCGTCGACCGCCACGATCCCACGCGCGTCGCGTACGTCTGGGAGGGTGAGGAGGGAGCGGTCCGGACAATGTCCTTCGGCGAGCTCTCGGCGCTCGTATCCGCGATCGCCGGCGGGCTCCGCGCACACGGTGTCCGCTCCGGTGACCGCGTCGGCCTCTATCTCCCGCTCGTCCCCGAGGCGCTCGCGTCGCTTTTCGCGTGCGCCAAGGTCGGCGCCGTGGCCGTGCCGATGTTCTCCGGCTTTGCGCCCGACGCGGTAGCGGCGCGGCTGCGGTTGGCCGAGGCAAGGCTGCTCCTGACCGCGGACGGCTTCTATCGCCGCGGACGTGCGGTCGACCTGCGAGCGGCGGCCCGGCAGGCAGCGCGTGACGCGCCGAGCGTCGAGCACGTCGTCGTCGTCCCACGCCTCGGAGAGCGCGACGCCGGCTGGGAAGCGTTCCTCGGCTCCGACCCGGTCCATGAGCCCGAGCCTGTGCCCGCGAGCCACCCGTTTCTGCTGACGTTTACTTCAGGCACGACCGGAACGCCAAAGGCGGCTGTGCACACGCACGCGGGCCTCCCGCTCAAGTCAGCGACTGAGGTCGGCTACCACGCCGACCAGCGCGACGGCGAGCTGTTCTTCTGGATGACCGACCTCGGCTGGATCGTCGCCCCGCTCGTCGCGCTCGGCACGGGGATGCTCGGGCAGCCGATGTTCCTGTACGACGGAGCGCCTGACTACCCGGGGCCGGGCCGGATCGCCGACCTCGTCGCGCGCCACTCGGTCGCGATCCTCGGCGTCTCGCCGACCTGGGTGCGCTCGCTGATGCGGCGCGACGACCATGGTTTCGACGAGCCTCCCGTTTCGCTGAGGGTGCTTACGTCGAGCGGCGAACCGTGGAGCGAGGTCGCGTGGCGGTGGTTCTTCGAGCGTGTCGGAGGCTCGCGCTGTCCGATCGTGAACCTCGCGGGCGGCACCGAGGCCGGGTCGCTCCTCGGCGCCGTCCCGGTCCGGCCGCTGAAGCCGTGCTCGTTCAACTCACACTGCCTCGGTGTCGACGCAGACGTACTCGGCGAGGACGGGCGCCCGGTCGAGCCGGGCGAGCTCGGGGAGCTGGTCGTCAAGCAACCGTGGGTCGGGCAGACACGCGGATTCTGGCACGAGGACGAGCGCTACCTCGCGACATACTGGAACCGATGGCCGAACGTCTGGGCCCACGGCGATTGGGCGAGCCGCGACGAGGATGGCTTCTGGTACCTCCACGGGCGCAGCGACGACACCATCAACGTCGCCGGGAAGCGGGTCGGGCCGGCGGAGGTCGAGTCGGTGCTCGTGCGCGACGCTCGGGTCGCCGATTGCGCGGCGATCGGCGTCCCGGACGAGCTGAAGGGCGAGACGATCTGGTGCTTCGTCGTGCTGGCCGCGGCGTTCGAGCCCGACGTGGAGCACGACCTGCGTTCGCTCGTCGCGCAACGCCTCGGGCGCGCGTTCGCTCCAGAGCGCGTGATCGCAGTCGCCGACCTGCCCCGGACCCGGAGCGCCAAGATCGTTAGGCGTGCCGTCCGCGCGGCGGTCACGGGAGGAGACGTCGGCGACGTGAGCTCGCTCGAGAACCCGGAGGCAATCGGCGAGATCCAGCGCGCGGTGAGCGCCGGCGCATCCGCGCCCGCGCGCTGAGCCGCTCCTGTCGCTTCAGCGTCGGCGGTGGCGAGCCGCATACCGCTACGCCTCGCGGCGGCCCGCGAGTCCGTAGATCGTTTTCGCGGCCAGCCGGTCGAGCGCCTCGACGGCGAGCTCGAGGTCCTCGGGCCTCGTGTCCTCGTCCTTGTTGTGACTGAGGCCGCCGAGGCTCTGGACGAAGAGCATCACGGACGGAACCCCCGCGCCGGCGACCTCCGCCGCGTCGTGCAACGCCCCGCTCGGCATCCGGTGCACCTCGCCCGCGACCTCCTGGACGGCCTCCGCGGCGAGCTCGATCAGTTGCGGGTCGAACGGACGCGGCTCGATCCGCCATTGCGGCGCCCACTCGACGCTGAGCTGCTCCTCCGAGGCAATCCGGTCGCTCGCTGCCTTCGCGTCGGCGACCATACGTGCGAGCCGGTCCGGCTCGAGGTGGCGCTGATCGAAGACGAGCTCACAGGCCGGCGCGACCGCGGTCACGATTCCGCCCGGCGTGTCGATCACGCCCACGGTCGTCACCGAGCCGGCCTCGAGCGCGATCTGACGCCCCTCGAGCACGAAGCGCGCGGCGCCGGCGACGGAGTCGCGGCGGAGGCTCATCGGCGCGGCACCGACATGGGCCCGCTGCCCCACGAAGCGGACGGTGTGGCGCTCGACGCCGTACGTGCCGAGGACGACCCCGAGCGGGACGCCGAGGTGTTCGAGCACAGGCCCCTGCTCGATGTGAAGCTCGAGGTACGCGGCCGCGTCGGCGAGCTGCCGCGTGGCGTCGAGCGCGCGGTCGAGGTCGACGCCGAAATCTGCGAGCGCGCCGGGGAGCGCCACGCCGTCCGGGTCGCGCAGCCCCCGGAAGTCGTCCGGAGCGAGTGACCCTGCTGCCGCGCTCGAACCGAAGAGGCTGCGCCCGAAGCGGAACCCCTCCTCGTCGGCCCAGTCGACCAGCCGAACCGTGACGGGCGGACGGCCCTCGCCGGCGACTCGGCGCAGCACCTCGAGCGCCGCGACCGTGTTCAGACAGCCGTCGAGCCAGCCGCCGTTCTCGACGGAGTCGAGGTGGCCGCCGACGAGCACTGCGCGAGATGAGTCGCCGGGTAGCGTCGCCCACAGGTTGCCTGCCTCGTCCTGCTCGACGTCGACGGGCAGCTCCGCGAGCTTGGCGCGGAACCAGTCTCGCGCCTCGCCCCAGGTCGGCGTCCAGCAGACGCGCTGAGCGCCGTTTTCGTCGCCGGTGAACGCGCGCAGCTCCCGGAGCTCTTCGACCGTCCGTCCGGGCTGCAGCGGCACGCGCCGGCTCCTAGAGCGCGAGCCAGCCGCCGTCGACCGGCAACGTCGCGCCCGTCATGTAGCAGGATTCGTCGCTCGCGAGGAAGCAGACCGCGCCGCGGCAGTACTCTGCCTTCGGCAGCGTCGGCAGCACGGTCTTCGGCCACAGCACCTCCTGGCGCAGCCGCTCCGAGCGCTCGCTGTCGCCGAACATGTCGCGCGACATCTCCGTGGGGAAGAACGTCGGCGCGACCTCGTTGACTCGCACGTTGTGCGGGCCGAGCTCCACCGCCAGCGCCCGCGTCAGCATGGTGACGCCGCCCTTCGACGCGTAGTAGCCGATCACCGGAAACTGGCGGACAGCCGTTTGGCCGAAGACCGAGCCGATGTTGACGATCGAGCCGGACTGCTTCGCGACCATCACACGCGCCGCCTCGCGCGACGCGAGGAACATCGACGTGAGATTGGCGTCGATTACGGTTCGCCAGTCATCGAGCGTGTGCTCGAGGACCGGTTTACCGATCGTTGTGCCGGCGTTGTTGACCAGCACGTCGATCGTCCCGAACGACTCGACGGCGGTCTTCATCAAACGGACGATGTCGGCCTCGACCGAGACGTCCGTTCGCAGCGGGACCGCGCGGACGCCGTGCCGCTCCTCGATCTGCGCGGCCAGCTCGACGAGGCGCTCCTCCCGGCGGGCCGCGAGGACGACGTTCGCGCCGCACGAAGCAAGGGCGTCGGCGAACTCGACGCCGAGACCCGCAGACGCGCCGGTCACGATCGCGACGCGACCGACGAGGTCGAATCTCATCAGTCCGGGGTCCTACGCGGCGCTCCTAAGGAACGGTCACTTCCCGATAGACCTCCGGCCGGCGGTCACGGAAGAACCCCCACTCGTCGCGGTACCGTTTGCTCACCTCGGTGTCGATCTCGCAGTACAGGAGCTCGTCGCCGTCCATCCCGGCTGCCGTCCTGATCTCGCCGTTGGGCGCGATCCAGAGCGAGCGCCCGTAGAAGTCGAGGTCGAAGTGACCGTCGCGGTCCCGGCCGACTCGATTGGCCGCGCCGACCCAAAACAGGTTCGCGATCGCATGGCCCCTCAGCTCGACTTCCCACATCTCTCCGCCGAGCGGCGTCGCCGTCGGGACGAACATCACGTCCGCGCCGTTGAGAGCGAGGCAGCGCGGGCCCTCCGGGAAGTGCCGGTCGTAGCAGATCGTGACGCCGACCCTGATGCCGAGGTCCGTGTCCCAGACCGGGTAGCCGAGGTTACCGGGGCGGAAGTAGAACTTCTCGTTGCCCTCGACGTCCCCGACCTTGACGAGGGGGATCATGTTCTTGCGGTAGAGGCCGGCGATCTCGCCGCTGCGGTCGAGGAACACGGCCGAGTTGTAGAGCTCGCCGTCGCGCACCTTCTCGTAGAGGGGGAAAACGACGTACACGTTCGCGGCGCGCGCGACCTGCGCCACACGCTCGGTCGACGGGCCCGGGATCGGCTCCGCGTAGTCGAGGAACTCCGGGTGCATCCCGACGCAGAAGTACTCCGTCGTCGCGAGCTCGGGCAGGCAAACGATCTGCGCGCCGTTTCTCGCCGCCTCGGCGACGTACTCGCAGCCCTTCGCGACGTTCTCGGCCGGGTCGACCGAGAAGTTCATCTGGACGACCGCGCAGGTCGCCTTCATGCGACCCGCGCTCCGCGCACCTGCGGCACGATTTCGCTGCCGTAGGTTTCGAGCACCCGCTCGAGCTCCGGCAGCGGGTAGATGTTGAACTCCGAGACGCCGAGCGACGCGAGCTCGCGCAACCTGTCGGCGCACTCCTGCGCAGTGCCGATGACGCAGAACTTGTCGATGATCTCGTCGGGGACGTATTTGCTGTGGTCGGCCCCGGGCTGCCCGTGCTCGTAGTAGTCGTACCGCGAACGCGCCTCGACGTACTCGGCAACGTAGGAGGGCATCACGTCCGGGTCGTGGTGATTGAGCACGTCGACGATGTGGTTCCCAACGAGTGCCGGGAACCAGCGGACGCGGTTCCGGGCGTCGTCGAGGTCGTCGGAGACCCACGTCGCCGCGGCGCAGTGGACGACGATCTCGTCGGGGTCGCGCCCGGCCTCCTCGGCGCCCGCGCGCACGAACTGCATGCCCCAGTCGACGAAGAAGGGGTCCGCGATCTGGAAGATGACGCCGTCGCCCAGGCGGCCTGCGAGGCGCAGCGCTTTCGGCCCGTAGCCGGCGACGTAGACGCGGATGCGGCCGTTGGCCCACTCCATGTGCACCTTGGCGCCCTGGAGCTCCATCGTCTGCCCGCTGCCGACCGTCTTGATGATGTTCACCGCTTCCTCGACGCGGTCGAGGTTGGCAGGCCGGCGCTTGATCGCGCGCACGGAGCTGTCGCCGCGGCCGATGCCGCAGATCATCCGCCCGCCGGTGATCTGGTTCAGCGTCGCGAAAGCGCTGGTGACGACGAGCGGGTCGCGCGTGACGGGGTTCGTCACGCAGGTCCCGAACTCCATGTTCTCGTTCCGCGACTGGCCGATCAGCCAGCCGAGCGTGCTGTAGCACTCGAGCCAGAGCACGTGGGAATCGAACATCCAATACTGGTCGAATCCCGCGTCTTCCGCCGCGCGCAGGATCCTGAGCGAATCGGCGGGCGGCGGGAACCCCTGGCTGACGCCGAACTTCATGGTCTTCTCCGAGGTCGTCATGCGGCCGAGCCTAACGCTCCGGCTGTGGCCCTGCCAGGCGTCCGTCACCGTCGTCCGAGGGGCGATACGATTGGCCCCCGCGGCCGCGCGGCACGTCCGGGTGCCGAGCCGCCTCGGGGGACGCGTACTCAGAGGAGAGGCGGCGATCGGAGGCTCGACAGGGGCGATGGAGTTCGGATCAGCCTTCCGGCGGATCCGCCTGTCGGCGTGCAGGTCGAGAGGGCGCGCGACCGAGGCCGCCGCTGGGAGCTCATTCCGAGCATGATCACGTCAATCCACTAGGAAGGAGAGCGAAGCAGGCATGGCAACGGCGAAGGCTGCGCTCGTCCAGATGAACTTCTCCACCGACAAGGAGAAGAATGTCGACAACGGCGCTCGGCTGATCAAGCAGGCCGCGGGCGACGGGGCGGAGATCATCTGCCTGCCCGAGCTCGCGACGAACGTCTACTTTCCGTTCGAGATCGACCCCAAGTGGCTCAAGGTCGCGGAGCCCGTACCCGGCCCGTCGACCGAGACGATCCAGGCGGCCGCCAAGGAGGCGAACGCGTACGTCCTCTTCCCGCTGTACGAGAAGGCTCAGGACGGCGAGCTCTACAACACCTCGGTCTTCATCGACCCGAACGGGCAGATCATGGGGTCGTACCGAAAGATCCAGATCCCGCTCGTCAAGATGGCGGCGATCACCGGGATCGAGAAGTACTACTTCCGGCCCGGCAATCTCGGCTATCCGGTGTGGAAGACCGACGTCGGCGTCACGGTCGGTACGGTCATCTGCTACGACCGACACTTTCCGGAGGGGCCGCGCGCGCTGGCGCTCAACGGGTGCGACCTCATGTTCGTCCCAACGGCAACAGCGGCGGGCTCGACGTTCTGGGAGCTCGAGCTCCAGGCGCACGCCGTCGCCAACCTGATGTGGGTCGGCGGCGTCAATCGGACCGGCAAGGACGAGGGCGGCGGCCCGACCGACTTCTACGGACGCTCGTTCTTCGCGAGCCCGACGGGCGACGTGGTCGCGCAGCTGGGCAGCGACCACGACGCGATCCTGCACTGTGAAATCGACACGGAGATCTCGGCGCAGCTTCGCGACGAGTGGGGCTTCTTCAGGGATCGTCGGCCCGACGCGTACGGCGCCCTGGTCGCGCCGTAGTTCGACTCACTAGGGAGGAGGAGAGGAAGAAGACATGTCAGTCCTGATCCGCAACGGCCGGATCATCACGGCGGCCGACGACTACGTCGCCGACATCTTCATCGGCAACGAGCACATCTCGCTGATCGGCGAGTCGCTCGACGTCGACGCCGACCAGGTGATCGATGCGAGCGACAAGTACGTGCTCCCCGGTGGCGTCGACGTCCACACCCATATGGACACGCTCTTCGGAGGGACGACGACGGCGGACAATCACTACGACGGCACGGTCTCGGGCGCGTTCGGCGGCACGACTACGGTCGTCGACTTCGCGGTCCAGTATCCCGGCGAGAGCTTCGCGGAGGGCCTCGCCAACTGGCACAGCAAGCTCGAGGAGAACAAGCCGGTGATCGACGTCGGCTTCCACCTGATCATCACCGACCTGAGGAGCGGCGGCTCGCTCGAGGACCTTGCAAAGCTCCCCGAGGACGGCGTGACGAGCTACAAGCTCTTCATGGCCTACAAGGGCACCGACTTCTACAGCGACGACGAAGACATCTTCAAGACGATGGGGGTCGCCGCGGGCAACGGGTCGATCGTGATGATCCACGCCGAAAACGCCGACGCCATCGACGTGCTCGTGAAGGAAGCGCTCGCGAAGGGCAACGGCGCCCCGAAGTACCACTCCCTCACGCGTCCGCCGGAGACCGAGGGCGAGGCGACGAACCGCGCAATCCAGCTGGCCAGGATCGCCGGCTGCCCCGTCTACATCGTCCACGTCTCCTGCAAGGACGCGATCGACCCCATCGCCCGCGCGCGGGAGGCGGGGTGGGACGTCTGGGGAGAGACCTGCACGCAGTACCTGCGCATCGACTTCTCGTATATCGACCAGCCCGGCTTCGAAGGTGGCAAGTACGTGTACACGCCGCCGCCGCGCGAGAAGCATCATGTCGAGGCGTGCTGGGAAGCGATCGGGTCGGACGCGCTGTCCGCGGTCTCGACCGACCACGCGCCGTACAACTTCTCCGGCCAGAAGGACATGAACGGTACGGACGACTTCTCGAAGATCCCGAACGGCCCGCCCGGAATTGAGGAGCGGCTGAAGATCCTGCACGAGTTCGGCGTCCGCGCGGGCAGGTTCGACCTCAACCGGCTTGTCCAACTCTGGGCGACGAATCCGGCGAAGATCTTCGGGCTCTACCCCCGTAAGGGCACGATCGCGATCGGCAGCGACGGCGACCTCGTGATCTTCGACCCCGCCAAGAAGCACACCATCTCGGTCCAGACGCACCATTCGAAGTGCGACTACAACTTGTTCGAGGGGACAGAGGTGACCGGCGTTCCCGAGACGGTGCTCGTGCGTGGACAGGCGATCGTGGACAACGGCGAGCTCGTCGCCCAGCCGGGCGCGGGGCAGTTCATCAAGCGCGCTCGGTACGGCGAGCAGCTGACGGCGGCCGCGGCCGCCGTGTGACGAGTGGCACGCGCGGCCCTGCCGGCGATCGCGGCCGGGCCGCGCCTTCCGAGGAAGGAGGAAGCGTGAGCACGCTGCGCCTGGCGGTCATTCAGATGCAGAGCAAGGGCGACGCCCGCGACGAGAACGTCGCCAAGGCGTGCCGCTACATCGACGAGGTCGCCGACGAGAAGCCCGACCTCGTCGTCGTCCCGGAGTTCTTCAACATCGAGTACGTCTTCCAGTGGCGCGACTACGCCTACATCGACCGCGCCGAGCGCGAGGACGGCTACACGATCACGGCGATGCGCGAGAAGGCGCGGGAGCACGGCACGACCATCTGCGCCACGATCTTCGAGGAGGAAGGGCCGGGCGTCTACTTCGACACCGCGTTCATGATCGGACCGGACGGCGAGATCTTCGGCAAGTACCGCAAGACGCATCCGGCGGCCGTCCAGAGCCTCGAGAAGATCTACTTCCGCGGCGGCACGAGCTTCCCGGTCTGGGAGGTCAAGGGGGTGAAGGTGGGAGTGATCGTGTGCTACGACCACTGCTTCCCCGAAACCGCGCGCTGTGCCGCCGTCAACGGCGCCGAGCTCGTGCTGGGGCCGTTCGCCGCTCCCCGGTTCCCGACGTGGGACGAGCTGATGGTCACGCGCGCCTGGGAGAACGGCGTCTATATGGCGCCGACGAACAAGGTGGGGCTCGAAGGCGAATGGATCTTTGGCGGCCGCTCGCTGATCGTCGATCCATTCGGGGAGATCGTCGCGCAGGCGAGTGACGACGCCGACGACACGATCGTGGCCGATATCTCGCGCGAGCAGGTCTACGCTGCCCGTCGGCGCTGGCCAATGCTGCGCGACCGGCGGCCCGAGATCTACGCGCCGATTTCGTCGACAGACGAGGTGAATCGCGGACTGCTCATCCGCGAGCCGCAGCCCGTCGGTGCGACCGCCGAGCGAACGCTTGCCGCGCACTAAGGGGCTATCGAGAAAGTGGGCACGGTGGATGACACGCGGCACGTGGTGCGAGGGAAAGACGCAGGGAGCGTTTGTAGCCGGAGGCTACGGGCGCGACTGAGGACGCCGCCTCGCGCCGCGTGACGCCTGTCAGATGCCCTGATGGCCCGGCCCCAGAGGCTCACCGCGTCTCCGGAGCGCCGGGGAGGCGGGCCGCTACACCGGCGGCGCGCCTCCCCGGCCGATGATGGAACCGCTAGTCGATCGCCGGGACTTTGTCCGGATAGAAGTTCTCGACGCACGTCGGCTTGCCGTCCTTCCACTCCAAGACGTGGACGTCCTTGACCGGGTTGCGCGGGAGCGGCGCGTTCGCGTAGGTGATCGAGCCGCTGATCCCGTCGACGTTCTTCAGCCCGTTGTACGCGTCACGCACGGCCGGGCCTTCCGTCGACTGCGCCTCGAGCAGCGCGGCCTGGATCTGGAGCACGAGATCCCCTCCGGTAGCGACGAAGTTTGCGTCCGGGGCCTTGCCGGTCGCGTCCTGGAACGCGGAGAAGAACTCCTTCACCTTCTCGTCTTCAGGGCAGGCGTGCGTTGTGAAGAACACCTTGTTCAGCGCCTTACCGGCGCCTCGCGCCGCCGAACCGTCGATCGAGTCCGCCCAGACGAACGGGCCGTCGTAACCCTGCGCCCGCACCTGCTTCAGGAACGTCGTCGAGCCGGGGAACACGAGCGTTGTGGTGACGACGTCGGGCTTCGCCCGTGCGATCTGGGTGGCGACGGCGCGGAAGTCGCTGTCCGTCAACTTGTAGAAGACGTGGCAGACGATCTTGCCGCCGAGCTCCTTGTAGCGCGCCTGGAAGACGTCACTCGTGTTCTTGCCGTAGAAGTAGTCGTTCGACGAAAGGTCGCACGCCCGCTTCCAGCCCCGATCGATGGCGAACTCTGCCTGGGCGGCGCCCATGGCGGCCGTGCCGAAGACGTTGTTGAACGCATAGTCGCCGACGATCTTCGGGAAGGTCCACCCGGAGCCGCACGCCATGACCACGGGGATCTTCGCTTCCGCGAAGATCTGCGCGGCCGGGATGCCGATGTCGGCGTCGCACGGCGTGACGCCGAAATTCACACCCTGCGAGACGAGCTCGCGAGCGGCGACCGCGCCCGCCGCGGGCTCGCTCTTGCCGTCACGCTCGACGAGGTCCAGCCGAAGCTTTCCGTCCACGCCTCCGTCGTCGTTGACCTGGCTGATTGCCACCTTCATCCCCTGGGCGAAGACTGGGTCGTAGAACGCGAGCCGGCCCGTGATGCTCTCTACGAACCCGATCTTGTAGCTTCCGGCTGAGAGGCCGGCGCCGCCTCCGGCGGTCTCGCCAGCCTCTGTCGTGGCCGACCCGGCTTCGTCGTCGTCGCCGCCGCATGCGGCAAACGCGAGCACGAGCCCGGCTGCCACGACCACCAGGATCGCCAACCACTTCCACCTCAGGATCTGCGACATCAGCCCTCCAATGTGTGAGTACGCAGGCCGCCCGAACGCCCTCGGACAAGGGGCGACTCTACTGGGATTTCGCGACGCCGGACAAGCGCAGAGACCGCATGCCGTCAGGAGCCTGCGTTGCGCTCCTCGCTCGGCTGCTCGACCTCCTCGAGCAGGTGCTCGTGGTCGTAGTCGGAGCCGAGATACGCCTCGATCACGGCCCGGTCGCTCCGTACATCCTGAGGCGTCCCCTCGGCGAGCGTCCGGCCCTCGTTCAGCACGTGGATCCGCTCGGCCACGCGCATGATCAGGCGGAGGTCGTGGTCGATGACCACGACGCCCGCTTCGAGCCGGTCGCGGATCAGGCGGATGACGCCTAGCAGCGCGTCTGACTCGGCCTCGTTCAGCCCCGCAGCGGGCTCGTCGAGCAGGACAAAGTGCGGCTGCGAGGCAATCGCGCGCGCAATCTCGACTCGTCGCTGAAGGCCGTACGGGAGCGTCCCGACGACGGTGTCCGCGCGGTCGCCGAGCCCTACGAGGTCGAGCGCCTCCCGGCTCGCTCGTCGTGGGCGGAAGAAGCCGTTCGTGCGTGGGCTGCGACACGCCGCCGTCTCGACGTTCTCGATCGCCGTCATATCGCGAAAGAGCCGGATGTTCTGGAACGTGCGGCCGACCCCGCAGCGAGCCACCTTGTGCGACGGCAGCCGCGTGAGCACTCGTTCCTCGAGGCGTGCGCTGCCCGACGTCGGCGGGATGACGCCCGACACGACATTGATGAGCGTCGTCTTGCCGCTCCCGTTCGGCCCGATGACGGCCACGATCTCGCCCTTGACCACGCTGAGGTTTACGCGATCGAGCGCCCGAAGGCCGACGAATTCCTTGCTGATGTCGTCGACCTCGAGCTTCACGACGACCCGCCGCCGGGAGTTTCGTGCGGCGCGGCCGCGGCCGCTTCGTCGGCCGGCGTCGTGGCGGTGCGCGGCTTGCCGCGCCTGCTGCGGAAGCGTCGCCAGCCGCGGACTCCCAACTCCTCGAGCTCCCACCGCCCCAGAAGACCCTCGGGGCGCACGATCATCATGATCATGAAGATCAACGCCAGGACGAGCGTCGACGTACCGAAGCGGCCGGTCGCACTCTCCGTCCGGCGGAGCAGCTCCGAGATCACGGAGATCACGGCGGCCCCCAAGACGGCAGCCGAGACGCTCCGACCGCCGACGATGAGCATCACGAGGATGACGAACGTCAGCTCGAAGTAGAACGCCGTCGGCGCGACGGCGAGGATGAAGTGTGCGTAGAGCGCGCCGCCCAGACCCGCCATCGCGGCGGACAGCACCCACGCAACGAGGCGCGCGGAAGTGATGCTGACGCCGACCGCCCGGGCGACGAGCGCATCATTGCTGGTGGCTCGGAGGCTGAGCCCGAGACCGGACTCCCTGAACAGCCGCGCCACGGTGATCGCGACGATGGCGAGGCCGAGCGCCCAGCCGAGGGTCGTAAAGCTGGGGATGCCGTAGAAGGTGAGAGTCCCGGCGGTGACGCGGTCCCAGTTGGCGATCACCGTCCGGACGATCACGAGCCAGGCGAGCGTCGCGATCGCCGCCGCAGCCCCGCTCAGGCGGGCGAACACGAACCCGACGGGGAGGGCGATCGCGGCACTAACCGCGACCGCGACGGCCAGGGCGGGGATGAACGAAAGCTCGGCGTCGAGGAGGAACCCGGGGGCGTCCGGGATCAGCGACTGCTTGATCGCCGGACTCGTCGTCGTGATCGCGGCCGCGTACGCGCCGATCGCCATGAATGCCACGTGGCCGAAGGAAACGACGCCCGAGTTACCTGTGAACGTCTGAAGTCCCACCACCACGACGAGGTTGATGAGGAAGATCATCACCACGTTCTGCGTGACGACGTTCGACGTGTTGTAGACGATCAGGACGCCGGCGGCGAGCACGCCGGAGATGAGCGCGGAGCTGACGAGCGCCCGGACGACCCAGAGCTCGCCCAGTCCCCCGAGGACGCCGAGCCGTCCCGCGACGGGCGACGTCCTCACGCTGGCGACCTCATACTCTCTCGAATCCGACTCCGCGCCCGAGCAGGCCCTCTGGCCGCACGAGCAGGATCGCGACCACGATCGCGAAGACGATCGCCGCCGTGAACGGCGTGTTCTCAGCGGGAAGCGTGACCTGGAAGAAGATTTCGAGCGCCGCGAGCAGGAAGCCGCCGACGACCGCTCCGCTGAGGCTCCCGAGGCCGCCGATCACGGCGGCAATGAAGCCCTTGAGCAGCGGCGTGAAGCCGTAGTCGTATCCGACCTGGCCGAGCGTCCCCAGGAAGAAAAAAGCCGCGATCCCAGCGAGCAGCCCCGAGACGAGAAAGGCGCCCCTGATGACGGCGTCGGCCCGAATTCCCATCATCCGCGTCATCGTGAAGTCTTCGGCGGCGGCCCGAAGTGCGAGCCCCCGCACGGACACGCGGAGGAAGGTCGTCAGCAGGAAGAGCACGAGGAAGGTCGTGATCACCGTCGCGACGTCGAACCACTTGACGATGACGCCGCTGATCTCGAACGTCGAATTGCTCCATTCGCCGACGCGGAGATCCTTCCCGCGCGCCCCTACGAAGATGAGGAGCAAGTTCTGGATCACGAGGCTCAGCCCGAGCGAGGTGAGCAGCAGCGTGATCACCGGCGCGCCGCGCACCGGTCGGAATGCAACCCGCTCCATCGCCACTGCCGCGAGCCCGGCGCCTACGACCGCGGCCGGCACGACGAACACCCACGGGACATCCTCCGTCCGCAGGGCCAGCATGACGAAGCCTGCGATGGTGACGAGCTCGCCGTGCGCGAAGTTGATCAGGCCGAGGATGCTGAAGACTGTGGCGACGCCGAGCGCGAGGAGCGCGTAGACGCTTCCGAGCGAGAGCGCGTTGACGACCTGCTGGGCCGCCTCCGTGCCGCTATAGGCAAGCAGCTCGATCATGCCTGCGCCACCAGCCCGAGATAGGCCTCCTCGACGGACGCGCTCTCACGCAGCTCGCGCGCGCTCCCTTCGAGGTCGATCCGCCCCGTGTCCAGCACGTAGCCGCGGTCGGCGATGTCGAGGGCGAGCCGGACATTCTGTTCGACGAGCAGGACCGTGACGCCGTCGTCGCGCAGATGCGCGATCAGCTCGAAGATCCTGGCGACGATCTTCGGCGCCAGACCGAGCGAGGGCTCGTCGAGCAGGAGCACCCTCGGCTTGCACATGAGCGCGCGGCCGACGGCGAGCTGTTGCTGCTCGCCGCCCGAGAGCATCGCGCCCCGCGTGTCTCGGAGCTGCCGGAGCTTCGGGAAGAGCTCGTAGACATAGTCGCGGTTCTCCGCGAACTCGCGCTGGTGCTTGAGGCCCGCGCCGAGGCGGAGGTTTTCCTCGACGGTCAGCTTCCCGAACACGTGGCGGCCCTCGGGCGAGATCGAGATCCCGGCGTTCACGCGCTCCTCCGCCGGCATTCTTGTGATCTCCTTGCCGTCGTAGAACACCTGGCCGCCGGTCAGCGTGACGAGGCCCATGACCGAGTTGAGGAACGTCGTCTTGCCGGCGCCGTTCGCCCCGAGCAGCGCGACGATCTCGCCGGCACGGACGTGCACGTCGACGTCGTGGAGCACGACACTCGAGCCGTAGCGCGCACCGAGCCTGCTCGTCGCGAGCAACGCGTCCGCGATCGGCGCTTCCGCGCGCTCGGCGTGCGTCGAGCGGCGGAAGCCGTTGCCACGCAAGCGATCAAGAATCATTTGCTCTCAACAACCATGGGGGTAGCCTGAGCCGCCTTCGCTCCCGGTGAGCGGCGACGCATATTAACTTTCGCGAAGCGAGCGAATGGGAACAGTCGAGCCGCTTCAGCCGCCCGGTGTTGGCGCCCCCTTGGGCCACCTC
>Ga0126312_10000230_pt1 | contig 29770 bp, 28 predicted proteins | sample Plot104A_FD_92537 | JGI IMG/M metagenome (GOLD analysis project Ga0126312, IMG submission 92537) | Serpentine soil microbial communities from UC McLaughlin Reserve, CA, USA - Plot104A | ecosystem: Environmental > Terrestrial > Soil > Grasslands | place: USA: UC McLaughlin Reserve, Lake County... | reverse complement strand
GGTTCTTCACCCGATGACGTTCTCGCAATCGCTCGCGGTGACGTCTCCCTCGTCCGCATTGACGGTGTCGCTGCCATCGCCGCACATAACGGTGTCGCCCCCGGAGCCGTCGCTTGCGTTGATCACGTCGTTGCCGCGACCACCCTGCAGGGTGTCGTCGCCTGGGCCGCCGATCAGTCTGTCGGCGCTGCGGTTGCCGTAGAGCGTGTCGCCCCCGGATCCACCCGACACGCGATCCTTGCCCCTGCCGCCGTAGACCGTATCCGCGCGGCCCAAGGCGTTCACCGTGTCCGCGCCCGCCTTGGCGTGGATCGTGTCGCGGCCTTGCGTGCCGACGAGCGTATCGTCGCCCGAGGTGCCCTCAATCGTCGCGGCGGCCGCAACCGAGGCCAGCCCCATCGTCGCGCACAAAAGCACCGCAAAGGTCAAACGCCGCATGTCCCTCTCCTCGCTCGGATCCCCTGACGCCCGCAGAGTGACCGCCGCGTCCGCCATCACGGACGTACTTCGGAAGACGGGCAACTTGAAGCTGACCCAGATGTTCGCCGGGCACGCCGACATCGGCACGACCGCGAAACATCTACGCGCACCTCGACACCAGCGACCTCGAAACCGCGCTCCGCGCGATCCAAGAGGACGACTGACCGATGGGAACCCCGCAATCATTCCTATCGGAAAACCCGATTTGCAGGGATGATGGAGACGGCGGGAATCGAACCCGCGCGCTGTTTCCGCCGAGACGGTCTACATCGAGTGCAAGAGCGGTGGGCCGAGGCGCATGCTGCCGATCGTCGGCCGCCGGCGGGAAGGACGTTTCCTCGTCCTGGAGCTCGCACCGCAACGTCGCCGCTGCCAGAACAGCGGCTGTTTGCGGCTGGTCTACGTCCCCGACCGCTTCTGCCCGGATCACGCCATGCGGGAGGCGGCGTAGCGCACGGCTTTCGGTTCGACGTAGGCCCCGAGGCGCAAACAGGGTGGCCGCTCCATATCCCAGACGCGCTTTACACCGCCTTAGGTGTGACAACGGCCTAACGGCGTTTTCTTTGGCGTCCGGCGGCGTGCGCAACGTCGATCTCCGGTACTAGCGGCTCGTCACCGCAAACAGCGCACAAGTTCATTTCCTTCGGCAACTAGACGGTCGGGTGGAGCGCAAGTCTCCAGGGGAGGGAGGGGACGGACGTGCGCCCTACGGCCGATACCCGGAGGGTTGTTCGCAGACGGTCGCCCGAAAACCATGCTGGTTAGGGGTGAAGCATCCGGAAGCCGCCCGGCGGGTGCCCGGTCGCTGACGGCAGTCCGGCCCGACCGCGCCCGCTCAGCGTCCCCTACCCAGACCGGTTTTTGGCCCTTGTGTGCGGCGAGCCAGCATGCCCACGTCAAGCACGGGCGGCCGCTGCGATGAGGCCGGGCCGGGGTCCCCCGCGCGGGTAACGCCGACATGCCTTGAAACCGTGCTGGTTAGGAAACCGCTCGGCCCGACGCATTGTCGCGGCCGGCTCGGAGTACGACACCTTCCGTTTCGGCGAGAACTCACGGCCAACGACGCGCGTTAGAGCCGCGTTAGAGGCGGGTTAGAAGGGCGCGCTACCTTCCGGGTGACCGACCAGAGCGAAGGAGGGGTGCGGTGTGCGGCGTGTTCTGCTTTCGGGCCTAGTGTGTGTGACGGTTTTGGGTGCGGTCGCCGCGCCCGCGGATGCGCAGGAGACTCCCCCGGCCTGCTTCGGCCAAGCCGCCACGATGGTCGGAACGGAACAAAACGACACGATCGACGGGACGGAGGGACCAGACGTGATCGTGGGTCTGGACGGGCACGACAGGATCAACGGTCTCGGCGGCGACGACTTCATGTGCGGGAACAAGAGATATGACCGGCTCGACGGCGGTGACGGCAACGACAAGATCGACGCCGGTAAGGGCGACGATTACTCCAGTGGGGGGCCGGGCGACGACCTCATCTTCGCCCGCGGGGGCTATTTCAGGGAAGGCTTCGGCGACACGCTGCTTGGCGGTTCCGGCGCCGACCGCATGGTTGGGGGCAGGTTCGGCGATTATTTCGTCCCGGGTAGGGGACGCGATCTCCTCGACGGCCGCGGCGACGAGGCGGCAAGCGACCTGGTCGATTACCCGACAGCCGTGCGAGGCGTCACGGTCGACCTCGCGCGGGGATTCGCCCGCGGACAAGGTCGTGACCACCTGTCCGAGATTGAAGACGTGCGCGGGTCGGTCTACCCGGACGTGCTTTTGGGGAATGGCAAACAGAACCGGTTGGTCGACACGGCCTACGACGGACCGAGTGGCAACGATGTGTTCAGGGGCCGCGGCGGGCCGGACATCCTCGCGGGAGCACGCGGCAACGACAGGCTGTATGGCGGCAGGGGAGACGACTACCTCGTAGGCGGTCTCGGTCATGACGAGGCGCATGGGTCCGTCGGGCGCGATTACTTCGTGATGAGAGATCGACTCCGAGACCTCGTGTGGGGCGGCAGAGGGCGGGACTCGGCGCACCGAGATGCATACCTCGACCGCCTTCGCTCAATCGAAGAGTTCATCACTTGTTGTGGGTTTGACGGTTAGGGCGGCCTCCCGTGAAATAGGCCGCCCAGCCCTTCTCACCGCCGCTTCCTAGTGCCGCATCGCGTTAGTGACTTCCGCGATGGGTAGCAACTTCCGATCGGCTCCGATGAGGTCCGCGAGAGCGTGAGCCGACGCGCGGGGCGTGCTTTTTGGCGCTGCGGGCCCGGTCGGCGGTCGAGACGAAACACTTGATCGTCGCGTGAGGGATCCCGGTTTTGGCGGCGAGCTGTGCGATCGTCTCGCCCTGCTGGTGGCGGCGGCGAAGTTCGTCTTTCACCTGTTCGCCGTAGTGCTGCGCCCCGGCTGGCGCCTGTTCGAGCTTCGACCCTTGCGGCGGCCAGCAGACAAGCGTGAGCGCTTCATACGGGTCGATCTGTCCGACCTCTAACAGTTTGATGGCCGCCTGGTGGCGCACCTGCAGCGGGGTTGTTTTGCGGGTTGACACCCGCGGGAAGCATGGCAGGTGGCTATGACGGACGCTTATGCCATCTGCCCGCTGCGATAACATGTGCTCATACATGGCACTTGTTTCCGACCGGCGGCTGTTGACGATCGACGAGGTCGCCCGGCGGCTTGGCCTGACGCCGCGAAGCGTGCGCGACAAGATCAGGCGTGGTGTCATCCCCGCGTTGCAGCTGGGCGGGAAACGGAACGCGATCCGCGTCGACGAGGGCGAACTCGAGGCGCGGCTGTACCGGGGAGGCGGGCGGTGACGCCACGAATCTCGCCTGTGCCAGGGTCGTCGTTTGAACGGTGGCGCATAGACGGCGACTACGCGCCTGTCGCCGACAGGGCTTTCTGGAACTACTTGACCGCCCGCGGCGTGCGCAACACCGGCGAGCCGGTCGACCCGCTTGACCTTCTCCACCCGGACGAGTCCGGCTTTCTGCGCGAACACCGGGTGTTGTCGAAGGCGCTTCGGGCGGCGGCTTTCTCGTCCCGACAGAGTTGGCGGACCGGGTCACCAGCCCTGCCCGCGCGGCCGGTGCGCTCGCCCGGGTGTCGGCCGAGTTTGTGACCGAGACGGGTGCCACGTTCAACGCGCCGGTTGCCGGCACACATGGGACTGGTGCGTGGCTTGCCGAATCCGGCTCCTACACCCCGTCCGATGAGACGATCACGAACGTCCCCCTCTCCGCGTTCAAAGCCGGCACGAAGATCATCGTCTCCGAAGAACTTTTACTCGACGAGAGTGTAGGCCTGCCCGACTTTTTGGCCGGAGAGTTGGGAAGCCGCTTGGGCGCCCTGCAAGAGAACGCGTTCATCCTCGGCGACGGGTCGGGGAAGCCGTTGGGGATCACGAACGCGGGCGCCGGCTACACGACGGTCACGGCCGCCACCGGGTCGACCACCGCCTTCAAGCTGGCCGACCTCAAAGCGGTGTGGAAAGCCCTTCCGGCCGCCTACCGGCCCACAGCAAGCTGGCTGCTGAACGTCGACGACTTCGCCGAACTGGCAGCGCTCGCCGACACGGTCGGGGCGCTCGTCCTCCCGAGCCTGCAGCTTGATCCGCCCTCGCTGTTCGGCCGCCCCGTCCTCGTGTCGGCCGACCTGCCCGCCCCGGCCGCGAACGCGAAGAGTGCGGCGCTGGGCGCGTGGGGGCTCGCCTACGGCATCCGGCGAGTGCGCGACATCGAAGTGCGCCGGTTCGACGAACTCCACGCCGACAGCGGACAAGTGGGGTTGCGGGCGACGGCCCGCGTCGACGGGCGCCCACTCCTCAAAGACGCCGCCCGCTTGCTGGCGCACAGCGCGACGTAAATGGGCGGACAGCAACTTACCCCGAGCGAGACGGCCAGGTTCTGGAAACGCCTCGGCGTCGAAGGGAACCAGCCCATTCGCGAGCATCGCGGCGACGGCTTCCTCGTCGCGCTCGGCAGGCAACCCGTCGGGCACAAGCGCGAACACCGCACCGCCCGGCGTGCGCTGCCGCCGAGCCGCCGCGCCGAACTGCTGGCCCGTTCCCGTGCCGTTATGTCCGCCCGCATTGCCGCGCTCGCCGATGGGGCGACCAGCCTCGATGACCTCCCCACCCTCGACGATCTCGACTGAGCGCAAAGGGTTCCGCAGTCGTCTGTTCCTCCAACCAGCAGACGCCATTGGCTGCGGACAACAGAGAGTAAGGGGCGTGCTGGTGTGGCACGCCCCCGCTCTCTACCCCCTCACCCGCCCCGACCATGGGCCGGGCTTAGTACGTGATTCGTGGAAGATGAAGACCCGCCCTCCGATCCGGGTACGATCGCGCCGTATGGAGCAGATGGGGCGGCGAGCCTCCTACGCGATCGGCGACGACGGCCCGTACTCCGAGGCTGATCTACGCCGGAAGCTTCGCGAGTACCGCGACGAACACGGCGAGGGCGCGACCCGCCGACTCGCCGTGTACGAGATCGGAGACGAGAACCGACTCGGCGCGGGAAGGCGCATCGACGTCGGTCAGTTCCTCGACTAGTTCGGCGAGTCCGTCTTTGGGTCGACCGTACGTTCGCTTAGAACGGCTTACAGCGGCTCGTAGGGCCGACGTGAACGGCGAGAGCGGGCGGACCACACGAGACACGAAAACCAAGCGGGGCAAGGAACGAACATGCGAAACGCGAACATCCGAAAAATCCCTGCACACAGGCCGTTTTTTCGTATATTCCCCTGCGGCGGGCCGGCGTCGTCCCCGAGGGCGTCACCAGCGGCGAGCGCATGCACAAGGCGCGGCATACCGCCGGCCAGCGTCTCCTCGACGGGACGCGAGGCAACCTGAAGGCCGTCCAGAAGCTCCTCGGACACGCGTCCATCAAGACGACCGGGGACATCTACACCGATTGGGACATCGACCAGCTGGCGCACGTTCTCCGCGCCCTCGGAGAGAGCGATGAGTGAATCGTTCCCGCCAGCCGCAGGAAAGCCCCTGCAAACAGGAACCTCATGGAGGCGGCGGGAATCGAACCCGCGTCCGCGGTCGCACCGGTGGGAGCATCTACAAGCGTAGTCCGCGCTTTCGTTTCACCCGGCGGCCGGTTCGCGGACGACCTACCGACGGACTAGCCCTCCTGCGATGTCCCGCCTCGGGCGAGTGGCTCTCCCTCGGCGGCGAGCCCGTTCGTTGACACCGGATTCCGACCCACGGGCCGAAGTCGGATCGGCGCGTCACCTAACTAGGTTAGGCGGCGAGTGCGAGTTCGTCGTTCGCACTTGCGTTGTTCCCGGTTGTTTTACGAGGCCAACCGGGGACCTCGGCTTGCAGCTCTCCCGGAGAACCGACCACGTCGAAACCAGGTCGCCCCCAGGCTCTCTACATTGTAGCCTGCGAGAGGTGAGGCGCACGGTCGACGACCTCATCGCCACTGCTCGCGCGACGTACGAGCGCTTGAGCCCGCTCGAGGCCACGCGCCGCGTGCGGGACAAGGGCGCCGTCCTCGTCGACACCCGCTCGCGCGACCAGCAGGCCGAGCAGGGCATCATCCCCGGCGCGCTCCACTATCCGCTCTCGGTCGTCCTCTGGTGGCTTGACCCCGATTTCCCCTCCGAGACCCCGAAGCTCCCGCTCGACACGGAGATCATCGTCCTCTGCCGCGACGGATACTCCTCGAGCCTGGCCGCGGCACAGCTCCGCGAGATCGGCTTCGACCGGGCGACCGACGTGATCGGCGGCATCGAGGCGTGGATCGCCGCCGGACTCCCGATCAGCCCGACGCCGGCGGGTACAGCTCGGACGGTCTAGCGCCGGCGGGAGAGCGCTCGCTGCATCTGGCGCTGCGCGTCGCGCTCCGCGATGTCACGGCGCTTGTCCCGCGTTTCCTTGCCGCGCGCGACCGCGAGCTCGACCTTCACGCGGCCGTTCTTCCAGTAGACACGCGTTGGGACGAGCGTAAGGCCCTTCTCGCGCACCTTGCCGTAGAGCGAGTCGATCTCGCGCCGATGGAGGAGGAGCCTGCGGTCGCGGTCGGGATCGTGATTCTGGATGTTGCCCATCGCGTACTCGGGGATGTGCGCGCCGACGAGGAACGCCTGCCCGTCGCGGATCTCGGCGAACGAGCGCTGGAGCGTCAGCTGGCCGGAGCGGAGCGACTTCACCTCTGTCCCGGTCAGCTCGATTCCCGCCTCGACCCGGTCGGAGAGGTGGTAGTCGTGCCGCGCCCGGCGGTTATCGGCGATCAGCTTGCTTCCGGCGCCTCGGGCCATGCGCAGCAGTGTCGCAGAGGGCGAGCTCCACCTTGCCGTCGGTCCGTTCGACCTTCTCGACGCGGACCTCGATGCCGTCTCCGAGGCGGTAGGCACGACCGGTCCGGCGGCCGACGAGAGCCGTCCCGAAGGAGTTCAGCTCGAAGTACTCGCCGGTCAGCCGCCGCGCGGGGACGTAGCCCTCGAACACGCCGTCGAACCGGACGAAGATCCCTGACGCGATCGCGCCGACGATCTCGCCTTCGAAGCACGCGTCCCAGCCGGTTTCGAAGAGGCGGCGCTCCAGGAACCAGGCGAGGCAGATCGCGTCTGCCCGGTACTCGATCTCGGCGGCCGCCCGTTCCCGCAGGGACGTCCAGTCCGCCGTCGCCTCGAGATCCTCGGGGACGGGATCGTCCGCGACACCGAGCTCGTGTAGGAGCGCTCGGTGGACAACGAGGTCCGGGTAGCGGCGGATGGGCGACGTGAAGTGGCAGTAAGCGCGGCTCGCGAGGCCGGAGTGGCCGAGGTTCTGCGGGTCGTATCGAGCCTGCTTCAGCGCCCGAAGGACGAGCGTGGGGAAAGCTTCCTCGCCGCGCGCGGCCCGCGCCGTGTACTGCGCGACCCGCGTGGAGACCCGCGCGGCGAGCTTCGCCGCCTCGGCCGGCGTCAAGTGTTCCGGCATGGGCGGAGTCGGAACCTCGAGGTCGGCGAGCTTCGAGAGGAGGAGCTCGACCGCCTGCGGATCCGGACGCTCGTGGACGCGGTAGAGCGCGTCGCGACGCCGGCCCGAGAGCAGTTCCGCAACGGCTTCGTTCGCGAGGATCATAAGCTCCTCGACCAGCATGTGCGCGTGCGGCTCGGACTCGACCCATGCGCGCTCGACGCCACCCTCGCCGTCGAAGGCGAAGGACGTGTCGCCGCTCTCGATCCGAAGCGCGCCGCGCCGGTAGCGCCGGTTGCGAAGCGCGGTCGCGATGTGCTCGGCGAGCCGAAGCGACTCGGTCAGTTCCTCGCCTGCCCGTTCACGCCCGGCAAGGATCGCCTCCGCGTGGCCGTAGGTCAGGCGCTCGCGGCTTCGGATCGTGCTCCGGTAGAGGCGCGCCTCGCCCGGCCGAAGCTCGACGTCGAACGGCACCTCGACCGTGACGCAGCGGCGGTCGGCATGCGGCCGCAGCGAACAGAGGTCGGCCGACAGGCGCTCCGGCAGCATCGGCTCGACACGGCCGGGGACGTAGACGGAGAACGCGCGCTCGGCCGCATCGCGATCGAGCGGCGAGCCCGCGGGCACGTAGGCCGAAACGTCCGCGATGTGCACCCAGGCGCGGACGCCGTCGCCTTCGGCCTGGAAGGAGAGCGCGTCGTCGTGGTCGCGCGCGCCCTCAGGGTCGACGGTGAAGGCACAGAGCCCGCGGAGGTCGATCCGATCGGCCTCGTCGTAGGCCGGCTCTTCCGGCAGCGGCGCGTGCGGCCGGCGAACGCCCTCGTGCCACAGGAGACCCTCGAGAACCGCCTCGACGTCGCTCGGCCGGCCGAGGACGCGTTCGAGGTTCGCGCGTCCCCGCCCGAGCCGGAGGACGACGAGGTCACCCACCGACGCGTCGCCCGCGCCCTTGCGGTCGACGACGATCGGCGTGCCGCCCTCGAACCACGGGTCGCCGACGAGGAGCTTGCCCCTGTGGGCGAGCTCGGCGACGACGGTCGCCACTATCCGATGTGCTTGGTGAGAACGCGCTCGGCCGCGAGGAGCGCCTCATCGGGGCGCGTCTTCGGGTCGTCGAGCGCGCGGACGCTCGGGTGGACGCCGCGGCCAAGCAGGCTGTTCCCGTCCGGGGTCAGGTACGTCGCCGTCGTCAGCTTGAGCGCCGCGCCGTTCGTAAGCTCGCGGAGGTCCTGGACCGCCGCCTTGCCGTAGCTCCGCTGGCCGACCAGCGTCACCCGGTCGTTATCGGCGAGGCCCGCCGCAAGGATCTCGGACGCGCTCGCCGTCCCGCGGTCGATGAGGACGACCACTGGGATCCGGGGCAGCGCCGTCGAGCCGGTCACCTCGAAGACCCGCCGCTCGTGCGCACCCTCCGTCGTGCATACCACACCATGGCGAAGGAAGACCGATGCACTCTGCACCGCCTCGGCTAGATAGCCGCCCGGGTTGTCGCGGAGGTCGACGACGATGCCGCGCGCGCCCGCTTGGACAAGGCTGCTCGCACGGTCGCGAAGCTGCTTTGCCGAGCCGCGTGAGAAGGAGAGGAGCCTCACGTACGCGAGCGGCGCGGCGCGGGTAGAGAGCATGCGCGAGCGGCTGGTCGGCGCGGGGAGCTCCTTCCGGACGATGACGAAGTCGAGCCTGCCCCGGTTCGGCCGGCGCACCGTGAGGTGGACCCGCGTGCCCTCGCGTCCCTGGAACAGGTAGAGCGAACGGACGAACTGCATCTGTCCGGTCGGGCGTCCGTCGACCGAGACGATGATGTCGCCTCGGCGAATGCCCGCCTCGCGCGCGGGGCCTGCAGCGGCCGCCATGACGCGGAGGCCGTTCTTCGCCGGTCCGACCGTGAGGCCGACGCCGTTGTAGCGGCCGGACGTCGAGGCCTCGAGCTGGGCGTAGTCCTGGGGCGACAGGTACTCGGTGTACGGGTCGTGGAGGGCTGCGAGCATCTCGTCGACCGTCGGCAGGTCGAGGATGTCGGAGTCGAGGTCGCGGTAGTACGCGGTCTGGAGGTGGTAGCGCACCTCGTCGACGACGCCCGCCGAGCGCGGCGGCGGGGGCGGCACGACGGGAACCGCCCGTGTCGTTGTGCTCGTCCGCGTGTGGAAGAAGAGGCCGGCGACGAACGCTCCGACGAGCAGGACCACGATGCCTGCGATGCCGCGCCAGCGCCTCATAGGAGACTCATCGAAGTATATGGCCGTTGCCCGGCAGCCCCGTGCCCCTCAGATTCTGAGGAAACGCCGCAACGTGACGCCGGAGCCGAGCGCCCCGACGAAGAGGCTGACCGCGATCAGGATCAGGGCGATGAGCGGGAAGCCGAGCGCCTGAACGTCCTCGCCCGGGCTGTCCGTGATGCGCCCGAGAATGGACGGCAGCGCAATCGTCTTGCCGATCAAAAGGAGGACCACGGCCACGATCGAGCCGACCAGGCCGCAGATGATCCCCTCCAGCATGAACGGACCGCGGACGAACCAGTTCGAGGCGCCGACCAGCTTCATCACCTCGATCTCCCGGCGTCGCGAGAACATCGAGAGGCGGATTGTGTTGGCGATCAGGATCACCGACGCCGTCAGGAGGATGAGGCTGCCGATCAGGAACACACCCCCGATGATCTTCGCCACCTGCAGGATGCGTTTCGTCTCCTTCTTGCCGTACTTCACGTCGTCGACCCCGGCGGGCGCCGGCTCGAACTGCTCCGCGAGGCGCTGCGTGTCCTCGGCGCGATTCGGCTGCACCTCATAGGACGCGGGCAGCGGGTTCGTCGCGATGTTCTCGACGAGATCCGGATACTTCTCCTTCATCCGCGCGAGCGCCTCCTCCTCGGAGACGAACGAGAATTCCTTCACGAGCGGATTCGACGCGAGCCTCTGCTGCACGGCGTTCACCTGCGCGGGCTTCACGCCCTTGTCGAAGTAGATCGTGACCTGGATCTCCTTCTTGACGCTGTGGGTCCACGAGAGCACCCACGTCCCGAGCGCGATGAAGAGCCCGAGCAGGAACATCCCGATCAGCACGGTCATCGTCGCGGCGATCGTCGTGGAGATGTTCGAGGTGACGGAGCGGAGCGCCTCGCCGACGAAGAGCTTCGCCCGCATCAGGTGCCGTAGCCCCCGCGGCGCTCGTCCCGGCAGACGACGCCGTCCTCGAGCGCGATCACGCGCCGGCGCATCTTGTCGACCATCTCGCGGTCGTGCGTCGCCATGAGGACGGTCGTGCCAGTGCGGTTGATGCGGTAGAGGAGCTGCATGATCCCGACCGACGTGTCGGGGTCGAGGTTCCCGGTCGGCTCGTCGCAGATGAGGAGGGGCGGATGGTTCACGAATGCGCGCGCGATCGAGACCCGCTGCTGCTCGCCGCCCGACAGCTCGTCCGGGAGCGAGCCCGTCTTGTGCCCCAGCCCGACGAGGCCGAGCACCTCGGGGACCTTCGCGCGGATGGCGCGGCGCGACTGGCCCTGGACCTTGAGGGCATACGCGACGTTCTCGTACGCGGTCCGGTTGTGCAAGAGCTTGAAGTCCTGGAAGACGCAGCCAATGTTGCGACGGAGCTTCGGCACCTTCGAGTTCTTCAGGCGCGCAAGCTCACGGCCGCCGACGATGATGCGGCCGTTGGTCGGGTCGAGCTCCTTCAGCAGGAGCCGCATGAGCGTCGACTTGCCCGATCCAGACGGCCCGACGAGGAACACGAACTCGCCCTTGTCTATCGTGAGCGAGACGTCACGGAGCGCGACGACGTTCGGGTCGTAGATCTTCGTCACCGACTCGAACACGATCATCGGCGCGCCGACGGGGCGCTCGATCTCCGCCTCGTCGACGTCGAACGCCTCCGGGACCGCGTGTGCGGCCTGCTCGACTGGGCTTGTCTGCACGTCGGTCTCCTGCACAGGCTCGATTGCGCGCTCAGGGCGCGACGCCGGTCCTTCGACAGCGGGCACGGAGTCTAGCGAACGCTTCGGAAACTCTCGCCTCCAGGCGTTTCTGCGGCCGAGGCTCAGGCGACCGAGCCCGTCGCGCGCGCGAGCAGGTAGGCGTGGATGAACTCGTCGAGCCGCCCGTCGAGCACCGCCTGCGCGTTCCCATCCTCGACCTCGGTTCGGTGGTCCTTGACCATCTGGTACGGGTGCAGGACATAGCTTCGGATCTGGCTCCCGAAGCCCGTTTCCATGAGCTTGCCGCGCTCCTTCGCGAGCGCCGCTTCGCGTTCCTCCTCCTGCCGCTCGGCGAGCCGGCTGCGGAGGATGCGCATCGCTGTCTGCCTGTTCGAAAGCTGCGAGCGCTCGTTCTGGCACTGGACGACGATGCCCGTCGGGACGTGCGTGATCCGCACCGCCGAGTCCGTCTTGTTCACGTGCTGCCCGCCGGCCCCGCTGGCGCGGTACGTGTCGATCCGGAGGTCGTTCTCGTCGATCTCGAGCTCGGCATCGTCCGAGACGAGCGGCGCGACGATCACCTGCGCGAAGGCCGTATGGCGGCGATGCGCCTGGTCGAACGGCGACAGGCGTACGAGGCGATGGACGCCGCGTTCGGCCTTGAGCACGCCGTACGCGTTCTCGCCGAAGACCGTGAACGTCGCCGACTTGAGGCCCGCCTCCTCGCCTGGCGAGACCTCGAGCACCTCCGTTCGGTAGCCGCGCTCGTCGGCCCAGCGAAGGTACATGCGGAGAAGCATCTCGGCCCAGTCCTGCGCGTCCGTCCCGCCTGTCCCGGCGTGGATCGAGACGACGGCATCGCCGGCGTCGTACTCCCCGCTGAAGAGCGCATCCTCCTGGAGGCGGTCGAGCTCGCGACGAAGCGTCGAAACGGCCGATTCGACCTCGTCCAACTCAGTCCCGTCATCGGATAGCTCGGCCAGCTCGGCCAGGTCGCTGGCCTCGCCGGCGAGGCGGTCATAGGTCTCGAGCCGGCGGGTCAGCCGCGCGTGCTCGGCCGACGTCCGCGCCGCGTGCGCCCGGTCGTCCCAGAAGCCATGCGCTCCCATCTCGTCCTCGAGTGCGGCGATCCGCCCGCGAAGGTCGTCGGGGTCAAAGGTAATCACGGACCCAGGCGAGCTGGGTCGCGATCTCCTCGAGCTCTCGCGCGACGGCGGCGGCCTCGGCCATCGCGCGGATGGTACCGTCCGGGGCGGCCGCGAGACCCTGGGCGTCTCGCCGTGGTGGGTGCAGGTCATAGTCCCGGAGGGCTGCACTTCTTCGCGCTGGCGGCCGGGCGAGTCGCGGCCGGACCTGTGCCCGCGCACCGCCAAGACCTGCCTCCTTGCGAGATCCTGGGTACGTCGGGGCAGCGAGTCTGCGCACTTCGCCCGCAGAACCGGCACGTTCCGCGGGCCACACGTGACGATTCCGGCGCTACGCTCGAGCTCAAGGGGGAAACCAGGGGTCCCCGGGGGAAAACCACGCCCGAGGACGAGATCGGCGCGCCGCGCGCCTAGACTGGCCTCGTGGAGTTCCTCGGCGATGTCGGCTCGGTCGCGCGGCAGCGGATCTGGGACGGGATCGCAGGCAGGGCTGTCCACGGCGACGAGCTGACGCTCGCCCTCGTCGAGCTCGACCCCTGCGTGCATCTCCCGGAGCACGCGCACGCCAACGAGCAGATGGGCCTCGTGATCGAGGGCTCGATCACGTTCACGATTGGCAGTGAGACGCGCGAGCTCGGACCCGGCGGTACCTGGTGGATCCCGGGCGATATGCCGCATTCGGCCGACGTCGGCCCAAACGGCGCCGTCGGCGTCGACGTGTTCTCACCGGCTCGAGACGACTGGAAGGCGCTCGCGACTCTCGAGGCGCGACTGCCTCGCTGGCCGGCACCCGCTTAAGCGCTAGCGGGCTAGGCGCCGTGGCAGCGCTTGTACTTCTTGCCCGACCCGCACGGACACGGGTCGTTCCGTCCCACCCGGTCCCATTCGCTCGCCGTGCGCTGCGTGACGACGGACGTCGCACCGAGCGTCGGCGCCGTGGCGATGCCCGCCGCTGCGGCGGCCGCCAGCTCGCCGGTTCCGGCGGCCTGGATGACGTCCGCGCCCGCGAGCTGCTCGTGCTCGTACACGAGCCCGCCGTTCGCCGACTCGGCCGCGGCCGGCTGGAGTCCGTCCGCCTCCTGCGGCTCGATCTCCGCGTGGAACAGATACCGGAGGACCTCCTCGCGGATCTGCGCGCCAAGCTCCTCGAACATCCGATGGCCCTCGCTCCGGTACTCGACGAGCGGGTCCTTCTGGGCCATCGCACGCAGGTGGATGCCTTCGCGCATGTACTCCATTGCCTCGAGGTGCTCACGCCAGCGGACGTCGACGACCTGGAGCGTCAGGAATCGCTCGATCTCGCGCATGAGCTCGGAGCCGAACTGCTCCTCTTTCGCCTCGTACGCGTCGCGCGCGTCCTCGCGAAACTCCTCGACGAGATCGTCGCGGGACATGGTGCGCACGTCGATCTCGCTCGGTTGCACCTCGACGTCGTAGAGCGCGCGCATCTCGTTGAACAGGCCGTCGAGGTCCCACTCCTCCGCGTAGTCGGACTGCGTGTGCGCGAGGACGATCGCTTCGACGAGCTCGTCGACCCACCCCTTCAGCTCCTGCGAGAGATCGGCGCCCTCGAGCACGCGGCGGCGCTGCTCGTAGATCACCATGCGCTGCGTGTTCATGACGTCGTCGTACTTGAGGACGTTCTTCCGAGAGACGAAGTTCTGCTCCTCGACCTTCTTCTGCGCGTTCTCGATCTGCTTCGAGAGGATCGACGCCTCCATCGGCTCGTCCTCGGGGAGCTTGAAGCGGTCGATGATCTTGTAGATTCGGTCGCCTGCAAAGAGCCGCACGAGCTCGTCCTGCGCGGATAGGTAGAAGCGCGTCTCGCCCGGATCTCCCTGGCGGCCGGAGCGGCCGCGGAGCTGGTTGTCGATCCGGCGCGCCTCGTGCCGCTCGGTTCCGAGGACGTAGAGGCCGCCTAGCTCGCGCACGCCGTCACCCAGCTTGATGTCGACGCCTCGTCCGGCCATGTTCGTCGCGATCGTGACGGCGCCGCGCTCGCCCGCGTCCGTGATGATGTCGGCCTCCCGCTCGTGCTGCTTCGCGTTCAGCACGTTGTGCTTGATCCCGGCGCGCGTCAGAAGCTGCGACAGGTGTTCGGAGACCTCGACCGAGATCGTGCCGACGAGGACGGGCTGGCCGTCGTCGTGACGCTCCTTGATGTCGTCGATGACCGCCCGGAACTTTGCGTCCTTGTTCTTGTAGATGAAGTCGTTCTGGTCGTCGCGCTCGACCGGGACGTTCGTCGGGATCTCGACGACGCTGAGGTCGTAGATCTCCTGGAACTCCTTCTCCTCCGTCTTCGCCGTGCCGGTCATGCCGGCGAGCTTGTCGTACAGACGAAAGTAGTTCTGGAGCGTGATCGTGGCGAGCGTGATGTGCTCCTCCTTGATCGGGACGCTCTCCTTCGCCTCGATCGCCTGGTGGAGGCCCTCCGACCACCGGCGCCCCTCCATGATCCGGCCGGTGAACTCGTCGACGATCTTCACCTCGCCGTCCATGACGACGTAGTCGTCGTCGCGCTGGTAGAGCGACTGCGCCTTGAGCGCCTGAATGAGGTGGTTGACGAGCTGCGCGTTCCGCGGGTCATAGAGGTTGTCGATCCCGAGAGCGCGCTCCACCTTCTCGATCGCCGACTCGCGGGGCGAGACTGTCTTGAACTTCTCGTCGAACTCGTAGTCCGCGTCGTCCTCGGGCTTGACCTGGCCCTTGGGCACGAACTTCGCGGGAACGCCGTCGAGGTCGCGGACGATGCGCGCGAAGTCGTAGTAGGTCTTTGCGGCAGTCTCGGGTTCGCCCGAGATGATGAGCGGCGTGCGCGCCTCGTCGATCAGGATCGAGTCGACCTCGTCGACGATCGCGTAGGAGTGGCCGCGCTGGACGGTCGCCTCGAGGGACGTCGCCATGTTGTCCCGCAGGTAGTCGAAGCCGAACTCCGAGTTCGTGCCGTACGTGATGTCGGCCGCGTACGCGTCCTGGCGCTCGGCGAACGGCATGAGGTTGCGGATGAAGGCGGCGCGCATCCCGAGCTTTTCGTATACGGGCCCCATCCATTCGGTGTCGCGCTTCGCGAGGTAGTCGTTGACGGTGACGAGGTGGACGTTGTCCCCGGTGAGCGCGTTCAGGTAGAGCGGCATCGTCGCGACGAGCGTCTTCCCTTCGCCGGTCTTCATCTCTGCGATGTCGCCCTCATGCAGGACGATCGCACCCATTGCCTGGACGTCGAAGGGGCGCAGACCGAGCGCGCGTTTCGCCGCTTCCCGGACAGCCGCATACGCTTCGAAGACCAGCTGGTCAAGGTCTTCGCCGTTTTCGAGCCGCTGCCTGAACTCGGCCGTCTTCCCGCGCAGGTCGGCGTCGGAGAGGCCCTCGAAGTCGGGCTCGAGCGTCGCGATGTACACGGCCTGCTCGGCGAGCCGCTTGAGCCTGCGGCCTTCACCGATCCGCAGGACCTTTTCGAGGGCGCCGTAGTTCTGGGGCATCAGCTGTGGTTCAGGGTACCGGTCAGAGGGGGTCGATCGAAACGCGCCAGCGCCCGTCTCCCAGGTTATCGGCGCGTGCGGCGAAGGCTTGAAAGTGCAGTCGGCCGAGGCGCTCGAGCTCGCGGAACGCTTGGTCGAGCGCGGGATCGACCGGTCCGGCAGCCGTGGCTCCGTCGACGCTCGCGCTGCGCGATCCGTCGGGGCCGACAGCGACGTCGAGGCTCGCCGCGTCGACGTCCTGGATGGTGATCAGGGTGCCGCGCGTCCGCCTTCCCGCCGCGGCCCAGAAATCGCCCTCCTGTCGGACCGCGACCGCCTCCCACGGCCGCGAAAGCTCCCCGTCGAGGGCCTCGATCAGCGGCGCGACTGCGGGAGAGGGGACGTCCGGTGCCGTCGCGATCTCCGCCTCGTACGCGTAGATCGCGAGCTCCGCCGGGGCATCGTTGAGGGCATGGACCTCGACGGAGACGCTCGTCTCCCAGCGACGCGCCCGGGCGATTCCGGTCACACCAGTTGGCACCCACGCGAAGGCGCCCGGATCGCCGATCTCGTCCCGAGTCAGAGCGCCTGCGGCTCGATGAGCCCGTAGTTTCCGTCGCGCCGGCGGTACACGACGTTCACGTCCTCCGACTCGGCATTCCGGAAGACGAAGAAGTCGTGGCCGATCAATTCGAGCTGGAGGACCGCTTCCTCCGGAGGCATCGGCTTGATCGCGAACTGCTTCGTCTTGACGATCACGGGCTCCGCCTCGTTCGCGACGACCGGACGCGTCTCGACCGGCGGCTCGGGGTGCCGGGGCGCCCCTCGGCGACGCTTGTCGCGGACACGCCTGGCCTGGCGCTCGAGCTTGTCGACGAGCAGGTCGATCGAGGCGCGCATGTCGGTCGTCGCCTCGCGGGCGTGGATGATCGGCCCCTTCGTCCAGATCGTCGCTTCGGCCACCTGGTTCTCCGAAATGGACGGGTTCCGCTCGACCGCGAGCTCGAGTTCGAGCCGCGCGGAGTCGTTCAGGTGCTTCTCCAGCTTGCCGAGCTTCTCGTGCGCGTAGCCCCGCAGCGACGGGTTGACGTCGAGGTTCTTGCCCTTGACCTGAAGCCTCACGTGAGCCTCCTCCTCGGACTAGCCGGAGCCTACCGCACTGTCGGCCCGCGCTCCGTCACCGGCGGAAGGCACGGGCGAACGTCACAACGTCCACCGTCGGCGCGCCGGCCCTCCGCAGCTCGGTCGCGGCGGCACCGACCGTCGAGCCCGTCGTGAACACGTCGTCCACGAGGACGACCGGGTGTCGGACCGACCCGTCCACGCGGAACGCGCCCCTGACGTTGGCCCGTCGTTCGGAACCCGAACGGCCACGCTGTCGGCCGATCCGCCGTGTTCTCCGGAGGAGCGGGACGACCGGGAGGTCCCAGCGGGCGCCGAGCGCCTGGGCGAGCGCCTCGGCCCCGTTGGTCCCGCGCCAGAGCGACCTGTCCCGATCGGCCGGGATGTAGGTGATGACGTGAGCGTCCGGACGCGCTACGACCGCGACGACGACGTCCGCGACGACTTCGTCGAGTCGGCGGAGGCCTCGCTCCTTCCACCCGGCGACGAGCCGCCGAACGACGGCGTCGTAGTGCACGGCTGCGCGAGCCGTCCGGAAGGCGACGCGCCTGCCGGCGCACTCGTGGCAGCGCGCCACAGGCCACGCGGTCGGGGCTCCGCAGCGCGTGCAGAGAGGGGCTCGGATCCGGTCCAGCGAATCCCTGCAGCCGTCGCAAAGGAGACTCTCGCCCGTCGCGCACGAGACGCAGCGCACCGGAACGAACAGGTCGAGAAGCGGAGGCGCGCGAACCCACATGCCAGACAGGGTGGCAGGGAAAGACGCACCGAACGGCGTGCTTTGTGACGACTTCGGGACGAAAACGCTACGAATCCTGCGCAGCCGGGTAGCGCAGAATGCTGTCGGCCAGCTTCGACGCGTCGCCGAAGATCCCCGCGATCGCAAACCCCTCCTCGGGCACGTCGCTTCCCGGAAGCAGCGCGGCACGTCGGATCGCGGCCTTGGCTCCCACGAGCGTGTCAGCCCCGATCGCCGCAGGACCGCGAATCTGCGCCTCGTCTTCGACCACGACGTTCCGCCCGAGGACGACGGGCGGCTCGAGCGTCGCTGACGGGGCGATCGTGCAGCCCGTGCTCGCCCAGACGCCGGTCGTGATCTCCCGGCCGGGCACCTCGACCCGCACGTGTCCCAGCACAGCATCGAGGATCGAGTTCCGGAGCTCGTCGAGGTCGCCGACGTCGTTCCAGTACGCCATGGTCGTGTACGCGTACAGCGGTTCGTTCGCGGCGACGAGGCTCGGCCAGATGTCACTACCGAAGTCGACGAACTCCCCCGCCGGAATCCGCTCGAGCAGCTCGGGCTCGACGACGTAGAGGCCACAGTTGGCCAGGTTCGAGCGAGCCTCGTCGGCACGTGGCTTCTCCTGAAACCCGGTGACGCGCGTATCGCGATCGAGGATGACGACGCCGTATGCCGACGGGTCGGAGACGGGTTTCACCGCGAGGGTCGCGAGCGCGCCCGTCCGCTTGTGGTGGCCGAGAAGGGCGGTGACGTCGATGTCGTGAAGTCCGTCGCCCGAAGTGATCAGGATCGTCTCGCCGGCCCAGAGGTCTTCGAGCTTCTTCGTCCCGCCTGCGGTGCCGAGCAGCTCCTCCTCGAACGACCAATGGATGTCGAGCCCGAGCGCGGACCCGTCGCCGAAGTACGACTGGATCGTGTCCGGGAAGGCGTGCAGATTGACGCCGACCTCACGGATGTCGTGACGGCGAAGGAGGTTCAGGAGGTGGTGGAGGACGGGCCGATTCGCGATCGGCATCATCGGCTTGGGTATGAAGTCGGTCAGCGGGGCGAGCCGCGTCCCGAGGCCGGCTGCCATAACCATCGCCTTCACCGCGCTATCTCCGCGGTCGCGGGGCCGGGCAGCGACTGCTCGTACGGCGGCCGGTGAACCCCTTCCTCCGTCACGATCGCCGTGACGAGGCTCGCCGGCGTCACGTCGAACGCGGGATTGCGCGCCGGAAAGCGGGCCGATACCTCCCTGCCGTCCCGCTCCTCGATGAGGATGCCCGCGCCCGTGGCCGCCGCAGGGTCGAGTGTCGTCGTTGGAGCGACGACGTAGAACGGGATGCGATGATGCCGCGCGAGGACGGCGAGCGCGTACGTGCCGATCTTGTTCGCGGTGTCGCCGTTCGCCGCGATACGGTCGGCGCCCGTCACGACGTGTGTCACCTCGCCGCCCGCCATCATCGCGCCCGCCGCGGAGTCGGCGATCACGGTGTGCGGGATGCCGGCGCGCTCGAGCTCCCACGCTGTGAGGCGAGCGCCCTGGAGAAGCGGACGTGTCTCGTCGACCAGCACCATCTCGAGCAGGCCGTGCGTGAACGCGCTCCGGAGAGCGCCCAAGGCCGTTCCGTAGCCGCCGGTTGCGAGGCCGCCCGCGTTGCAATGCGTCAGCGCCCGCGACCCGGGCGCGAAGAGCTCGACGGCATGCTCGCTCATCCGGCGGCAGCGGTCGACCTCGTCTTGGTGGATCCGCCGCGCTCGCTTCGCGGGATCCTCATCGGCGCTCCGCATCTGCTCGACCGCCCACGCGAGGTTCACCGCGGTAGGGCGCGAGGCGAGCAGCATGTCCGCGGCCTTGGCGAGATCCTCACCACGCGCATCCGCGAGCGCGTACGCGTATGCCGCTGCGACGCCGATCGCCGGAGCGCCACGGACGGCCATGACGCGGATCGCCTGGGCGACCTCGCGCGCCGAGCGGCACTCGAGCTCGACCTCCTCGTCGGGGAGCCGACGCTGGTCGAGGATGACGACGCGGTCGCTATCGAGTCGGACGATCTGCTCGGGCTCGAGGTCCCCGGCGACCGCCTCGACGGCTAGGTGCCCTCGTCCCACGAGGCCAGGTACCGCTCCTGCTCCTCGGTGAGCGTGTCGATCTCCACGCCGAGCGACTCGAGCTTCAGGCGCGCGATTTCCCGGTCGATATCGGCCGGCACGTCATAGACACGCTTCTCGAGCTCCCCCGCGTTCGTGACGAGCCACTCGACCGTGAGCGCCTGATTCGCGAAGCTCATGTCCATGACCGCGGCGGGATGGCCCTCGGCGGCCGAGAGGTTCACCAAGCGTCCGTCGGCCACGAGGTAGACGCGACGCCCATCCGGGAGCGTGAACTCCTCGACTTCAGGCCGCGCGACCCGCCTCGACGTCGCGAGGGACTCGAGCGCCGGGATGTCGATCTCCACGTTGAAGTGCCCGGTGTTGGCGAGGATGGCGCCGTCCTTCAGGCGCGCGATGTGCTCGCGGCCGATCACGTGCTTGTCCCCGGTCGCGGTGCAGAACAGGTCCCCGACCTCGGCCGCCTTCAGTAGCGGAAGCACCTCGAAGCCGTCCATGAGGGCCTCGAGCGCTCGCAGCGGGTCGACCTCCGTGATGATGACGTGCGCACCCATCCCGCGCGCCCGCATGGCGACACCCCGGCCGACCCAGCCGTAGCCGGCGATTACGAATTTTCGCCCGGCGAGCAGTAGGTTCGTCGCGCGGATGATGCCGTCGACGGTCGATTGCCCGGTTCCGTAACGGTTATCGAACAGGTGCTTCGTGTTCGCCTCGTTCACGGCGACGATCGGGTAGGCGAGCTCGCCCTGCGCCTCAAGCGCGCGAAGTCGGATGACGCCCGTGGTCGTCTCCTCGGTGCCGGCGACAATGTCGTCGAGGCACTCGCGGCGCTCCTTGTGGAGGACCCCGACGACGTCGGCGCCGTCATCCATCGTCAGGTTCGGACGGCGCTCGACGGCAGCAAGGATGTGCGCGTAATAGGTGTCGTTGTCCTCGCCCCGGATCGCGAAGACCGGGATGCCGTACTCCTGGACGAGCGCGGCCGCGACGTCGTCCTGGGTGGAGAGCGGGTTCGATGCGCAGAGCAGGACGTCGGCGCCGCCGGCCTTGAGCGTCCGCGCCAGGTTCGCGGTCTCGGCCGTGACGTGGAGGCAGGCCGCGATTCTGTGCCCATCGAGCGGCGCCTCACGCTCGAAACGCTCGCGGATCGCCGCGAGCACCGGCATCTGGCGGTCGGCCCATTCGATGCGTCTGAGGCCGTGCGGCGCGAGCGCAAGATCCTTGACGTCGTGCTGCGGGGCGGTCGTGGCCATCGACGCGCGACAGTGTACGGAAACCGCGGCGGCGGTCGATGGCCGGGGCAGCCGTTCTCGCCGCGCCTGGGCCGGCCGCTGCGGCGGCGAAACGCGGCAGGTAAGCGCCGACGGAGGCGGCTAAACAGGGCTGTTAATTCTACTCGCGGTTAAGGGTGTTCCCAGCCTCCTCCCCTACGCCGAGCATAGGTCGAAAAGACGCGCGTGTGATGCGCGAATCGCGCCGAGATCGGCGCGGAAGCGTCACGGAACACACGCGCACGCCGCGCCGCGATCGATCCGCATCACCCAGGCACAGCGACGCCAAGCTCAACGCGCACCGCGGCCAGGCGTAGCTACGACGCCCGGCCGTAGCGGTCCTCGAGGCGGACGAGATCGTCGAGCTCGGGGCTCGAGGCCTCGAGGACCACTGAGTCCTCGAGCGCGCGCCAGCGGTGGACGACCCCGGGCCTAAGACGGAACGCGCGGCCCGGGCCGACGACCTCGACGTCGAGCGGGCCGCCGGGGTCGCCGATCTCGAGCTCGATGCGGCCCTCGTGGACGTAGACCGTCTCGTCCTTCTCTCGGTGGAACTGGAGGGAAAGCTGCTCGCCCTTCCGGACGTACAGGAGCTTGCCCGCATACGTGTCCGCCCGGGCGAAGACGATCTCGTGCCCCCAGGGCTTCTCGACGCGCTCGACCGCGTGCTCGAACCGGTCAAGGTCGAGGAGGTTCGGCGACAGGTCGCTCACGCGCGCGGTCCTACTCTTTGGCCTGCCGGGAGTCAAGCGTCGCTCGCACTTGGCCAGCCGGGATGCTCGGCGACGAACCGCTCGGCCGCGCGCAGATCCTTCGGCGTGTTCACCGTGAGCCAGACACCCTTGTGACGAAAGGCCCGCAACGAGCCCTCGGCCGCGAGCGCAGGAAAGGTCGTCGTCTCGTGGTCGCCGCGCTCCGGAAGCCGGCCACGCGCCTCCGCGCCGATGACGTAGACGCCGCAGCTGACCCACTCACCGAGCACCGGCGCCTCGCGGAACGCCGCGATCGTGTCCCCGTCGAGCTCCACGATGCCGAACGGCGACCTAAGCGGCGTGACGACGATCGTCGCAGCACCACCGCGCTCCCCGTGGCGTGCCGCGAGGGCTCGGAAGTCGAGGTCGACGAGCTCGTCCCCATTCACGGCGAAGCACGGGCCGCCCTCGCCGAGCGCCTCCGACGCCAGGCGCAGCCCGCCGCCGCGGCCGAGTGGTTCCGGCTCCTCGATCGGGTCGATCGCCGGACCAATGGCGCCAAGCGCGTCGCGAAAGCGCGCGCCCGTCCCGGCGGCACAGCTGACGACGACGCGCCGCACGCCCGCCGCCGCGAGCTGGGCGACCTGGTAGGCGGCGAGCGGACGTCCGCCGACCGGCACGAGCGGCTTCGGCAGCCCGCCCGACACGTCGCCGAGCCGCTCGCCCTTTCCGCCGGCCAGGATGATCGCCTCCATCACCCTGTCGCCCCGCGATTGTGAGCCGACGCGGGCGAGACGACCGGCACGCCGGTCGGGCGTGCCCTTCGGGGACTCGTGCGGTGCATCTAGAGCGCGGCTTCCGAGTCGCGTTCAGGCGTTTCGGGGAGCTCGGCGAGCAGCGAGGCGGCCCGGCCGATTCCCTCGTAGACGAAGCCGGCGGCGCGCGTCTCCTCCGGGTCGAGGAGATTCCGGCCATCGACGATGAACGGCGTCCGCATCCCCGCACGGACCTCGTCCGACGCAAGGCCTCTGAGCTCCGGCCACTCGGTCACGATGACCGCGGCGTCGGCGCCGTCCACCGTCTCGAGTAACGAGTCGGAGAGCGCGACGCCCGCGAGCCGCCGCCGCGCCTCCTCGAGCGCAACCGGGTCCCAGCCGCGCACCTCGACCCCCTCGGCGAGCAGGCGACCGGCGAGGACGATGCTCGGCGCCTCGCGCATGTCGTCGGTGTCGGGCTTGAAGGAGAGGCCGAGGAGCGCGTCGCGCTTTCCGCGGAGAGACCCGAGATGCTTCTGGAGCTTGTGCACCACCCGGCGCTTCTGAAGCTCGTTCACCTCGATGACCGCGCTCAGGAGCTGGAAGTGGTAGCCAGAGTTCGCCGCAAGCTGCTTGAGCGCGAGCGAGTCCTTCGGGAAGCAGCTCCCACCGTAGCCGATGCCGGCCCGGAGGAAGTGCGGCCCGAGGCGATGGTCGAGCCCGATCGCCTCCGCGACCTTCACGACGTCCGCCCCGGTCACCTCGCAGACGTTTGCGATCTCGTTGATGAAGCTGATGCGGGTCACGAGGAATGCGTTCGATGCGAGCTTGATCATCTCGGCGGAGGCGACGTCGGAACGGACGATGTGCGCTCCAAGCGGCTCGTAGAGCCTCGCGACCGCGTCGCCTTCCGCCTCTGCGTAGGCGCCGACGACGACCCGATCCGGGTGCATGAAGTCGCGGATCGCGCTGCCCTCCGCGAGGAACTCCGGGTTCGAGACATAGCCGACGTGCGCGAGCCCCCGGGCATCGAGGGCGTTCCGCACCTTCTCGCCCGTGCCGACCGGAACCGTGCTCTTCATCACGAGGAGAACGCGTTCGTCCACGTCGGGCAACTCGTCGAGCACGCGGTGGACGGCGGAGAGGTCGGCGTCCCCCGAATGTGTCGACGGCGTGCCGACGCAGACGAAGACGATGCGCGCCGAGCCGAAGACCTCGCCCGCATCCTCGGTGAAGCGAAGCCGGCTGCCGTTTCGCTCCAGGTGCGCGCCGAGGCCGGGCTCGTGGAAGGGTGCCCGACCGGACGAGAAGAGGCGGATCCGCTCCGGGTCGACATCGCGGACGACGACGTCGTGACCCAGCTCTGCGAAGCACGCCGCGGTCACGGATCCCACCCAGCCGGCGCCGAGGATGCCGATCGGCTCGCGTGGCATGGAAAGCCAGTCTAGACGCGCACTCCGGCGCGTCAGCGAACCGGCTTGAGGCCCTTCGCGATCGCGAGCATCGTCTCGTTCGAGAGCGAGTCGAGCAGGGTGTTTGTCACCCAGTAGACGGCGTCGTCCTGCTCGAACGCGACGACGTGGAGGTGCGAGCCGTTGAAGAGGAGCCGGTATTCACGCCCGTCGATTGCGCGGGTCGTGCTCGGGCCGTCGAGGATCGGCGGCTGCTGCCAGCTCGTCTCCTGGATGCCCCAGTACTCGATCCCGTCCGGCGACTCGTACGTCAGGCGGAGCGCATCATGGCCGGCGAGGCGGTAGCGCCGTAGGCCGTCCATCGTCGAGAGGTGGGCGCCGCTCTCGATCACCGCGGGTGCGAGCGCGGTGAAGTCCAGCTTCTTCCGCTCGTTCGCCACGGCGGCGCGCGAGGCCGTGTCGGCAGCGACATTCGGCTTCTCGTGCTCGGGCGTCGTGTCCTTGGGGAGCGGCGCCAGCGTCCCGTGGAAGGTCTGCCCAACGACAACCGCGAGCATCGTGTCCATCGGGGTCGTATCCGGCGCCGGCTCGACCTCGGCGTCACCGAAGAGCACAGCGACCGATTCCGCGGCCGCCTTGGCCTCCGGATTCGATGCGTCGTAGCGGATCGTCGTCTCGAAGTAGTCGAACCCGTCCGCGTTCCCGCCGTTCGAGGTTACGTAGCCGCGCTTGCTCAGCAGGTAGGCGGCGTCGTCCGAGGAGCCGTCGCGCCCGTTCCCGTTCAGGACCGTGATCGAGACGTCCGCGGGACGCGGGCCGCTCGAGCCCGTGCGCTTTGGCTTCTTCCCGGTCGCCACGGCGGCGGCCTTCTCCGGCGCCGCCGCGTCGGGACTCTGGAACGCGTCCACGGCCTGCTGGACAGCCTCCGGTGACGCGGACAGCTCGTACGTGCCGGGAATGTCGGCGAGCCCCTCGAGTCGGACCTGCTGAAAGTTCCCGGCCGGCAGGTCGTACAGGAGCCGCGCGTAGCCGTACACGGTCTTCACGTCGAGCTGCTTGCCGCCTCCGACACCGACCTCGACGTTCCGGGTGATCGTCGACACGATCGCCGGGATCTTCGAGACCGACGAGAACGACGAGATCTGCTGCTTGAACGCCTTCACGAACTCCTGCTGGCGCGCGTTCCGGTAGAGGTCCGAGTCCGTGTGGCGGTAGCGGACGTAGTCGAGCGCGCGCGTGCCGTTGAGCCTCTGGTACCCGGGCTCGAGGTTGATCTTGTCGTAGGTCGACCCGTACCCGAGCCCGCTGTTGTCGTTGAAGTAGCGGTGGTCGACGTCGACATAGACGCCCCCGAGGTTGTCGACGATCTCCTGGAATCCGTGGAAGTTCACGGTGATCAGGTAGTTGACCGGCACGCCCGCGAACTGCTTGACCGTCTCGAGCGTCCCGCGGGGGCCGCATTCGGAGAACGCCTCGTTGATCCGGCCGGTCCATGGCAGGTGGCCCTTGCACCCGGGAATGTCGACGCGGAGATCGCGTGGGAACGACAGCATGGACACCACGTCGCTGTCCGGGTCGACGCGGATGAGCATGATCGTGTCGGAGCGCGACTGGGTGATCGACCCGCCCGGCCGCTTGTCGTACCCGATCACCATCGCGACCGCCGGCTGGCCCGGCGTAGGCACGTCGAGGACCTTCTCCGCCGCAATCGCCTCGGGCGTGTGCGCGCCCACGTGCTCGACGCTTTGCCTGATCCAGAGCCAGAAGCCACCGACGAGCGCGCCGATCACGACCAGCAGGACGACGACGATCCAGAGCAGGATCTTGCCGACGAGGCGCCAGGGGCTTCGTCGCGGCGGGCCGTACCGCGTGACCTGCGGAGGCGCGGCCGGAGGCGGCGGCGGTGGGATCGCCGGAATGCCGACGACATGGCCGTTCTGCGGCCCATTGCGCCCGGTGCCTCGCTTGAGCGTCGTCCTCATAGAGAAAGTCGCCGAGGGGCGGGCGACCGGCCGAGGATAGCGAAGGCTGCGGAGGGCTTACGCCGGTTCGGCTGCGGGCTCGGTGGCCGCCGGCGCCGCGACGGTCGGCCCGAGCCACCGCGCTGCGTCGGCATGCCCGGAGGCCTTCCGCCGGGCGTAGTCCTCGAGCTGGTCCCGCCCGATCCGTCCGACCGAGAAGTAGCGCGCCGCGGGATGGGCGAGGTAGAGGCCGCTCACGCTCGCGGCGGGAATCATCGCGAACGTCTCCGTGAGCTCGACGCCTGCCCGTTCCGCACCGAGGAGATCGAAGAGCTTCTGCTTCTCGGAGTGATCGGGGCAAGCCGGGTAGCCGAACGCGGGGCGGATCCCGCGGAAGCGCTCGGCGATCAGCTCGTCGTTCGAGAGCCGCGGCCCCGTCTCGTACCACGCCCGGCGCGCCTCCTCGTGGAGGTACTCGGCGAACGCCTCGGCCAAGCGGTCTGCAAGCGCCTTCACCATGATCGCGCGGTAGTCGTCGTGCTCGGCCTGAAAGCGTGCGGCCAGCTCGGCGGCGCCGATCCCGGCAGTGACGGCAAAGGCGCCGACGTGGTCTCCGGCCGCCGCGACCCAGTCGGCGAGGCAACGGTTCGGCCGGCCGTCGTGCTGGACGCCCTGCTGGCGGAGGAAACAGAACCGCGTGTCGCCGACCACGACGTCGTCCCCCTCGGCGTGGGCCGGCCAGAACCCGAAAACGCCGCGCGCGGCGAGGAGGCCGTCGCGGACGATCTCGTCCAGGAGCTCCCGTGCGTCGTCGTAGAGCTCACGAGCCGCGGGCTGCTCGAGGATCGCCGGGAAGCGCCCCTTCAGCTCCCACGCGTGGAAGAAGAACTGCCAATCGATGTAGTCGCGAAGCGTCGCGAGGCCGGGCTCGATGACGCGCGTACCGGCGAACTCCGGGACGGGCAGCTCGTCGAACGTGACGCGCTCGCGGTTCGCGCGCGCGTCCGCGAGCGACACGAGCGGCTTTCGCTCACGCTCGCCGTGCTGCGCCCGGAGGCGTTCCTGCGTCTTGCGGTTCTCCGCGTCGAGCCGGGCGCGGCGGGCGCCATCCAGAAGGTCGGAGACGATCCCGACGACGCGCGAAGCGTCGAGGACGTGCAGGGTCGGATGCGTGTACGCGGGGGCGATCTTCACCGCCGTGTGCTGCCTCGACGTCGTCGCCCCGCCGATCAGGAGCGGAAGGTCGAGTCCCCGCCGTTCCATCTCCTCGGCGACGTGCACCATCTCGTCGAGAGACGGCGTGATGAGCCCGGAGAGCCCGACGATGTCGCAGCCCTTCTCGACGGCGGTGTCGAGGATGCGGTCGGCCGGCACCATGACGCCGAGGTCGAGCACCTCGTAGCTGTTGCAGCCGAGGACGACGCCGACGATGTTCTTGCCGATGTCGTGCACGTCGCCCTTGACGGTGGCGAGGACGACCTTGCCCTTTGCGCAGCCGTTCGACCCGCCCGCGGCCTTCTCGGCCTCCATGAACGGCTCCAGGTAGGCCACGGCGCGCTTCATCGCCCGGGCGCTCTTGACCACTTGCGGGAGGAACATGCGGCCCGATCCGAAAAGGTCGCCGACGATCGCCATCCCGTCCATGAGCGGCCCCTCGATGACGTCGAGCGGCCGCTCGGCTCCCTGCCGGGCCTCCTCCGTGTCCTCCTCGATCCAGTCGACGACCCCGTGGACGAGCGCGTGCTCCAGCCGCTTCTCGACGGGAGCGTCGCGCCAGCTGAGGTCGTCCTTGCGGCGGACGCCGTCGCCCTGAACGGTGGCCGCGAGCTCGACGAGGCGCTCGGTCGCGTCCGGACGTCGGTCGAGGAGGACGTCCTCGACACGCTCGAGCAGTTCGGGCGGGATCTCCTCGTAGACCATCAGCTGGCCCGCGTTCACGATCCCCATGTCGAGCCCGGCGGCGATCGCGTGGTAGAGGAACGCCGCGTGCATCGCCTGGCGGACGACCTCGTTGCCGCGGAAGGCGAACGAGAGGTTTGAGACGCCGCCCGAGACCTTCGCGCTGGGGCAGCGCTCCTTGATCCGCGGGATCGCCTCGATGAACGCCTTCGCGAACTGCGCGTGCTCCTCGATCCCCGTCGCGACAGCGAGGATGTTCGGGTCGAAGACGATGTCCTCCGGCGCGAAGCCGACGTCGTTCACGAGCAGGTCGTAGGCGCGCCCGGAGATCGCGACCTTGCGGTCGGCCGTCTCGGCCTGGCCCTGCTCGTCGAAGGCCATGACGACGACCCCGGCGCCGTACCGCCGGACGGTGCGCGCTTTCGCGAAGAAGTCCGCCTCGCCCTCCTTCAGCGAGATCGAGTTGACGACGCCCTTGCCCTGGATGCACTTGAGCCCTGCCTCGATCACCGACCAGCGCGAGCTGTCGACCATGATCGGGAGGCGCGCGACCTCCGGCTCGGTCGCGATCAGGTTCAGGAACGTCGTCATCGCCTGCTCGGAATCGAGGAGGTCGGCGTCCATGTTCACGTCGAGGAGGTTCGCGCCCCCGCGCACCTGGTCGAGCGCGACATCGACCGCGGCCGCGAAGTCGCCCGCCTCGACCAGGCGCCTGAACCTCGCGGAACCCGTGACGTTCGTCCGCTCGCCGACCACGACGAACGTCGTGTCGGGCGCGAACTCGAACGGCTCGAGCCCGCTGAACCGCGTCGTAGCCCTTCTCTCCGGGACCCGTCTCGGCGGCAATCCTCGGGCCGCCGCGGATATGGCTGTGGTGTGCTCGGGCGTCGTGCCGCAGCAGCCGCCCACGACGTTCACGAGCCCAGCCTCGGCGAACTCCCGCAGGTAGGCGCTCGTGTCATCCGGGCCCTCGTCGTAGCCGCCGAAGGCGTTCGGCAGGCCCGCGTTCGGATGGCAGCTCGTGTAGGCCGGTGCGATCCGGGCGAGGTCCTCGACGTACGGGCGCATCTCGCGTGCGCCGAGCGAGCAGTTGACGCCGACGATGAGCGGCTCGGCGTGCTCGACCGCAGCCCAGAAGGCCTCGATCGTCTGACCCGAGAGCGTCCGCCCACTCCGGTCGACGATCGTGACCGAGATCCAGAGCGGCAGCTCGACGCCCAGCTCGTCCAGGACGTCATGAGCCGCGACGATCGCCGCCTTGGCGTTCAGCGTGTCGAAGACCGTCTCGAAGAGGAGAAGGTCGACCCCGCCCTCGACGAGCCCGCGCACCTGCTCGGCGTAGGCCTCCCGCACCTGGTCGAACGCCACGCGCCTGTAGGCGGGGTCGTCGACCTTCGGCGAGAGCGAGAGCGTCTGGTTGAGCGGGCCGATCGAGCCGGCGACGTAGCGCTCGCCCTCCGCCTCGTCGACGGCCCGCCGTGCGAGCCGCGCACCCGCGACGTTGAGGTCGAAGACCACATCGTCGAGCCCGTAGTCGGCCTGCGCGATGCGCGTCGCCGTGAAGGTGTTCGTGGTCGTGATGTCGGCGCCGGCCGCGAGGTACCGGCGGTGCACGTCGAGGACGACGTCGGGACGGGTCAGGTTCAGGAGGTCGGGATCGCCCTTGACGTCGCGCGGGTGCTCGCGAAACCGCTCGCCGCGATAGTCCGCGTCCTCGAGCTCCTGCCGCTGGAGCATCGTCCCCCAGGCGCCGTCCAGGACGAGGATGCGCTCGCGCAGGAGCGCATCGAGTGATTCGCGCACGTGTGCGGCCACACGAGGATTGTGCCGCGTGGAACGCGGCGTGGGTCAGCGCGCCGCGCCGACCCAGTCGACGCGCATCGCCTCGATCTCGCCGCGGTCGATCGCGGCCTGCTCATCCG
>Ga0126312_10000229_pt1 | contig 29785 bp, 26 predicted proteins | sample Plot104A_FD_92537 | JGI IMG/M metagenome (GOLD analysis project Ga0126312, IMG submission 92537) | Serpentine soil microbial communities from UC McLaughlin Reserve, CA, USA - Plot104A | ecosystem: Environmental > Terrestrial > Soil > Grasslands | place: USA: UC McLaughlin Reserve, Lake County... | reverse complement strand
GATGGTCTACGAGGCCCGGCCGGGCCAGACGTTCCTGCTGGGCGCGTCCACCTGGCGAATCGAGGAGATCACCCGCGATCGGGTCATCGTCACCCCCGCCCCGGGCGTGCCGGGCGCGGTCCCCTTCTGGCGCGGCGACGGGATCGGCCGGCCCAAGGAGCTCGGTCGGGCGATTGGCGCGTTCGCGCGCGAGGCGGTCGAACGCGACCCCGATGAGCTCGCCGCGGAATACGACCTGGACGAGAGCGCCGCCCGCAACCTCTCGGATTTCCTCCGCGAGCAGCGCGACGCCACCCGCGTCCTGCCGAGCGACCGCACCATCGTCATCGAGCGCTTCCGCGACGAGATCGGCGACTGGCGGCTGTGCGTGCTGTCGCCGTTCGGCGGTCGCGTCCACTCCGCCTGGGCGCTCGCCCTGTCGGCCCGCATCCGCGACCAATTCGGCCTCGAGTCCGACGCCATCTGGTCAGACGACGGCATCATCGTCCACCTGCCCGACGCCGACGAGCCGCCCTCCGCCGAGCTGGTCTTGGTGGAGCCGGACGAGATCGATGACCTCGTGGTGCGCGAGCTTTCGAGCTCCGCCCTCTTCGGCGCCCGCTTCCGCGAGAACGCGGCGCGCTCGCTGCTGCTCCCGCGCGCCTACCCGGGCAAGCGAACCCCGCTGTGGCAGCAGCGGCTGAAGGCGCAGTCGCTGCTCGAGATCGCCAAGCGCTATGGCCAGTTCCCGGTCGTGCTCGAGACCTACCGCGAGTGCCTGCGCGATGTGCTCGACCTCCCCGGCCTGGAGGAGCTGCTGCGCGGCCTGTATACCCACGAGCTCTCGCTGGTCGAGGTCGAGACTCAGCGCGCGTCGCCGTTCGCCTCGTCGCTCCTGTTCGACTACGTGGCGACCTACATGTATGAGGGCGACACGCCGAAAGCCGAGCGCCGGGCAGCCGCTCTGTCACTCGACCGCGAGCTGCTGCGCGAGCTGCTCGGCCAGGAGGAGCTGCGCGAGCTGATCGACCCCGATGCGCTCGCCGAGGTCGAGGCGGACCTCCAGCGGACGAGCGACCGCGCGCGGGCGGCGAACGCCGACGGTCTTCACGACGTGCTCCGCGCGGTCGGCGACTTGACCGTGACGGAGGCGCAGGAGCGCTGCCTCGAGGCGGTGTCCGCGAGGCGCATGTTGGGCGATCTGGAGAAGGAGAGCCGCGCCGTCGGCATGCGGATCGGGGAGGAGGAGCGCTGGGTCGCGGCCGAGGACGCCGGCCTGTACCGCGACGCGCTGGGCGCCGCGCCCCCCGAGGGCCTTCCGGACGTGTTCCTCGAGGAGGTGGAGGAGCCCCTGACCCGGCTGGCGCGTCGCTATGCGCGCACGCACGGACCTTTCACGACGCGCGCCGTGTCGAGCCGCTATGCGCTCGACTTCGGTCCGATGCTGCGCGAGCTGGAGCGGGCCGGCGGGCTCGTGCGAGGCGAGCTCCGCCCCGGCGGCTCGGAGCGCGAGTGGTGCGACCCCGACGTGCTCAGGAGACTGCGCCGCGCCTCGCTCGCCACCCTGCGCAGAGAGGTCGAGCCGGCCGAGCAACGCGCCCTGGCGCGCTTCCTGCCCGCCTGGCAGGGCGTGGACGCGGCGCCACCGGGCAGCGCCGGAGTGGATCGCCTGCGCGAGGTGCTGGTGCCGCTCCAGGGACTCGCGCTGGCGCCCGAGGTCTGGGAGCGCGACGTGCTCCCGCGGCGGGTGGGCGCCTACTCGCCCGTATGGATGGACCAGCTCTGCGCCGGCGGCGAGCTCGTCTGGGTGGGCGCAGGCGCGCTCGGCCGCAGCTCGGGACGCGTGGCGCTCTACTTCCGCGAGGACGCCCGCTGGCTCGGCCCTCCACCGAGCAGATCCGACCGACCGGATGGCCCGCTCCATGACGCCATCCGAGAACGGCTGGCGAAGGGCGCCGCCTTCTGGAGCGACCTGCTGGCGGACCTGCACGCGAGGGCCCGCCTCGGCGATGGCCCGAGGGTTGGCGAGTCCGCGGGAGGCGACGAGCCACCCGCGGTCGAGCCCCCTGAGCTCCAGGAGGCGCTCTGGGACCTGACCTGGGCGGGGGAGGTCACCAACGACGCCTTCGCTCCGCTCCGGGCGCCGCGTCTCTCGCTGGCCGGTCGCGAGCGTGAGCGCGGCCGCCGCTTCGCCCGTCGCCGGCGACCTGGCGCCCCCCAGGTGCAGGGGCGCTGGTCGCTCACCGCGCCTCTGTTCGCGGACGCTCCAGCGCACGGGCCGCGCATGCGAGCGCTCTCCGAGCTCCTGCTGGAGCGCTACGGGATCGTCACCCGTGAGACGGTGCTGGCAGAGGGAGTTCCGGGCGGCTTCTCAACGCTCTACGGGGAGCTGGCGAATCTGGAGACGCTCGGCACGGCCCGGCGCGGCTACTTCGTGGAGGGGCTCGGGGGCGCTCAGTTCGCCCTGCCGGCGGCGATCGAGCGCCTGCGATCGATGCGCACCGACGAACCGGCTGCCGCGGCGGTCCTGGCGGTCACCGACCCGGCCAATCCGTACGGCGCCACGCTGCCCTGGCCGAGGCGCGAGGACGACACGGGCCGCCGCCCCTCACGCGTGCCCGGCGCGTATGTGGTCACGCTCGACGCCGAGCCGGTCCTCTACGTCGAGCGCGGCGGCAAGGCGCTCCTCGCCCTGCAAGAGCCTGCCGACGAGTGGCTGCGGCCCGCCCTGGAAGGGCTGGCGGAGGCGGTCAAGACCGGGCGCGTAGCCCGGCTCGGCCTGGAGCGCTTCGACGGCGAGCCGGTCGTCGGATCGTCGGTGGGCGCCCTCCTGATCGAGCTCGGCTTCCGCCAGGGCCCGCGCCGCCTGACGCTCAGCGCCTGAGCAGGTCCGGAGCTCACCTGTCGGACTAGGGTTTCCCCCGTGCAAGAGCTGATCCGCGTCGGGCACAAGGGCGCCGACCACGTGGCGCCCGGCAACACGATCGAGAGCTTCCAGGCGGCGCTCCGGCACGGCGTCGACATGATCGAGTTCGATGTTCTGCGGGTCAGGGACGGCCGCCTCGTCCTAGCCCACGACTACGAGGACGCCGCCGGCCGCGACTGCCTCGGGCTCGACGAGGGGCTCGACCACTTCGCGGGCGAGGCGTACGCCGGCATCCAGCTCGACGTGGACATGAAGCTCCCGGGATACGAGCGAGAGGTGGTGGAGGGACTGCGCCGTCGGAGCCTCGCCGGGCGCTCGCTGGTCTCGACGATGTACATCGAGAGCCTGGATCGTCTCGGCGAGCTCGCGCCGGAGCTGCGGCGCGGCTGGTCCGTGCCGCGCATCCGGCGCGACTACACGGCCTCACGATTTGCCGGCCCGGCTCGTCTGATCGCACGCGGGATGAGGGCGCGGCTGCCCGCCAAGGCCGCCGCGCGAGTGCGCTCAGGCGGGTGCGAAGCGATCATGTCGCACCGGCTGCTGGTAAGCCGGCGGCTGGTCGAGTCGGTCCACGCCGCCGGCGGGCAGGTCTACGTCTGGACCGTGGACGATGCGGAGCGCATACGCACGCTGGAGGCGCTGGGAGTCGACGGGGTGATCACCAACGATCCGAGGCTGTTTGCTCCGCGCGCATCCATGCCCGCGCCTTGATGCCATCGCCGCACTCACGGCGGCGTAACCGCCGATGCAGGCGGGGGGCCTAACCGCCCACCGAGCAGGTCCCGGTAACCCGCGTCTCTGAGCGCGACCCTCCCCACGAGAGCTCGGCCACCACTCGCAGCTGATAGCTCGCCCCCGGCGGCACGCTGATGCCGAACGTCCAGCCGGCCTGGCCCCAGGTGTACTCGGCCGAGCCGGCGCTCTGCCAGGGAGAGGTCGACGCGCCGTCGAGCGGCACCCACCCGCTGGGGCTCAGCCACTGCGCGCTGAAGCGCACCGACATCTCCGCAGTGGAGCCGTCACCGGCCAGCTGCGCCCGCGCGCCGAGCTGAGTGGGGCTGCAGACGTTCACGTTCGCCCAGGACGAGGTGAGCTGCTCCGGCGCCGCCGAAGCGGGGACGGCAAGCGCGACCGTCAGGGCCGCGGCGACGACGATGATGGGGGTACGGATCCGAGACAACAAGGTCCTCTTCGGTCCGCGGGGGGTCCCGCTTGAACAGGAGACTAGTACACGGTCCCGCAAATAACGGGGGGTCCGACGGCGCGCCGAAGCTCGCCCGCTACCAGATCAGGCAGAGAGCCTTGGACGTCCCGGCGGGGTCGCCGCCCTCGACGTACGGCATGCCCGTCGCGGTGAGAAGCGTGCGCCGCTTCACTACGGACCAGCGCGCGACCCGGCGGCTCTGATGCGCTTGACGGCCGTGGCGCCCCGTGCGCACCTTCCGGTGAGCACGCCAGCTCAGCTCGACGATCCCACGCATTACGAACGTGGTGCCGGTGGGCGGCTGGCTGAAGCGGAATGTCCAGCCGCCCTGCTGGTCCTTGAACCGAGACGAGCCCACGTACACCCAGTCGGAGGTGCCGGCGCCGCGGACGCTTCGCCACTCCTGCCGCGCTCCGCTCCACCACTGAGCGGTGAAGCGAGCATAGATGCGGCGCGGATAGCCGGCGCCCGGCACGCTCGTCCGAACGCCCAGCGCGTTAGGCGAGGCCTTCGTGTCGCAGACGTTCACGGTGGCCCAGGTGCTCGGGGCGTCGCGGAGGATGAAGTCCGTCGCAGCCCCGGCCATCGGCTCGGCGCTCGATTCGCGCTGGCTGCCGGCGGAGGCCACCGGCGGCGCCTCGGCCGGCACGACGCCCGGCGGAAGCTGCGGGGCCGCGTCCGCCCCCGGCGGCAGGTGCAGCCCAGCCGAGGCCGTCGGGGCCGCGAGCAGCGCCGCGGAGAGGGCGATGAGACAAGTCGGGACTGCGAGGCGTCGCACTTGAACCCGCCTATCGGCCCTAGCTGCGCCGACCTTGAGCCAGCGGCGCCGACCATCGACCTCCCGGCCAAGGTCGAGATCCGAAGCGAAAAGAGCCGGGGGCCCGGCCATTCCGGCCGGGCCCCCGTGACGACTACTGCGAAGGTCGAGACCTTCTACATCATCCCGTCCATGCCGCCCATGCCGCCGCCGCCCGGCATACCCGCGGCTTCCTTCTCCGGCATCTCGGCCACGATCGCCTCGGTGGTGAGGATGTTCTTGGCGATCGAGGCGGCGTTCTGGAGCGCGGAGCGGGTGACCATGGCCGGGTCGATCACGCCGTCCGACACGAGATCGACTATCTCGCCGGTCTCCGCGTTGAGGCCGTGGTCCTTGCCCTTCGCGTTCCGCACGTCGTTGACGACGACCGAGCCCTCGAGCCCCGCGTTGTCCGCGATCTGACGCAGCGGCTCCTCGAGCGAGCGGTAGACGATGCGCGCCCCGGTCTGCTCGTCGTCGTCGAAGGCGTCGATCTTGATCGCGCTCTGCGCCCGCAGGAGCGACACGCCGCCGCCCGCGACGATGCCCTCTTCGAGGGCGGCCCGGGTAGCCTGCAGCGCGTCCTCGACGCGGTGCTTCCTCTCCTTCATCTCCGTCTCGGTGGCCGCGCCGACCTTCACGACCGCGACGCCGCCGGCCAGCTTCGCCAGCCGCTCCTGCAACTTCTCGCGGTCGAAGTCCGAGTCGGTGTTCTCGATCTCGTTCTTGATCTGGTTGATGCGGCCCTTGATCCCGTCGCTGTCGCCGCCGCCGTCCACGATCGTGGTGGTGTCCTTGGCCACGACCACGCGGCGCGCGCGGCCGAGCTGCGAGAGCTGGGTGTTCTCGAGCTTGAGGCCCATCTCCTCGGTGATGACCTCGCCGCCCGTGAGGATCGCGATGTCCTCCAGCATCCGCTTACGGCGGTCGCCGAAGCCCGGAGCCTTGACCGCGACGCCCGTGAAGGTGCCGCGGAGCTTGTTCACCACGAACGTCGCGAGCGACTCGCCCTCGACGTCCTCGGCGATGACAAGGATCGGCTTACCCGACTGGATCACCTGCTCGAGCACCGGCAGCACGTCGCGTACCGAGCCGATCTTCTGGTTCGCGATGAGGATGTAGGGGTCCTCGAGGACTGCCTCCATGCGGTCCTGGTCGGTGACCATGTAGGGGGAGATGTAGCCCTTGTCGAACTGCATGCCCTCGGTGAACTCGAGGTCCATTCCGAAGGTCTGGCCCTCCTCGACGTTTACGACGCCGTCCTTGCCGACCTTGTCGATCGCGTCGGCGATCACGTCGCCGATGTCGTCGTCGGCGGCGGAGATGGCCGCAACTCGGGCGATCTGGTCCTTGCCGGAGATCTCCGTCGAAGCGTCCTTGATGTTCTCCACGACCTGGTCCACGGCCTTCTCGATGCCTCGCTTGAGAGCGAGGGGATTAGCCCCCGCCGCGACGTTCTTCAGACCGTCGCGCACGATGCGCTGCGCCAGGACGGTGGCGGTCGTGGTGCCGTCGCCCGCGACGTCGTTGGTGGAGGTGGCGACCTCGCGGACGAGCTGGGCGCCCTGGTTCGAGAACGGGTCCTCGATCTCGATCTCGCGAGCGATCGAGACGCCGTCGTTGGTGATGGTGGGAGCGCCGAACTTCTTGTCGATCACGACATAGCGACCCTTGGGGCCTAGCGTGACCTTCACGGCGTCGGCTACCGCGTTGACGCCCTCCTCGAGCGCCCGACGCGCATCCACGTCGTACTTCAGTTCCTTGTGAGCCATTCTGTGTCTTCCTCCTAGCCGGCGACCTTGGCGAGCACGTCCGATTCGCGCAGGACGAGGAGATCCTCACCCTCGACCTGGACCTCGGTACCGCCGTACTTCGAGTACAGGACCTCGTCGCCCTCGCCGACGTCGAGTGGAATCCGCTTTTCGCCGTCCTCGTCCCACTTCCCCTCGCCGACCGCGAGGACCTTGCCGCGCTGCGGCTTCTCCTTGGCCGTGTCGGGGAGGACGATGCCGCTCGCGGTGGTCTCTTCCTCTTCTATCGCCTGCACGATCAGGCGATCGCCCAGAGGCTTGAGGTTCATGGGCATACCTCCGTCAGATCTGCGTGTCTCTTGGCACTCTCCGAGTGAGAGTGCCGATCTTTGGCACTCTAGCAAGGAGAGTGCCGATCCGTGCGGTCACAGGCGCGATGCTCGTGGGCGAGGCCCGCCATCTGCGGGCGACCCGGGCTAGTTCTGCGAGGGCGTGTCCGGGCGCATCCGCTCGCGGATCTCCGACGGACGCTCGGAGATCTGGGAGAAGCGCACCACGGTCACTGGATCGGCCATCTCGACCTTGCGCCCGTAGATCTGCTCGAGGAAGTGGACCATCTCGTCGAGGCGCCGGAACTCCGGGTTGTCGTGCTCGATGTCGCGCCGCGAGAGGTCCTGCACCCGCTTCACCTCGACGCTGTCGATCACGGCCTCGAAGATCTTCTCGCGCGGCGAGTGCTGGAACCCCACCGTGATCATCACGACCTCGCCCTTGCGGTACTTCTTGCTCTTGTCGCCGAGACGGATCGTGGCCGTCTTGCGTCCACGCTTGAGCTGGTCGACGAAGACCGGCGAGTAGAAGTTGAGGACGAACACGACCGGCGCAGCCTAACGTCCCGTCTCCTCGTCCGCAGGCCCCATCTTCTCGGCCCCCGGCTCGGACGGCTCGGAGACGAGCGGGACGAAGCGGACCGGCACCACGGCCTCCTCCTCGCCGTCCCTGAAGCGCATGAGGAGCTCGCGGCCGCCGCGATCGACCGGGCCGACGAGCGCGGCGCCGGGCGCAAGCTGCTCGAAGAGCGCCGCCGGCGGCGTGTCCATCGCCGTCGCCGTGACGGAGATCCCCCCGAACGGGCCCCGGTCCGGCGCGCCCTGCGAGCCGTCGCCGACACGTACCTCGACGTTGTCGTAGCCGAGCTCCTCCAGCACCTCGCGCGCCTGCTCCGCCAGGCTCGGGTAGCGCTCGATCGTGACCACCTCCCGGCACAGCAGCGACAGCACCGCGGCGGCATACCCGGAACCGGTGCCCACCTCGAGGACGGTCTCCGATCCCTCGAGCTCGAGGAGCTGCGCCATGCACGCCACGATCCAGGGCTGCGACATCGTCTGGCCCTCGCCGATCCGCAGGGCGCCGTCGCGATACGCCCGCCCCCGCAGCTCCTCGGGCAGGAAGCGCTCCCTGGGCACGTCGCCCATCGCCGCCAGGACCCGCTCGTCGTCGATGCCCCGCCGCCGAAGCTGGCGGTCCACCATCCGGGCCCGGTCAGTGGATGTAGTTGCGGAGTCGTCCCGGCTCATGCACGGTCAGCTTTCCCCTTCCCAGGGTCACGACCCCAGCACGCTCCAAGGTGGCGAGGAAGCGGCTGGCGCTCTCGCGCGAGGTGCCGGCCAGGGTCGCGATCTCGGCCTGCGTCGCGCGGATGAGGACGTCGGTCTGGCCGGCGCCCTCGGCCTGGCGGGCCACGGACTGTGCGAGGAGCGCACTCGCCACCCTGCCCGCCACGGTCTGGAAGGACTGCTGGAGCAGGCGCTCGTTGGTGCGGCTGACGCGCTCCGAGAGCGACGCGAGCAGCTTGAGGGCGATGTCCGGGTGACCCCGGATGAGCCGCTGGACGTCGCGGGCGAGCAGCGCCACCGCGGACGTGGGCTCGAGCGCCTCGGCGGTGGCCGAGCGGGTCTCGCCGCGGAACATGGCCAACTCCCCGAACAGCGACCCGGTGCGCAGCTCCGCGAGTGCAACCATGCGCCCGTCCTGATGCTCGCGCGTGAGCATCACCGCTCCGCTGCGGACCAGGTAGCAGGTGTCCCCCGAATCGCCCTCGCGGAAGATGATGTGGCCGCGCTCCCAGCTGCGCGGCACGGCCACCTGCGCGACCGCTTGGAGCTCACGCTGCTCGAGGTCGCCGAAGACCTCGGTGCGCGCCAACAGCCGCGCCGTCTCCTCCCCGTTGGGCATCAGGTCGCATAATCCCACTTGCGAATGGCCGTAGCACGTGAAGCCGTGACCGCGCAGGACGTCGAGGACGCCGCGCGGCTGATCGAGGGCCACGTCCGCAAGACGCCGCTGCTGCCGTCGGGCGAGCTCTCGCGGCGTGTGGGCGCTCAGGTCCTCCTCAAGTGCGAGAACCTCCAGCTGACCGGCTCATTCAAGGCGCGCGGAGCGACGAACATGCTCCGGCGCCTCTCCGACGACGCCCTGCGCGGGGGCGTAGTGGCCGCCAGCGCGGGCAACCACGCTCAGGCGGTGGCCTACGCCGCTCGCGACTCGGACGCCCGTGCGGTGCTCGTCATGCCCGCGCACGCGCCGCTCGCCAAGGTCGCGGCGGTCCGGCAGTACGGCGGCGAGGTCCGTCTCGTGGACGGCGGCTACGAGGAAGCGGGAGCCGAAGCGCGGCGGATCGCCGAGGACGAGGGCATGACGGTAGTTCACGCCTTCGACGAGCCCGGCGCAGTCTCCGGGCAAGGCACGATCGGGCTCGAGATCGCCCGCGACGAGCCTGATGTGAAGCTCGTTGTCGTTCCCCTGGGGGGCGGCGGTCTCGCCAGCGGGATCGGCCTCGCCGTTGCCGCCAAGCTGCGCGGCGCGCGAGTGATAGGTGTACAGGCCGAGGCCTGCGCCCCCTACATCGATTCGATCGCCGCCCACCGGCCGATCGGCGCACGCTCGGCCAACACGATCTGCGACGGCATCGCCGTCAAACGCCCCGGCGACTTCACGCTGCCGCTCGTGGAGCGCTACCTGGACGAGGTGGTGACGGTCTCCGACGACGAGGTGGCCGAGGCCATGGTGCTCTTGCTCGAGCGCTCGAAGCTCGTCGTGGAGGGAGCCGGAGCCGTGGCCGTGGCGGCCCTGATGCAGGGACGGGTGCGTCCGCACGGCGGCGGGACGGTGTGCGCGGTGTTGTCCGGCGGCAACGTCGACGCCTCGCTGCTGTCGGAGTGCATCCGCCTTGGCGAGACGTCAGCCGGGCGTCGCATGGTGCTGTCGACCGTCGTACCGGACCGTCCCGGCGCGCTCGCCGGACTGCTGAGGGTTGTGGCCGAGCACGGCGGAAACGTGGTGGACGTCGAGCACCTGCGCGACGGGATCGACCTGCACGTCCGCGAGACCGCGATCAAGCTGGTGCTCCAGACACGCGGCCGCGAGAACAGCCAGGAGATCCTCGTGGCCGCCCGTGCCGAGGGTTTCTCTGTGCGCGTGGAGCGCGAGGCTTAGCGTCTTACCCACCCAACACCGCGGCCATCGGCAGCGGCTTCACCCCGAGGGCCTCGGCGTCCGAGGTGCCGCTGCGAGTGGTCATCGGCTCCTCCATCAGCTCCGCCTCTTCCCACGTGGCGAAGACGTGCGGCCCCCCTACCCGGCGCAGCAAGCGGAGCGAGGCGCGCACCGCCGGCAACGGGACGTGGACGAGCGGGCGCCGGCGGCCGCTCGCGTGCATCGCGGCGCGCACGATGTCGTCGTAGGCGAGCGTCTCCGGGCCGGCGAGCTCGAACACGCTGCGGTCCGAGCGAGAGCCGGCGAGCACGGCCATCACGCAGTCGGCCACGTCCTCCGCCCAGATCGGCTGGTAGAGGGCCCGTCCGGATCCGGAGATCGGGATGGCCGGCAGATAGGAGGCGCGCTCCAGCAGCGTGAGCCAGGGGTCGCCCGGCGCGTACATGATCGAGGGGCAGAAGACCGCGGTCTCGAGCCGCGAGCGCTCGATCGCCTCCCGGGCGAGGGCCTTGGCGCGGAAGAAGCGGGTCCGCGAATGGTGGCTCGCGCTCATCGCCGAGAAGAAGAGGAAGCGGCGCGCCCCGGCCCGCTCCGCGGCGCGCAGGAGCCTCAGCGTGGCCATCGCGTTCAGCTCCTCGATCGAGGCGGGCGGCTGGTCGCGGATCGCGGCCGCGAGGTGCAGGACGTTGTCCACCCCGCGGAGGGCGTTTCGAAAGGAGGCCGGGTCGGCTAGATCGCCGAGCGCGATCTGCACGCGCACGCGCTGGTCTCCAAGGCGCCGGGGATCGCGAACCAGGCAGCGGACAGGCTCGCCGGCCGCGGTGAGTCGCCTGAGCAAGGCCGACCCGACCGTGCCCGTCGCGCCCGTGAGCAGGATCATCGTCCGAGGACCACGACCCGCCAAGGGGATCGCTCGTTCCGATGCACGACGACCTCCTCGAAGCCGACCTCCTCCATCCAGCCGCGGATCTCGGCAGGCGTGAAGTTGCGGCTATGGCTCCAGGCGTAGAACAGCAGGCTCGAAATCGCGCCGAGCTCGGAAACCGGCTCGCCCGGCTCGGGCCGCGCCGAGTCGCCGATCACGAGCGCCCCGCCGGGGCGAAGGGCCTTCCGGCCCATGCGACACAGCTCGCGGTCGCGCTCTTCCGGGAGGTGGTGGACGAGGTTGAAGATCGATACGACGTCGAGGTCGTCTCCGAGCCCGAGCTCGAATACGTCGCCCGCCCGGAACGACACCCTGTCCGCGTAGCCCTGCTCCTCCACGATCCGCTCCCCGACGGCAACGCTCGGCGCCAGATCCAGGACTGTCGCCTCGAGGCGATGATGACGGCGACACATCGCCATCGCGAAGCCGCCGTGGCCGCCGGCCACGTCCACGAGGCGGCGTGGGTCCTCGACCGGGACGAGGGCCGCGTTGGCGTCCTGCTCGTCTCGTGAGATCTCGAACAGGCCGCGTATGTAGGCCCCCCAGCCCTCGGCGTCGTCGCGACGCTCCTCGTGCATCGCATAGGGGCGGCCCGTCCGCAGGGCGTGCGGCAGCAGGTCCAGCACCCGCCAGTGCAGGTCGCCCTGCTCGCCCACGAAGGTCGCGATCGATTCCGGCGAGGAGCGCACCAGCAGGCGCTCCGAGACGGGCGCGTTGCGCAGCCGGTCCCCGTCCGCCTCGACGTAGCCGAGCGTGCGGAGCGCCGTGAGCAGCGTCTCGGCGCCGAGGGTGTCGAGGCCCAGACGCTCGGCCAGCTCGGCCGGAGCGGCCGGGCGCTCGTGCAGCTCGTCGAACACGCCGAGCATCACTCCGGTGCTCAGGGCGCGAGCGGCAACGAGGCCCGTAAACGAATCGGTGTAGGGATCGGGCTCGCGACGGTCGAGCACCCGGCGGAGCCTACGGGAGCCCGCCGGTATGATCCGCTGTCCTCGCACTGCTTGGAGGCGAGAAAGAGATTATGGCTTACGTCATAGCCGAACCCTGCATCGACACCAAGGACAACTCCTGCGTGGAGGTCTGCCCCGTCGACTGCATCCACCCCACGCCGGACGAGCCCGACTACGACGAGGTCAAGCAGCTCTACATCGATCCCGAGGAGTGCATCGACTGCGACGCCTGCGTCGAGGCCTGCCCCGTGGACGCCTGCTTCGCCGAGGACCAGCTGCCCGACGAGTGGCAGAGCTACATCCAAGTCAACCAGGACTACTACAAACAGGCGACCTAGGGACCGCTCGCTTAAGGCGCCATGGGCAACGCCGTCCCGGTGACCTCCGGCACGGGCGGGCCCGAGGGGGCCTGGAACACGGCGAGCTCCTGAGGCGTGGCCGCGAGGATGCCCCGAGCGGCGTGGTAGAGCGCCTGGGCTGCCGGGGCGTCGGGATCCTCGAGCACGAGCTGCCGACCCTCGTCGGAGCAGATGCGCAGCTCCTCCTGCAGCGGGATCTTCCCGAGCAGGGGCACGTCGAGCTCGTCGGCGAGGAGCTGGCCCCCGCCCTCGCCGAAGATGGTGAAGCGCTCTCCCGACGGGGTCGTGAAGCCCGACATGTTCTCGATCACCCCCGCGATCTCCAGGTCGAAGCGCTTGGCGGTCTCAGCCGCGCGCGAGGCCACGTTCTGTGCCGCGGGCTGGGGCGTGGTGACGATCACGAACTTGGCCTGTGGCAGGAGCTGCGCGAGCGTCATCGCGACGTCGCCGGTGCCCGGCGGCAGGTCGACCAGCAGGTAGTCGAGCTCGCCCCAGTCCACGTCCTCGAGGAACTGGCGAATCGCCTTGTGGAGCATCGGGCCGCGCCAGGTGATCGCCTGGTCGCGCTCGTTCAGGAAGAACTCGATCGAGATCGCCTTGACCCCGCCCGGTCCGTCGAGCGGGATGATCTTGCGATCGGCCGACACGCGCGGGCGGCCGTGCACCCCGAGCATGCGCGGGATGGAGTACCCCCAGACGTCGGCGTCCATAGCGGCCGCCTGGTACCCCTCCGCCTGCAGCGCGACGGCGAGGTTGGTGGTGACCGTGGACTTGCCGACGCCGCCCTTGCCCGAGCCGACGCAGATCACGTTCTTGACCTGCGCCAACGCCCCCTCGGGCAGACCGCCTTGCCGGCCGAGCCGCTCGGCGAGCGACTGCTTCTCCTGGCTCGAGAGGACGTCGAAGCCGACGGTGACCTGACTCACGCCCAGGGCGCCGACCTTCTCCTGCACCGCCCGCTCGAAGTGGGACCGGATCGGACAGCCCGGGGTAGTCAGCGACACGACTACGTCCACCCGGCCGGCGTCCGGCTGCTCGATCGAGCGGACCATGCCGAGCGTGACGATGTCCTTGCGCAGCTCCGGATCGATGACCTGGCGAAGCGCGTCCTGGATCTGCTCTCGAGTAGGCATCACCACTCATTCAAGCAAAAGCCAACGGCGCCCCCGTAGGGACGCCGTCAGCTGAGGGAGGAGAGATACTGCACTGCCGGCGGGGTATGTACGGCTGCCGGCAGCCTTACCCCGGTCCGGTCTCTCCTGCGCAGCCACCGCGCATGTCGCGCGCGGCGGCGTTCCGGCCGGGGGGAAGCGATGTGGTGGCGCTAGGCGATCGGCGAGACCCGCTGCACGATGCCCTCGGCCTGGCTCTGCACCTCGCGGCGCGTCGCCTTGACCTGACGCTCGACCTCGCGGCCAGCCGACTTCACCTGGCGCTCCGCGCCGCGACGGTTCTGCTTGACCGTACGGAAGGCGCGGCCGCGACGCTGGCGCAGCTCACGCTCGACGCGGGTGCGGCTCCGCTTCACCTCGCGCAGCGCACGGTTGCGCGCGGTCGTGCCACGACGCTCGAACTTCCGCAGGTTCACCGACACCCGGCGCTGGAGCTTCCCGAGCTCACGCTCGGCGCTCGCACGGCCCGCGGTGTAGGGCTTCGCGGCGTCGATGACCGCGTCGCGAGCGATGAGCGCCGCGCCCACGGGAATCAGCATGGCACGCTCGGCCTGAGCCTGCACGACCTGAAGGGTCGAGAGCTCAGCCTGGGCGCGCGTCTCTGCGGCCTTGCGGGCCGACTGCTTGCGCTGGGCGGCGTTGCGCCGGCGAGTCGCGGCGGCCTTGCGAGCAGCAGCCTTTCTCTGGGTCTCGGTTCGGACAGTGCTCTGGGTTCCGGTCTCGGTAGCCATCAGGGCTCTCCTTCTCGTCCTTCGGGTAGACGAATCTAATCTTGTTAGTTCTAACTTGGGTAGAAGTATACCGACGAACACACGTACGTAAACCTCTCGTGCGGGTCGGTTACAGGGGGCCACAGAAGCGCGTCGGCGAAGCCGATTTCCCGCGTTTGTCCTGCCGTGGTGTCGCAGGACGACACCCATCCAGGACAAACCCGGACTCTGGGCCGTTCGGGGCGCGCTAAGCCGGCGCCGTCGCGCTCGTTCGCTCGAGCCAGGCCTCGGGCTGGTCCAGCTCTTCCGGCGTGGGCAGCGCCTCCGGGGACTCCCACACCCTGTTGAGCGCCTCGAGGCCGGCTCGCTCTACGACCGCGTCGCTGAAGCGCTTGCCCAGCTCGTACTGGCGCAGCTTGATGTCGAAGCCGAGCAGCCGTTCGATTATCCGCGCGGGCGCCGAGCGGCTGCGCCGCCTGTTGTCCATCGCCTCGCGGAGCCGCTCCCGCCCGGGGATGACGCTCTCGTCGAGCGAGTCCATCACGTGCTCGGAATAGCCCTCGATCACCGCCATCACCGCCTGGACCTCCCCAAGCAGGCGGCGCTGCTCCTGCGTCTGCACGAGCGCGGCGAGACCGCCCTCGCGGTACGCCTCGACCAGCTTCGCCGGGCTCGGCAGCGACGGGAGCCCGCCGGCCGTGCCCCGATCGATGCGCACGTCCACCGTCGCGAGGTACCGCCGGATCATCCCGCTGAGGTGCTCGCGCAGCCAGGGAACTGCCTGGAACTGAAAGACGTGCGTGAGCTCGTGCGCGCAGATCCAGCGGCCGAAGGCCTCCTCCTCGACGTCCATCTCACGAACCGCCTTGCGCAGGTTCGGTGCGACGAACAACAGGCGGGGCGGCGCGTCGCCGCCCAGCAGCGACACCTCGTACTGGCCCAGGACTCGCTGCGAGACGTAGCCCATCACGAGCCCCGCCTCGGCCGCGAGCGTGGCCGCCGCGCCGGCCCTGAGCGCGCCGGCCAGCGGCCCGGCGAACGCCAGCCGCCGGTCGAGTCGCTCGGCCACCGGGTCGAGGAGCCGGGCGAGCGCGTCGAGGTTGACGGACGCCCACTCGGCGCGGGTCACGAGCTCGGGTGCCGGCACGGGCGCCGCGAGGCTAAGCCCCGTGTACTCCGCGACGTGCTCCTCCAGCTCCAGGCAGAGGGCCGTCACGTCGAAGTCCGCACGCGTCGAGTCGTCCCCACCCGCGGCGAGGCGCGCCACCTGTCTGGCGAGCGACCAGTCGACCATGTCGAGAGAACGCTACAGAGCCGGCAGCTGCTGCTCGAGCCGGGCGACCGGCGCGAACAGGTCGCCGTGCCCCTCGACGCGCTCGATCACGTCGTCGGAGTCGAAGACGAGCGCGTCGGGGTCTCCCGCCTCGACCTCCTCCCAGCGCAGCGGCGTGGACACCGTCGGCCGGTCGCGTGCCCGGAGCGAGTACACGCAGACCGTGGTCTTGTGCTCGTCGTTCTGACTCCAGTCGATCAGGACCTTGCCCCGGCGAAGCTCCTTCCTCTGGGTCGAGACGATGAGCTTCGAGTGCTCGCCCGCCAGGTGACGGGCGAGCGCGTTCGAGAAGACCTTCGTGCCCCCGTCGTAGTCGACTTCGTCGTCGTTCAGCGGGACGTAGACCTGCAGCCCCTTCGAGCCCGAGGTCTTCGCGAAGCACTCGAGCCCCAGCCGCTCGAGCGCCTCACGCAGGATCAGCGCGACCTCGCAGCACTCGCGCACGCCGGCCGGCTCGCCGGGGTCGAGGTCGAAGGCCATCAGCGTGGGGCGCTCGATCGAGTCGGCCAGCGACAGCGACGGGTGCAGCTCGAGGTCGGCCAGGTTGGCGAGCCAGACGACGGTCGGAAGGTCGTCGCAGACGCAGTAGCGAATCCCTCCGACCTCCTCGCTGCGCACCCACTCCGGCGCGTGCGACGGGCAGTTCTTCTCGTAGAAGTAGCTGCTCTGGACGCCGTTGGGATAGCGCTTCAGGGTAAGCGGCCGGTCGCGCAGGTGGGGCAGCAGGACCGGAGCGATCCGCGTGTAGTAGTCGATGACCTGGCCCTTCGTGAAGCCGGTCTTCGGATACATCACTTTGTCGAGGTTCGAGAGCGAGAGCCGTCGGCCCTCGACCTCGACCTCGACACGCGTGGCGGCCACGCCTACTTCTTGGCGGCCGTCTTCTTCGAGGTGGAGCGACTGCGCTTCGGCTGGCTGCCCTTCGACTTCTCCTTGCCCGCCCCGTCGCCGGCCGGGCTCTTGGCTGCGGCGATCGACGCCTCGAGCGCGGCCATCAGGTCGGGCACCTTCTTCGGCTCCTCGGGCGGCGCCTCGACCACCACGGTCTCACCCTGCGCCTTGCGCTCGATCAGCTCGAGCACACGGTCGCGGTACTCGTCCCGGTACTTCTCAGGCTCGAAGTCGCTGGTCAGCGACTCGATCAGCTGCTTGGCCATCTCGAGCTCGCGCTTGCTGGTCTTCACGTTGCCGTCGGCCGGGACCTCGTCGAGCGAGTCGGGCGCTATGACCTCGTCCGCGAACAGCATGGTCTCCATGGCGAGCACTCCGTCCCGCGGCCGCACCGCCACCAGGTGCTCCTTCGAGCGGAGCACCACGCGTGCGATCGCGACCTTGTCGGCGTCGTCCATCGCGTCGAGCAGCAGCCGGTAGGCCTTGGCCGCGCCGGTGTCGGGCACGAGATAGTAGGGGTGGTCGTAGTAGATCGGGTCGATCTCCTCGAGGTCGACGAAGTCCTCGATGTCGATCGTGCGCGTCTTCTGCGGCTCGAGCGACTCGAGCTCGTCGGGGTCGATCGTCACGTAGCGGTCGGGTCCGATCTCGTAGCCCTTGACGATCTGCTCGTAGGGGACCTCGTCGCCGGAGGAGGGATTGACGCGCTGCTGGCGGATGCGCTGGCCGGACTCGGCGTCGATTTGGTGGAAGCGCACGGTCTTGCGTGAGACCGCGCTGTAGAGCTTCACGGGGATGTTGACCAGCCCGAAGCTGATCGCCCCGCTCCAGATTGCTCGTGCCATACCCCTTGAAAGTTACCCGCCCGGCGTTTCCTAACCTTCCTCGCGCACGCATTCGTGCGGATCCTTGTCCGGTCGCAGGCCCTTGAAAGAGGGCGCGCGCAGGGTGCCGCTCCTCGTCCACTCGCGGTACTCGACCGACGCGACGAGTCGCGGCTCGACGAACACGGTGCCCTTCGGCGGCTGGCGTCCGTCGAAGGGACTGCCCGCCTGCGTGAGCGGCTCGAGCTCGCGGGTGAGCATCCGCAGGGTGCGCTCCGTGAAGCCGGTACCCACCTTGCCTACGTAGGCGAGCCGCCCATCATCCATCACTCCGACCGCGAGAGCGCCGAGGTGCGCTGCCCGCCCGCCTTCGCCCGGGGTCCACCCTCCGATCACCACATCCTGCAGGCGAACGTTCTTCACCTTGATCCAGCCGGCCGCGCGCCTGCCCTGGTCGTACGGGCAGTCGAGCCGCTTCGCGACGATCCCCTCGATGCCGAGCTCCCGGGTCGCCTTCAGCAGAGCGCCGCCCTCGCCGTCGTGGTAGGCGGGCGTACGCCAGGCCGGGCCCTCCAGCTCGAGCGCATCGAGCAGCTTGCGGCGCTCCTCGTAGCCGAGCGGCATCGTCGAGCGGCCGTCCAGGTACAGGAGGTCGAAGATCACGTAGGTCACGGGCGTGTCGCGCGCGCGCCGCTTGACCGCGGAGTCGGAAGCCAGGTGCATGCGGGTCTGGAGGAGCTCGAAGCTGGGACGGCCCTGGTCGTCGAGCGCCACCACCTCGCCATCTAGGATCACCCGCCGCGCGCCCAGCTCGCGGGCGAGCTCGCGCACCTCGGGGTAGCGAGGCGTGAAGTCGCTGAAGTTGCGGCCCTGGAGGGTCAAGTGGCCGTGGTCGCAGAACAGCACCGTGCGGATGCCGTCCCATTTGACCTCGAACCCGTAGTCCTCCTCGTTCCGCGGTAGGTCGCCGGTTCGGGCGAGCATCGGCTTGATGCTGTCCGGCATCGGCTCGTAGCCGGGGTCCTCCGGCGGGTCCATGCGGTGGATCAGCCAGTCGTCGCCGCGAGTGTGGAAGAGCGCGTACTTCCCTCGCAGTCGCTCGCCGTGGAAGACGGCGATCACCTCGTTCTCGCGGAACTTCTCGGGCTCGAACGTGCCTCGGTCCCACACGCTCATCGTCCCCGCCCCATACTCGCCTTTCGGGATCTCGCCCTCGAACTCCAGGTACTCGAGCGGATGGTCCTCCGTGTGCACCGCCAGCCGGTTCTCGTCCGGGTGCGCCGGGACGCCCCGGGGGAGCGCCCAGGAGGCCAGCGCCCCTTTGTGCTCTAGGCGGAGGTCCCAGTGCACGCGGCGGGCGTGGTGCTCCTGAACCACGAAGCGCGGCGCTTCCGTCTTCCCTCGCCCGCGACCGGTCGGCTCGGGCGTCCGCTCGAAGTCGCGCTTGGCGCGGTAGCTGGTTAGCTTGTCGGCCATCGCGGAGATCCTGACGGTAGGCCATTCCACCCACGACGCCGAGAGATTCCTCGGCCTTCTGAGTCGGCACCGCGTCGAGGCGCTCGCGGACGTTCGTCGCTTTCCCGGCTCGCGGCGGATGCCGTGGTTCGGCGGGGAGGCGCTGGCGACATCGTTGGGGGAGAACGGCATCGCGTACGTGCACTTCCCCGAGCTCGGGGGCCGGCGCAGCCCGCTGCCCGGGTCTCCGAACGGAGGCTGGCGAGTCGGGCAGTTCCAGGGATACGCCGACCACATGGTGAGCGCGGAGTTCGAGTCGGGCCTGGAGCGCCTGCTGGCGCTTGCGGACGAGCACCGTACCGCCGTGATGTGCGCCGAGGCCCAGTGGCGGCGCTGCCATCGGCGGCTGCTCGCGGACGCGCTGGTGGCGCGCGGACAGCGGGTGGTGCATATCGACTCGCGAGGTGAGGTCGAGCCGCATGTCCTCGCCGAGTTCGCTCGAGTGGACGGCGAGCGCGTGACCTACCCGCCGGTACAGGCGACGCTGGACGTGTAGGACCGTCCGGTATGCGTCTGCGGACGCGCCCAGGCAGCGGGCGAGCCCCGGAACGGGTCCGACATGCGTCTGCGGGACGCCGGCGGGATCTTGACGCGGCTGCCTGGAGTCGATTCGGGTCGCGAACGGGCTCCCCGATGGTCGCCGACTTCCTGCATATCCGGACCGCCCTGCTCGCAGTCGCGATAGCGAGTGCCTGCGCGTTGGTCCTCGCGATGGCGCCCGTGGCGCTCGGCGCTCGAGTATGCGCGTCCGCCGGCGCGACGCCAGGCGAGGTCGGCAAGCGCACGATGGTCAGGGCCACTCTCTGCATACTGAACGCCGAGCGAGTCCGTCACGGACTGCGCACCCTGCGAGCGGACCGGCGGCTCTCGGAGGCGGCGGATTTGCACGCCCGCGACATGGCCCGCCGCAGGTACTTCTCGCACGTCTCGCTCGATGGATCGACCTTCGTAGACCGCATCCGGCGCACGGGCTATCTGAACGGGGCGCGTTCCTGGACGCTCGGCGAGAACCTCGCCTGGGGGGTCGGTCGCCGCTCGTCCCCCCGGGCGATCCTCGCCGCGTGGATGGCGAGCGACGGTCACCGAGCGAACATCCTCAGCCGCTCGTTCCGCGACATCGGCATCGGAATCGCCTACGCCGCGCCGGTGCCCGACGGCGGCCGCCCAGCCGCGACGTTCGCGACCGACTTCGGCGCGCGTGGGTGAGGGGCGTCCGAAGACCTTCCTCAGGCGACTCGCGCCAGCGCCTCCACCTTCTCCACCGCCTCGGACTCGCGGTCGTTCGCCAGCAGGTCGAGGACGGCATCCTCGACGGCGCCCCGCATCTCCGGCCATGCGGAGGTGTCCTCCGCGAGCTCGGGCAGCACGCCACCGATCGTGAGGCCGCCGTCGAAGCGGTCGAAGACCCGCGGATCGATGTACGAGGCGCGGCAGACGGCCGGCGTGTTGCCTAGGTACCGGGCGACCTCCTTCACGGCCCGGGTCTTGGCCCGCTTCCGCGAGCCCCTCGAGCCCGCCGCCATCCCTGAGACCGCCAGCGCCACCGCGGCGAGCACCGTCCCGCTCCAGGTGCGGAAGTCCTTGGCGGAGAAGTCGCCACCGGTTGCCTCCTTCACGTAGCGGTTCACGTCGCCCGACTTCACGTCGACCCACCGCTCACCGCTCTTATAGGCGAGCAGCTCGTCACCGCCGCCGCGACGGCGCTGCAGCGCCCGGACCACCTCCGCCACCACCGCGTCGCCGATCGACTGCACGCGCCGGTGTCCGCCCTTGGACTCGTAGTCGAAGGTGACCTCGTCGCCCTCGACGGCCACGTGGCGCCTCTGCATCGTGGCGATCCCGTACGTGTCGTTCTCCTCGGCGTAGTCCTCGCAACCGATCCGGAAGAAGCCGCGGTCGAGCAGCCGCGCCGCGCAGGCGAGCACCCGCCCCCGGGGCAAGCCTTCGAGCGCGAGGTCCTGCTCGATCCGCATGCGCAGCCGCGGCAGCGACCTCGCGAACTCGATCATCGAGTCGAACTTCTGGCGATCCCGCCGCTCCCGCCACAGGGCGTGGTACCGGTACTGCTTGCGCCCCGCGGCGTCCACGCCTGTCGCCTGGATGTGACCGGCCGGGTGCGGGCAGATCCAGACGTCCTCCCAGGCGGGCGGGATGACGAGCGCGCGGATCCGGTCGAGAACCTGCCGCTCGGTGATCCGCCGACCGCCGTCGTCGAGGTACTCGAACCCCTTCCCCCTCCGCCGCCGCCGGATGCCCGGCCCCGAGCAGTCAACGCGCCTGAGTCGCATCACGGCCACGCTGTTGCCCGCGGCCGCGCGCGCATAATCACCCGGCGTCCAGGTTTTAGCGCGCGGGACGCGTTCTGGGCCCGATGGTGCTAGGCGAACGTCGCGAGCAGGCGCTCTAGCAGCGTCGCGTCGCGCGCGGCCAGTACGGGTGAGCGCATCGACAGGTCGAGCGAGCTTCCTTCGGGGAACGCCACAACTCCGCCGGCTTCGCGGACTATCAGCTGGCCGGCGGCGGCGTCCACCGAGCGCACCGCGCGCAGGCTGAGCATCGCGTCGAGCCGGCCGGCGGCGACGAGGCAGAGCGTTGCGGCCACGGAGCCGAGCGCGCGCACTCGCTTCGCCTCGAGCGAGGAGATCGTCTCGGCGACGTCTGGCAGCAATCGGGGGTGCGCCGTCTCGAGGCCGAGCAATTCGAGTGGGCCGGGCTCGAGCCGCGGCAGGCGCCGACCGGCGCCGAAGGCGCCCTCGCCGCGGATCGCCCACCAGTCGAGTGGCGGGTCGAGCTCTGCGACATACCCCACCTCGACGTCTTCCATGGTCTCTCCGGACGCCACGGCTATCGACACGCAGGCGAACGGGAGACCGCGTTTGGCGTTCAGCGAGCCGTCGACCGGGTCGATCACGACGCGCGTCGGTCCCCCGCCGTGGACCGCGAGCTCGCCGCGCTCCTCCGAGATCGCGATCAGCCCGATGCCGAGGAGGTCGAGCTCGGCGAACACCGCGTCCTCTGCGGCCCGGTCGATCACAAGCGCCACATCACCTCCCTCGCCGCGGCCGGTCTCGACGCCGCGTGCGGCCGCCGTGGAATAGCGGGCGACCGCTCCGCGAGCAGCCTCCGTCGCCCGGTGGCAGAAGCCGAGCCAGTCCGCGTCGGGAAGCGCGCGAGCGGTCACCGTGGGCGCCGCCGGCGAAGGATTGCGGGTCGCGTCGGGGGGGCGCGTCGGGGAAGGGTCACGGCGTCCGGAAGGGCAGGCATCGGCGGCGTATCCTAGGCGGGGATGCCCGGTGTCCTCGACGGCCTGAACCGTTCGCAGCAGGCCGCCGTCACCCACCCCGGCGGCCCGCTCATGGTCATCGCCGGGGCCGGGACGGGGAAGACCCGCATGCTGACCTCACGCTTCGCGTGGCTCGTGGACCAGGGCGTGCCGGCAGAGTCGATTCTGGCGCTGACGTTCTCCGCGCCGGCCGCGGCCGAGATGCGCGAGCGCCTGGAGTCCCTGCTCGAGGCGCCATACGAGGAGCTCTACGTCGCGACCTTCCACTCCTTCTGCACCCGACTGCTCCAGGACGAGGCGCTCGAGGCGGGCGTGGACCCCTTCCTCTCGCCGGTCACCCCCGCGGACCGTCTGGCCCTCCTGCTCGAGCGTCTCGACGAGCTCTCGATCCGCCACCACGAGATCCGTGGCAACCCCGCGCCGCTGCTCGCGAGCTTCGTCTCGCGAATCGACCGCCTGAAGGACGAGATGGTCTCCGCGGACGACTACCGCCGCTACGCCGAGCGCCTCGCCGAGTCGCAGAACGGCGACGCTGCCCGCGCCCACGCCGCCCGCGAGCTCGAGTTCGCTGGGCTCTACGCCGACCACGACCGACTCCTCGGCGAGCGCGGCGCGCTCGACTTCGGCGACCTCATCGTGCGGGCGTTCCGCCTCCTGCATGAGCGCCCGCACCTGCGCGATCGGGTGTCGCGCGGCTTCCAGCACGTGCTCGTCGACGAGTACCAGGACACGAACTTCGCTCAGGGCATGCTGCTGCGCCTCCTCGTGGAGGAGCGTCGCAACGTGACGGTGGTGGGCGACGACGACCAGGCCATCTACCGCTTCAGGGGCGCTTCGCAGAAGAACCTTCTCGACTTCCAGCGGGAGTTCCCAGACGCCGAGCTGGTGCGGCTCGAGCGCAACTACCGCAGCGGCCGACGCATCCTGGATGCAGCCCGAGCCGTGGTGGCGCCGGCGCCCGACCGCATCGACAAGAAGCTAAAGGGCGCGAGCGGCGGGCGGGTGCGCTTCTGGCGTTGCACGTCCGAGCGGGGGCAGGCCCAGGCCGTGGCCGCCGAGACAGAGCGGCTGATCGCGGGGGGCGTGCCGCCCGAGAAGATATGCCTGCTCGTGCGCTCGGTGAAGAGCGAGGGCGCGGTGCTCGCCTCGGCGCTCGAGGAGCGCGCCGTGCCTTCGCGCACCTGCGGGGCCGCCGCCTACTTCCAGCGCGCCGAGGTGCGCGACGTTCTCGCCTGGCTCCGCGCGCTCGCGGATCCGAACGACTCGGGCGCCGTTGTGCGGGCGCTGAGCCGGCCGCCGGTTGAGCTGCGCTCGGTCGACGTCGCGCGGCTCACCCAGCTCGCCCGTCGCCGCAAGCTCGACATCCCCTCGGCGGTGACGGCCGCGCTCGAGGGCCCGCAGCTCTCGGAGGAGGGCCGCGACCGGGCGCGCGCCTTCCTGCGCCTCTACCGATCGGCGTCGGCCGCGTTCGAGGAGCGCCGGCCGGACGCGTTCGTGCTGCGGCTGATCGAGCGCATCGGGCTCCGCCGCCAGCAGGTGTTCGCGACGCAGGCCGACACGGTCGAGCGCCTCCGCAACATCGCCAAGCTGTCCGAGCTCGCCACCGCATACATGCGTCGGGAGCCCCAGGCCACCGCGCGCGACTTCACCCGCTACCTCGCCGCGGTGGCGGAGTCGGGCCTGCGGGAGGAGGAGGTCGTGGGCGCGCCCGCGGCGCCGGCCGTGCAGGTGATGACGATGCACGCCGCGAAGGGCCTCGAGTTCGACCACGTCTTCGTCCTCGGGCTCTCGGCCGCGCGCATGCCCGGTCGCTTCCGCGGCCAGTCCGACGGCGTTCCGGACGCGCTCCTGAAGGAGACCGTCCCGGCTGCCGGCGCGAAGGAGGCGCACGAGGCCGAGATGCGCCGGCTCCTCCATGTGGCGATGACCCGCGCCCGCAAGGGGCTCGTCCTGGCCTGGGCCGAGGCGGGCGCGCCCGGATACAGCGGGTCCTTCGCCGGGTCCGGAGCCGCGCCGACCCCGCGGCCGTCGCCGTTCTACGAGGAGGCCCGAGCCGCGCTCGGCCTGGAGGAGGAGGTCTTCGAGGAGGAGCTCTTCGGCCCGGCCGAGGGACTCCACTCGACCTTCCGGATGATGCGCGACGAGCTGCTCGACACGGTCGCGCGCGTGGGTGGGCGACTGGGCGAGATGCGGCTCGACACCTACCTGGACGTGGACCAAGCCGTCTCCCGCTACTTGGAGCTGATCAAGCTCGCTGCGCTGATCGAGCGGGCCAAGGAGGGTCAGAGCCTGGATGCGGCGCTCCCGGCCGTGAACGAGATCCTGGTTCAGTGCGCGACCCCGGAGCAGCGCGAGATCCTCGAGCAGTCGGCGCTCGACGCCTGGCTGCGGGACACCGAGCGCGATCCGGCGGGACGCCCGACGGTCACGCAGAACGGCTCGGAGCCCTCGCTCGATCCATTCATCCCGCGCCGCGGGCGCGGCCTGATGCTGTCCGCGTCCGACATCGACACCTACCGGATCTGCCCGCTCAAGTACAAGTTCGCCCGCGTCTTCCGGATCCCGCAGGAGCCGACCATCCACCAGCGTTTCGGGATCGTGGTCCACCAGGTGCTGGAGCGGTTCCACTCTCAGGGCGGAGGCCCGCTGTCGGCATTGATGGAGCTGTTCGAGGCCTCCTGGCGGCGCTCCGGCTTCGGCGACAGTGACGACGAGCGCCAGTTTCGCGAGCGGGCGGTCGAGGCGCTCGAGCGCTACTGGCGCGAGGAGCGGGGCTCGGACGCGGAGCCGCTCTGGTTCGAGCGAAGCTTCGCCTTCCGGCTCGGACCGCACCTGCTGCGGGGACGGGTCGACCGCGTCGACCGCCGACCCGACGGCAGCTACGAGCTGATCGACTACAAGACCGGGAAGGCGAAGACGGGCGAGGAGTTGCGCGAGGACGTGCAGCTCTCCCTCTACCAGATGGGCGCCCGCGAATCCTGGCGGCTCGAGACCTCAGCCCAGAGCTACTTCTACGTGCTGACCGGCGAGAAGGTGCCCGTCGAGCACTCCGAGGAAGAGCTCGAGCGGGTCAAGGCCACGATCAAGGCGATCGCTAGCGGCATCTCGAGGCAGGAGTTCGAGCCCACGCCCTCGCCTGACGTCTGTCGCTTCTGCGACTACCGGATCATCTGCCCGGCGGCGGAGAAGTAGGCGCCGGCTCTAGCGATACAGAGGGTCGCGACGGTCGTCGTAGACCGGGCGATCCCGGCGCCCGCGCGCCGAGGCGAACATGAACAGGCCGATCACGAGGCCGACCACGCCCGCCACCATGAGTATCACGCCCACGGTCTGGATTTCGATCCCGGCAACCGTCGCGGTAACCGCGTATTTCAGGATCGCGCCGAGCGCGATCAGGAATATCGAGGTTCCAATCGTCATGTGAGGCTCGTGCCCGCGGCAGGACGCGCTGAAACGGGCGATGCGCGAGCCTACGACTGCGCGCCTGGGTCCTCGGGCCCGCGCTGGCGCAGGAAGCGCTGGAAGTCGCTCGCGATGGTGTCGGCTGAGGGCAGGCGCTCCTCGGACGGCGGGTTCTCCGCCTGCACTTCGTCCATGGCCGTCTCCAGGCGCTCGACGAACGCCTTGACCTCGGGATCGCTCGCAACGGCTGCGCTCACCTGTCGCTCGTAGTCGTCGGCGGCCGTCTCGAGCTCGCCGGCGTCGACGGCCAGGCCGGCCGCGCCCTCGAACGCGCGCACGAGCGCCAGTGCGACCTTCGGGTTCGGCGACGCGGCCACGTAGTGCGGAACGGACGCCCACAGACTCGCCGCCGATACGCCCGCCCGGGCGCAGGCGTGCTGGAGGACCCCGACGATGCCGGTGGGCCCCTGGTAGCTCGTGCGCTCGAACCCGAGCCGCTCGACCAGCGACTCGTCCGAGGCGATCCCCGTGACAGCCACGGGCCGGCTGTGCGGCACGTCGGCCAGCAGGGCGCCAAGGGTGATCACCATGCGCACGTCGAGCGCGCGCGCCGCCGCCACGACGTTCTCCGCGAACCGCCGCCAGCGCAGCGAGGGCTCAGTCCCCTGGAGCATCACGAGGTCGCCCTCGGCGCCGGGCACGGCCGCCGCCGAGACGGTGTTGGCCGGCCAGTCGATCTCACGCGTGCGACCCTCGGTCAGGCGTACGGTCGGTCGCACCGCCGTGAAGTCGTAGAACTCCTCGGGGTCGATGCTGGCGACGTCGGCGGCGTTGAACGAGCCGCGTATGAAAGACACGGCAGCGGAGGCCGCCTCGCCTGCGTCGTTCCACCCCTTGAAGGCGCAGACCATGACGGGATCGCGCAGCTCCGGTCGCTCGTCCCAGATAACGTCGCTCATCGCTTCCACGGTAGCCGACGTCCGCCGCCGGGGTCACGATCTGCATCCGTGACGATCGCGGAGCTCCGAGCCGGCGGCGAGATCGAGGGAGTCTTCGCGTGCACACGCAAGGATCGCCTCACCGCCAAGAACGGGGCGGCGTACCTGGCGGTCGAGTTGCGCGACCGAACGGGCGCGATTCCGGGCCGGGCGTTCCGGGACGCCGACTTCCTGGCCGGCCAGTTCGAGCGCGGCGACATCGTGTCGGTCGCCGGACGAGTCGAGCGCTTCCGGGACGAGCTGCAGGCGGACCTCCGCGCGATCCGCCGGGCCGAGGCCGCCGACCCGTCCACCTTCCTGCCGGTCGCCTACCGCGACCTCCACGAGCTCGACGGCTTCCTCGAGCACCTGACGCGCGAGGTCTATGACCCCGACCTGCGCGCCGTGCTCGACTCCTTTCTCGGCGACAGCGGCTTCCGCGCCGCGTTTCGCCGCGCTCCCTGCACGCGGGCCGGCCACCACGCCTATCTCGGGGGCCTGCTGGAGCACACGGTCGCGGTGGCGACGCTGGCGGTCGAGACCTGCACCCTCCATCCGCGGCTGAACTCGGACCTGCTGGTCTGTGCCGCGATCCTCCACGACGTCGGCAAGACGCTCGAGTTCGAGCTGGGCGCCGAGATCCGGCTCAGCGAGGCGGGGGAGCTCGTAGGGCACCTCGCGCTCGGTCAAGGGCTCGTCAGCGATCGGGCCAGGAGGCTCGACTCCTTCCCCCAGCCGAAATTGCACGCGCTCTCCCACTGCATCCTCGCGCACCACGGCGTCGATTCGCTCCCGGGGCGGCGGTTCCGCTCGCCCGAAGCGCTCGCTCTCAGCCGCCTGAACGCCCTCGACGCGGGCGTGAAGGGCGCGCTCGAGCACGGCCTGGCCTGAAGCGCGGCGGGCGGCTGGCTTGACGGGGTCGGGTTTGGCGACCTGGACGAATGGGCCATGCCTCCACGGGCTCGGTGGGGTGCGGAAATCCGCGCGCCGACCGATGAACCAAACAGTGTCCGAGAACCCTTCGACCGCCGGGACGGCCACAGCGGAGGCCGTGGAAGAGCTGCTGCGCCAGCTCGTGGACGCCCGCTTCGTGCTTACGGACAGGGAGGGGACCGTAACGCGCTGGAGTCGTCCGGCCGAGGAGCTCTTCGGCTGGCAGGGCGGCCGGATGCTCGGACGACCCCTCCAGCAAACCCTCGCGCTGCCGGCAGCGTTGCCGGAGAACGGCGGGCATCTTCAGACGGTCATCCGGCGCAAGGACGGCGCCGAGCTCGAGGTGGCGCTGACCTTCATCCCGGTGGGCATGAGCCAGAGCCTCGAGTTCAACGGCTTCCTGGAGGCTCTCGAGATCGCGGCGCCGCGCGGGAACGCGCTGGCGCAGTTGCAGAAGAGCCATCGCATGGTGGTGGACTGGGTCTCCGCCGCCGTGAACGGCGAGGCGCGTCTGAGCGAGGAGGACCTTGCGGCGGGCACGATCGTCGCGTTCCGTCCTCTCGTCGAGCCCCCGTCGATCACCGAGGAGGAGGGCGAGGACGCGAGCGGCGGTGACGCGACGGCGGCCGCGGCCGGTCAGATCGCGGAGGCGGTGGAGGCGGCGCTCGGTCGGTCGGAGGACGTCGAGCGCGCGCTCGAGGGCGCCACGGCGGAGCTCGAGCACACGCGCGAGGAGGCCGAGGCCGCGCGCGGGGAAGCGGCAGAGGCCGCGCGGCGAATCGGAGAGCTCGAGCAGCAGGGCGGGAAGCTCGGATCTGAGCTCGCCGACGGGCGGCGGGTGCTGGACGAGATGCGCGCGCACCTCGAGCGGCTGCGCGGCGAGCTGGGCGACGCCCGCAGCGCCGGCGACGCAGACGCGCGCGAGGAGCGCGACCGCACGCGCAAGGCGCTCGACGAGACGCGGGCGCTCGTCGAAGGTCTCCGGCGCGAGCTGGGCGGCACGCCGCAGGCGCAGGAACGCCTGCGGGCGCAGCTCGACGAGACCCGAGCAACGGTCGCTGAGCTGAAGGCCACTCGCGCGAAGGTCGACGCGCTGGAGCAGGGGCTCGCGAGGGAGCGCGAGACGGGCGAGGCGCGACACAGGCTGGAGACGGAGCTGCGCGAGACGCGCGCGAAGGTGGATGCGCTGGAGGAGGCCGCCCCCTCGGACGAGGAGGCACGGGCGGTGCGGGAGGAGCTCGACGAGCTGCGCGGTGCCCTCGACGCCCAGGCCGGCGTGCACGAGGAGCTCGGAAACCTGAGGGCGGCGCTCGAGCGACAGGCGGAGCTCGGCCAAGAGCTCGACAGCCTGCGAAGCGCGTTCGACGGCCAAGCGGTCAGGGACGAGGAGCTCGACAACCTGCGCGCGGCGCTCGAGCGGGCGGCGGGCCTGTCAACGGAGCTCGACAACCTGCGCGGAGCCGTCGAGCGCCAGGCGCGCCTGCCAGAGGAGCTCGACGAGCTGCGTGGCGCGATCGAGCGTCAGGCGAGCCTCTCGGACGAGCTCGGCGACCTGCGCGAAGCAGCGGCCGCCCACGCGAAGCTGCAAGAGGAGCTCGGCAACCTGCGGGGAGCGCTGGAGCGCCAGGCGCGCCTGCACGGAGAGCTCGAGGCGACCGACGCACGCGTCGAGCACCTCGAGCGTCTCCTCGCGGAGGGCGCGACCGAGCGCGGCGAGCGCCTGCAGGCCGAGCTTCGGGAGGCGCGCGCCCGCCTCGAGGAGCAGGAGCAGCTGCGGGCCGAGCTGGACGCTACTCGGGCGAAGCTCGAAGCCCTCGTCGGTGAGCGCATCGAGGAGCACCGGTCGACGGCCGTCGAGCAGGCCGAGACGCACGCGAAGATCGAGGCCCTCGAGCGCGCCGTGGCAGACGACCATGAACGCGCCGCCGAGGCGCTGCGAGTGCGCGGAGAGGTCGATCGGCTGCGCTCGCTAGTCGAGGAGGTCAAGGAGGGGACGGACAAGCACAAGAAGCTGCGCGCGGAACTGGAGGACACGCGATCGGTCGTCGAAGCGCTTGGACAGCGCCTGGAGGAGGCGCAGGTCGCAGCCGTGGGAGACGGCGAGGCGCGGGCTCTCCTCGGAAGCCTCCGCGAGGAGCTGGCCGCCGTCCGCGCGGCGACCGCGAGCGGGACGGACTCCCCTGAGGTACGGGACCTCGTCGCCGCCGCTCGCGAGGCCGCCGGCGCCGCAAAGGAGGCGTTGGCCGCCGTGGAACGCGTTGCCGGGCGGGCCGAGGAGGCCGCCGATGCCGCGCGCAGCCACTCCTCCCGTGCATACGACGCCGCCGGCGCGACCGAGGCTCGCGCCAGCCGGGCCGAGGAGG
>Ga0126312_10000228_pt1 | contig 29879 bp, 32 predicted proteins | sample Plot104A_FD_92537 | JGI IMG/M metagenome (GOLD analysis project Ga0126312, IMG submission 92537) | Serpentine soil microbial communities from UC McLaughlin Reserve, CA, USA - Plot104A | ecosystem: Environmental > Terrestrial > Soil > Grasslands | place: USA: UC McLaughlin Reserve, Lake County... | reverse complement strand
GGGTTCACCGACACCTTCCTGCGGGACAACAGGGTAATCCCTCCTGTGCTGGCGCTGCTCGCGCTGCTCGTCTTCGCGTGGCTCCTGGCAGGGATGTTCGTCGGCGGGCCGGACGACCAGCAGATCTCGAACGGGGCGGCAAACCTCGCCCAGTCCGAGGACCAGGGGGACTCAGATCCCCTCGCCCCCGAGGTCGAAAACCGCAACGCGGAGTCCTACGCCGCCTACCAGAGCAAGGACCCCTTCAGGCAACTCCTCGCCCCCCCAGGGGAGTCGACAACGACCTCGGAGACGACGACAGCCCAGGACACCACGACCGGCGAGACAACGACGGGAGGCGGCGGAGGCGGATCGGGCGGCCTCGACACCGACGGCGATGGCCTTAGCGACCAGAAGGAAAACAGCAGAGGTCTTGACCCGTACAACCCAGATACCGACGGCGACGGCATCCTCGACGGCGATGAAGAGGGCTCCGGAGGTGGTGGTGGGGGTGGAGGTGGGAACGGCGGCCGTGGAGGCCTCTTCGATAGCGGCGGCAACCTCTTCGATAGCGGCGGCAACCTCCGCCGGCCGTAGACGCCCTTTCGAGCGCGGGTAGTTTAGTATTAGCCTCTGGAAGCTCTGATCCAAGGCGTCGAGTAGAGAGGGCGCGGCTGTGAGGTTTGGTTTCTCGACGGCGGGGGAGTCGCATGGGCCCGCCGGGGTTGTCGTGGTGCACGGGGTTCCTGCGGGGCTCGGCCTCGTCGCCGCTGACATCAACAGGGACCTGGCCAGGAGACAGAAGGGCTACGGCCGGGGCGGAAGGCAGAAGATAGAGAAGGACGAGATCGAGTTCCTCGGCGGCGTGCGTCACGGCTACACTTTGGGCTCACCCGTCGCCATGCTCATCCGCAACAGAGATTACGAGAACTGGCGAGAGAGGATGTCCCCGGAGCCGTCCTCCGATCCGCCCGTTCCGATCACACTCCCCCGCCCCGGGCACGCTGACCTTGCGGGGATGCAGAAGTACGCCTTCGATGACCTGCGCAACGTCCTCGAGCGCTCGAGCGCCCGCGAGACGGCCGCGAGGGTAGCGGCTGGCGGGGTTGCGAAGAGGCTCCTCACCGAGTTTGGCATCGAGGTAGAGAGCGCCGTCTACAGGATAGGGGGCGTGGCATACCCCAAGGAGCGGGCGGCGCTCGAGGCTGCCAAGTCCGACGAGTCAGAGGTGCGCTGCCCCGACCCGGAGGTCTCCGAGCGCATGAAGGCCGAGATAGACGCTGCCCGCCACGCGCGCGACGCCCTCGGCGGGGAGTTCATCGTAGTGGCCGAGGGCTGCCCGCCTGGCCTCGGCTCCTACGTGGACTGGCGCGACAAGCTCGACGCGAGGCTCGCTGCCGCCGTAATGTCTATTAACGCCATAAAGGGGGTCGAGTTCGGGATGGGCTTCGCCCTGGCCGCCCGCCGCTCGAGCGAGGTGCAGGATGAGATCCTGCCCGGAGACCGCCTCGCTCGCGCGAGCAACCGTCTAGGGGGCATCGAGGGCGGGATGACAAATGGCGAGCCGGTGGTCCTCGCCGCCGCGATGAAGCCGATATCGACCATAGCCAAGGCCCTGCGCACCGTGGACCTCTCGACCGGCGAGCCGGCCAGGGCCTTCAAGGAGCGGGCCGACTCCTGCGCCGTGCCGGCCGCCGCCGTGATAGGGGAGTCGATGGTCGCCGTCGTGCTCGCCGAGGCGCTCCTCGAGAAGTTCGGCGCAGATAACATGAAGGACATACGCGAGGCCTACGACTCCTACATGAGGCGCACGAAGGCGAAAGGCCAGGGAGCGAAGGGCCGCGAAGCGCGCGCCTGAGGCAGGGTTGGGTAAGACCGTGGCTATCGTCGGCTACATGGGGAGCGGCAAGACTACGGTAGGACGCTCTCTCGCCAGCGAGCTCGGCTGGGAGTTCGTGGACCTTGACCGCACCATCTCCAAGGAGACAGGCCGCAGGATACAAGATATCTTCGAGCGCTGCGGCGAGGAGCACTTCAGGGACCTCGAGCACCGCGCGCTCCTCGCCGCGCTAGACGAAGACACCAATTGCGTCCTCGCCTGCGGCGGGGGGATCGTCCTGCGCCACGAGAACCGCGAGAGGCTCGATGACGTTCCAACCGTCTTTCTGCGTGAGGACGTGGGCGTCCTGTACGGGAGGACAAGGGGGGCAGGACGCCCCCTGCGGGCCGCGAGCCGGGAGGAGTTCGAGCGGCGCTACTCCGAGCGTCTCCCCCTCTATGAGGAGGTTGCCGACCTCGAGGTCGAGGTCAGCGGGCGCCCGCCGCGAGCCGTTGCCGGGGAGATAGCACTGTGGATTCTGGCAGAGTAGAGGTTCCCGTCGCCCCTCCTTACCAGGTGCTGGTTGGCCCAGGGATCGACCTCGCCGACGTCCTCTCCGGGACGCTTGAGCCCAAGGTTGGCGCTATCCTCACAGACTCGAACGTCGGGCCACTGTACGCCTCCTCCCTTCAGCGCACGCTCGAGGACGCTGGCTGGGGCGTGGCTGACGTTGTCGAGGTTCGCGCCGGGGAGGGCTCGAAGACCCTACAGACATATGCGGAGCTCGTCGGACGGCTCGCCCGCGCAGGCCTGACGCGCGACGGGGCGCTCTTCGCACTCGGGGGCGGGGTAGTGGGGGACCTTGGCGGCTTCGTGGCTGCTACCTTTCTGCGAGGAATTGATCTCGTGCAGCTCCCGACCTCCTTGCTCGCCATGGTAGATAGCTCCGTGGGCGGGAAGGTAGGAGTCGACCTCCCCGAGGGCAAGAACCTCGTAGGGAGCTTCCTGCAGCCCCGCCTGGTTGTGGCCGACCTCGGCTGGCTCGAGACGCTCCCAGCCCCCGAGGTCTCCCACGGGCTGGCCGAGGTGATCAAGATGGGACTGCTCTCGGGCGGGACCTTCTTCGATGACCTCGACAGGATCGAGGCCGCCCTCGATGGGGACCTCGACGCCCTGCGGGTCCTGATCCTGCACTCCGTCCGCTTCAAGGCACGGATCGTCGCCGAGGACGAGCTCGAGAGAGGAAGGCGCGCCATCCTCAACTACGGCCACACCATAGGCCACGGTCTCGAAGCCGCGGCCGGCTACGCCCTCCCGCACGGCGAAGCCGTCTCCGCAGGAATGGTCGCCGCCGCCCGCCTCTCGCGCGAGAGGCTTGGCAGCGACCTCGTGGCCCTGCACGAAGACCTCCTTCGCTCGGCGCGGCTCCCGCTCAAGGTTCCGGCCGTCGACGTGGAGAAGGTGCTCTCTGCGATGGGCAGGGACAAGAAACGCAGGGCTGGCGACGCCTACAGGCTCGTTCTGCTCGAAGAGGTGGGCAAGCCCCTATGGGGGGTTCCCGTCGCCGTTGAAGAGGTCCGCCGGATGATAGGAGGGGTAGTTGGCTAGAATCTTCATCCTCAACGGGGTAAACCTCGGCGCTCTCGGTGAGCGCCGCCCGGAGGTCTATGGCGAGCAGAGCTTGAAGGACATAGAAGGGCTCGTGCGCGGCGAGTTCCCCGACCTCGAGCTCGACTTTCGCCAGACCGACGAGGAGGGCGAATATATAGCCTGGATCCGCGAGGCGGCCGCCTCGGATGGTTTGATCCTCAACCCCGGAGCCTGGACCCACTACTCCTACGCCATCCACGATGCTCTCGAGGTTGTATATGTGCCCAAGGTAGAGGTTCACCTCTCTAACGTTCACGCCAGGGAAGAGGGGTGGCGTCGCGTCTCGGTAGTCTCGCCCGTAGTCGACGCCGTAGTCGCGGGGATGGGTGCCTCGGGGTATCTGGCGGCGGTGCGATACCTTCTTGGACTATAAAGTTACGCCCTGGCTGTAGAACCGCCTGAGGGCTGACAACCTGAGGGATGGACGCTAATCTATGCGATAATATCGCGGCGTCTGCGCCTGGTTGTGGCGTGCGGGGATCGTTACGGCAACGAGGCGCTCCGAAGGGGAGTTACCAGGCATGATATCTACCAACCAGTTCAGGAACGGCAGCGCCATCAGGGTTGACGGCAAGCGGTTCACTATCCTCTTTTTCCAGCACGTGAAGCCGGGCAAAGGGGGGGCTTTCGTCAGGACGCGCTTGCGGAACATAGACAGCGGGGCTGTGGTCGAGAAGACCTTCAGGGCAGGGGAGAAGCTCGAGAGCGTCAGGACCGAGTCGAGGCAGATGACCTACCTCTACAGGGATGGGGATCTCCTCTACTTCATGGATGCACAGACCTACGAGCAGATCGCGATTCCCCTAGACGTCATAGGCGAGGCTGCCGGGTACATCGTGCCGAACGGCGCGGTCAGCGTGCTCTCGGCTGACGGCGAGGTTGTGAGCGTCGAGCCCCCTGCCCACGTAGACCTGGAGGTCGCTGAGACCGACCCTGGCCTCAAGGGCGATACGGCTACGGGGGGAAGCAAGCCCGCAACGCTCGAGACGGGGCTCGTGGTGCAGGTGCCGCTCTTCGTGAACGTCGGCGACCGAGTTCGCGTCGACACCCGCACCAACGAGTATCTGACGAGGGTCTGAGCCTTGAGTCGGCGCAGAGCGCGCAAGCAGGCCTTTCTCGTGTCATACCAGAGCGACGTAAACGAGACCCCTATCGAGGCCACCTTCGAGCGCTGGCGGTCCTACAGGGGAGACCTCGAGGACTACGCCGTCGAACTCGCGCTAGGGGTCGAGCGGGAGCAGGAAGGACTCGACGCCCTGCTCTCAGAGGTCTCGGTAGGGTGGGCCGTGCACAGGATGAGCGCGGTGGACCGCACCGTCCTGCGCCTGGGGCTCTACGAGATGCTATTCGTCGAGGACGTGCCGCCCGACGTCGCGATAAACGAGGCAGTAGAGCTCGCCAAGGGGTTCTCGAGCGAGGAGGCACCTGCGTTCGTTGGCGGTATCCTGAGGGGCGCGGAAGGACGTATCTACGGCGAGGTGGGCCATGGCCAGCGAGGCTAGCGGGACGCGGAGCCAGCTCCGCTGGGAGCAGCACCGGCGCACCTTCGAGAAGTACCTCGCGGAGCTCCGTTTCACGAGCGAGCCGCGCCTCGCTGGCCTGGAGGAGGCCATGCGCTACTCTATGCTCGCCGGCGGAAAACGAGTGCGGCCGACGCTGTGCATGGAGGTCGCCTGGGTCTTCGGGATAGAACCCGAGTACGTGCTGCCATCGGCGGCTGCCATAGAGCTCATCCACACCTACTCCTTGATCCACGACGACCTGCCCGCGATGGACGATGACGACTTCAGGCGGGGCAGGCCGACGGCCCACAAGAGGTTCGGCGAGGCGATAGCGATACTCGCGGGCGACGCCTTCTTCGGTGAGGCGCTTACCCTCATCACCGTCCACCAGGAGGGCCACTGTGAGCAGGTCCTCGAGGTGGTTCGGGAGCTCGCTGACTCGACCGGGGTCAATGGGATGGTGGGAGGACAGATCATGGACATGGACCAGACGGGCACCGGTCTTCACGTCGACCTCGAGACGCTGCACATGATCCACAAGTACAAGACGGGGGCCCTGATCAAGTCCTCCGCCCGCATCGGGGCGGTGCTGGCGGGGGCCGGGGCAGAAGGACAGACGGCCGTCTCGGCGTACGCCTCGGAGATTGGCCTGTGCTTCCAGATAGTTGACGATGTGCTGAACGCCACCTCGACCCGCGACGCCTTGGGCAAGAGCGCAGGGAGCGACGCCGAGCAGGGAAAGGCGACCTTTGTCGGCGTCTACGGTTTAGATGGGGCCAGACGCGAGGCAGACGGGGCGCTAGGGCGCTCGCTCGAGGCGCTCTCGCGAGTGGAAGGGGATACCTCGGGTCTGCGCGATCTGGCGCTCTTCGTGCGCCACCGGGAGAGCTAGTCGGCCCCGGCGTGAGAGAGAAACCCCAGCGGTTGGATGCCCTGCTCGTCGAGCGCGGCCTCGCTGAGAGCAGGAGCCGCGCGCAGGGTCTTATCCTCTCAGGCTCCGTCCGCGTCGGCGACCGCGTGGTGACCAAGGCCGGCTCCCGCGTCGCCCCCGACGTGCCGCTCGTCATCGAACGCAATGAAGGCTTCGCCTCCCGCGCGGGGGGGAAGCTGGACGATGCCCTGGGAGAGTTCGGCGTGAGCGTTGCCGGGCGCGCTTGCCTCGACGCGGGGGCCTCCACGGGCGGCTTCACCGACGTCCTCCTGCGTCGGGGCGCCAGAGAGGTGCTCGCGGTGGACGTTGGCTACGGCCAGCTCGACTGGGCGCTCCGCACAGACCCGAGGGTCGTCGTCATGGAGCGGACCAACGTGCGCTATCTCACAGGAGACGACCTGCCCTTCTGTCCCGAGCTCCTGGTAGCAGACCTCTCATTTATCTCCCTTACCGTAGCTCTGGAGAGGCTCTTCGCCACCACTCCCTCTATCGAGGAGGCGGTTCTGCTCGTCAAACCGCAGTTCGAGGCGGGGCCAGATCTCGTCGGCCGCGGAGGGTTGGTGCGAGATCCCGAGGTCCACCAGGCTGTGATCCTGCGCGTCGCCGGGTTCTTCGCATCCCTTGCTTTTGGGGCCGCTGGCCTTACCCGCGCGAAGGTTGCAGGAAGGCGGGCGGGGAACCGAGAGTACCCGCTTCACCTGGTGCGTGGAGAAGAGGCGGCGCTTGAGGAGGCGCTCATCCGGGAGGTAGTCTGTGGCTGAGCGAATTGACGTGCGCAGGGTAGGCATCGTCGCGAAGCCGGGGGTGAGCGAGGGGTACCTCGAGAGGCTCGTCGCTGCCCTCGAGAAGAGGGCGGTGGAGATCTCCGAGGTCAGGCCATCCGACGAGCCGGACGGGGATACGGAGCCGGATCTCGTGTTCGTCCTTGGCGGTGACGGGACTATGCTCAAGGCCTCGAGGATGTACCCGGGGCGCGTGCTTCTCGGGATAAACCTTGGGAAGGTGGGGTTCATGTCGGGGATGCTCCCCGAGGAGATAGAGGCTGGGGTAGAGAAGGTGCTGGGCGGTGGGCTCATGGCTCAGGAGTACCGGATGCTCGAGGTCGGGATCACGGGTGAGGAGCCGCAGCTGGCCGCCAACGACGCCGTGCTCATCAAGAAGCGGCCGCACCAGCTGATCTCGGTGGATGTCGAGGTGAGCGGGGAGGAGCTCTTTGCCTTCAGGTGCGACGGCTTTATCGCGGCGACACCCCTTGGATCGACTGCCTACGCTCTCTCCGCCGGAGGTCCCATCATCTCGGGAGACGCGCAGTGCTACGTGCTTGTCCCCATAGCTCCCCACGCCCTCGTTAGCCGGCCGCTAGTCCTCGGCGAGGACCAGATCACCACGCTGAAGCTCGTCGAACGGGAGGCCCTCCTCTCCCTGGACGGCGACGACCCGCGAGAGGTTCCGGCGGGCGGGAGCGTGGAGATCAAGCTCTCTGGAGAAAGGGTTAGAATAGGCCGGACCGAAGACTGGAGTTGGTGGAGAGCCGTGCGGAGGACCTTTCTGTAGTGTTGTTTGAGATCTCCGTCGAGAACGTTGCCCTTATCGAGGAGGCTACCCTCGAGCTCTCTCCCGGCCTGAACGCCATTACGGGGGAGACGGGGGCGGGCAAGACCTTACTGGCCACTGCCCTGCAGATGCTCCTCGGCGGCCGCGCCCGAGCAGAGGCGGTGCGGGCCGGCGCGAGGAAGGCCACCGTCGAGGGCACCTTCGTCCTCCCCGCCGAGACGCGCCCATCGATTCTCGATGAGGCCCTTGGGGACCTGGCAGAGGAGATAGATGAAGACGAGGGCCTGGTCCTGAGGCGTACCCTCACCGAGGAAGGCCGCTCCCGGTGCTATGTGGGCGGGGTCGCGGTGCCGGTGAGGGCCCTGGCTTCTCTGGGCGAGCGGCTCGTCTCCTACCACAGCCAGCGCGAGCAGACCCGCCTCACCGAACCGGCGGAGCAGCTCGCCATCCTCGACGACTTCCTGGACGAGGTGGCCTCGAAGGCGAAGGGGGAGCACGCGGCCCTCTGGCACGCCGTTGAGAAGGACCGGCGGGAGCTGGAGGAGATCAGGACCTCAGCGGAGGCGCGTCTGCGCGAGGTGGACTACCTGCGCTACCAGATCTCCGAGCTCGACGCCGCGAGCTACAGCGCACAAGAGGTCGCAGACCTCACCCGCGAGCGCGAGCGCCTGCGTAACGTCACAGACCTTCTGCACTCAACAGCCGCGGCGACCGCGGCGATCTCGTCTGAAGAGAGCGGGGGAGCGCTCGACTCGCTGGCGGCCGCCAGCGCGGAGCTGGAGAGGGCCTCGCGCTACGACGCTGACCTCACGGGGGTGCTGGAGCGCCTCGGCGGGCTCACGGCGGAGCTCGAGGACGTACGCTACGAGCTCAGGGCATACCTGGACGAGCTCGAGACTGACCCGAACCGGCTCGAGGCGGTAGAGGACCGTCTCGCAGCTCTGAGGGCCATCGAGCGCAAGTACGGGGACGACGTAGAGGGCTTCGCGCAGGAGGCGAAAGCGCGCCTCGGGCGCCTGGAGAACCTCGACGAGGAGACCGCAGAGCTCGAATCGAGGATAGCGGGGGGTGAGAGGCGCCTGGGCGAGCTGGCCGACACGCTCACCGACGGCAGGCGAGCGGCGGCGCACAGGCTCTCGGAGAAGGTTGAGGAGAACCTCGCCGGCCTCAACCTCGGAAAGACTACCTTCAGGGCTGACCTGGTACCGGTCTCCCCCGGTCCTTCCGGCGCCGAGAGGGTCGAGTTCGTGATCAGGCCGAACCCTGGCGAGCCGGAGCTGCCGGTTAGGCGCTACGCCTCTGGCGGAGAGCTCAGTAGGATCATGCTCTCCATCAGGCTCGCGCAGGAGCGCATCGAGCCGGGCGCCACCTACATCTTCGACGAGGTGGACGCTGGCATTGGCGGAGAGACGGCTACGGCGGTCGGGGCCAAGCTGCGGCAGCTAGGCGAGCGCAACCAGGTGCTGACCATCACCCACCTTCCGCAGATAGCCTCGGAGGCCGTCTCCCACATCGTCGTCTCCAAAGAAGAGGCCGGAAAGCGCACGATCACGCGCATCCGCAGGGTCGAGGGTGAGGAGCGTCTGCACGAGATGGCAAGGATGCTCTCGGGCCGGATCGACGACGCCTCCCTTGCCCACGCCTCGGAGCTTCTGGTCGGTGGACGATGAGACCCGTCGACCGCTTCGGCGCCAACGGCGAGTTCCGCCTCGTGGGGAGGGCCGTCCTCGCGATGAAGACCAAGGAGATCCTCTCGCAGCTCGACGCCGTGACCATCCCCGTCATAAACCACGAGAACCTCGACAGGGTAACGGCCGAGACGATGGTCGAGGCGGGGGTGAACGCCGTCGTAAACGCGGCGGGTTCTGCTACTGGCGCCTACCCCAACACGGGGCCTTTCATCCTGGCGAAGGCGGGTGTCTACATCCTCGACGGGGTGGGCCAGAAGGTCTTCGAGAGGCTCTCGACGGGGGATGAGATCGAGCTTCGGGGCGACGGGGTCTACAGGGGAGGGGAGCTCATCGCCGTTGGCGAGCACCTCGATGAGGAGACCGCAGAGCGCAGGCTGCGCGAGAGCCGCGAGGTGGTTGGCGTGGCCCTCGAGAGCTTCGCCCAGAACACCGTCGAGTTCATGCGCCTCGAGCAGGACCTCCTCTTCTCCAAGCTCGGGGTCCCGCCAGAGCTCGCGCGCGAGATCCGCGGCCGTCACGTTCTAGTAGTGGTGAGGGGATACGACTACCGCCAGGACCTGGCCGCACTCAAGACCTACCTGCGCGAGATTCGGCCCTTTATCATAGGGGTAGACGGCGGCGCGGACGCCTTGCTCGAGGCTGGATGGACGCCGCACTTGGTCTTCGGCGACATGGATTCCGTCTCCAACAGGGGCCTGCGGGCGGCCGATCACGTCCTCGTCCACGCCTATCCGAGCGGCGAGGCGCCTGGCATGCAGCGGGTGCAGGCTGCTGGCATCAAGGACGCTGGCACGCTCCCCGCCCCAGGGCTCTCCGAAGACGTGGCGATCCTCATAGCCGAGCAGTGCGGCGCAGAGCTGATAGTTGCCGTCGGTACCCACGTCGGCCTTGTCGAGTTCCTCGACAAGGGCCGCAGAGGGGCCTCCTCCACCTTCCTGACGCGCCTGAAGGTAGGACCGCGCCTTGTCGACGCCAAGGGTGTGAGCAAGCTCTACCCCTCCCGCATCTCCATCTGGCAGCTCGTCGCGCTCATCATCGCCGGCCTCGTGGCCGTCACGGCGGTAGTCTTCTCCTCGAACTCGCTGGCCGACATCTTCCAGATACTCGCCATAAAGCTGCGGCTCCTCCTCGGCCTCTAGGTAGATGCCGGATCTCAGATACCATCTCATCTCCCTGATCTCCGTCTTTCTGGCCCTCGCCATAGGGATCCTGCTCGGCGTGGCGATGGCCGATAGGGGGGTGGTGAGCGCGAGGGTTCAGGCCGAGATCACTAACATCGAGCAGCAGCTCGACCGCCAGCAACAAGAGATCGGAGCGCAGAGCGAGCTTATTGCCCAGCAAGAGGCTATGCTCGATCGGATGTCCGAGGTGATGGTTGCCAAGCGCCTCCAGGACACCGACGTAGCTCTAGTCTCCGGTCCCTACGCCGACCCCGACCTCACGGGTGCAGTGCAGAGCGACCTCGCAGAGGCCGAGGCGAACATCACGACCGTCGAGTCGCTCGAGCCCCCCGAGCCAAACGAGGTGACCCTGCTGGAGAACACCTCCCCACAAGCCATGACGGCTATCGAGGACGAGTACGCCGGCTTCGCGCGCGAGATCCTTGGCTTCACAGACGAGGTGGAGGACCCGCCAGAGGTAGTGGTCTTCGTCGGCGGAGGCGAGATCCCCGACGGCGCCCCACCGGATACCCGCGAAGCCCTGGATTCCGCTCAGGCGGAGATGTTCGAGGTATGGCTCGACGCAGGGGTTCGCGTAGTCGGCGCCGAGCCCCTGCGCGCCGGGCACTCTGATGTCGAGCTTTTCCAGGACCTCGGCATCCCCTCGGTAGATAACGCGGACCAGCCCTTCGGCCGCGCCGCGCTGGTCGAGTGCGCCGCCACGACAGACTGCGAGGGCTCCTTCGGCACAAAGGACACGGCTACCGATCCCTTTCCTTCCCCGAGCTGATCCCCGCCCTATAAACTTACCCCGTGGCGTTCTCTACGGCAGCGGTGATCCCCGCCCGCGACGAGGCAGCGACCCTCGCCGAGACCCTGCGCGCCCTCAACGAGATAGCAAACCTCTACCACCTCATCGTAGTCGACGACCACAGCGTTGACTCGACGGCCTCTATCGCTAGCCGATTCGGCGCAGAGGTTCTTTCGTCCCCGGCCAACGTCACAGGCAAGGGACAGGCCCTCCGCCTCGGTCTCCTCCGCGCTCTCGAGAGAGGCCCGGAAGCCCTCCTGCTCGCCGACGCGGACCTCGGAACCTCCGCATCCCGGCTCGCCACCCTCATCGACGCCATCGACATACACCACCCCGCCGCCATCGCCGCCTTCCCGCCCGCCGCCTCCGGCGGCTTCGGCCTGGTGAAGACCCTCTCGAGGCGCGCCATCCTCAGCCGCACGGGTTACGCTCCCCTCGAGCCCCTCTCGGGGCAGCGAGCCCTCCTGCTCTCCGCCCTCGAAGCCCTCGAGCGCGGCATCGCCCCAGGCTTCGGCGCCGAGGTCGGCATGACCATCGACCTCCTCTCGGCCGGGATCAGACCGCGCGAGATACCACTCCCCCTTACCCACCGCCAGAGCGGCCGCAACCTCCCCGGCTTCGCCCACCGCGCCCGCCAGGGTCTGGATATCGCCCGCGCCCTCGGAGGCGCCCGCATCCCATGGTGATCGTCCTCCTTGCCCTCGGCGCAGCCCTCACCCTCCTCTCCCTCGCCCTCCTCAAACCCTACCTCCCCGTACGCCAGAACTTCGCCGGCCATTACATCCCAACCTCGGCCGGCCTCTCGTTTTTACCCATAATACTCCTGATGCTTGGAGCTTCCGCTCGCGGCGCCTTCGGGGCTGACGAGGGTGTTGGGTGGTATCTGGCGTATTCGCTTGTGGCTGGGGTTGTTGGCTTTTTCGATGATAGGTGGGGAGGGGTGGATGAGAGGGGTTTCGCGGGGCATCTGGGGGCGTTAAGGCGGGGTAAGGTCACGACGGGCCTGATCAAGTTTCTGGCGCTCGGAGGGGGGGCTGTAGTGTACGGGGTCGTGGTTTATGGTGTGAGATGGCAGGCGTTCTTCGCTGCGTTTCTTCTTGCTGGCTGCGCGAACCTGGCCAATCTGTTCGATGTCCGTCCGGGGCGGGCGCTGAAGTTCGTTGGGGTTTTTGTGGTGGCCTTGCTGATTGTGGCTCCCTACGGGGCTGTGCTTGCCGTAGCCGGGGTGGTGGGGGGCGCCATCGGGTTGTTTTATTTTGACCTCAGAGGGCGTATCATGCTGGGTGATGCTGGTGCGGCGATCTGGGGGGTCGTATTGGGCTACCTCGTGGTGAGCGGCGGACCGGGCGTGGTCTGGTGGGTCGCGGGGGTGGCTATCGTTGGCCTCACCGCCATTGCGGAGTTCTCGTCCATCTCTCGGGTAATAGAGGAGGTAGGAGCATTACGGAGGCTAGATCTTTGGGGGCGTGGTGACGATGAGTGAGACCAAGTACGTTTTCGTTACGGGCGGCGTCGTTTCGTCGATCGGCAAAGGCACCAGCGCCGCGGCGCTCGGGATGCTCCTAAAGTCCAGGGGCTACAGGGTGGTTCTGCAGAAGTTCGACCCTTACATCAACGTGGATCCGGGGACCATGAACCCTTACCAGCATGGTGAGGTCTTCGTGACCGAGGATGGGGCCGAGACAGACCTTGACCTCGGGCACTACGAGCGGTTCCTCGACGAGAACCTTGGCAAGCTCAGCAACGTAACTACGGGGAGCGTCTACTGGGAGGTAATAAGCAGAGAGAGAAGAGGGGACTACCTCGGGGCCACCGTACAGGTAATCCCTCACATAACCAACGAGATCAAGAACCGCATAGGCCGCCTCGGCAAGGAAAAAGACGTTGTTATAACCGAGATCGGGGGCACCGTAGGCGACATCGAGAGCCTGCCTTTTCTCGAGGCCATAAGGCAGTTCAGGAACGACGTGGGGCGGGCCAACGTGCTCTACGTCCACGTCTCCTACGTACCCTACATCGAGGCGGCGGGGGAGCTCAAGACCAAGCCTACCCAGCACTCAGCCCAGAGGTTGCGCGAGATCGGCATCTCCCCAGACATACTCATTTGCAGGGCCGACAGACCCATAAGCGAGGAGATAAGAAGGAAGATAGCGCTCTTCGCCGACACGGAGCTCGCCTCTGTGATCGCCGCCGAGGACGCCCCCAACCTCTACGCGATACCCCTGAGCCTGCACGACGAGGGCCTCGACGAGCTCACGCTCGAGAAGCTCGGTCTCCCAGTGCTGCCGGCGGATCTCGGTGAGTGGCGGGAGCTGGTCTCTCGTATGCTCGAGGCGAGGGACACCGTCAAGGTCGCTATCATCGGCAAGTACATAAAGCTGCAGGACGCCTACCTCTCCGTGGTCGAGGCCCTCGGACACGCGGCCGGCGCCAACGGCCTGCGAGTAGAACTCGACTGGGTAGATTCGGAGAAGCTTACCGACAGCGAGTCGGTCTCTCGCAGGCTGGCTGACGCCGACGGGGTGCTCGTGTTGCCCGGCTTTGGGCACAGAGGCGCAGAGGGCAAGATAGAGGCGGCGCGGTATGCGAGGGAGACAGGCACGCCCTACCTTGGTCTCTGTCTGGGGATGCAGATAGAGGTGGTCGAGTTCGCCCGAAACGTGGCAGGGCTCGAGATGGCCAACTCGACGGAGTTCGACCAGGACACTCCCCATCCCGTCATAGACATCATGCCCGACCAGGTAGGGGTAGAGATGGGCGGCACCATGCGCCTCGGGCGCTGGCCGTGCAAGATAGTCCCCAACACCCTCGCCGCGGAGGTCTACGACGCCGACCTGGTCTACGAGAGGCACCGCCACCGCTACGAGGTGAACAACAACTACAGAGATGCCCTGCAGGAGGCGGGGATGGTCTTCTCCGGTACCTCCCCAGACGGAAGGCTCGTCGAGATCGCTGAGCTCAGGGATCATCCTTTCTTCATAGGGAGCCAGTTCCACCCCGAGTTCAAGAGCCGCCCCTTGCGCCCGCACCCGCTCTTCTACGGGTTTATCGGAGCCTGCGCCAGCGTGCGTGCTAGCGTGCGCGGGGACGAGGAGGTCCGCGAGGCGGTCTCAGGGGCGGAGGAGCGGGCAGCCCGCTGAGGACACATGACCGCCCGAGCCCGCTCTACGCTGGCGAGAACAGCGTCCGGCGGACCGTAGCCCTGCTGCCCGGTGAGCCGCAAGGCAGGATCGCGACCCGCACTGCGGGCGCCATCGACTTCGAAGCGACGCTGACCTGGCGTTCCCAGGAGGAGGTGCCCCCAGAGCCGATCCTCCCCGAACCTCGCGGCTCCGCACTGTACTCCATACTGATGACCAGCCCTCGCGAGGAGCCGGCAACGCGGCGTCTTGCGGGGCAGATAAGGGCCTTCACGCCTGCTGAGCTGGCCTCTGCGCTCGAAACGGCCCTGCGCGCCGTTACTAGCGCCGCCGCCCTTACGGAGGCGCTGCTAGAGGTGGGTGTCGTGCGCTCCCACGCGCCGCGGGTGGCCTCGCCGCGGGCCCTACAAGAGCTCGCGCGCGACCTGTGGGCCGCGGGGTTCCGCGTCAGGTTCGGGCCGTCGTGGGCGCCGGCAACCCAGGCTGATGTCTGCGTCGGGAAGGGCGACGACCTGCGGGAATTTCTCATGATCCATCCCTCGTGGAGCGTAGCCTGAAGAGCCCGCCGTCCCCGCCCATCCTGCGCCGCGCCAGGGTGCTCGCCGTCTCCGAAGAGCTCGCGCAGATCGAGCTTCTCGAAGGACCCATGGCGGGTGAGACCGTAGCAGGTGCGTTCTACCGGCAACTGGGAGCGCCCCCTGCGGTGGGCGAGGAGGTCGCGGCCAACACGGTAGGAGTGGAGATGGGCCTTGGCTCGGGGGGCATCGCGGTTTTGGTGCCATCCCACGATGGGTCCGGTAGCTCCCCCGCCAACGAGAACCACTTTGTAAAGCTCGCATACACGCCGCTGCAGTTCCCCGCGCCCCAGCCCCCGCAGGCAGAGGACCTCTCCGGGGTGCCTGTGGCCGTCCTGCCACTCCACTCGCACCTCGCGCCGGCCTGCTGCGCAGCTGCGGCCCTGGAGCCGGGGTGCAGGGTAGCCTTCCTCTGGCAGGAGGGCGGAGCGTTGCCTACTGCGCTCTCCAGGGCAGTAAAGGAGCTCAAGCAGAGGGATCTCCTGCAGACGGTAGTCTCTGCTGGTAGTTGCTTCGGTGGGGACCTCGAGGCCCCCAACATCTACGCCGGGCTCCTCGCGGCTGCGGCTGGGGGCATGGATCTCATACTCTGCGGGATAGGCCCTGGGATAGTCGGGACGGCCACCACATTCGCGCACGGGGGGATGTCCGCAGCTATCGCCCTGAACGCGGCCGCCTCTCTCGGTGCCGTGCCCGTCCTGGCGCCGCGCCTCTCGGGGGCGGATCCGCGCGAGCGCCACCGCGGTCTCTCTCACCACACGCACGCGGCGCTTCGCGCGGCGCTCGCCAGCTGCAGGGTGGCCCTGCCTCACAATTTCGAGGTCTCCACCCATGCCTTGCCCGACTGGCACGCCTACGAGCGCCTCGAGGCGAGCGCGGCTGGATTGCAGGAGCGCTTCGGGGTAACCTTCGAGAGCATGGGAAGGCGCTACGAGCAGGATCCGGTGTTCTTCGACGCGGCTGTCGCGGCTGTGACGCTGGCTCTTGGCGAGGGGTCTTGAGGATCGGGGTTCCAAGGGAGCGGGGGCAGGGGGAGAGCAGGGTAGCGCTCGCGCCCCACGCCGTGCACGAGCTAGTCCGCGCAGGACACAGGGTGCTCGTAGAGGAGGGGGCGGGCCAGACCTCGAGCATCTCCGACGAGCAGTACACGGCGGCCGGCGCCGTCGTTGTGGGGGAGGCGCGGCGCATCTACGACGATTCCGAGCTGGTCATCAAGGTCTCGGGCCCGATCGAGGAGGAATATGCTTACTTGAGGGAGGGTTTGATCCTCTTCGCCTTCCTCTCCCTGCCCGTTGACCAGGGCCTCCTTGGAGCTCTCATCGATTCCCGCTGCGTCGCCTTCGCGATGGAGACGATACGCGATGCGCGGGGGAAACTCCCCGTCCTCGCACCGATGAGCGAGATCGCGGGCCGCCTCACGCCCCAGATCGGGGCCCACTACCTGCAGCACCAGTCTGGCGGGAGGGGCATCCTCCTCGGTGGTTCGACGGGCGTGAGACCAGGGCGCGTTGTGATACTTGGCTGCGGGATCGTAGGTTCGGGCGCAGCCCGGGTCGCCAGCGGTCTGGGGGCGCGGGTTATAGTAATAGACCGCGACCTCGACCGTCTGAGAGATCTCGAAGAGCTCGGCCTGAGGGGTGTCAGCACCCTGGCCGCGAGCAGCATGGCCGTAAGGGACGCCGCCCTGGGTGCCGACCTGCTCATAGGCGCGATCCTCGTCGTCGGCTCCAAGACGCCTGACCTCGTCGACCGCGCTACCGTCGAGGCTATGAAGGAGGGAAGCGTAATAGTCGACATCGACGTCGATCAGGGCGGCTGCGTCGAGACTTCCCGCCCTACCACCCTCGCCGAGCCAGCATACAGGGAGGCAGGCATCATCCACTACTGCGTAAAGAACGTGCCGGCCTCCGTCCCCGTCACCGCTACAAGGGCGCTCTCGAACGCGCTTCTGCCCTACGTGCGCGAGGTAGCGGGGCGCGGGCTCGCCGACGCCATCAACTCCGACGCGGGTCTCGGGCTCGGCGTCGCCGTCGCCGAGGGCAGGGTGGTAGACCCCGTCCTCGCCATGGCCGCCGGCACCGAGCACAATCCTCTCTCCTCCGTCCTGCCGCTCCACTCGGAGGCAAGGTGAACGACCCTTCAGGCAGATCGCTCTCGGACTTCACGGTGGAGCTCGAGGTGTACTCCGGTCCATACGAGTGGCTTCTCGCCCTCATCCTCAAGGACGAGCTGGAGATCTTCGAGGTCCCCCTGCGCGAGCTGGTAGGCCTCTACCTGCAGTCGAGAAACCCCAATGCCCCCAACGCCCTCGAGCGCGACAGCGAGTTCGCCGGCTCCGCCGCGGCCCTGATCCTCCTCAAGAGCCGCACCCTCTTCCCGGATACCGCCTCCCCGGAGGACCTCGAAGAGAACCCCCTATCCCCGGAGCAGCTCGCAGACCGGCTCAGCCAGTACCTCAAGGTGAGGCGCGGCGCGGAGGCTCTGCGCGAGCGTCTCTCCTCGAACGCGGGCCACTACCCATCGGCGCACGCAGCCCCGCCCCGCCCGGGCCGCCTCGAGATAAACAGAGAGCGTCTTGTAGAGGCCGCGCGCCGCACCTTCTCGCGCCTGGCCGAGCCCTCCATCGGCCACCTCGGCCCTATAACCCTTACCCTCCAGGAGCTCGCCTCCGTCATCCTGGCCGCCCTCACCGCAGGCCCCGTCTCCTTCGAAGAGCTCGTAATGGAGATGGATCTTCTGAACAAAGCGGTAGCCTTCGCCGCGGCCCTCTCGCTGGCCCAGGAGGGTAGCCTCAGGCTCTCCCAGACCGAACCTCTTGGTCCCCTCACCCTGAAGCCGGGCGCATGAGCGCGACCAGACCTCCCGAGCCCACACACCTCGTAGAGGCCGTACTCTTCTCGAGTGCCCGTCCCCTCGGCCTCGACGCCATCCGCTCGGCCACGGCCCTACCAGAGGAGGAGATCACCACCTCCCTTGCGGCCCTGGCGCGGCACTACTCGCCCGGCGGCTCGGGCATCGTGCTCCGCAACGTCGCAGGCGGATACATGCTCTCGACGAACCCATCGTGCGCTCCAGCCATCGAGCGCCTGCGCGAGGAGGCGCGCCCAGTGCCGCTCTCGGGCGCAGCCTACGAGGTGCTCTCCTGCGCCCTCTACCACGGTCCCCTGACGCGCGGTGCGATCTCGCGGGTCCGCGGGGTGAACTCCGACGCAGTAGTCCGCAACCTCCTCGACCGCGGCCTCCTCGCCGAGGTCGGCGTAGACAACGAGAGCCCCGGCTCTCCAGCCCTCATCGCCGTGACAGAGGAGTTCCTCCTCGCCGCGGGCGCCGCCTCTAGCGAGGATTTCGCCCCGCTCGACTCCCTCGTAGGAGAAGAGGAACTCGCCCGCGTCAGGGAGCGCATCTTCCTGGCCTCCTCAGACACCCCCGAGGAATCTCCCTAGTGCGCCTCCAGGCCTTCCTCGCGCGCGCGGGCGCAGCCCCCTCCCGCCGCAAAGCGGAGGCCCTGATCTCCGCCGGCAGGGTCTCGGTCAACGGCGCGACCGCCAGCCTCGGCGCCGCGGTTAGCCCCCAAGACGAGGTCCTCCTCGACGGGCGTACAATCACACAGCCCCAGACCCTGGCCTACCTCGCTCTGCACAAACCCCCGGCCTGCCTCACGACCATGCAAGACGAGCCAGGCCGCAACCGACCCACCATCAAAGGCCTCCTGCCACCTCTCCCGGGTCTCGTCCCCGTCGGCCGCCTGGATGCCGCCACAACAGGTCTCCTCCTCCTTACCAACGACGGCCGACTGGCCCACCGCATTACACACCCCTCCTCCAGCATAGATAAGGAATACGAGGTGACCATAAGAAACCCTGCCCCCCAGAGAGCCATCGCCGCCCTCTCCGCAGGCCCCACCCTGGAGGACGGCCCAATGCTCCCCCCCAAGCTCACACACCTCCACCGCTCCCCCCGCCACACTACCTTCCACCTCACCATCCACGAGGGCCGTAACCGCATAATACGCAGAGCGTGCGCCAGGGTCGGCCTATACCTGATCTCCCTGAAGAGGCTCCGCGTAGGCCCCGTCCTCCTCGGCGACCTCCCCGAGGGCGCCCACCGTGACCTGACGGATGAAGAACTCGCGATCCTCAATAACCATGCAACATAGTACGCGCATAGACCCGGCTGCCACCCTCGTGGGAACCCTCTCTGTTCCTCCCGACAAATCCATCTCCCACCGCGCAGCTATGGCCGCACTCCTCTCGACCCGCGAGACCACCATCCACAACTACCTACCCGCCGAGGACACCCTCGCCACCCTCGACGCTGTCAAAGCCTTCGGCGCTAACCTCAAACGCACACAAACCACAGTCCACATAAACGGCAAAGGCCTCGATGCCGCAAGCGAACCCAAAGACGTAATAGACGCCCGTAACTCAGGCACTCTTATCCGCATAATACTTGGAATAGCGGCGGGCTTTGGGCGGTTTGCGTGTTTCACGGGGGATTCTTCGCTTAGGGGGCGGCCCATGGGACGGGTGGTTGGACCTCTAAGGGAGATGGGGGCGGAGATAAGGGGTGCTTGCGAGGGGGAGAGGCTGCCGCTTGCGGTGCTCGGCAACGGAGGGGGATTACGAGGTGGGGAGCTCCGGATACCGGTAGCGAGCGCGCAGGTAAAGAGCTCTCTGCTGTTTGCTGGGCTCTTTGCGCGGGGGTCTGTCTCTGTGATCGAGCCTGGGTCGAGCAGGGACCACACGGAGCGTCTGCTAGCGGCTTGCGGGGTGGAGGTGGGGGTAGAGGACCTCGCTGGCGGCGGGAGGAGGGTGGGTATTTCGCCGGTACGGAGGCTCGAGGTTCCGGCGGAGATCTCTGTTCCGGGGGACATCTCGTCTGCGGCGTTCTGGGTGGCTGCGGCGCTTGTGGTGCCAGGCTCTGAGGTTCGCATCAGGGGCGTTGGGCTCAACCCTACGAGGGTAGGCTTCTTGGATATACTTCGCAGGATGGGGGCTGAGGTGGAGGCCTCTGGCGCCAGGGAGAACGCGGGAGGCGAGCCCGTAGGGGAGCTTGTGGTGCGCCACTCGAGCCTACGAGGAGTCAGGGTAGGCGCGGCGGAGGTACCTGGTGCGGTGGACGAGCTGCCGCTTCTCGCCCTCGTCGGGGCCTTTGCCGAGGGCGAGACCGTAGTGGAGGGAGCTCGGGAGCTTCGCGTCAAGGAGACGGACAGGATCTCCGCCGTCTGCGAGGAGTTTCGCCGGGTCGGGGTGGAGATCGAGGAGCGTGAGGACGGTTTCGTGGTAGGGGGTACCGGAGGAATAAGAGGCGGCAGGGCGAAGAGCCGTGGCGACCACCGTCTCGCGATGGGCCTCGGGGTGGCTGGGCTCGCCTCCCGCGAAGGGGTGGAGGTCGAGGACATCGCCGCCGCTTCCGTCTCCTACCCCAACTTCCTCGAGGACATGGGCAGGTTGGCGTGCTGGTAGCCATAGACGGTCCTGCGGGGAGCGGTAAGAGCTCTGTCGCGCGGGTTGTCGCGGGGGAGCTGGGGGTCGTCGACCTGAACACGGGGGCCGCCTACAGGGCAGTGGCGCTCCTTGCGCTCGAGGAAGCCGTGGACCTGGATGACGGGGCCTCTCTGGCCGAGGTCTCCCGCCGGGTCAGCCTCGACGGAGGCGGCGCGCTGGTTGACGGCGAGCCAGTCCCCGAGGAGCAGTTGCGCACCCCCAAGGTATCGGCTGCGGCCTCGAGGGTCTCGGCGAGACCGGAGGTGAGGGAGATCCTCCTCCAGGTGCAGAGAGAGGCGGCTGGGAGGGCTCTCGAGCAGGGGGGAGCGGTGGTCGAGGGGCGGGATATTGGGACCGTCGTCCTGCCTGAGGCGGATCTCAAGATATACCTCTTGGCCGCGCCTGAGGAGCGGGCGCGCCGCAGGGCGCACCAGACCGGCCGCGAGGAGGAGCTCGAGCGCATCAGGGAGGCGATGACAAAGCGCGACCGCCAGGATTCGGAGCGCACTACCTCGCCACTCAAGCCCGCACCCGACGCCGTGGTCCTCGATACTACCGCATTGAGCCTCGATGAGGTAGTGGCGAGGGTCCTCGAGCTTGCCCACGGCCTACGCAAGGGGGCTTGAGCGGTGCTGCCTAAGCGCTGGGCTCTTGGTGACATGTCCCCTAGGTATCGCCTCTTCCGCTGGACCTTGCGCGCCCTCGGGGCTCTCTTTCTCGGCTTCGAGGCTCATGGTGCCGAGAGAGCGCCGCAGAACGGAGCGCTGATAGTAGCCGCCAACCACCACCGGTTCTTCGACCCCGTGTTCGTCTCGATGGCCGTGCCGCGACGCTTGCGCTGGATGGCCAAGAAAGAGCTCTTCGCGTTTCCGTTCGGGAGGTTCTTCTACTTCCTTGGCACCTTCCCCGTGGACCGCCAGGGCGGCGGCCGTGCCGCGCTGCGCACGGCCCAGGCGTTCCTCGCAGAGGGTCGCGCCCTTGGCATCTTCCCAGAGGGAACCCGCCGCAAGCAAGGCGCCTCCATAGGGGCCAAGAGCGGTGCCGCTCTGCTCGCGGCTCGCAGCGGCGCCCCCGTGCTGCCCGTCTTCGTCGATAGAGTGCCGGGGCCGGGTGCGCGGTTGCGCGGCGAAAAGTTCCACATCTACATCGGCGACCCGATATTCGTAGACAACACCGCGAGGGGCAGGGAGGGATACAAACGGGTGGCGGACGAGATCCTGCGCTCCATCTACGCTCTGGCCGAAGGGCGGGCCATGTGAGCCGGCTCCCCGTGGTTGCGATCGTTGGCGCTCCCAACGTTGGCAAGAGCTCGCTCGTGAACCGCATCATCGGGCGGCGGAGGGCGGTGGTCTCCGAGGAGCCTGGAACTACAAGGGATAGGGGCTACACCCGCGCAGAGTGGGCAGGCAGGGAGTTCACGCTTGTGGATACCGGCGGGATGGAGCCTGCTGCGAGGGTTGGCCTCGAGGCGCTCGTTACGCTGCAGGCGAGGGTGGCCGTAGAGGAGGCTGACGTGGTAGTACATCTCGCCGATTCGAGGCTGGGTACGACGGAGGCAGACGCCGCGATCGCCCGCGAGCTGCGAAAAGCGCCTACGAGCGTAGTCCTCGCTGTCAACAAGCTGGATGACCCAGCAGACGACACCGAACGCCACCGCTTTCACTCTCTAGGAGAAGGCGAACCGCACGCGATCTCAGCCCTGCACGGTATAGGGGTCGGAGACCTCCTTGATGTCGTTGTCTCCCTGCTCCCCGAGACGGGGCCTCCTGGAGAGCAAGAGTTGCCGCGGCTCGCCATAGTGGGGAGGCCCAACGTTGGCAAGAGCACGCTCCTCAACCGCCTGCTCGGCTCGGAGCGGGCTGTAGTCTCCGAAGTTGCGGGCACAACCACAGACGCCGTCGCGGGTGAGGTAGGGGTTGGCGCGGACAGGTATTTGCTGCTGGATACGGCTGGGATAGGCAAGAGGTCGAGGTGGGCAAGGGGGGTGCCCTACTACTCCTCCCTCAGGACGGCCGAGGCCATCAGGCGCTCGGATCTGTCGCTGCTCGTCCTCGACGCGGTCGATGGATTGGTAGGAGGGGACCTCAGGATCGCAGCCCAGATAGAGGAGGCGGGCTCATCTTGCGGGGCGCTTATCAACAAGAGTGACCTTGTTCCCATTGAGGTGCTGCGCGAGATAGAAGTGGACGTTGCGGCGCGGATGACCGACCTCAAGCCGCGGGCGATCTCCATCTCGGCGCTCTCAGGTGCAGGGGTCGATAAGGTGCTCCCATTCGCCGGCCGCATCCACGAGGCATACCACAGGCGCATCCCTACCCACGAGGTCGCCGAGTTCGTAGGCGAGCTGGCGAGCCGCAACGCCCCGCCAAGAGGCGTCAAGATCCGCTACGCGACCCAGAGGGGGACGGCGCCACCGAGGTTCACCCTCTTCGCAACCAGGCCCCAGGACGTGCCTGCCGGGTATCTGCGCTTTGTGGAGAACGCACTCAGGGAGCGGTATGATCTATGGGGGGTGAGCGTGAGGATCAGGGTCAAGAGCAGCCGTTAGAAGCATGATGGGAACGGGGGATCCAGGGTCACCAGGCGATAGGGTGCTCACGGTGCCAAACGCCCTCTCTCTTGTGCGGCTCGTCATGGTCCCGGTCGTGGTCGCGCTCCTGCTCGCCCGCTCTGACGGGCTGGCTGCGGCTTTCTTCGTGCTCGCGGCGATCACGGACTTCCTGGACGGGAAGCTCGCGCGCAGGGCGGGACCGACGCGGCTCGGTCAGATACTCGATCCCGTCGCCGACCGGCTCATGCTCTCGAGCGTCGCCGTAGTGCTCGCCATCCGCGGCCTCTTGCCCGTGTGGGCAGTTGCTATCCTCGTTGGCAGGGATCTTGCCGCGCTCGTCGGTAGCTTCGCGGTTGGGAGTAAGATCAGGGTAAACAGGGTAGGCAAGGCGGCGACGGCAGTGCTCATGGGCGCGGTAGCGCTAGTCGTTATAAGTCCAGGGAAGGTGGGTGAGATCGTGTTCTATGCAGGCATCTGCCTCTCCATTGCGGCGGGGCTCATGTACGTGAAGAGTGTACGGCGTCTCTTTGGTGGGGGTGAGCTCTAGATGAAGGCGGTCATAATGGCCGGTGGGCAGGGGACCCGACTAAGACCCCTGACAAGCAACCAGCCAAAGCCCATGATCCGGATAGTAAACCTGCCTTGCATGGAGCACATAGTCAACCTCCTCGCCCACCACGGCATCACCGACATCGCCGTGACGCTGCAGTTCATGCCGGAGGAGATACAGGATTACTTCGGCGACGGCTCCGACTGGGGCGTGGAGATGCGCTACTCCATAGAGGACGCCCCTGCCGGCACCGCTGGCTCGGTGAAGATGGCCGAGCAGCAACTCGGGCTCGAAGGCGAGCGGCTCCTTATCATCAGCGGCGACGCCCTCACCGACGCCGACCTAACGGAGGTCGTGCGCTATCACGAGGAGAAGAGCACCGAGGCCACTATGGTCCTCAAGAGCGTCGAGAACCCTCTTGACTTCGGCATCGTAATAACGGAGGAAGACGGGCGGATCTCGCGCTTTATGGAGAAGCCGGCCTGGGGGCAGGTTTTCTCAGACACCGTGAACACGGGGATATACCTGCTCGAGCCCTCGATCATGGACGAGATACCAGACCCCGAAGAGGGCGAATACGACTTTTCGAAGGACCTCTTCCCCAAGCTGCTCGACCAGGACTGCCCGCTCTACGGCTTCGTCACGGATGCCTACTGGGAGGACATAGGCACCCTCGAGCAGTATGCTTCGGCCCAGCGCGACGTCCTCGATGGCAGGGTGAGGGGCGTGAGGCCGCCGGGCACGCGCCTGCGAGAGAACATCTACGTAGGACGCCGGGCCCGGGTCGCGGACGAGGAGCTCGATGGTCCCGTCGTTATCGGCGACAGCGTGCGCATAGACGAGGGGGCGAAGATAAGCCCATACACCGTTATCGGCAACAACGCAGTAATAGCCGCGGGCGCGACCGTCGAGCGTACAGTCGTCGCGGAGGGCACCTACGTCGGCGAGGGGGCAGAGCTGGTAGACACCCTCGTGGGACGCAACTCGTACATACAGCCCCGCGCGCGAATCCTCGAGCGCAGCTCCTTGGGCGATGACGTCATCGTCGGTGAGGGGGCGACCATCTCCCCAGAGGTAAAGGTCTATCCGCACAAGACCATAGAGAGCGGGGCTAACGTCACGCAGTCCCTTATCTATGAGACCATGGGACTGCGCACCGTATTCAAGGGCGGCATCGTCAAGGGCAAGTTCAACGTGGACCTCACCCCGGAGTTCGTGATACGTCTCACCTCCTCCTTCGGAACTACCCTCGACCCCGGTGCCGTAGTCACCCTTGGGCGCGACTCCTCGGCCTCCGCTCTTGTAGCCAAGAGAGCCATGACTGCAGCCCTCCTTGGAACTGGTGTGAACGTCCGCGACCTCAGGGCGGCCCACGCCGGGGTCGTCCGCCACGACGTGCTCGCTGGCAAGTCCTCTGCCGGAGCTCACGTGCGGGCCGGCGAGGACCCCGATGACGTAGAGATACTTTTCTTCTCCTCTGATGCCACCCCGATGACCGAGTCCGACCAGCGCAGCGTCGAGAAGGTCTTCGTGCGCGAGGAGTACCGCAGGGCCTACGCAAGCGAGGTGGGGGAGTTGATCTTCCCCGGCCGCGCCGTCGAGCAGTACGTCGAACGCCTCGAACGCGCCTCGAACCGCGAGAAGACCTCTAACACCACCGTGGTAGTGGACTTCTCCGGTGGGGTAGCGAGCCTGGTCGCGAGCCGCGTGTTCTCCCGGCTTGGTATCAACGCGGTGGTCATGGAGGGCTTCGCGAACGCTAACGCCGCAGGCGCGGCCGCGAGGATGAACCTGGAAGAGGGCCTCGAGCGGGTGAGCCGCATAGTGCCGACGGTCGAGGCGGCCTTCGGGTGCGTAGTTGGTCCGACCGGCGAGGACGTGCACTTCGTAGACGACCGAGGTGAGTTCGTCCCCCCCGACGTGATGCTCGCCTGTCTCATCGCTGGGCTGCATCCAGCCAGGGTAGTGCTCCCCATAAACCTGAGCCACGGCTACGCAGAGCTCGTCGAGCGCCGCGGCGGTGCCGTCGAGGCCAGCCGCACGGGCCTTGGCAACGTCGCCTTGAAGGCCGCCCGAGTGGGCGCCGACCTCGCCTCGGAGGCAGACGGGCGCTACATCTTCCCCGCTTTCCTTCCAGCCCCCGACTGCTTTATGACGCTCTCCCGAGCCCTCGAAGCATTCGGGGCGGAGCCACTCTCCGAGAGGCGGGATAACTTCGGCGAACGCTTCGGCAACGTCACGCGCGAGAGGCTCGAGTGTCCCTGGTCGGCCAAGGGACGCGTGATGCGAGGTCTCGCCGAGAAGTTCGGCGGCGACCCCGACGCAATCCTTACCGAGGGCGTAAAGCTCAACGTCGAAGGCGGGTGGGTGCTCATGCTTCCAGACCCGGACAACCCCGTGTTCTACGTATACGCCGAGCCGGAAGAAGGAAACGGCGCGCGCCCGAGAGAGCTCATGGATGAGTACGTCGAGCTTGTGCGCTCTCTTATTGACGGACAGGACTAAAGTCCCACCATCTAAGACTGTACTTGAGGTTCACGCGAAGCTATACTTTGGCTTATGAGTGATCGGGGTGAGAGAGGTGGGTTCGACTGGGAAGGGGCAGAGGACATAACCGCCCTCTCCGAGGGGGAGCTCAAAGAGAGCCTCGAGGGGTTGGTGGAGGAGGAGCAGGCCGCGAGCTACAAGCTGCGGGTACTGCAGGGAAGGATAGATCTGATCCGTGCCGAGCTCCTGGAGCGGGGGGCGCTCATAGGCTCGCCCGAGCAGCTGGCACGCGCGTTGATGGGGGATCGGCGCCCGTGATGAAGTGTCCCAACTGCGGCGCCGAGGTCACCCAGCAGATGAAGTTCTGCGCCGAGTGCGGCACGAAGCTGGACCGCGGGCAGAGCACTGTCTCCTACGCCCCCGCCTTCGAAGACGGAGACGAGGAGGCTGCCCCCGCGACGGAGACCGACGCAGCTGCGCTCATCGAGCTAGACCAGGTCGAGGGCACGGCGGGCAGGCGGATGCACGACATAGGGGATGAGGTAGTTACCGTGGGGCGTAGCCCCGAGAGCAACATCTTCCTCGACGACGTAACCGTCTCGAGGACGCACGCGGAGATCTCACGCGGAGAGAAGGGCTACAGGATAAGCGACGCAGGGAGCCTCAACGGCACCTACGTAAACCGGGTGAGGGTCGACGCGGTCGACCTGCGCAACGGAGACGAGATCCAGATAGGCAAGTACAGGTTCAAGTTCGTGTTCGCGTAGAGCACGCGGCTCGCACAGCTAGAGGATGGGAGTGAGCGCCAGTGGAGAACGACGGCAGCAGGGACACCCACACCATGACGGAGGGCGGGACCAAGGACAGCTACACCATAGGCGAGGTGGTAGCGCGGTTGCGCCCCGAGTTTCCTACGCTCTCTGTTAGCAAGATTCGCTACCTCGAGCGGAGGCGCCTGATCAACCTGAGCCGCACCCGCGGCGGCTACAGGCTCTTCTCGGATCAGGACATCGAGCTCCTTAAGTACATACTGACCCTTCAGGACAAGGAGTACCTGCCCCTGAAGGTTATCAAGAAGCGTATCGAGGGCGGCGCGCCGGTCACTATCTCGGACTCGGCCGGCGAGCTCTCGCGGGTCCTCGAAGAGAGGACCTACACCCGCGAGGAGCTTGCCGACACCCTCGAGACCGAATCGCGCTTCGTCGACGATCTCGTAGCCGCCGGCGTCATCGGGCGCAGCGGCGAGCTCACCCAGAGAGACGCCGAGATCGCTCGCCTCGCCCTCGAGATGGCGCGCTATGCGATCCAACCCCGCCACCTGCGCGGCATCATGGCCGCCGTCGAGCGCGAGGCGGCTATGTTTAAGCAAATACTCAACCCTGAGCTGCGCAGCCACGACGAGCAGCGCGTCGCCGACGCCATGAACAAGGCCCGCCACCTCGCCGCCGTAGACTCGCGCATGAAGGAGCTTATGATGGCCAACGTCATAGAGACCTTCGCCCCCTAGGGAAGATGCGCCCGACAGACGAGATCTCGCGCAGCCTCGAGCGCCATATACGTACCGTCCCCGACTTCCCGAGCCCGGGGATCTCTTTCAAGGACATAACCCCCCTGATAGAGAACGGCGAAGCCCTCCATGCCGCCACAGACGCCCTCCATATGGCCACAGACCACCTCGACTACGACCGCATCCTCTCGGCCGAGGCGCGCGGCTTCGTCTTCGGTACGGCCCTCGCCTACCGCGCCCGCAAGGGCCTGGTCCTCGCCCGCAAGCCCAACAAGCTCCCGCGAGAGACGATCTCTGCCGCCTACGAGCTCGAGTACGGTACGGACTCCCTCGAGACCCACGCCGACGCCATTGCCCCAGGCGCCCGCGTCCTCGTCGCAGACGACCTCCTCGCAACAGGAGGCACCGCCCGCGCCATGTGCCAACTCGTCGAGAACGCAGGCGGCGCCGTAGCCGGCGTAGCCTTCCTTATAGAACTCTCCTACCTCGAAGGCCGCTCCCTCCTAGCCCCATACGAAGTCATCTCCATAATCTCCTACGATGACCCAGACCAGTAACCTCCCCGAACCTCTCACACCAACATACCCCGCGACGCCAACCCCACCCGCAGAAGCCGACCGCCTCATCACCGTCTACCTCCGCACCCTCACCTCCCCTCAGACGATAAAAACCTATAATACAGAACTCCGCATGTTCGTCTCGTATCTGGAGGGCGAGATAGGGAAGGGGCTCGAGGAGTTAAGCGCAGAGGACATCTCGCTGTATCGAGAGCATCTGCTAAAGACGTACGCTTCTGCGACGGCTGCGAAGAAGCTCGCGGCGTTGCGGCGGTTTTTGATCTTCACCTACATGGCTGGTGCAACCACGGTCAACCCTGAAGCCCTGCGCTTCTTCGCCAAGAGCCCGAGGGTGCGTCAGGATCCTTCCTACAACGTTCTCACAGAGGACGAGCTCTCCCGTATGCTCGGGGCGGCTCGCACGCAGAACTATAGGGACTACGTGCTGCTCGCCATCATGGCGGGAGGTGGCCTGCGGGAGGCCGAGGTCGTTGATATCCGCATCGGTGACTTCCAGGATGTGGGCAAAGATCAAATCCTCCTTCGCATCAGGGGCAAGGGGGATAAGATCCGCAACGTCCCCATCTCACCCGAGCTCTGGCAGCTAGTCCAGCGGTTCGTCCTCCTCTCGGGGCGCAGCATCAACTCCCACCTCGACGCCCGAAAGCCGCTGTTCCGCTCCAGGGTTGGTAAAGACAAGCCGCTCACCACCCGGTCGGTGCAGAATATTGTCAAGAAGTACGTTCGGGCCGCCGGCATAACCAAGGCGATCTCACCCCACTCCATCCGCCACACCGTGGGCACCAACATGGCTATGAACGAAGCACCCCTCCTCGTCATCCAGCAGTTCCTCGGCCATGCCGACCCCAAGACCACTCTGCGCTACATCCGGCGCGCCGAAGAGCTCGCAGCGAGAGCATATCAATATAATACTTTACCACTCTAGAACCTTGGGGTGAGGGCCTAATTGGAGGAATGCCGCGATGAAAAAGAACCGGCTCGATACGAATGAGGAAAAGCCACTCTCTGTTGGGCACGGTAGCCTGACCAGCGAGAAAGCGTGCGCGAATCCGTAGCCACGGAGATGGTCGACAATGGCTTCGACGAGGAAGGAATGGTCAACAGGCCAGGCAATGAATTTAGAGAGTCTGATCGATAGCCCGGGCGTTCTCTCTGGTCGGACTTAGGCGAGCCTAAGCATTTACCCATCTCCTCCTGCTATTACGGGCGAACTTCGCATAACGGGAATTCTCGGAAGTTCGCTCCTCTATACACCGTAGATAGCCCAGCCGGACGATATGGGCACACCAGGCCAGGCCTACAAGGGGCCAGGCGCTGGAAGCTTACCGTAGTAGACGCTGAAGAACCCAGCATGCTCTAGCCACCTCTTTCATCCTACGCTGCGCGGTAGCTCATGTTACGTGTCGTGGGATACATTGTGCTCTGGAGTACTGAACCGGAGGGACAAAGCGAGTAGTGTGGTCAGCGTAGACAAAAACTCGGCTAGGTAGAGGCTCAGAACTTCATCCCTTGTATATGGGCACCCGGGATAGAGGGAGCCAGTGGTGCAACCGGCTACGCTAGGGATCATTGTGATCCTTGGAGGCCGGTTTTTGTCGTGAGAAGGGAAAGCGAGAAGGGAAAGAGGTGATGACGCGAGGTTAGCTTAAGAGGAAGTCAGGAGAGAAGGGGCCAGACGCTTGTTCTCGAGTAGACACCGATACAAGAAGAGCCTGACCCCCCTAACAGGCATTCTACTGCTCTAAGACGCTGGGGTAAATACTCCCCCACCTTTAGAGAAGTGTAGAGGCCAACCAAATAAAGGAGAAAAACCTAGATGTTGAGGAAATTCGGGATAATCGCGGTATTGTCCCTCATTGTGGTAGCCCTCGCGGCTGTACCGGCCTTGGCGGCGAACCCGCACTTCGT
>Ga0126312_10000227_pt1 | contig 29883 bp, 38 predicted proteins | sample Plot104A_FD_92537 | JGI IMG/M metagenome (GOLD analysis project Ga0126312, IMG submission 92537) | Serpentine soil microbial communities from UC McLaughlin Reserve, CA, USA - Plot104A | ecosystem: Environmental > Terrestrial > Soil > Grasslands | place: USA: UC McLaughlin Reserve, Lake County... | reverse complement strand
TCGAGACCGTGCGCGAGATCGCCGAGCGGCTGCTCAGCCGCCCGCTTCGGACTTGGAGCGATAGCTGATGCCGACGATCGCCGCATACCTGTCGGAGCTCACGGCCCGCCTCGAGGCCCTGCTCGAGGACCGGCTCCTCGGCGCATGGCTGATCGGCTCCGGCGCGCTCGGCGGCTTCGACCGGCTGCGCAGCGACGTCGACGTGCAGGCGGTCTGCACGGCCCGCCTCGCGCGGACGGAGCTCCAGCGGCTCGCGACCTCACTCTCGCACGAGGCGCTGCCGTGCCCGGTCCGTGGCCTGGAGTTCGTGCTCTACGCGCGCGAGGACCTCACCGACCCCCACGGGCCGGTCTTTCAGCTCAACCTCAACACCGGCCCAAGGATGGGCCACCACGCCGGCTACGATCCCGGTGCCGAGCCGCGGTTCTGGTTCGTGCTCGATGTGGCGATTGCCCGCGAGCATGCGCACCGGCTGACCGGACTTCGGCCCGAAACGATCCTGCCCGCGCTCCCGCGGTCGCTCGTGCGCTCCGCACTGCATGACGCGCTCGAGTGGTACCGCGCGCACGACGGCGCGCAGGCGGTACTCGCCGCCTGCCGGGCATGGGCGTGGGCGATCGACGGATGCTGGCTGTCGAAGGGCGACGCGGCGGTGTGGGCCACCGCGCAGCTCGCGGATCGCACACCGGTCGCCAAGGCACTCGCCCGGCGCGCCGATTCCGCGCCGGGACCCACACCGACCGAGCTGGCGGCAGTGGTGGACCCCGTGGAGCGCCTGCTCGCCGCGGGCGCCGCATCGCCCGGGACCTGTTAGAGCCCTCTCCCGCGATCCGAAAGTGTCGGGCCAGAGCCGAAGCCAGCCAGGTCCACATGGCGATCCCGCCGTCCTTACCCATGGTAAGCAGGAGCTCCCGATCAGGCGGAGCTCGTCGAGTTGGCGGACCGATGAGTCTGGTCGTGCCGCGGGGTCTCTACGGACGGTAGCCCGGTGCGTCAGGAGGACCGTCCGGAGGATCGATTGGTGCGGTTGCAGCCATCACGACGCGGAACGCCCAGGAGCGCGGCAGCCGCCCGACACTGTGCGTCGTAGCGAAGGATGTATCGGGCTCCCGATTCGAACCTAGATTCTGCTCGTGGTACCGCTTTGGTACCGACTGCTACGTCCAATGCGTCCAGATCGTCCACGGGCGGGGAAGATGGGTACGCGGGGACGCTCTCGGATGCATCGACACACGAATCCGTTCGGCTGGGGGCCGAAAGGTCGCCGGTCAATCCGGCCGCCCCGATTACTCCGGGCTGCGGCCCTGGAATGCGACCTGGACCCTGTGGTAGCCGCCGGTTGAAGGGGGATTCGCCCGAGCCGGCGTCGGTGAGCGGGCCCGAGGCGGGCGTCGGCAAGCCGGGATGGTCCTTCGTCTCCTTGCGATGAGCGGTGGGCACCCCGGTTGTGGCACCGCACTGGGCAAAGCGGCTCCGCGATAGGGGCGAAACGCGCGATACTGACCGGGAGCGCGCAAGGAGGGACATGTCCGAGGTCTACAGCAGCGGTGAGTGGAGGCCGAAGCCCGGCGAGGAGGACGCCTTCGTCGAGGCCTGGTCTGAGTTCGCGCGCTGGGCCTCAGGGATGCCCGGGGCGGGTGATGTGCGGCTCGTCCGGGACCTGAGCGAGCCCGACCGCTTCGTGAGCTTCGCTCCCTGGGAGAGCATGGAGGCGATGCGGGCGTGGAAGGGTTCGCCGGAGTTTCCGGAGCGGATGGGACGCATCCAGGCACACGTGGCGGAGTTCACGCCGACGGAGCTGGAGCTGGTGCGCTCACTCAAGGCCGGGAGCGAGGCGCCCGGCTAGCCCCCGAACCAGCGTTCGAGGCGCTCGACCTCGAAGCGCCGCTTCTCCGCGGCGTTCTCTCTTGAGGGCCCCACAACGCTGACCTGCGGCTCGGGCGCGGCAAAGAACTCGCCCCGGACTAGGGCTGCCTGGGAGCCCCCAGTCTCGATGAAGCAGAAGCCGCGGCCATCGAACGGCGGCGCCGGTGCCTCGTCGCGCAACGTGGCAGCGACCGCGCGGGCCACTCGCCGGCCCTCGGCCTCCGCGATCATGCCCGCCTTGGGAAGCGGCAGGTCGTTTGCGAGCTTGATCTGAGTGACGTCGCCGATCGCGAAGACGCCGGGATGCGAGGTCTCGAGCGTGTCGCGGTCCACCATCACCCAGCCCGTCTCACCCGTGAGCCCGCTGGCCTCGACGATCGCGGGGACCCGATGCGGCGGCACGCCGACCAGGAGGTCGAACCGAAGCTCGCCGTCGGAGAAGACGGCGCGCCCGGGCTCGACCCGCTCGAGCTTCCGGCCAACCTCAAACGTCACGCCGCGCGAGGTGAGCTGGTCGCCGACCCACGCGGATCCCCCGGGACCGGCATTCGGCAGGAGCATGGGCTGCAGCGTGACCACCGAGAGGTCGGTGCGATCGCGAAGCCCCCGCTCACGCAGCCGCTCGTCAAGCAGCATCGCCAGCTCGTAGGGTGCGGGCGGGCAGGGATAGGGTGCCCCGGCGATTAAGACCGCGAGGCGGCCGCCATCGAAGCGCTCGAGCGCCTCCTGAAGGCGCGGCACGCCGGCCGGATCCCAGACGTCGTGGCCGTGCTCGGTCAAGCCTGGGATCAGGTCCGGGCGCGGCTCCGCGCCAAGCGCGACGACCATGTGGTCCGCCTCGATCGCCTCGCCGTCGCATGTGGCGGACCGCGCGCCCGGATCGATCGCGGAGACCTCGCTCTGAACGAAGCGAATGCCGCCTCCGCTGACCCGCTCGCGTGGGCGACTTCCCTCCGCCAGCGTCCCGATTCCGGCGAGCACCCACAGCTTGCGCAGTCCCATCATGAACTGCTCCTGCCGGTCGACCATCACGATCTCGTGGCGACCGTCCAGCATGTCGCGAAGCTCGGTGGCGACCGTCATGCCGCCGAAGCCCGCCCCAAGGATCAACGTGCGTCCGGTCGGCACGATCCGAGGGTATCCGAGTGGAATCGCACCGGCAGGGCACCTCGAGGTCCGCGACGGCTTCCCCGATCTGTGCAGCGCGGCGCGGCACCGCCTCGATACCGACTGCTGCGTCCAGCACGCCCAGGTCGTCCACGGCCGGGGACGAGGGGTACGCGGGAGAGCCTCAGGAACGCATCGACACGGGTGCCGGCTGGCTAGGGCCGAAAGGTCGCCGGTTCAAATGCGCCCACCCCGACTGGCACGAAAGCCGCTTGCGGAGCGCGTCGGTCCTGGCTAGGGCGATCCGAACCTCCGTCGGCGGGTACAAGTGACGCATGCGGTCGGGGGGCGCGGTGATCAAGCGGACGCTGGTGTCGTTCTACGACGACCAGATGACGCATCACGCAGCGGCGCTCACCTACTACTCGTTGATGTCGCTCTTTCCCGCCACGCTGCTGGGTCTCTCGGTGCTCGGGCTTCTCGGTCAGTACCCGAGCACCTACAACGCGATCATCAACTACCTGCGCGACGTCGTCCCCCACTCCGCCCTCGTGCCTCTGGACAGCTCCTTGCGCCAAGCCCTCCAGCACAAGGGAACGGCCGTGACGGCCTTCGTGATCAGCATCGCGCTGACTCTCTACGGCACCACCGGTGTGCTCGAGGCTGCTCGCCGCGCTCTGAACGTGGTCTTCGAGCTCGACGGTGGCGGTCGCAGCTTCCTGCGACGCAAGTCGACCGACATCATCTTCACGTTCGTGCTCATGGGCTTGGTGCTGGCGAGCCTGATCATGCTCTTCGTCGGCGGTGAATTCGCTGCGGATCTCTTCGGCTTCATCGGCCTCGGTCCCACCGCCGCGTCGATCTGGAGCGTCGCTCGCTGGCCGGGAGCTCTCGCCATCACCATGCTGGTCTTTGCGCTGATCTATTACGTGACGCCCGATGTGAAGCACCGGGCGTTTCGTTGGGTCACGCCCGGGGCGTTCGTGGGAGTGCTCATCTGGCTGGTGGCCTCGGTTGGCTTCTCGGTCTACATCTCGCAGGTGGCCAACGTAGGCGCGCTCTACGGGGCCTTCGCGGGCGCGATCGTGCTGGTGGGATGGCTTTGGCTCACCAACGTGGCCCTTCTCTTCGGCGCCGAGCTCGATGCGGAGATTGAGCGTCACAAGGAGCTCGGCGAGGGCGTTCCCGAGAGGGAGACGCTGAAGCTGCCGACAAAGGCGAGGTAGACGAGCGACCCGGTGGGACCCGGACGCAAGCGCTCGTCCGCGCACCTCGGCGCGCCGTCCGCGCACCTCAGCGCGCCCGCGGGGCTGGGGCGCGAGCACGCCGCAACCAGGCCCTGCGGCTGGCGGACCAGAGCCGGTCGGCGCCCGCCCAGCCCGCGAAGCACAGTCCCCCGACCGTGCCGGTCACGGTCATCAGCACCCCGGCCGCCGCTGCGGCGGCCACCCCGTGTTTGCCGAGGATGAGCACTGCGGCCGCAGCCCCGACGCTGGGACCGACCGGAAGCTGAGCGAGCGTCACCAGCGCGATCAGCACCGCGATCGCGTCGAAGAAGGAGGCATCGACGCCGACCGCATGCAGCAGCAGCCAGTTGCGGAAGATCTGCGCGAAGACGGCCACCAGCACGAAGCCGATCACGCGGCTTCCGCCGCGAAGGCTGCGGAGGACGGCGAGACCCCTCCACAGCTCGCGGCCCTTGCGAAGGGCGAGCCGCCGCAGGCCGGCGCTGGCGGTCGCGATCACGGCAAGGCCGATGATCGGCAGCCACCACGGCAGGCCGAGGGGGCCGACCAAGGTGAACGACGCCAGCGCGGCGAGCATCGCCTCGACCGCGAGGATCGGAAACTCGGCGGCGATCAGGGTCGGCACCTGCGGGCTGACGGCCGGGGACGAGCGGCGCAGCGCGGCGATCCGCGCCGCGACCCCCAGCTGCCCGTTGATGACGCCCCCCAGCACCTGCATGCTCGACGCGCGATAGAGGACCCGGCGGTCCACGGTTCCGCCCGCGGCCCGGATGCACCGATGCCAGGCCTCACTCCGCGCGAGCAGCGCGACGATCTGCAACAGCACGGTCACGGCGAGCACCCACGCCGCGGCGCCGGAGGAGAGGGCGGCCGCGAACTCGTGGCGGTGCCCGGCGAGTAGGAAAGCGAGGACCGCCGCGGTGGCCAGCGAGCCCAAGACCGTGATGAAGGCCCGGCGGCGACGACCGAAGTCGCGGAGGCGGGCAGTCAGCATGGCGAGCCGCCGCGGGCCGGGCGGCCGCGGCGAGCGGTCGATACGTTCGCTATCCGCGGCCGGCACAGCCGCCTCCGATCAGCGCACCGCGGGAAGCCATCGAGACGACGCTACACATTCGCAGGCCGGCCGCCAACGCGGCCCGCCTCGCGGCGGAGCAGGGTTAACCGGTCGGGCGGCCGGCTCTTTCGTACGGCTATTCCATAGAGCGCGAGTCGTGCTGAACGGTTTTCAAAGGTCCGCTTGAGAGCGGCGAAGTTCGGAGGCACTCTCCTCGACCCACGCGAGTCACTCTGACGAGGCTGTCAAGCGGACTGTGCTGCGATGGCGGGAGCGCACGAAGCCAGCTCGTGGCCGCCCGGCATGTCGCGGCGCAGGGCGGCGAAGGCGATGCCGCCACCGATCAGGGGCAGCCAGAAGAGGATCACCCGGTAGCCGAGCACGGCGGCGGCGGCGCCCGCGGCCGGCGCTCCGTAGACGATCAGCGTCCCGATCAGCCCCCCATCGATGCCGCCGATCCCACCGGGGATGGGCAGCAGGCCACCGAGCTGGCCGATCAGGTAGCCGATCAGGACGACGGTGAGCGGGGGGGAGAGGCCGAAGGCGTGGAAGGTCGCCCAGAGGACCGCGTTGTCGAAAACCCAGTAACCGATCGATCCCGCCAGCACACGGCGGTTTCCCGAACGCAGGATCTGCAGCGCTTCGGCGGTGCCGTCAATCACCGCCCGCCGCGTTGCGCTGAGGCCTCGGCGCAGGCGGGAGGCCTCCGGGCCCGGAGCGCGGCCGGCGCCAAGGCGCGGAATGGCGACCACCGCACCGAGCGCCAGCGTCGCCACGGCCGCCGGAAAGGCGGTCAGCCAAAGCGACAGCTCCGGGCCGAGCAGACCAATCGCGAGCGACGTCCCAAGCACGGCGACGGCGAGGAAGTTGACCCCGCTCTTGATCAAGAAGAAGGCGACCGAGCGGCGGGCGATCCGTTGGCCGTCCATGCCGCCGCGGTGAAGCACCCAGGCCCCGAGCGCCAGCCCGCCGGCGCCGCTGGCCGGAACCAGCGACCCCATCGCCAGCTCCGAGCCGCCGATCTGCCAGCTTCGCCTCCAGCTAAGCCCGGTGCAGAAGATCGGTCCGAACATCACCACGTAGGAGACGAAGGAGAGGCCCTCGAGGAGCGTCGCCAGCACCAGCCAGCCGGGGCTCGCGCTGGCCAGTCGCTCGCGGACCTGGCCCAGCCCCGGCGCGAGCAGGAAGATCGCAACTAAAACGCCGAGCGCGGCGATCGCCTGTAGCGCGCGGCGGCGCAAGGTGCGCGGCCGAAACTCGCGGGGCAGCTCTGCCGGCGAGGGCGCCGAGACGTTGATGTCGAGGGCGGGCGGGATGCTCCTACAGCGTCGCGGAGGAGGGACTCTAATCCCGACGCCCTAGCGGCAGCCGGAACGGGGCTGCAATTCGGTCAGAGGCTGAATGGCGGATCGCGTGTTGCTCGTCGGCAAGCGGGCCGGTGTGCTGACCCAGGCTGAATGGAAGCCGGCGCGCTAACTAGGACACGACGCCGGCAGGAGCTCCAACACGACGTCGCCAGGCGAGCTCTACTTACGCAAAACGTCCCGCAGGTGGCCACGCTTCTTGCGCGCCGATCCTTTGGTCTGGCGAGCCTGACCCTTTGTCTTGCTTCGCGGATTCCCGGATAGGGCTCCGCCTGCCTCCTTGATCCGGCCCCGCACCTTGTCCAGGGTGCCGCCGCTCTTGTCGCGCCCCTTGGTCCTCATCATCGACTCCCTTCATCCACTGCGTTCATCATTGTCCCGACTCCGGCGATCACGGTAATGGGATGCCGCGGGCTACTGGCTTCGCTCCGTACCCGTCTTCGCTCCGCACCCGTCTGCCTCCAATTACCCGTCTGATTCCGGCCTATGCCAGCGGCGCCGGTCGTCGGGGATGACGTGTCCCCGGCTCTGCCCCGCGATGAGTCCACGGTGCGGGTTATCCCCGCGGGAAGGCGGGTAACCCGGGAGACAGGCGCAAGAGTCAAGGAGGAGCAATGGCGACGGACTTCAAGGATGTCGGGGAGACGATCGGCGAGGCGCTCGGCAGGGTCGCGCGAGAGGCGGTTCAGAGCGTCTCGAGCAACGGCCGCGGGCCACGTATGCGAAACGGACCTCTCTCCGGCGCGCGCGGCGTGGCCGCGGGTGCGGCCCTCGCTGCGGCGACCCCAATCGTTGCAAGGGGAGCAGGCAAAGTCGTGAAGGGTGCCGTCATAAAGCGGCTCGCCCCCTCTGGAGAGTCGCCCGGCAGCGGCGCCACCGGCGCGGGTCAAAAGATGGCAAAGGGCGTCAAGGACACAGTGGGAAAGGGCGTCAAGGACACGGTTGGCAAGAAGATCGATCAGGCTGGTGGCGCTTCGGGAGTCGCGAAGGAGGCGGGGAAGAGCATCCTCCCCGGGGGCGGAGGCGGCGACAAGGGCAAGAAGGGAACGCCTGGCGTCGGCAAGGGTCGTCGCATGCCCGTGCAGCAGGCAGTTGACGTGGGGGTGCCGCTCTCGACCGCCTACAACCAATGGACGCAGTTCGAGGAGTGGCCGCGATTCATGCACCGCCTCGACCAGGCAACCCAGGAAGATGACTGCAACGTCTCCTTCCGGACCAAGATCTGGGGAATGTCGAAGGAGTTCGAGGCACAGATCGTCGAGCAGCGCCCGGACGAGCGGATCATGTGGAGCGTGAGCCAGGGCGTCACCCACACCGGCGTCGTCACCTTCCACGAGCTTGCAGATCGCCTCACGCGGGTGCAGGTCACGCTCGATGTCCAGCCCGGCTCGTTGCTCGAGAAGGCGGCGCGGGGGATGCGGCACGTGAAGCGCGCGGTGCGAGCCGACCTGGCGCGCTTCAAGGCCTTCATCGAGATGCAGGAGGTCGAGACCGGCGCGTGGCGCGGCGTCATCCACGACGGCGAGCTCGTCGAGGAGCACGATCCGAGCTACGACAACAAGCGCGATTACGCCGACTTCGACGACATCTACGACACCGAGCACTCCCACTCGCCGCAAGAGCAGGACGCCGGGAAGGCCTCCCGGCGTTCGGGGCGCAGGCGCAGCAGCCCGTCGTCCAGGGGGCGAAGTCGCTCGCCCTCAGGTGGGCGAGCGCGCTCGAGCCAGTCGGGTCGCAAGCGCAGCAGCTCGTCGAGCGGCCGCAGCGGCTCCTCGGCCAGCACGCGGAGCCGATCGTCGTCGAACCGGCAGGGGTCGTCCTCCAGCCGGGAGCGGCGCTCGTCTGGAGGCCGCTCGTCAAGCGGCCGTTCTGCTTCGAGGTCCAGCTCCAGCGGCAGCCGCAGCTCATCTCGTTCGTGACATGACTGGAGCTTGCCCATGGGGGATTTCCTGAAGCGCATAGCCGCAGATCGTCTCGGCGGACAGCGACCCGGCGCACCGCGCGCGCTGGGCGCGGCTATTGCCGTAGGGGCAACGGCCGCGGTCGTCACGTATCGCGTTCTGCGGCAGTAGGGAGCGTGCCGATGTTCAGGCGAAGAAGGACAACCCCCATTGACGTCAACCGGATCGCCAGCGCCGCCGCGGACGCCTTCCTTGCGCCAGAGGGGCATTCCCAGAACGCTCATGACGAGCGGCACCAGAGCGGCAGCCTACGATCGATGGGCGCGGTTGCCGTAGGTGTGGCCCTCGCGCTTGCGGCGCGGGCCGCCTACTCGCGCGCCCGGACAAATCTGGACCTGGAGCAGGTCGCAGACGCGGTCGAGGAGCGGCTCACCGGCTGAGCGGCAGCTAGGTTGGCCCTTCGCGACGTAGATCGAAGAGCGAGTTGCGGTCAGCAGTATCCCCGGGTCGTTGGGTGTTTACACGATCGGCGAACCGGGTACGCGCTCAGGGACAAGCACCTTGCCGCACGAGAGGAAGCCCAGGATGGCCCAGACCAAGACCAGGAACGGCGGAGGCACCCGCCGAGCAAGAACCACCACCACCAGCACGTCTGGTGCAAACGGCTCGCAGTCCCGGCCGAGGACGAGCGGAAAGTCAAATACCTCGACCCGGACCAGGTCGGAAGCGAGCAGAGCTCGTTCGCCGAAGCGCACCGGCAGCAGGACCTCGACCAGCACACCTGCTCAGGCCCAAGAGCGCGGTCGGGAGATCACCGGGACGCTCGGCCGTGTAGCGTCGAAGGCCAAGACTCCGCTCCTGGCTGGGGGTGCTGCGGTCGCCGGCGTGGCGGGCGGTATCGCGCTCTCTCGCAACGGAGTCGTCAAGGGGCTTCCGAAGATTGGCCGCAAACGCAAAAAGACGTCGATGCCGAATCTATCCCTCCAGAACGTCCCGAGGCCTAAGCTCGGAAAGGGCGAGACGACCGCGAAGGCCCTCGGCGCCACTGCGAAGGCGCTGGGCAGCACCGCCGTCGAGATCGGCAAGACTGGCTATCGCGTCGGCGAGCTCACCTCCGAGGTGCGTCGCGTGCGCGAGCAAGTGAGCGACGACTAGCACCCGGAGGAGGAGAGGATGGCCACCAACAAGAAATCGAGCTCGCGGTCCAGGAGCAGCGGCTCGAAGGGTCGTACGTCGTCGAACTCGAATTCCCGCTCCAAGCCGAAGACGAATAAGTCCTCGCGCTCGAAGAACACACGCGCGTCCTCGCGGTCCGGCTCTTCGACACAAGGCTCGAAGCCGCAAGCCCTGAGGAACCCGTCTCAGGAGGCGGAGGGACACGTGGGGGACGAAGGCCACGCCCGAGTGAGGCCGTCTCAGACGCGGTCCGTGGTGGGCAACGGCCGCAGCGACTCGCGCCGGACCCGCAAGCGAGAGGAGTTCAAGGACTACTCGGTCGTCGATCCAAAGGACATCGCGGGCGGACCCGACGTCCTGATCGACGTTCCGGTTGTCAAGGTGGACGAGGTCGACGTGGAGGTCGATGACCTGCACGTGCAGGTGGCTGTGCTGGCCGAGGTGCGCAAGCTGGTGAAGATCGGCGTTGGCGCGGAGGCGCAGCTCGACAAGGTCGAACTGAAGATCGAGGGTGTCGAGGCCCAGGCGCTCCTGAAGGCAAAGCTCGACAACGTCACCGCGATCCTCGAACGGGTCCTGTTGAGCCTCGATCGCAACCCCGCGCTCCTGCGAAGCGTCGGCAGAGCGGTCGAGGAGGTCGGGGCCGGCACCGGCGACTTGCTCGACCACTCCGGCGACGCGGTCGAGGACGTGGGCGAAGGGGCCGGGAAGGCGCTAGAGCCTATTGGTGAGGGCGCCGGCGAGGCGGTGAGCCAGGTCGGCAAGGGCGCGGGCGAGGGCGTCGGCGAGATCGGTGAAGGCGCGGAACGTGGCGTCGCCGGTGTCGGGCGGGGCGCCAAGCGCGGAGTCGCCGGCGTCGGACGCGGCGCCGGTCGCGGCGTCGAGGGAGTCGGCCAGGGGGCTAAGCGCGGAGTCGCCGGCGTCGGGCGGGGCACCGGCCGGGGCGTACAGGGCGTCGGCCAGGGCGGCAAGCAGCTGACGGGCAACCTCGCCAAGGGTGGACAGTCCGGGCGGGGCGGTGGCGCAAAGCAGGGAGGTGGAAGCTGATGGCGAGCCAGGGAACGAAGCGCCGTCGCAGCACCGGCAACGTCTCGAACGCGAGCTCGCGAGCCGACGGCTCGAAGCGCAAGCGTCAAACCATGACCCGTCCACAGCGATCCAGTAGCGCCCGCTCGCCGTCCAAGCGAACCAACGGGTCGAGCCCGCAGCGCCGCGACAACGATCCCCGCCCGGCCTCGCAGAAGACCGAGAAGTACCGGTTCGCGAAGAACGTGGAGGGCCTGGGCACCGCCGCGGAGCGCGAGTACCAGCGCTACGCCGAGATCGATCCGTGGGAGCTCGACGACGAGCTTCCCGACGTCCTGCTGGACGTCCCCGTCGTCAAGCTCGATTCCCTTCACTTCGAGCTGGACAACCTCGATGCCCATCTTGCCCTGAACGCCTACGTGCTCGACCTCGTCAAGCTCAAGGTCGGCGTCGACGTCCACCTCGGGCGCGTCCGCCTGGACATTCGCGGGGTCGAGGCGCAGGCGCTCGTGAAGGTGCGTCTTGACCACGTGGCGGCCATCGTGGACCGCGTGATGACGACGCTCGACCGCAATCCTGAGCTGCTCGAGAGCGTCGGTGCCGCGGTCGAGGACATCGGCGCCGGCGGCGGCGACATGATCGGCGAGGCCGGGGAGGCCGTCGAGGACGTCGGCGAAGGGGCCGAGCAGGCCCTCGAGCACATCGGTAAGGGTGCCGGCTCGGGCGTCGGCGAGATCGGCCAAGGTGCGGGCCGGGCCGTGAGCGGCGTCGGCAAAGGTGCCGGCCAAGCCGTCGGCGACGTCGGCGAGGGCGCCGGCGAGGCCGTCGGTGACGTCGGCGAGGGCGCCGGAGAGGCCGTCGGTGACGTCGGCGAGGGCGCCGGAGAGGCCGTCGGTGACGTCGGCGAAGGCGCCGGCGAGGCGGTCGGCAACCTCGACCAGACGCTGCAAGGCGTCGGACAGACGGCCGGTCAGGCCGGAGAGGCGGTCGGCGAGGCAGCCGGCGGCGTCGGCAAAGGCGTCGGCGAGGCCGGGCAGGCGCTGGGGGAAGGCACCGGCCAGGCCGTAGGCGGGATAGCACATGGCGCCGGGGAGGCCGCCGGAGAGCTCAGCCAGGCTGCGGCGCTCCTCCAGCAGGGGGGCGGCGACGGTGGCGGCGGAGGACTCACGGGCGCCGGCGGCGCCACCGACATCGCGAAGCTCGCGGCCAAGGTGGTCGCCAAGGAGCTCACATCCGCCGCCAAGGGAGAGGCGAAGGAGCTCGGACTCGCAGCCACACGCAAGGCAAAGGAGGCCGGCGAGCGGCGCAAGCAGCGAAAGGCCGAGGATCTCAACGCCACCGAGGCCGCGCTTCGGACCGCCGAAGAGCTGGGCGTGGACCTGGAGGAGGTCGATGGCACCGGCCCTGACGGGCGGATCACCATCCGCGACGTGAGGCGGGCGGAGAAAGCCTGAGCCGGTGGCGCGCCGGGACCGGGACATCGACCGGATCGACAAGCCCGACGTCGAGATCGGCGCCGCCGCCAGCGCGAAGAGGCTGCGCTTCAAGCGCAAGCCGCAGGTCGAAGTGAAGACGCACGCCTACCACGAGCTCGATCCCCAGCTCGCCCGCGAGATGGAGAAGATCGGCGGCGAGGGAAGTTCACATACCGAGCGGGAGAATCTGCCCGACGAGGTCGAGCCCGGCGTCACCTACCGCGACATCCGGGTCCGCTGGCACGCTGCTGCCAGGCTCAAGGCTCGCGAGGAGCAGGAGAGCCACGAGGACGCTGAGTAAGGCTTAACGGCTCCAAGCGGGGTCAGCGAGCATGCGACGCAGATCGATCCTGACTCCGAGCAAGGTGAGGCCGATCAAGGTCGCTCACGAAATCGATCGAGCGGGAACCGGATTCGGCGCTGGCTCGGGCGCGGCCACCGGAGTTGAGGGCTACGGCAGAGAGCGTTCGCTTTAGGCGCCAAGCTCCCCATCCGGCGCCGGCGCGCGGAGCGCCCTGACGAGAGCTTCCAGCGCGAGGAACATCGCTAACCCGAGGGCGGCGGTTGAGAGGATGTACCAGGGCCAGGGGCCCATGAGGTCGAGTATCGAAGCCCGCTCCGGCTTCTCGCGCAGGAACATGTAGTTGCCGCCCGTGAGCAGGTCGCCCACCCCCGCGAGGGCGGCGAAGGCGGCGGTGAGCCCATAGACGCGCCATATCGCCCCGGGGCGGGGAAGGAGGCGACGCCCGAAGACGAGAAAGCAGGCGCCGACGACGGCGCCGGAGTGAGTGGTGAAGTAGGTGAAATAGAAGATGCTTGGGAAGGCCTGGCCGAGGTCCGGGGTAATCACGGCCTGCAGCGATGCCGTGAGCGCCCAGAAGTAGACCACCTCCAAGAGCAAGGGGCGCGGACTCCACAGCGCGAGGATCGAGGCTAGAGTCACCGCGTCGGTGAGCTGGAGGGGAAGGTTGAACCCGAGCGTCCACGTGCCACGCAGGGCGTTCGCGAGCTGCTCGGCTAAGTACGCGGCGAAGATGAGGACCGCGAGGCCACGCGAGGCGGGGACCACCCAGGGGCCGTCATGCCTTCTCGCCGCCCAGACGGACAGCCAGCCGGCCGCCGCCGTTGCGATCAACGCCGCGATGTGCTCGCCTGACAGCTGCTGCAAAGTCATAGCCCGGGGGCATGGGACAGTTCCTCGCGCCGGGCGGCTCCATCGTCGCAGCCACCGGGATCAGCCTGTCAGTGCCTGCGCTGGCGCTCAACGGCAACGCAGCTTTGTCGGATCCTTAATCGTCCAGGAGCCGCCGTCGGATATCCGCAATCTCGCTCGAATCGGCCGCCCGCCACTTGCCAGTTTCGTGGTGCCTGGCTCGGTTGCAGCCGTTCATCCCGCCGGTCGAAGATCCGCTGCGGGTCGCAGCAAATTTGGCTAGCAGCGGATCTCCTGGTCGCGGCCAGGCCCGCCGACGCAGCGGTCGTGGCCGCCGTTGCCCAGAAGGCGGTCTGCCCCACCGCCTCCGAACAGCTCGTCACGGCCACCGCCGCCGCAGATAAGGTCCCTTCCGCCCCGACCCCGGATGGTGTCGTTGGCGCCCAGGCCAACGATCACGTCAGCTCGTTGGGTGCCGTTGAGGACGTCGCCCGAGCGAAAGCCGGCGATCGTGGCGCCGGTGCCTCCGCATGCAAACGGCAGACGCGCACCAGAGCCGATGACGTCGAGGTTGAGATCGGCCGGGGGGCCCTCGGCGTTCTCGATCTGTCGAACGTTCGACTGGACGGCGCCGCGCAGCGGTGGGTCCGCCACCCGCGCGTAGATGCCGGGTTTGCTCGCCCGTGCGCAGCCCTCCCCGAAGCTCACCACACCGGTCTCGCGGAAGAGGCCGCCGAAGGCGGGCGCCTCAAGCGGGCCGCCGCTGTCCCCATAGCAGGAGTCGACGCCGCCCCGGAGAAAGCCCGCGCACACCATCACCCTCTGGACGAACTCAGTGCCGTAGACCTCAGGCGAGCCGCAGGCCGAGTCGGCGATGATCGGCACCATTGCCTCCCGCAGGGTGTCGCTTGCCGGGCCGAGCTCAGTGGTCGTACCGTAGCCCGTCACCCGCTGCATGCGGCCAGGGGCCCAGAGGGCGCGCTCGGAGGGTCCCGCTAAGAGGATCCGCCTCAGCCTCATGTTGCCGGGATCGAGCGAGATGTAGCCGACGTCGTTCTCGGCGGTATCCGGGTTGTAGGCGCCGTTCATGTAGACACGGAGGGCGTCTTGCTCGACCCCGCCCGGAGCGCTCAGCGTGGTGCGGCCGATGATCACGTCCACGTCATTGGGGTCGAGAAAGCTCGTCCCATCGCCGCCTGCGAAGTCAGACTGCGGCGGACACCCCGCCGGCACGCAGTCCGGATCGGTGTCGAATACGCAGTGCGCCGCCGTCATCACGATGTAGGGGTGGATCAGCGACCCGCCACAGAACTGGCGATCAAAGTCACTGCCGCCAAAGGACGCGTCGTAAACGAGCGCCGCCTGCCACGGGTACTTGCTCGACGTCGTGGCGTTGCCGCCGACAATCCTCGGCTCCGGCCCCCCACGGTCGCGCTCGCCCGCCTGGTTGCCCGGCGTGTAGAGAGAATGGAGGTCGCCGAACGGCGCTCCCGCCCAGGCCGGGGGACCAGCCATGGCGCCGACGACAAGGAGTGCTCCCACTGTCGTCGCCAGGCGAACCCAGGTTGCCTGGCGAACCCAGGTTGCCGGCGAGCTTGCTCGACGCCGCTTCCCGATGAGGCCAGCCTACTGGGCGGGCCTGGGGGAGAGCCATGTCCGGGCCCGCGTCCCGGCTGGCGGGGTTCGCGACTACGCCGACCAGCCTCGCTGGCAGGTGGGAGCGAGGCTCCGCGGCGCTCCTTCCAGGGCGGTCAACTCCCTCATCACTCGGGGGCTTGCGACGGGAAGAGCAGGCAGGGCGGTGAAGCCCTGCCCGCTCTTTGCACCTAGCGGGTTAGCGGCGCTCCCTGCGGCAGAGTCGCCTTTGGCAGGCCGCTGCCCAGCCTGGCCTTGGCGTGACAAACATCCACGATCACCCACGCGCTTACAGGATCACCGCTGGTCGTAATGTCGAGCGCGGAGGTGAAGAACGGGCCGGACCCGTCGTTGTTATCGAACAGGTAGCCGAACGAGCCAAATGGATCGCCATATTGCGTCACCGGCGCCACCTGCTCGCACCTCAGGAGCCTTGTCGCCATCTTTTGCTGGTGGTGAAGCGCATTCAACTTCTGATTTACGCAGCCGAAGCTACGACAGTTTGCCCAGGCGCCGTGCGCGCTGCTTGCCCCGAGCGCGAGCGCGCACAGGGCCACCGCAAGCGTCGCGAGTAGTAGGACTTTTCGCATCGGTTCCCCTTTCCGGGCGGGTGCCCCTATCGCTGACTGCCGTCGGGTACTGGCCAAGCTGTCCCGGCGGTGTAATGGGTGAGATGCGCGGTACTGCAAGCTCGCGCTGATCATGTGGCGGAAGGACGGTAAAGCTGCGTTGACCGGCGCCGTCACTGACTGCCGGCACATCTTCGGATCACTCTCGCAAGACCCGAAAGGTGCGTGCGGTTCCTGCCGCGAGGAGATCGCTGAGCTTCGCGCGAGCTTGGAGGAGCAGGCTCGCGAGCTACGACGCTTGCGTGCGCCGCTGCGATGATCCGGTCGAGCAGCGGACGCGACGCTTCGCCAGCGGGATGAATCCCGTGACTCCTCGTCCCACTTCCTCGGCTCAGCTCTTCTTCACCGCGTCGCTGGCTGTCTCGCTCACGTTCTGAACTCCGCTCGCCACCCGGCTGACGCGCTGGCCGAACTGGTCGGCGCGCTTCGCCGCATCGGTGATCGCACTCGTGATCTTGCGGGCATCGGTCTTGAACCCGTTACGCGTCGGCACTTGGAAGCCCAGCACCTTGCGGCGACGACCCGAACGAGCTGCGACGGTGGCAGCTCCCGCAAGGCCGGCAAGCGCCGCGCCACCGGCGAGCAAGGGCACCTTCGCCTTCTGCGCCACCGATGACACGCCTTGGGCCGCGCTCTGCGCCGTGCTGCTGACGGTGCTCGCCTTTGTTGTGGTGCGCCGGTTTCGCGAACCGCTCGAGCGCGCGCGCGTGGAATTACTGCGAGCCCGAGCCGCGGGGCTACCGCGACGTGAGTTAGAGCGGCGTGACCCGGTGCGGCCGGTCGACGACCTCGGCGAGCTGGTCGACGACCTCGAGGATGCCGTGCGACGGGTCCTTGTCTTACTCTGGGGCATGACCTCTCCTCCTGTGAGTCTTCGCGCGTTCCCGTACCCGGCGACCCGCGCGCTAATCGTCCGCAAACTCCGTGCATGACACGTGGCGGGATCCGATACGGGACAGGTAGGAGGGGCAGCGCGCAGGGCCGCCTCGAAAGGCGTCACGGAGCCTCGACTCGACTCACGGGACCGGCGAGCGGAAGGGAGTCGAGGACCGAGCGGTACACCTCCATCGTCTCCGCTGCGCAGCGATCCCAGGAAAAGCGCTTCGCCCGCTCTAGCCCGCGCTGGTGAAGGAGATCCCGTGTACCGCGATCGGTGAGCACCAGCTCGATCGAGCGGCGCAGGCCCTCGACGTCGTGTGGAGCGACCTGAAGGCCCGCGTCACCGACTATCTCGGGAAGCGACGTCACGTTCGAGACGATCACCGGGCAGCCGCACGCCATCCCCTCGAGCGCCGCGAAGCCGAAGCCCTCGTAAATCGACGGGAGAACGGCGCACTGCGCGCCGGAGTAGTAAGCGGGCAGCTCGTGCGGCGCGATCCTTCCGGCGAACACCACCTCGTCTTCGAGCTCGAGCTCGAGCACGGCGCGGACAGTGGCGCGGCGAAAAGGCGCCTCCGCCGACCCCGCGCTCCCGATCTTCACCAGCTTGAGATCGCGAAATCGCCGCTGCGTCTTTAGCTTCGCGAACGCCTTCAGCAACCCGATCAGGTTCTTGCGAGGGTGCTCCGTGCCGACGAAGAGAAGGTAGGGGACGGAGAGGGGGGAGCCGAGCACGGGACGGAAGAGACCGTGATCCACGCCCATGTACACGACGTGGACGCGTTCCTCACGAACCCCGAGGTGCTGAACGATGTCGGCCTTCGTTGCCCGTGAGGGGGCGATTATGGCCGCGGCGCGCACGATGCCGCCGTAATCCAGCCCGATGCAGACGCGATGGCGGAGGTTTGGCCGAGAGATATAGGGCCCGAGGCCTCGGGCGTCCAGCCAGCGGATGACGTCGTGCGCCGTGACGGCGTATGGGGCAGTCAGCGCGCGGCCGTAACGCGCCAGGTGATGGTTTGGCAGGTGCAGCAGCCGACGCTCCGACCGGAGAAGCCTGATCGCGCGCACATCCCCGCGCAGGGAGCAAAGGGAGGCGAGACCCACAAGCGGCTCGTTGAAGAGCCCGGCGCTGGTCCCCTCCAAACGGACGTGCCGCCGCGCCACGGGGAGCCGCTCGGCCAGCCGTAGCGCGTACATGTCCATCGACGGGTGACCGGTGGTCGTGACGAGCACCACGTTCTCGCGCCCGACAGTGGCCTCCGCCTCGCCCAGGCGGCGTCCCCGCTCCTCGGTGCCGGGGAGCGGAGGCTGCGGCGATGCAGCTTGGCCGCGCTCCAAGTCCTTCGACGAATGCCGTGCCAGCGGCACCTGTGCAAATCCGGCGAGCCCGGGTAAGCGAAACCGCCGCGATGCGGCGGTTTCGCGCGCGGTGCGCTTCCCTAGGTCTCTCTCTCGCGCCGGCCGACCTCCTTGGCCTTCTCCTCGACGCGCTCCTCGGCTCGCCGCAGCTCATCCTTGGCCTCTCCCTTTCGCTCCTCACGGCGCCCTTCCCTGCGGATCGAGGGATCCCCTGTGATGTCTCCGACGGCCTTCTTGGTCCTCCCGGTGATCTTGTCGATGATGCTCATGTTCCTCCTCAAGGGTCGGTGGTTTGCGGATCAGTGGTTGCGAAGGGCCTTGACGAGCTCTCCCTTGCTCATCGTGGAGCGGCCCTCGATGCCGATCTCCTTGGCGCGCTTGCGAAGCTGATCCTTCGACCAGTCCTCATAGCTGCCGGCCTTGCCGCCCTTCTTGCCGGCCCCTCGCCGGCTTACGTTGGCGATGCGTGCGGCCTTTTCCTTGCTCTCGCCGCGCTGGCGCAGCTTCTCGTACTGCTCCGGGTCCTTGACACTCGGACCGTGGTCCTTCTTGGGCATAATCGTCACCTCCACGGACGTCTCACAGTCGCCGTACCCGTCACCTCCGCCGGTAAACCGCGGCTTCGCCTCAGACTTCGCGTTCGGAGGCGTCAGCGCGACCGCCCGGTAACCGGCGAATGACCGGCCGGACCCGGGGTATAACTTGGGCTGAGGATGCGGCTCCTCGGTCGGTTGCGTCTTTCCCTCTGGCTATGCGCCCTCTGGGTGGTCGTTCTCTACGTCTTCTTCATCACGCTGGCGACGATCTCCCCAACCGAGGTGGCCGGGGTGACGGTCGCGGCGACGATTCTCGCGGCGATGGTCACGATCCGGAGCATCCGGCTCGCGAGCGTGCTCGCCGACCGGGGTGGCGACCCGCGGGTAAGAAGGGCGATCAAACCGGCAGCGCGAGCGCCGCGGCTTCTAGCGAATGAAGGCGATGCGTGAGACGGCGGTGCTGCCCGACGGGGGCCGGGTCCGGCTCTCCCCGGCGCCGCGCACGTCGAGCGACAGCGATTGGCGCCGTATGCAGAGCGCATCGTGGGCTCGCGGGCTGATCGCAGGGCGACTCGCGAGCGGCGCGACCTGTGCCTGGAATGGGCCGGTGCCGACCTGGATGGCGGCGTGGCTCGCCGGCTGGTGAGTCGCCTCGTCATGCGGACGCGGATGGCCGTGTTCTGCGGTCTCGGGGCGGCGCTCCTGCCGAACGAGGGCGCCGGTGACTATGCCGCCCGCGTTGCCTTGGCTCGCGATGGTGCCGCCAGCACGCTCGAGCTTCTGGACGAGCTACTCGCGGTGGGCGAGCAACGGGCGCCAGGAGCCCCCAAGCGAGCGTCGCAGCGCTCTGCGCTCGCCGTGGCGAGCAACGGTCAGCCAACAGGCAACGGCAAGAGCGCGGCCGCCAACGGTAACCGCGCCGAAGCTTCAGCTCCTCGGCTTCGAGCCGCCATCCGCAGCGGACCCGGCGATGCTGACCGCGCAGCAGTCGTTCAGGGTGGCGATGAAGGCGCGCTCGGAGGGCGTGGGATCGCGGTCGGCGGGGAGCAGGAGGTAGATGGAGCGGCGCATCGGCTCGACTCCCTCGATGCGGAAGCTGACGAGCTCGCCGCGCCGGATCTCGCCTTCGGCGACGAGCTTGCTCAAGAAGCCGATCCCCAGGCCGGCAGCCACTGAGCGCTTGATCGCCTCGTTGGAGTCGAGCTCCCAGCGATTGGCCGGACGGTAGCCGGCCCGAGCCAGGTAGCGCTCCGCGACGGCCCTGGTGCTGGAGCCGGGCTCACGGACGAGCAGCGTCCAGCGGGAGAGCTCGTCTACCGGCGCCTTGCCGCGGCGCAGCCTCAGCTTCCGCGGCGCGGCGATGCCGACGAGCTCATCGTCCAGGAACGGCTCGGCGCGAACCCCATCCGGAAGCTCAACCTCGCCGGCTACCCCGAGGGAGAACTCTCGCTTCGCCACACGCTCGGCAACCCACGCGCTGGAGCCGATCGAGATGTCCACGTCCACCCCGGGGTGGCGATCAGCGAAGCACCGCAGGATCGAAGGGACGACGTACGCCCCGGGGGTGGTCGAGGCGGCGAGGGCGAGGGTCCCAGTCTCCGCGCCGCGAAGCGCCGCGAGCTCCTCCTCGAGGCCCTGCAAGGTGTCCAGCACCCGGGCGGCGTGGGCGGCGACGATCTCGCCGGCGTCGGTCAGGCGACTCGCGCGGCCGTTTCGCTCCACGAGCTTCTCGCCGACCGCGGCCTCGAGCGTCTGCAAGTGCTTCGTCGCCGATGGCTGGCTCACCCGGCAAGCGTCGGCGGCGCCCGAGATGGAGCCGCGACGATCGACCTCCACCAAGAGCCGGAGCCGGGCGGGATCGAGCGCGTCAACTATGCCGGTCGGGAAAGCCATCTATCGAATGAATGGTCTAGCAGAATGACGTCCCAGCCTGCAAGCTTCGGCGCGGGACCGGCACGGTCCCCGCGTAGCACGCGACCGAACAAGGAGGTAGAGATGTCCGCCACTGTCGACACGGCCGAGCTCGAGGCCAAGGTCAAGGACATGTACCGCCACGTCGCCGAGCAGCCGAACGCCGGCTACCACTTCGACCTGGGGCGACCGCTGGCCGAGCGCCTGGGCTACCTGCCGGACATCCTCGACCGGATCCCCGAAGGCGCGACGGAGTCGTTCGCGGGGGTCGGCTACTTTTTCGACCTGGCCGAGCTCCGCGAGGGGGAGACCGTGCTGGATCTCGGCAGCGGGTCCGGCATGGACGTCTTCTTCGCGGCGCTCCAGGTAGGGCCCACCGGGCACGTGATCGGGATCGACTTCACCGTGGCGCAGTTGGAGAAGGCTCGCCGTCTTGCCGACGAGGGCGGCTTTGCCCAAATCGAGTTCCGCGATGGGCGGATCGAGAGCCTGCCGGTCGAGGAAGGGGGGGTCGATTGCGTGATCTCGAACGGCGTCATCAACCTCTCACCCGAGAAGGAGCGCGTCTTCGCCGGGGCGGCGCGAGCGCTGAGGCCAGGCGGGCGGCTGGCGATCGCCGACATCGTCTCGGTTAAGCAGCTCACCGAGTCGATCGTCTGCGACGCCGACCTGTGGGCCTCGTGCATCGGCGGCGCCGCCCAGCAGGACGACTACCGAGAGGCGATCGAGGCCGCGGGACTGCGCATCGAGGACATCCGTCAGAACCGCTACGAGTTCATTTCCGAGCGGGCCCGGAACGCGAGCGAAAAGTACGGGGTCAAGAGCGTCTCTGTGCTCGCAGAGGCCTGACGCGAAGCTGCGATCGCGACCGAGCCGCTAGGCACTTCCCTTCGCCAGCGGGCTGCGAAGCCGCGGCGCCGCCACCCGGGCCGGCATGTCCACGGCGACCCAGAGCCCGGACGCGGCGGTGAGGCCGGCAACGACGCCGATCGCTCCGCTGAACCCGACCGCATCGGCGACCAACCCGGCGATCAGCCCGCCGGACACGTATCCCATGTCGCGCCAGAAGCGGTAGACGCCGACGGTGGCCGGCCGGGCCACAGGGGTCACGCCGTCGGAGATCGCGGCGAGTAGCGTCGGGTAAACGAGCGCGGTCCCCGCGCCGAGCAGGGTGGCAGCGGCGACCGCAAGCGCGACCACGCCGGCGGAGGTTGCGAGCAATCCCAGGGCGGCCGCTTGGAGCAGCATCCCGGCAACGATCAGCGGCTTCCGTCCGACCTGGTCGGACCAGTGACCGGTCCAGACCTGTGCGAGGCTCCAAACGGCGGGGTAGATCCCCGCGACCACGCCGATCTCGCCCAGCCCGGCCCCTTGCGAGGCGAGAAACAGCGGAATCAGCCCCCACGCGAGGGCGTCATTCAGGTTGTTGACGAGCCCGGCTTGCGAGCAGGCGCGGAGTGCCGGCTCGCGATAGGTGACGTCGGGGAAGACGTTCCGCATGGGCGGTGGCGCGGTGTCGGCCTCGGCGTGGTCGCGGGCCTGCTCGAACGTCACGTGCTGGGCGGTGTCACGGACGAAGAGAACGGAGATCACCACGGCCAGCGCGGCGATCGCGAAGCCAGCGACGACGAGGACGTCGCGGGCGACGAACTCCGTCGCCAGCCAGCCGCTCGCCGCCGCGGCAAGCGCCACGCCGCCGTATCCCGCGGACTCGTTCAGCCCCAGGGCGAGCCCGCGGCGCTCTGGCCCGACGAGGTCGATCTTCATCACGACGGTCATCGACCAGGCGAGTCCCTGGTTGACGCCGAGGAGGGCGTTTGCCGCGACGATCCACCCCCAGTTGGGCGCGACGGCGACGAGGAGCGGTACCGGCAGCGCCACCGCCCAGCCGAGGACCAGGAGGCGCCGGCGCCCGATGTGCTCGGCCAGGGCGCCGGCACCCAGGTTGGTGAACGACTTGGCGAGCCCGAAGGCGACGATGAAGGTCAGGACGGCCGCGCTCGACCCCAACCCGAAATCGTCCTTGCCGATCAGGGGGAGCGTCGAGCGCTCGAGGCCGACCATCGCCCCGACCAGGACGTTGACCGCGACGAGGAGCGAGAACTGGGGGAGGTTCTCGCGCAGTCCCAGCTCGACCCGGTGGCGGGTCAAGCCACGCTTGCGGCGGACCGGACGCCCCGATTGGTGGCGACGATCTCGGCCTGATGCCCGGGTGCGGGCGGGATGTCTTCCAGGAGCGCCGCCACGAATTCATCCTCGGAGCGAAGCTGAAGCGCTCTGTTGTGTCGCCGCTCGAAGCCGATCGTCGACGCCGGATTGCCCGAGAGGCCACGGCCGCACACCGACCCCGAGTAGTGGGCCGGGTAGAGCAGAAGGTGATCGGGAAGCGCCAGGAGCCGCTCCGTAAGGGAGCGATAGAGGGCGCGCGCCAGGTCCTCCGCCGTCTGCTCCCCGTGCGCGTGGAGGTCCGGGCGGCCCGCGTCGCCCACCAGCAGCGCGTCGCCGGTGAGGATCATCCACGGCTCCTCGCCGCGACGGTGGTCGGTGACCAGATAGGCGTGGTGCGCGGCGGCGTGCCCGGGTGTGGCGACGGCCTGGATCACCGTGTTGCCGAGCTTTACCAGCTCGCCGTCGGCAAGCGCATGGTGGTCGAACGCGACCCCCGCGCTCTCGGGGATGTAGGCCGTGGCGCCCGTTCGTTCTACCACCTCGGGCAGGCCCGAGACGTGGTCCGCCTGGACGTGCGTCTCGAGGACGGCTGCGACCCGCGCGCCCTGCGCCTCGGCGAGGGCGACGTACTCGTCGACCAGATCGGCGTGGGCGTCGACCACCGCGAGCTCACCGGCCGTCTTGCAGCCGAGCAGGTAGGAGGCGCAGGAGCTCCCGTCGTTCAGGAACTGCCGAAAGAACATGTCCCCACGGTACGCGTTATCAGATGCGCGTCCTAGGGCTATCCGGCGATACGAACCTTTCCTAGCCGGAATGTCCCATGGCGGAATCCGCGCGGTTTCGAGGTAGGTGGGCAGTCGCTCCCGGTTCCCCGCACGGGGACCTGCCCCGCTCGTTCGACCGCGCGGCCATAGCGGCACGCCGCGGCGGAAGGAGACCCGCGGGAGATTTTCCATCAATACGACGGCATATCCCCCGCTCGTCCGGCCGCGCGGCCACAAGAGCACGCTGGCAGTGAGTTCTGCATCAATGCGACGGAATATCCCCCGCTCATCCGGCGCAGAACAAGAGCGGGGCGCCGCAAAAAGCACGCGGGGGATTTTCACCCGGCGTGGAGGATCCGATTCCCCGGCGCGCTCAGCCCTTCTCGGCGTGCTGCTTGAGCCCTTCGGCGGCGCTCTTCGTGAGGAGCTCCTTCACCTTGCCCTCGACCGGGCCACGCAACACGAGGCCAAGGACGCGTCCAGGGTCGGTGCGCAGCCCGTACCTCGCGCGCGTGCGTCCCTCGCCCAACTCCTCGAACTCCCACGAGCCGGTAAGCCACTTCGTCTCGCCCCGCTCCTGCTCCCAGCTGATCCGCGCAGGTGGGTGGTAGGCGAAGCGGAGCCAGGAGCGGACCTTCTTGACCATCGCATCCGAGAGTGTCTCCACCACGAGCGGCCGGCGTTCGGCGTCGCGCTCGAGCACCTCGACCTCCAGCAGCGTGCGCTGCCACTCCGGCGCGTTCTCGACGTCGGCCGCGATCTCGTAGCAACGCTCGCGAGGCGCGTCGACCTCGACCGTCCAGCTCGCCTCGAGCGTCGCCATCCGGCCAACCCTATCCGTCGGGCGTGCTCGCAGAGAGCATGTCGGGTTCGATCAACCCAGCGGGAGCCCAAGGGCCCAGCGTGAGTGAGGACCCAGCAGGCCGCCCGCCGGCTCGTCCACCTGCCGATGGGGCGCTTCGCCGAGCCTCGTGAGGTGGCGCTCGCGGCCCTGTCCCTCGCCAGCGACGAGTCCTCCTACGTGAACGCCCTCCACCTTCATGGTGGACGGCGGCCTCTCGGCCGCCTACGTCACCCCCGAGTAGCCAGGTCGAGGAACCGCTTGCAGAGGCCGCGGCCGAGCTCGTTCCAGGCGCCGATGCGGTAGCGGGTGCGTTCGCGCAGCGAACGCTGGTCGACTCCGATTCGAACGGCGTCCTCGTCCTCCCGGTATTCATGGATCCACTTCTCCGCGTCCTGGGGCGTGACCTCCGCGTGGAACTGGATGCCCCACGCCGGCCCGGCGAGCCGATACGCCTGCAGGCAGACGGGGCTCGTGGCGAGCGGCGTTGCCCCGGTGGGGAGAGAGAACTCGTAGCTATGCCACTGGAAGGCCACAAATCCGGACGAGAGTGGAGCGAGCAGCGGGTCGTCGGCTCCCTCTGGAGTCAGCGAGACCCCGTGCCAGCCGATCTCCGGCTCCGGGGCGCGGCGCGCCTCGCCCCCGGCCGCCTGTGCGAGCAGCTGGGCGCCCAGGCAAACGCCGAGCAGCGGGACGCTGCGCTCGACAAGCTCCGCCAGCAGCGCCCTCTCCCCATGGAGCCAGGGATGCTCCTCCTCCTGGTCGGCGTGCATGGCCCCCCCGAAGATGAGCACCGCGTCGTAGTCGCCGGGGTCGCGCGGCGGGGAGTGGTCCTCTGTCTGCAGCCACGAGTCGAGCTCGACGCCACGGGAGCGGATCGCCTCGGCGAACACGCCGGGACCGGCATCGCGCTGATGGACGATCGCCAGAACGCGCACGGCACGGAGTCTGCCAGCGCGCTCGCCATCGCGCGTTCGCTTGCCGCGCGTAGGAGCCCTACTCGGACTCGGGCTCGCCCCGCGTCGTCAGGGGCATGGCCCCCCAGAACCAGCCGAAGACGATCACCGCGATCACACCGGAGGCGATCGTCAGGGCTGGGCTGTAGATGAAGTCCGCAATCAGCATCACTGCGCCGACCATGGCCACGGCGAGGAATCCGAGGCCCGCGATCGACAGCGAATTGGACGTCAGGAGGACGCGTTCCTTGTCCCGCTGACGAAAGTGGAGGCGGTGCCATGCGGACGGTGCGATCAGGAGCACCGAGGCGATCGCGGTTACCGACAAGGTGCCGAAGAAGAGGGCACGCTGGAATGAGGTCGTGGACGTGAACCCCTGACTGAACGGCACGGTGAGCAGGAAGGCGAACAGCACCTGCACCCCGGGCAGCGCGACGCGAAGCTCGTTCAGCAGCTCGAGCAACTCGCGGTTGACCCGCTCGCGCCGTCCTTCGTTGCCCCGTTCTCCATCCGCCATCGCTTGGGCTCCGCCACGAAGCTTTCGCACGCGCCGGCCGCTTTCCTGCCGCGCTCGTTTAGGGTGCCGTCGTGGGCATCCTCGGCTGGATCGTGCTCGGAGCCTGCGTGGGGGCGATCGCGCGCGCGCTGATCCCCGGCCCAACCGAGCCCGGCGGTTGCATCGGAACCACCGCCATCGGCGTCCTCGGGGCGCTGATCGGCGGTTTCATCGCCAGCGCACTCGACATCGGGGAGCTCGGCGACTTCTTCGATCTGGGGACGTGGCTGATCGCGATCGGCGGCTCGATCCTGCTCCTGCTCTTTATGCGGGCGATCTCCGGAACGCCGCCTCGTCGGTGAGAAGCCGTGGTGGTACGGTTGAGACGCAGCCTCCGGATGAGGCTGTGATGAAGCGGTTTCTGAACGGTTCCGTACCAGGCAGTTGCCGCGGCATTTTTCACCAGCAACAGCACCCGGAGAGGTCCCATGGCTACTGGAACCGTCAAGTGGTTCAACGAAGAGAAGCGCTATGGCTTCATCACCCCTGACGACGGGGGACAGGATTTGTTCGTTCACCAGACCGGGCTTGCCGACGGCAGCCGCTCGCTCCCCGATGGGGCGAAGGTCGAGTTCGAGTCCGAGGAGGGTCCGAAGGGCCCGAAGGCCGTCAGGGTCAGGCTCGTCTAGCCCCACACAGAGCGCTTAACCGTGCGTGGGGGCCGGTTTCAGCCGGCGCCGCGCAGCTCCAGCTTCGTGAGATCCTCGAGCAGGTGCCGCGGCCGGGGGCGGCCTCTATCCGTCACCACCATCACGGTCCCGGGCCAGTAGGGGCTCTCCGCGGGCGTTCGGCCGAGGAGCCCCGGGGCATAGACCCAGCTTCCGGTGTTCCAGATGCGGGTTCCCTCGGTGAGCCGCCAGCCGGTCTCGTTCCGCAGCGGGCCGCGGCGGTGGGTGTGGCCGAAGACCACGTGGTCGGCCTCGATGCCCAGCCTTCGCACGACCTCGCCGATCGCCGCCAAGCCCGCGCGGGTGATCGTCCCGGGGGAGAGGTCGGACCTCACGGGCCCCAGGCCGAGCCGGTTGGCCACCCCGACGGCGCCCGGCAGCGCGACCGTCCCTAGCAGCCAGCCGCGCAGCCGCGCCGCCCGGCCGTAGCCGCCCCCGAGCGCCTGCCACACGCGAGCCGACGGGTTGGCGCCGGCGAGTCGCTCCGCCGGGACGCCCGCCTGGGCGAGGGCGAACAGGAAGGCGTACACGGGCGCCTGCGCGCGCTCGTAGTCGTCTGGGGTTGCCGAGCCGGGCTCGTCCGGTTCCCCCGGCTCGTCCGCCGTCGCCTCCCTCGCGTCACCGAGGATCCGCTCGACGGCGGCGACGGCGAGGCGCTCGAACGTCGGCACGGTGAGATGCCGATCGAGGTAGTGCCCGTGCGTCGCGTAGGTGTCCGGTCGAACCCACAGGCCCGGATAGGCAAGCGACACCTTCGTGGCTGCCATCCCCTGGACCAGCTCGGCAAGCGGCCCGGCCGCGCTCAGTGGGATCCGCTGCTCCGGCTCGAGAGGACCCGTCCCATCGAGGCGCCGCCGCTCCAGCCACTCCTCGAGCAGGTGATGGTCGTGGTTTCCCGGGACGATCACCACCGACCCGTCGCCGACTACCGATCCGAGCTCGTCGAAGAACGGCCGCGCCAGCTCGATCGCGGCGGGCAGCGGACGGTCGCGAAGCTCGATCGCGTCGCCGAGGAGAACCACCTCGTCCGCTGCCTCGATCTCGGCCCACAACGCCTCACGAATCTCGGGGCGACGCAGGAGGTCGATCCCGCCGCTCGATCCGAGATGCAGGTCGGAGATGAGGACCGTCGTGCTCACGCTTCCATCCTCGCGCAGTCGAATAGGCTCGCGTCGCGTAGAGGCGTTCAGGACACCCGAGGAGCGGTTCGAGGCACTGCCCGAGTTTCCGTTCGAGCCGCATTACCGCGAGGTCGGGGGGCTCAGGCTCGCGCACCTCGACGTGGGGCAGGGCGAGCCGGTGGTGTTCTTCCACGGCGAGCCCACGTGGTCGTATCTGTGGCGCAAGGTGATCCCGTCGGTGCGCGGCGCGGGCTACCGCTGCATCGCACCGGATTACGCGGGCTTCGGGCGCTCCGACAAGCCGACCGATCTCCGTTGGTACTCATACGACCGCCACACGGAGTTGATGTCGACTCTCCTGACCGATCTGGATCTCCGGGGGGCGACGGTCGTCTCGCACGATTGGGGCGGGCCAATCGGACTGCGGCTGGCGGTCGAGCACCCGGATCGGATCTCCCGCCTGGTGATCATGGACACGGGCCTCTTCACCGGCGAGCAGCGGATGTCGGAGGCCTGGCACCGGTTCCGCGACTTCGTCGCGCGGACCCAGGACCTGCCGATCTCGATGCTCGTGCGACGCGCCTGCCACGCGGACCCCGGCGACGAGGTGGCGGCCGCCTACGACGCGCCCTTCCCGACGCTGGATTCCAAAGCCGGCGCCCGCGCGTTTCCCCTGATCCTCCCAATCTCCCCCGAGATGCCCGGCGCGGCTGCCGGAAAGCACACCCTCGAGGCGCTGCGGGGCGACAAACGGCCGACCCTGATCCTGTGGGCAGATTCCGACCCGGTGCTTCCCTTCAAGGTCGCCGAGGCCTTCGCGGCCCTGATCGGCGCCGGGCCACCGCACAGGATCGAGAACGCCTCCCACTTCCTCCAGGAGGACGCCGGAGAGGAGATCGGCCGGTTGATCGCGGAGTGGCTGGGTTGAGATGAGTCGCGCCGCCGTGCCGCAGGCGCCCCCCTGCCTCAGGACCGGGCGGCTCAAAGCTCGACGACGATCGCCGAGGTGATGAGCTCGGCGAGGGGGCCCGTGGGGACGCCGGCGACGGCGCCGCCCCCGGACACGACGACGATCCTGCCACCATCGCTCCGTAGGCCCATGTCGAGCCGGATCGGGATCGCTTGTTTGTGACCGAAGGCCTTGCCGGCGAGGAAGCGGAGCAGCGGTCCGCCCAAAAGGCCAAGCCGCGAGGCGCCGTACTCGGCCACTGCGCCGGCGGTGGTCTGGGCAATCGAGCGAAGCTGGTAAGGGGCCGCCGACCCTGGTCGCGTGAGGTCGAAGCTCGCGACCGCGAATGGGCCGGCTCGAAAGTGCGTCAAGTGCACCGCCACCTCGTCGAACCCGTCGAGCTTGTCGAGGACGTCGGTCTGCTGCTCAAGGTCGAGGTCAAGGCCGCTGCCGTTCACCGAGATCCGCTTGCCGTCCCCGAACAAAAGGCGCGCCGCCGGCACCGCCTCGAGCGAGACCTCGGCGCTCCCGCCCCCGCTTGTGAGGCGGTCCTCGATCCGAGTCTCGGCCACGGGCGGGATCACGAACTGGCTCACTCCGACGAGGACGACGAGCACGACGGCAGCGATCAGCAGCCCGCGGCGCATACGGCGAAGGTTGGCAGCCTGGCCCCTTCTGGACTCGATCAGGCGGCGCGGCGGGGCAGGATCTCGCGCCAATCCGGCCACTCGGAGGGCGGGCCCTTTGGGCGGCGGACCTTCTCGGGGCGGCCCTGGGGCAGGTCTGCGAGCAGCTCGCGGTTCTGGGGCTCGGCGAGCTGGCGGGCGATGGTGTGGCGCGCCACCTCGATCACTCGGTTTCGGTTCCCCGTTCGCATCAGGTTCGGTCCCATCGCCTCGAGGTCCTCGCCCGTGGGCTGGATGAGAACGACCTCAGCTCCGGCGGCGCGGAGCTTCTTCGCCTCGCTCCCCAGCCGGCGCCCGGAGGCACGCTGGAAGACGAGGTTGAAGGCGTCGCGCGGATTGATCGCTCGGACCGGGTGAAGGGTCGAGGTGGGGTTCAGGCAGATCGCCAGGTCGAGGACCTCGTCGCGCAGCAGATCGAGGTTCGAGGTCGAGTAGATGCCGCCGTCGACGTAGCGGCGCCCCGCGATCGTCACCGGGTGATAGATGCCGGGGATTGCGCATGACGCGGCGACCGCGTCGGCGAGATCAGCTTTCGGGGCCCCGTCGCGGCCGAACGGCACGCGTCGTCCGGTCTCGTAGTCGCAGGCGACGATCCACAGGTTGGAGTGCGGGCTCCAGTCCTCCCGGACGACCCGCCGGATCGTGTCCTTGAGGCCCTCGGTCGAGAAGATGCCTCGTGGCAGCCAGCCGGTGAAGACGGTCGCGGGCGTGTAGCGCCTGGGGTTGGTGAGCGTGCGAAGGGCCAGCCGCCAGGAGCCGGGGCCGAGCGGCGGCAGGGCGCGCTCTAGCTCGAAACGGGCGCCCGCCGCGCGGTCCGCGTCGGCGGCCGGGCGCCCCGCGGCGTCCACGACG
>Ga0126312_10000226_pt1 | contig 30005 bp, 31 predicted proteins | sample Plot104A_FD_92537 | JGI IMG/M metagenome (GOLD analysis project Ga0126312, IMG submission 92537) | Serpentine soil microbial communities from UC McLaughlin Reserve, CA, USA - Plot104A | ecosystem: Environmental > Terrestrial > Soil > Grasslands | place: USA: UC McLaughlin Reserve, Lake County... | reverse complement strand
GGCGCCGCTCGCGGCCGGCCGGGCGTCCGCGGGCCTGTCCCGCGCCTCGGGCCCACCACCACCGCACGCGGCGAGCGCGGCGATCAGGGGAAGGAGGCACGCGAGGGCGACGGACGCTCGGGGCGGGCGCATGGCCGGGAGAGGATAGGCGCCGGTGCCCCCGAGCCAACTCAAGCGTGCCCGCTAACTGGGCGGCGTGCGCAAACGCACAGTTAGCCTCGTACTCCGAGGGAACACTCACCCACCGAGGAGATCTGCGATGAGGGCTTGGGCAACAGCGGGACGGCTAGTCGGGATGGGCCGGGAGGCCACCGGCGGCTCGACGCTCGCGCAGCGAGTCCTCAAGCGCATCGGGATGGCGTGCACCGTCGCCTCCACGGTCGGGGCAGTCGACGTCTTCCTGCTCTTGTGGCTCGTGCTCCCGCCTCCGCACGAGGCCGCGGCCCACTTCCCCGAGGCCGAGATCGCGAACGCGGTCGCCTTCGCGATCTTCCTTCCGCTGACGCTCGCCATCGGCTGGGCGTGGGGTTACCGACTCGGCCGCCCGTGGCGCCGCTTCCTGGACGAGGGTCGCGAGGCCACCGAGTCGGAGCGCATAGCGACCCTGCGCTACCCGCTGCGCTCGGCGAAGATGGGGGCGCTCCTATGGGGGATCGGCGCGCTGCTTTTCGTCGCGGTCAACCTTCGCTTCTCGGGCGAGGTCGCCCTCCACGTCGGCTCGACGATCGTCCTGGGCGGCCTCGTCACGTCCGCGCTGACCTACCTGCTCACCGAGTGGCTGATGCGGCCGGTCACCGCCCGCGCGCTCGCCGACGCTGCCCCGCCGCGCCTGTGTGGACCCGGCGTCCAGGGCCGGCTGATGCTCGCCTGGGCGGTTTGCCACGGGAGTGCCGCTGCTCGGTCTCGGCTCCCTCGGGACTCATGTCCTTACCGAGGGCGCGTCGCTCGAGCGAGTGGCGGTGAGCGTCCTCGTGCTGAGCGTCGCCGCGGGGATGGTCGGCCTGCTAGCAACCGTGCTTGTCGCACGCTCGGTCGGCGAGCCCTCGTCTCCCTCCGTGATGCGGTCGAGCGGCTCGAGGAGGGGGACCTCGATGTCGCCGTCGCGGTAGACGACGGCAGCGAGGTCGGCCTGCTCCAGAGTGGGTTCAACAACATGGTTGTGGGCCTCCGCGAGCGCGAGCGCCTGCACGACCTGTTCGGACGCCACGTGGGGACGGAGGTGGCGCGCAACGCGCTCGACCGGCCGGTCGCTCTGGGAGGCGAGGAGCGTCGGGGTGGCGGTGCTGTTCGTCGACCTGATCGGCTCGACGGAGCTCGCCACACGATGGTCGCCGGAGGACGTCGTCTCGCTGCTCAACCGCTTCTTCGGCATCGTCGTCGACACGGTCGACGGCCACGGAGGGTGGGTCAACAAGTTCGAGGGCGACGCCGCCCTGTGCGTGTTCGGGGCGCCGCTGCCGCGCGCTGCAGGCTCGGCTAAGGCGGGAGCTCGCCGAGGTCGATGCGGGCGTCGGGATCTCGGCCGGACCCGCGGTGGCGGGGAACGTCGGCGCCGAGCATCGGTTCGAGTACACGGTGATCGGGGATCCCGTCAACGAGGCGGCGCGGCTGTGCGAGCTCGCCAAGCAACGCCGCGAGCGTCTGCTCGCCTCGGAGGCGGTGCTCGAGCGCGCGAGCGAGCGGGAGGCGGGTCACTGGCGGCTCGGCGACGCGGTCGTCCTGCGCGGTCGCCGCGAGCCGACGCGCGTCGTGATGGCCGCCGCGGCCGGCGAGGAGTCGACCGGCGAGGCGAGGCCGCCGCACCCGGGGCCCGCCCCTGACCTAAACTCACCTGCGGCCGCCGTGCGCCGCGGGCCGGCGCCGGCCAGTGTTCCGAGCGGGAGGTGTCGTGGCGGAGGCGAGCAGCGCGATCGGGAAGAGCTACGACCCGTTCGAGTACGAGGTCGGGCGCGAGAAGATCCGCGAGTACGCGAACGCGATCGGCGAGACGAACCCCATCCACCTCGACCCGGGCGCGGCGCGCGAGGCCGGCTATCGCGCGCTCGTCGCGCCCCCGATGTTCGCCGTCGTCTACTCAGCGCCGGCGATGCTTCCGGCGCTGCTCGACCCCGAGGTGGGAATGAACTTCGCGATGATGGTCCACGGCGGCCAGGAGTTCGCGTGGTCCGAGCCCGTCGTCGCCGGCGACACGATCACCACGACGGCCTCGGTCAGGGACATCTCCGAGCGCGAGGCGATGACCTTCTACGTCTTCGAGTCGGTGTCCGTGAACCAGGAGGGCAGCGAGGTCGTGCGCGCGACCTGGACCAACATCGTCAGGGGAGGGTGAGCATGCGCGACGGCGAGCCGATCGAGGAGCTGCGGGTCACCCCGGACAAGTACCTGCCGCACCGCTACGCGGGCGCCTCGGGCGACTTCAACCCGATCCATATTGACCCCGAGTTCGCGCGGCAGGTCGGCCTGCCGTCGAACATCCTCCACGGGCTCTACACGATGGCGCTGGTGGCCCGGGCGGGCACCCTGGCCGCGGGCGGCGACCCGGCGGCGCTGCGGCGGCTCTCGGTCCAGTTCCGCGGCATGGGCTTCCCCGAGACGGAGATAGTGGTGCGTGGGACGGTCCGCGAGGCGGGCGACGGGCGCGCGCTCGTCGACCTCGAGGCCGAGCAGGACGGCAACCGGATCGTCCGCAACGCCGAGGCGGAGCTCTCGCTCTGAGCGGAGGCTCACATGCGCCCGCCGGACGCTCTCCGCGGCGCACGCCACAATTGAGGGGACCATGCCAACGCTGACGCCGCGCCAGTCCGATGTCCTGCGCCGGGTGATCGAGGGTCACCTCGAGCTGGCCGCGCCCGTGGGCTCGAAGTGGGTCGCGCACCAGTCCGACGTGCCGTGGGGGCCGTCGACCGTGCGCGCGGAGCTCGCGCGACTCGAGGAGCTCGGCCTGCTCGGACATCCGCACACTTCCGCCGGCCGCGTCCCGACTGACCGCGGCTACCGCCACTACGTCGACGAGCTGCTCGACGAGGGGAGCCTGCCGGCGCCGAGCCCCTCGCTCGAGCTCGACACCGTGCGGCGCGAGGTCGACGAGGCCGTGCGCGCGACCACCGAGCAGCTCTCCCAGGTGACGAACCTGCTGGCGATCGTCTCGGCCCCGCCGATCACCACGACCACGATCCGCCGCGTCGAGGTGCTCCGCCTCCAGCCGCAGGTGGCGATGGTCGTGGTCATCACCTCGACCGGGGGCGTCTCGAAGCGCGTGGCGAGCTACGAGCGGCCCGTCGACCCCGGGCTCGTCGACTGGGCGGCGAGCTACCTCAACGAGCGGCTCGGCGGGATGGGCCTGGGGGCGCGCATGATCCAGGGCAGGCTCGACGACCCCAGCCTGTCGCCCGTCGAGCGCGAGTTCCTCGCCTCGCTGGCACCCGCGTTCACCGAGCTCGAGGCGACCGCCGAGGACGCGCTGTACGTCGAGGGCACCTCCCGTCTGCTCGCCGAGGATCGCTTCCAGGAGCTGTCGCAGATCGAGGACCTGCTGCGCCTGCTCGAGGAGCGGGTGACGCTGCTGCGCGCGCTCCGGCGCGCGCTCGAGGAGTCGCGGGTGTACCTGCGCATCGGGCGCGAGAACGAGGCGCCCGAGCTGCGCTCGCTCAGCGTGGTCGCCGCAGGCTACGGCCCGCCGGCGCGCAACGTGGGCGCCGTGAGCGTGGTCGGGCCGCTGCGCATGGACTACGCGCTCGCGATCGGGACGGTGCGCGAGGCCGCCGCCGAGCTCTCGCGCGTGGTCGGTCTCGTGTGGGAGAACTCTTGACCCTCAGTCGCGACGCGTACGAGGTGCTGGGCGTCTCGCGTGACGCCGACGAGCGCGAGATCAAGCGCCAGTTCCGGCGCCTCGCGCGCGAGCTGCACCCCGACGTGAACCGTCACGACCACGACGCCGAGGAGCGCTTCAAGGAGGCGGCCGAGGCGTACGAGATCCTCTCCGACCCCGAGCGCCGCCAGGTCTACGACCGCTTCGGTTACGAGGGGCTGTCGTCGGCGGGACGCGAGTCGACCGTGGCCGGCTTCGGGTCGTTCGCCGACATCTTCGACGCCTTCTTCGGCGGCGACCCGTTCGGCGGCGCCGGCGGGCGGCGCTCGGCCGGCGTGCAGGGCGGCGACGTGGCGGTGGCGGTCGAGATCTCGCTCGCCGAGGCGGCGCGCGGGACGTCGGTCGAGGTCGAGCACGAGGCGGTCGTCGCGTGCGAGCGCTGTCACGGCAACGGCGCCGAGCCGGGCACCCCGATCGAGACCTGCAACCGCTGCGGCGGGGCGGGCGAGCTGCGCACGAGCGTGCGCTCGGCGTTCGGCCAGATCGTGCGCGCCCAGCTGTGCGACGCGTGCGGGGGCGAGGGCAAGATCGCGCGCACGCCGTGCGAGCGCTGCCGCGGTCGCGGGCGCGAGGCGCGCCGCGTCGAGCTGACGGTCGACGTCCCCGCGGGGATCGCCGACGACCAGCGCATCCGCCTCGCCGGCCGCGGCCATGCCGGCGAGCGCGGTGGTCCCCCCGGAGACCTGTACGTGGTCGTGCGCGTGCGGGAGGACGAGCGCTTCGTGCGCGACGGGAACGACCTCGTGAGTGTGATCGACGTTCCCGCCCCGGCGGCCGCGCTCGGCACCTCGATCACCGTCCCGACTCTCGACGGCGAGGAGCGGCTCGAGCTCGAGCCGGGAACTCAGCCCGGCACGGTGATCACGCTGCCCGGCCGCGGGATGCCGTCACTGCGGCGTGGGCGCCCCGGCGACCAGCGCGTCGTCGTGAACGTCGTCGTACCGCGGCGGCTGTCGGCTCGCCAGCGCGAGCTGCTCGAGCAGCTCGCGGAGTCGCTCGAAGAGCACAACCTCGTCGCGCCCGAGGAGTACGAGCCCGAGTCGCTGTTCGCGCGCGTGCGTCGCGCGCTCGGGTGAGCGCCGCTCGGCCCGCGGCGTGATCCGCCTCGCCGTCCGCGCCCCGGCCGCCGCGGCCGAGCAGGTGCTGGCGGCGCTGCTCGAGGTCGCGCCGGCCGGCGTCGAGCAGGTCGACGGCGACGGCTTCGTCGAGTTCGCGCTCTACGGAGCGCCGGGCGAGCTGCCCTCGCTCGGGACGGGCGAGGCCGAGGTGGGTGGTGTGCGGGCGGTGGTGCGCGGCGAGGAGGTGGCCGACGATTGGGCCGAGCGCTGGCGGCGCTTCCACCGCCCGGTGCTCGTCGCCGGGCGACTGTACGTGCGCCCGCCGTGGGAGGAGCCGGCGCGCGAGCCCGCCGTTGAGGACATCGTGATCGACCCCGGCCGGGCGTTCGGAACGGGTGCGCACCCGACGACCGTGGCGTGCGCCGAGCTGCTCGTGGAGCTCGCCGCGGACCGAGCCGCACGCACCGGCCGGCCGGCGTCGCTCGCCGATCTCGGCTGCGGCTCGGGCGTGCTCGCGATCGCCGCGGCGAGACTCGGGTTCGAGCCGGTGACCGCGGTCGACGTCGACCCTGCCGCCCTCGAGGCGACCGAGCGCAACGCGCGCGCCAACGACGTCGAGGTGGCTGGCCTCGAGCGCGCGGATCTGCGCGACGACGCACCGCCGCGCGCGGACACGGTGGTCGCCAACCTCACGCGCCCGCTCCTGCTGCGGCTCGCGCCCAGGCTTCTCGAGGCGCCGCCGGAGGCGGCGATCGTGTCCGGCCTGCTCGACGAGGAGGCCGCGGACGTGGGGGACGCGCTCGAGCCCGCGCTCCGCGAGCGACGCCGGGTGAGCGCGCGTGGCTGGACCACCCTTCTGCTCGAGCGAGTCGCGCGACAGCGCGGCTAGGGCGCCGGGTCGCCCTCGACGCGGGCGCGGGCGCCACCCGGGAGCCGGTCGACCAGGCGCCCGAGGCGCTCGACCGCCCCCTCGAGGGGCTCGGCGATGGCGATCGCGCGCTGAAGCGTCGGCAGGGCGGCCGCCACCTCGGCGCCCTGCTCGACGACCTCGCGCGCCCGCTCGGCGACGAGCAGCGACTGCTCGACCGCGAGCTGGCCCATCTCGAGCAGGCGCTCGCTCTGCTCGAGCAGCGCGGCGCTGCGCTCGTCGAGGCGGTGGCCGAGCGCGACGATCTCGCCGCCGCGCGCGTCGAGGCGCTCGCCGACATCGAGAAGCTCGCCGCCGCGTGCGTCGATCCGCTCCCCGATCGCCACGAAGTCCTCGCCGCGCGCGTCGATCTGCTCGCCCAGCGCGACGAGCTCGGCGCCCCGCGCGTCTAGGACCTCGCCGAGCGCGATCCCACGCTCGAGCTGCCGCTCGACGCGGCCGGCGCGCGCCTCGAGCACGTCCAGGCGCGCCGGCAGCTCGCGTGCGGCCCGCGCGATCGCCGCCAGGTCGTCGAGCGCCCGCAGAACCGTCCGCATCGGAAGCAAGGGAAGCCCGAGCGCGCCCATCGCGCCGCCGAGGCTATCTCGCGCCTGCCCCCTCGCTCACCGCAGCGACCGCTGCGAGACGACGCCGGCCGCCTCCTGCCACCACGCGCGCTCCTCGGGCTCGCCGGCGCGGCGGATCCGCTCGCGGCAGTAGCGCAGGAGCTGGCTCGAGCCGCCCACGGCCACCAGCTCGCCGGTGACCGCGAAGCGGCCGTCCTCGAGCTCCACGAGCGAGCCCGCGCGCTCGCGCCGCGTCCGCAGGCGCCGGACGACGGGGACGCCCGCCACCGAGACCGGGTCGCCGGGATCGCCGTCGCCCTCCCTCCACGGCCGCACGGTGAAGATCGGCGACCGCCCGAGCGGTCGCGACGGCGTCCCGCCGGGCTCCTCCATCGGCCCCTCGCGCCAGCGCGCGAACAGCCCCTCGACCTGGTCGCGCACGCGCTCACGCGCGAGGATGTGGAGCCGGTCGCCGGCCTCGACGCGCGTCGAGCCGCGGGGAAGGAGCGCCTCCTCGCCGCGCACGATCACGCTCACGAGCGCGTCGCGCGGGAGCCCGAGCTCGTTCACCACGCGCCCCACGATCGCGTCGCCGGCGCGCACCGGGTACTCGACGACCTCGGCGCCGAGGCGGCGGATCGTCCCCACCTCGACGATCGGGCGGGGGAGGGCGGGCTCGTCCGAGGTCACGCCGAGCCAGCGCGCGATCGGCTCGAACGTCGCGCCCTGGACCAGCGTCGAGGTCAGGACCACGAAGAACGCGATGTGGAAGAACTCGTCAGCCTGCGAGACCCCGGCGATGACCGGGAAGGTCGCGAGCACGATCGGGATGGCGCCCCGCAGGCCCGCCCAGCCGATCAGCAGCGACTCGCGCACGGGGAAGCGCCCGACGCGCGTGGCGATGAGCGCGGCGGCCGGCCGGGCGACGACCGCGAGCACTGCGGCGAGCAGCAGCCCCTCGCCCGCGACCGCGGTCAGCTTGCTCGGGAAGACGAGCAGCCCGAGCGTGAAGAACAGCACGATCTGGCTCACCCAGCCGAGCCCCGCGTGGAAGTCGGTGACGGTCGCCCGGGCGGGCACGCGCGCGCCCCCGAGCACGAGGCCGGCCAGGTAGACGGCGAGGAACCCCGAGCCGTCCAAGACCGCCGCCCCGCCGTAGGCGATCGCCGCGGTGGCGATCGAGGCGACGGGGTACAGGCCGCTCGAGACGAACGGGACCCGCCGGAAGGCGAGCACCGACAGGCGCCCGCACACGAGCCCGACCGCCGCGCCGATCGCGAGCTGGGCGAGGAACAGCAGCGCCATGTCGCCGAAACCGAAGTCGGGCTGCTGAATCCACTCGATGAACCCGATCACGAGCAGGATCGCGATCGGGTCGTTGAGGCCGGACTCCGCCTCGAGCACGCGCGCGACGCGCCGCTTGAGGCTCGATCCGCGCAGGACCGAGAAGATCGCCGCGCTGTCGGTCGAGGCGACGATCGAGCCGAGCAGCAGGGCGGGGAGGAGCGGCAGGTCGAGCAGGAGCGCCGCGGCGAGCCCCACGACGACCGCGGTCACGATCGTCCCGACCGTGGCGAGCGAGATCGCCGGCCCCACGACCGGGCGGATCTCCGGCCACCCGGCGGCGAGGCCGCCCTCGAACAGGATCAGCGTGAGCGCGATGATCCCGACCGTCCGGGTCAGCTCGAAGTCTTCGAAGTCGATCAGCCCGAGCCCGTCCGAGCCGATCGCCATCCCCAGCGCGAGGAAGAGCACGAGCCCGGGCACGCGCAGGCGCCCGGCGGCCAGCGCGGCCAGGATCCCCAGCGCGAGCAACGCGCCGGTGATGAGCATCATCGCGCCCTCGGTCATCGGGGCGGCCAGTCTAAGTCGGGCCTGGGGAGCTCGGACGGGGCGCGATCAGGTGCTCGACCCGCCCTCGAGGGCGCCGGCGTCGATCCCCGCTGCTCGTGCCCGGGCGTCGTCCTCGCCCGCACGTCGCTCCTCCCGGCGCGCGATCCACTCGGCTCCCGCGTTGTCGCTGAGCCCGTGGACGATGATCGACACGAAGACCACGAGCGCGGCGATGTCGAAGAGCGGCATCCCCGCCGGGCCGAGGTGGGCCAGCACGAGCAGCGAGAAGGTCATCGTCGCCACCCCCTTGGGTCCGAACCACGAGAAGAACGCCTTGGTCGCCGTGTCGGTCCCCGTGCCCGCGAGCGCCAGGAAGACGGCGACCGGGCGGGCCACGAGCAGGGCGACCGCGACGATCGCCACGGCGCCGAGGCCCTCGGAGAGCAGGCCCGGCACCGTGAGCAGCGCGCCGAAGACCACGAAGATCCCCAGCTTGACGATCTCGACGATGTCCTCGGAGCGCACCTCGAACGAGCGCCGGATATCGGGGCGCAGGATGCCGAGCGTAATCGAGCACACGAACACGGAGATGAACCCGTTGCCGGCGGGCGGGACGACCGCGACGCCGTAGGCGGCGAAGGCGACCCCGAGCGCGTACAGCGCCTTCTGATGGGCGCCCGCGGCGGCGGCGAGGCGCCGCTCGTGGGGGAAGAGTCGCGCCGCGACGAGCCCGACGACGACGCCGGTGACGAGCCCCACGCCGATGTCCTGCAGCACGAAGCGCACGACGTCGAACCTTCCGTCCGTGCCCGCCACGGCCGCCGTCAGGACGAGCACGGCCGGCAGCGCGAGCCCGTCGTTGAGTCCCGACTCGAGGTTGAGCGAGTGCCGCACGACTCGCGGGACGCGCGGGTTGGTCACGACCGTCGAGGACAGGACGGGATCGGTGGGCGAGAGCAGGGCCCCGAGCAGAAAGGCCTCTCCCCACGAGAGGTCGGTCACCGCGACGGTCGCGACGGCGACGATCGCCGCGGTGACCGGCATGGCGAGCACGAGCTTGCGCAGCGGAAGGTGCCACGCGGTCTGGAGCAGCTCGCCGTCCACCTCGAGCCCGTCCCGGAACAGCAGGACGATGAGCGCGACGATCGCCAGCGTCTCGACGAAGCCCGAGCCGGGGTCGAATCGAAGCACCTCAAGCCCGCCCTCGCCGAGGGCGAAGCCGAGTAGGACGAAGACCGCGGTGAGCGAGAGGAACGAGCGCCGCGCGAGCCCGGCGAGCAACCCGCCGAGCGCGAGCAGCCCGCCGAGCACGGCGAGCTCGACCGCGAGCGTCGGGGCGGAGACGGCGACCGCGGGCACCGCGACAGGGTCTCAGAGCGGCCACGCGCCGTCGCGGCGCGGGCCTAGACTGAGAGGCGGATGTCCATCCTCGAGCAGGTCCAGGCCGACGCGGCCACCGCCCTCAAGGCGGGCGAGCGCGAGCGCGCCGGTGCTCTGCGGACCTTCGCGTCCGAGCTCCAGAAGTCGGCCAAGGAGGCCGACGACGAGGGAGACGAGGTCGCGGTCCTGCGTCGCGAGCGCAAGCGCCGGCTCGAGGCGGCGGAGGCCTACGCCGACGCGGGCCGCGACAACCTCGCCTCCGTCGAGCGCGGCGAGGCGGAGCTGATCGAGGCGTACCTCCCGGCCGAGCTGTCCGACGCCGAGCTCGAGGCGCTCGTGGGCGACGCGGTCGCCGAGGCGGGCGCTTCCTCCCCAAAGGAGATGGGCCGCGTGATGTCGCTCGTCATGCCCCGCGTCGAGGGTCGCGCCGACGGCCGCCGCGTGAGCGCGCTCGTGAGGGAGAAGCTGTCGGCGGCGTGAGGACCCAGCTCGAGCTCTCGAACGACGTGGCGACGGAGCTCGCGGGCGCCCACGACGCGATCATGAGGTCGCTCGAGGGCCATCTCGACGCCGAGGTGTTCCTGCGCGGCAACGTGATCACCCTCGAGGGCGAGCGAGGCGAGGTCGAGATGGCCGAGACCGTCGTGCGCGAGCTGTCGGACCTGATCCGCCAGGGACACGAGGTCGCGCCCGGGACGATCGAGGCGATCACCGAGGCGCTCGACCGTCACGAGAGCCCGAGCCGCATCCTCGAGGACGTGGTCTGGCGACACCGCTCCCTCAAGGTGGCGCCGAAGACCGTGAACCAGAAGCGCTACGTCGACGCCATACGCGACCACACGGTGACCGTGGGGATCGGCCCCGCTGGGACCGGCAAGTCGTTCCTCGCCGTGGCGATGGCCGTGGCCGCCCTGTCGCGGCGCGAGGTCAACCGGATCGTCCTCACCCGGCCCGCGGTCGAGGCGGGCGAGCGGCTCGGGTTCCTCCCCGGCGACCTGATGGCCAAGGTCGACCCCTACCTGCGGCCGCTGTTCGACGCCCTCTACGACATGCTCGAGCCGGAGAAGGTCAACCAGTACCTCGAGCGCGGGCAGATCGAGATCGCCCCGCTCGCCTTCATGCGGGGGCGTACGCTCAATGACTCGTTCATCATCCTCGACGAGGCGCAGAACACGAGCCCCGAGCAGATGAAGATGTTCCTCACGCGGCTCGGATTCGGGTCGAAGATGGTGGTGACGGGCGACGTGACCCAGGTCGACCTCCCGCGCGACCAGCGCTCCGGCCTGATCGTCGTGGGCGAGATCCTCGAGACGGTCGAGGGGATCGAGTTCATCCGCTTCGGCGGCGAGGACGTCGTCCGTCACAAGCTCGTGCAGCGGATCGTCGAGGCGTACGACGCCTATGCGGACAGCGGGGCGCCCCCGCTGCAGCCCGCTCGCGATGGCTGAGTCGGGCGGCGCGGGGGGCGCGGCCACGGTGGCTGTGGAGGTCGAGGTCGCCGCCGAGGGCGCCGCCCCTGCGCTTGCGGCCGCCGGCTGCGAGCGCGCGGCCCGGTCGGCGCTCGCCGCCGCCGGGGCCACCGACGGCCACCTCGCGATCGCCTTCGTCGCACCCGCGCGGATGCGCGCGCTGAACGCCGCGCACCGCGGCGTCGACCGCCCTACCGATGTGCTGTCGTTCCCGGTCGACGGCCCCGGCCCGGTCGCCGGCCCACGCGAGCTCGGCGACGTGGTCGTCTGCCCCGAGCACACCTCCGACGTCGAGGAGGCGATCGTCCACGGCGTCCTTCACCTCTGCGGCTACGACCACGACTCCGACGGCGGAGAGATGCTCTCGCTGCAAGCCCGCATCCTGCGAGACCTGCGCGGGTGACCGCCGGAGGTCGCCACGCTCCTCGGGCGGGTGGCGGCGAGGACCCGCCCCCGGAAGGGGGTGGGCCCGCAGCCGACAGGACCCGCCCGCCCGGGCACCCGGACGCCGACGGCGAGAGTCAACCGCGCACTCGAGCCGGCTTCGTCGCCCTCGCCGGGCGCCCCAACGTCGGCAAGTCGACGCTGCTCAACCGCATCGTCGGGACCAAGGTGGCGATCGTCTCGCCCAGGCCGCAGACCACCCGCCGGGCGATCCGCGGCGTGGCCACCGGCGAGGACTGGCAGCTCGTGCTCGTCGACCTGCCGGGCTCGCAGCGCCCGCGCGACCCGCTGACCGAGCGCATGCAGCGTCGCACCGAGCGCGAGCTGCACGAGTCCGACGCGGCGCTCCTCCTGCTCAACGGCGAGCAGTCGATCGGCCCGGGCGACCGCTTCATCGCCCGGGCGGTGAGCGCGTCGGAGGTCCCGTCCGTGGTCGCGGTCAACAAGGTCGATGGGCTCGACCGCGCCCGCACGGTCGCGGCGCTTGCGACGGCGGCCGAGCTCGAGCTACCTCCGAGCGCCGAGATCTTCCCGATCTCAGCGCGCACCGGTGCGGGGGTCGAGCCTCTGCTCGAGGCGCTCGTCGCCCTCCTCCCGGAGAGTCCGTTCCTGTTTCCTCCGAGCGAGCCGACCGACCTTGCGCCCGAGGTCCGCCTCGCCGAGCTCGTGCGCGAGCAGGTGCTCGCCCGCGCGCGCCAGGAGCTCCCGCACGCGGTCGAGGTCGAGGTCGACGAGATCGAGGAGCGCGCGAGCGGCGTGCTCGTGGTGGTCGCCCGCGTATGGGTCGAGAGCGAGTCGCAGAAGGGGATCGTCGTCGGGGCGGGCGGTCGGATGATCCGTGCGGTCGGCACCTCGGCGCGCCGCGAGATCGAGGCGCTGACCGGGCGGCGCGTCCACCTGGACCTGAGCGTGCGCGTGCGACGGCGGTGGCGAGCCGACGAGGCGATGCTCGACCGGCTGGGGATCGAGTAGCCGGGCGGTCCCCGACCGTTATCGCCGTGGCACGCGCATCGCCCACGTCGCTGGACCTCCGATAGCACCACGTGTTAACTTTGGTGTACATGAAGAGCGACACCGTCGGTGTGCGTGACCTGCGCCAGAACCTCAGCCGCTACCTCGCCCGCGCGCGCCGCGGGCAGCGCGTGATCGTGACCGAGCGCAACCGGCCGATCGCCGTGCTGGGGCCGCTACCGGAGAACGAGGACCCGCTCGCGCGCCTGGTGGCCGACGGCAAGGTGACGCCGGCCGAGCGGCCGCTCGAGGAGTTCCTCGACGAGGTGACGCCCGTGGAGCTCGATGATCCGTACGCGGCGTCCAAGGCGCTCGACGAGACCCGTGAAGAGCCCGACTACGGCGTGTGAGGCGGCGCTCCCGGCTCTATCTCGACGCGTCGGCGCTCGTAAAGACCGTCGTCGCCGAGCCCGAGTCGAGCGCGCTCCGCGCGGTGATCGCCCGCGCGGACGTGGCGGCCAGTGAGCTCGTCCTCGCTGAGGTCCCGCGCGCGCTCGCCCGCTTGCGCTTCGAGGAGGATGGCCAGCGGCACGGGGTCGGTAGTCAGGCGGCGCGCGTCCTCGCCGGCCTCGACCTCGTCGAGGTGACTTGGCCGCTGCTCGCCTCGGCCGGCCGCCTTGCGCCACCTCGACTGCGCACGCTGGACGCCGTTCACGTCGCCAGCGCGCTAGCGCTCGGCGATTCCCTCGACGCCTTCGTCACCTACGATCGCCGGCAACGCTCCGCGGCGGCCGCGGGCGGCCTGGCGGTCCTCAGCCCGGGAGCGACGGCTTGAACGCCGCGGGCCCGGCGCGACCTAGAATCGTCGGGACGATGGAAGCGATCAATGACGAGGTCGCCTTCGACGAGCGCGGTCTCGTGCCGTGCGTGGTCCAGGACGCCTCGACCGGCGAGGTCCTCACGCTCGCGTATATGAACGCCGAGGCGCTCGAGCGCACGCGCGCGACCGGCGAGATGCACTTCTTCAGCCGCTCGCGCGACGAGCTGTGGCACAAGGGGGAGACCTCGGGCAACGTCCAGCGCCTGCGCGCGCTGCGCTACGACTGCGACGCCGACGCGGTGCTCGCCCTCGTCGAGCCCGCCGGGCCGGCCTGCCACACGGGCGAGCGGACCTGCTTCTTCCGTGGCGACACGGAGCCCGAGCCGGCCGAGGCGCTAGCCGCGCTCGAGCGGACGATCGCTACGCGCCGGGCCGCGGCGGACGGCGCCCCGCCCTCCTACACCCGCGAGCTCCTCGCCGACCCGCCGCGCATCGGCGAGAAGGTGCGCGAGGAGGCCGAGGAGGTCGCGCGCGCGGCCGCCAGCGAGCCCGACGCGCGTGTCCGCGAGGAGGCAGCCGACGTCCTCTACCACCTCGCGGTGCTGCTCGCGGCGCGCGACATGTCGCTCGCCGACGCCCTGGCGGAGCTCAACGCCCGTCGGCGCTGACCCGCGCCGATGGCCGCGCCCGCCGCATCTGCGCAGGAGCTCCGCGTCGAGCCGGGTCCCGACCGCGCTCGCGCGCTCGCCACCGAGCACACCGTCGTCCCGCTGCGCCACATCTTCATCGACGACTGCGAGACTCCGGTCGCCGCCTACCTCAAGCTGCGCGGCGACGGGCCGTCGTTCCTGCTCGAGTCGGCCGAGCAGGGCGGGCGGTTCGGGCGCTGGTCCTTCCTCGGCGTGCGCCCGCGGGCGGTCATCCGCCTCGAGGAGGGCGTGCTCACCGTCGCCGGTGAGCGGCGCGACGCTGGTGATCCGTACGCCGCCGTGGCGGCCGAGCTGGGTCGCCACCGGCCGGCCCCGCTCGAGGGCGGGGGGCCGCCGTTCGCGGGCGGCGTCGTCGGCCTGTTCGGCTACGACCTCGTTCGCTTCGCGGAGCCCACGGTCGGCGCGCCGAACCCCGACGAGCTCGGCCTGCCGGACCTCGCGCTGATGGTCTCCGGAGTGCTCGTCGCCTTCGACCACTTCACGCACGAGGTCACGGTGATCGCGAACGTGTTCGCGGAGGACGTCGAGGCCGACGGCTTCGAGCCGGCCTACGCGGCGGCCACCGCGGCGATCGCCGAGGTGCGCGAGCGCCTCGGCGCGCCCGTGCCGCGCGGTCGCCGGGCTCGCCGCGAGCCGCCCCAGCTCGTCTCGAACATGGGCGCTGCCGGCTACGCCGAGGCGGTCGAGCGCGTCAAGGAGTACATCCGGGCGGGCGACTGCTACCAGGTCGTCCCCAGCCAGCGCTGGTCGGCCGAGGCGCCGGTCGAGGCGTTCTCGGTCTACCGCGGGCTGCGCACGGTCAACCCGAGCCCGTACATGTACTTCCTCGACTTCGGCGACTTCGAGATCGCCGGCGCCTCGCCCGAGTCGCTCGTCAAGGTCTCGGGGCGCCGCGCCAAGCAGCGACCGATCGCCGGGACCCGCCCGCGTGCGGCTACCGCCGAGGAGGACCTCGAGCACGCGCGCGAGCTGCTCGCCGACGAGAAGGAGCGCGCCGAGCACGTGATGCTCGTCGACCTCGCGCGCAACGACCTCGGGCGCGTGTGCCAGTACGGGAGCGTCACGGTCGACGAGCTGATGGTCGTCGAGACGTACTCGCACGTCCTGCACATCGTCTCGTCGGTGTCCGGGACGCTCGCCGACGGGGTGAGCACGATCGACGCCCTGCGCGCCTCGCTTCCGGCCGGCACGCTGTCCGGCGCGCCGAAAATCCGCGCGATGCAGATCATCGACGAGCTCGAGCCGGTGAAGCGCGGCCCGTACGGCGGAGCGGTCGGCTACCTGTCTTTCTCCGGCGATCTCGACTCGTGCATCCTCATCCGCTCCGCCGTGGTCAAGGACGGGCGCGTCCACCTCCAGGCGGGGGGCGGGATCGTCGTCGACTCGGAGCCCGGCTACGAGGTGCGCGAGACCGAGGCCAAGGCGAGTGCCGTGCGCGCGGCGATCGAGCTCGCGTGCCGGCAGGAGGACTGGGGCTAGCCGGTGCGGGTGCTGGTGCTCGACAACTACGACTCGTTCACGTGGAACCTCGTCCAGTACGTCGGGGAGCTCGGATGCGAGCCGGACGTCGTGCGCAACGACGAGGCCACGCCCGACGCGTTGTTGGACCGGGCGCCCGAGCGGGTCGTCGTCTCGCCGGGTCCCTGCTCGCCGGCCGAGGCCGGCGTGTCGGTCGCGGCGATCCGCCGCTTCGCCGAGGCCGAGGTGCCGGTGCTCGGCGTGTGCCTCGGCCACCAGGCGCTCGCCGCGGCGTTCGGGGGGTGCGTCGTGCGGGGGGAGCCCGTCCACGGCAAGCCCGCCGCGGTCGAGCACGACGGGCGCACGATCTTCCGCGACCTCCCGAGCCCGCTGGTCGCCGCGCGCTACCACTCGCTCGTCGTCGACCCCGACCTGCCCGACTGCCTCGAGCCCTCGGCGCGCTCGGACGCCACGGTCATGGCGCTCCGCCACCGTGACCTGCCGGCCGAGGGCGTCCAGTTTCACCCGGAGTCGGTCCTCACCGAGAAGGGGCGCGCGCTCCTTCGCAACTTCCTCGCTCCGGGCGAGTAGTCGCCGAGCGCATCGCCGTCGTGCCCAACACGCTGCTCACCGCCGCCCTCGACCGCGCCGCGTCGGGCCGCGACCTCTCGGCCGAGGAGGCGGCCGAGGTCCTGCGCGAGATCATGGAGGGGCGCGCCTCGGAGGTCCAGACCGCCGCCCTCCTGATCGCCCTGCGCGCCAAGGGGGAGACCGTCGAGGAGCTCACCGGGCTCGCGCGCACCATGCGCGACCTGAGCCTCAAGGTCGAGGTACCGGGCGATGGCGCCCTCGCCCTGCTCGACACCGCGGGCACGGGCGGCGGGCGGCCGACGTTCAACGTGTCGACGACCGCGGCGCTCGTGGCCGCCGGGGCGGGTTGCCGCGTGGCCAAGCACGGCAATCGCTCGGCGACCGGGCTGTCGGGCTCCGCCGACCTGCTCGAGGCGCTCGGGGCACGCATCGACCTCGACCCGCCGGCGATCGCGCAGTGCATCGCCGAGGTCGGCTTCGGCTTCATGTTCGCCCCGCGCCACCACACGGCGATGCGCCACGTCGTTCCCGTGCGCAAGGAGCTCGCTGTGCGCACCATCTTCAACTTCGTCGGCCCGATCACCAATCCCGCCGGCGCGACCCGGCAGGTGATCGGCGTCGCCGACCAGGACTTCCTCGACACGGTGGCGGGCGCGCTCGGGGCGCTCGGAGGACAGAGGGCGCTGGTAGTGTCGAGCGAGGATGGGCTCGACGAGATCAGCGTCTCGGCCCCGACCCGTGTCGTCGAGCTCCGCGACGGCGAGCGCCGGCGCTTCCGCATCTCCCCGGCGGAGCTCGGCGTCGACCCCGTTCCGCAGAACGCGCTCGGCGCCGGCACGCCCGAGCGCAACGCCGAGGTCGCGCGCGCGGTGCTCGCGGGGGAGCCGGGCGCCGAGCGCTCCGTGACCGTGCTCAACGCGGGCGCGGCGATCTACGTGGCCGGCGGCGCCGACGACCTGATCGGCGGCGTCCGCGCCGCGGAGCAAGCGATCGACTCGGGCGCGGCGCTGGGGGTGCTCGAGCGCTACCTCGAGGCGAGCCGCCGGCTCGCCCCCGCGGCATGAGCGTGCGGCTCGAGCGCATCCTCGCGGCGACCCGCGAGCGGCTCGAGGAGCGCCGGCGCGAGCGGCCGCTCGCGGAGCTCGAGCGGGAGGTCGAGCCCGGGCGCGAGGGCCGTCCCTTCCGGGAGGCCCTGTCGCAGGCCGGAACCTCTGTGATCGCCGAGTACAAGCGCCGCTCGCCGTCGGCCGGGGTGATCCGCGAGGGCTCCGAGGTTCGCGAGATCGCCCGGGCCTACGAGCGCGGCGGTGCGGCCGCCCTTTCGGTCCTGACCGAGGAGGAGCACTTCGGCGGCTCGCTCGACGATCTGCGCGAGGCAGTCGCGGCCACCGACCTGCCCGTGCTGCGCAAGGACTTCACCCTCGACCGCTACCAGCTCGTCGAGACCAAGGTGACGGGCGCCGACGCCGTGCTGCTAGTGGTCGGCGCGCTCGAGCCCGGCGAGCTCGCGGAGCTGTATGCCGAGGCGCGCGAGCTCGACCTCGACGCGCTCGTCGAGGTCCACGACGAGCGCGAGCTCGAGGCCGCGCTCGAGCTCGACGTCGACGTGGTGGGAATCAACAACCGCGACCTCACGGACTTCAGCGTCGACGTCCGGCGCACGTTCGAGCTGCTCGCCGACGTCCCCGCCGGCAAGACCGTGGTCTCCGAGTCGGGGATCGCCGCCCGCGCCGACGTCGAGGAGCTCGAGGGCGTGGGGGTCGACGCGGTGCTCGTGGGCGAGGCGCTCATGAGGGCGCCCGACCCCGAGGCGGCGGTGCGCGAGCTCACGCGCAGCGAGGAGCCGACGCGCGCGTAGTCGCGCGCGATCGCTAACGTCGCGGTTCGTGACGAGCCCGCCGCGCCTCGACCCCGCCGCCGTCGCGTCGCTCGGCGAGCGCCTGCGCACCAACGTCGGCCGCGCCGTCAAGGCCGCCGACGAGGTCGTCAAGGACGTGCTCGTTGCGTTGCTCGCCGAGGGCCACGTGCTCGTCGAGGACCACCCGGGCGTCGGCAAGACCGCGCTCGCCCGCGCGTTCGCGCGCTCGGTCCGCGCGCAGTACGCGCGCATCCAATGCACCGCCGACCTGCTGCCCGCCGATGTCGTCGGCACCACGGTCTTCAACTCGCGCGAGGGTCGCTTCGACTTCCGGCCCGGGCCGGTGTTCGCCAACCTCGTGCTCGTCGACGAGATCAACCGCGCGTCGCCCAAGACGCAGTCCGGCCTGCTCGAGTGCATGCAGGAGCGGAGGGTGACGGTCGACGTCCACACGCACGAGCTCGCGCGCCCCTTCCTCGTCATCGCCACCCAGAACCCGGTCGACTACGAGGGCACCTACCCGCTCCCCGAGGCGCAGGTCGACCGCTTCATGGTTCGCGTGTCGCTCGGCTACCCGCCCCCCGACGAGGAGGCGGCGATGCTCGCCGACCACGCGGGCGGCGACCGGGTGCTCGAGCTCGAGCCGGTCTGCGACCTGACCGAGGTGGTCGCCGGCCAGCAGGCGGTGACCCGCGTGCACTCGAGCGACGCGCTCCGTCGCTACGTGGTCGCCGTCCTCGAGCGCACGCGCGCGGACGAGCGCGTCGAGCTCGGCGGGAGCCCGCGCGCCGGCCTCATGCTCCTGCGCGCGGCGAAGGCGGCCGCCGCGCTCGAGGGCCGCGATCACGTCCTGCCCGACCACGTCCAGGCGCTCGCCGCCGCCGTGCTCAGCCACCGGTTGCTGCTGCGGCCCGAGTCGGCGGGCCCCGGCCAGGCCGACGCGGTCGTGCGCGACGCGATCGAGCGGGTGCCGGCGCTCTAGCCCCCTTGGGCCGCGCGCTCCTGATCGGGCTGCTCGGTGGGCTGCTCGTCGCCGCGGGGGTCGCGCTCGGGCCGCTGCCGCTGCTCGTCCCCGGCCTGGCGCTGGTGGTGCTCGCGGTCGGCGCGGTGGGCTGGGTGCTCCTCGCCGCCCGGGGCCGCGTCGAGCGCCGGCTCGGCCGCGCTCGCGTCGTCGAGGATGAGCCCTTGCCCGTGGTCGTCGAGGCTGCGACCGCCATGCCGGTGCCCGGCAGCGAGCTCGTGGAGCCGCTCGGCCCCGGCCCGGGCGAGCCGGTCGGCACGCGCCGGCGCCAACGCCTCGAGACCGAGGTCCGCTTCCCGCGTCGCGGGGGCCACCGGCTCGAGCCAGCGCGGCTGGTGGTGCGCGATCCCCTCCGGATCGCCGGCCACGTGCTGCGCTCGCCGGAGGACCAGGAGGTGCTCGTGCTGCCTCGTATCGAGCCCGTGCGGGTCGCGGCGCGCGGAGGCGCGCGCGCGGGGACGCTCGCGCGTGCCTCGGCCCAACCCGCCGAGGAGGGCCCGCGGATCGAGCTCGACACCTTGCGCGAGGCGCCGGAGGGCGCGCCCGCCGCGCGCATCCACTGGCCGGCCGTCGCGCGCACCGGCAAGCTCATCGAGCGCACCCTGCTCCCCGAGACCGACCGCCGCCCGCTCGTCGTCGTCGACGCGGCCGAGCCCTCGTCGACCGAGGCGCTCGACATGGCGGTCCGGGCGGCGGCGTCGCTGTGCGTCGTGCTCGCCCGCGCGGGCGGCTGCGACCTGCTGCTTCCCGGCGAGCGGCGCCCATCGCACGTCGACGCGGTGCTCTCGGCCTGGCCAACGCTGCACGCCCGGCTCGCGCTCGTCGCCGCGGGCCCGAGCCCGATCCTCCCTGCCCGCTTCGCGCGCACCGGCGCGGTGTTCTGGGTGACCGGTCGCGTGGCCGGGTCCGGTGGCGGCCGCGTGCCACCCACGCTTGCGCGCGCGGCGGGGTCGGCGCGCTTTCTCGTCGAGCCCGGACCGTCTATGGCCGGGGCGAGCGCGGCGTTCACCGTCGCCGGCTGCTCGGGCCGGCGCCTCGACCGACCCTCGCGGCGGGTGGCCGCATGAGCGCGGTGCGCCGGTCCGATACCTCGGCGGCGCTCACCGCCGCGGTCTTCGCGCCGATGTGCGGCTTCGCCGCCGCCCACTGGGCGGGCCTCCTGGCCAGTCCCCCGGTGGCGGAGGTCGTGCTGGTGGTGGCGATCGCCACCGTCCTCGGGATCGTGCTCGCGCTGAGCGCCCGGCTCGAGCCGGCGCATCGGGCGCTCGCCCGGCTCGTGCGAGTGAGCGCGGTGGTCGTCGCGGCGCTCGCCGCCCTCGTCGCGGTCGGCATCCCGCCCGACCTGCTCGCCCCGGCGGGCTGGGGCGAGCTCGTCGCCGGCCTCGACCGCGGATTCGGAGGGGTGCCGCAGGCGCGGTGGCCGTACGCAGGTACGAGCGAATGGGGGCGGCTCACGATCCTGCTCGCCATCCCGCTAATCTCGGTGCCGGCGGCCGCATTCGCCTTGTGGCCGCCGGCCCCCGGCCCCGGCGGTCCGGAGGCCGCGGCGGTGCGTCGCGGCGGCGCCCTGCTCCTGCTCCTCACCCTGTTCGGGCTCGCGGCCGCCCAGCACCCGCTTCCCGACAACGCCGCGCGCGGTGGGGCGCTCCTGCTCCTGCTCGCGGCGTGGCTGTTCCTGCCGCGGCTGTCGCACGCGCGCCCGGCCGCCGCGCTCACGGGCGCCGGGGCGGTGCTCGCCGCCGGCCTCGCGGCGCTCCCGCTCGCCGCGGCGATCGCGCCCGAGCGCCCGCTGATCGAGGGAGGCTCCGGCACGCGCGAGGTCGCCCAGGGTCCGAAGGAGCCGCGGCAGGGGGGACGCTCGCGCGTGGCCACCGACGAGCGCCGGCGCGTTCCCCGCCGGGTGACCGGTGAGACGCGCCGGAGCCGCGATCGCGCAGAGCGCACGCGCCGCGAGCGCGGCTTCCGTGCTCGGTCGCGGCGCGAGTCCAGTGGTGGAGAGGGCCGCAACCGCGGCGGGGGAGGAGGCGAGCGTCAAAGCCGCGGGGGCGCGCCGCGCGGCTCGGGTTCCGCGAATCAGGCCGGCCCTCCGATCCTCCTCTTCCTGCTGATCGCCGCGGCCGCGGCGGCGGCCGTGCGCTTCCTGCTCCTGCCGCGCCTGCGCGGGCGCGCGGCGCGCGGCCCCTCGGCCGCCGACGCGGTGGCGGAGCTGCGCACCGCGCTCGAGCGGCTCGGGTGGACCCTTCCGCCCCCGGTCACCCTAGCCGAGCTCGAGCCCCGGCTGGCAGCCGCGGCCGGGCCGCCGGCCGCCGGCTACGCCCGGCGGTTGCGCGAGTGGCGCTTCTCGGCGCACCCGGCCGCCGCGCCGTCGCGGCTCGAGCGGCGCGAGCTGCGGCGCTCGCTGACCGCGGGACACGGCCCGATCGGGCGCGCCCGCGGGCTGTGGGCGCTTCCGCCGGCGCGGCTCACGGCGCTCGCGCGCCCCGGCCGGATGTCGGAATGACGGGCTTTATCGCCACTTAAGGCACCCGCTCTAGAACTGCGCCCATGACCAGGTCCCTCCGCGCACAGACCCTCCTGTCCGGCGTACTCGGTGGGCTCGTCGTCCTCGTCGCCGGCGCGATCCTGCTCGCGACCGGGGTGATCGGGTCGGGCGGCGAGAGCTCGGGCCCGGCCTATACGCAGGCCCCGCTCGTGCAGCCCGCCGCCGACAGGGGCGGCGACGGCCCGACGATCAACGAGATCTACAAGCGGGCGGCCCCCGGGGTCGTCTTCGTCGAGGTCCGCGGGCGCGAGACGAGCTCGCCGTTCGGACTGCCCGACCGCGGCGCCAACGCGTCTGGGAGCGGCTTCGTCATCAACGAGGACGGCTACATCGTCACGAACGCGCACGTGGTCGAGGGCTCGCCCGAGGTTCGCGTGCGCTTCGACAAGGGTGCGGAGCGCGAGCGCGTCGACGCGAAGGTCATCGGCGCCGACCCCTCGACCGACACCGCCCTGCTCAAAGTCGACGGTGTTTCGAGGAAGGACCTCAAGCCACTCCCGCTCGGCGACTCCTCGAAGCTCCGGGTCGGCGACCCGGCGATCGCGATCGGCAACCCGTTCGGCTTCGACCAGACGGTCACGACGGGGATCGTGTCGGCGCTCCAGCGCCAGATCCCCGCGCCCAACAACTTCTCGATCGACGACGTCATCCAGACCGACGCGTCGGTCAATCCGGGCAACTCGGGCGGCCCGCTGCTCGACGCCGCCGGGCGGGTGATCGGCGTCAACTCGCAGATCGCCACCGGCGGGTCACAGGGCTCGGTGGGCATCGCCTTCGCCGTGCCGGTCAACACGGTCAAGAAGGTCGTGCCCGAGCTCCAAGAGAACGGAAAGATCGAGCGGCCGTACATCGGAGTGACGACCACCTCGGTGGCCGATCTCGCGGGCGATCTCAACCTGCCGGCCGACCGTGGAGCGCTCGTCCAGGACGTCCAGCCCGGGAGCCCCGCCGAGAAGGCCGGCCTGCGCGCCGGCCGGACCCGGACCGAGGAGGGGATCACCCTCGGGGGCGACCTGATCGTCAACGTCGACGGCCGCGAGATTCGCGGCCCCGAGGACGTCGCAGCGGCGATCGAGGACAACGAGCCCGGCGACACGGTCCGCATCGAGTTCCTGCGTGGCCGCGACCGCGAGAGCGTCGACCTCGAGCTCGACGTCCGGCCCGCGAAGGCGGGCGGCGAGTCGCGCCTGGGTGCCGAGCCGCCCGGCGGCGGAGGAGGAGGCGGCGGGGACCTGCCCCCGTTCCCCTAGAGCTTGCGCGGGCGAGGGCGGCGGGCTCTCATGCGCCGGCCCGCCGCCGCCCCCGCGTTCGTCGAGCCCGGTGACGTGGCCATTGGGAGGGGCCGCGACGCCGGGCTCGCTCGTTCTCGGCTGCGTGGGGTGCAGGCGACCCCCCGGCTCGGCCGCTGGGACGGTGCGCTCGGCCGACCACGCCAGCCCGCGTGCGACCATGAGGGCATGCAGGTGAACGTGAAGATCTGCGGCATCACGCGCCCTGACGACGCGCGCCGAGCGGTCGACCTCGGCGCGTGGGCGATCGGCCTTATCTTCCACCCCGATAGCCCCCGTGCGTGCCCGCCCGAGGTGGCCGAGGAGATCGGCGCCGAGCTCCGGCGCGAGGTGACGGTGACCGGCGTGTTCGTCAACCGGCCGCTCGAGGACGTGGTCGATCTCGCCGACCGCTGCTCGCTGTCCTTGCTCCAGCTCCACGGCGACGAGGGCCCGGCCTACTGCCGCGAGGCGGCGCGCCGGACCGGCGCGCGCGTGATGAAGGCGGTACGGGTCAGGGACGCCTCGACCGTGCGCGCGCTAGCCGCCTGGAGCGTCGACCTCCACCTGCTCGACGCCCACGTGCCGGGGGGGAGCCGAGGCGGCACGGGCGAGACCTTCAACTGGGAGCTGGCCGGCGCCCATCCCGGCGGCACGCCGATCGTCCTCTCGGGAGGCCTGACCCCCGACAGCGTCGCCGCGGGCATCGCCGCGGTGCGGCCGTTCGCCGTCGACACGGCGAGCGGTACGGAGGCGGCGCCCGGACGCAAGGACCACGCCAAGCTCACGGCGTTCTTCAGGGCGGTCGACGCGGCCTCCCAGCGCCTCGAGACCCCGGTCGCCGGGCTCGAGGAAGGCACGGAGCTCATGTCCGCGGGGCCACAGGGGTGAGCGCCCACGCCGCCTCGGCGCCGCCCGCGCTCGAGCGGCGCTTCGGCGTGTACGGCGGGCGGTACGTGCCGGAGACCCTGGTCCCGGCGCTCGACGAGCTCGAGGCCGCGTGGGGGTCGGCGCGGGCGGACGACGCATTCGCGACCGAGCTCACCGCCCTTCTGCGCGACTACGCCGGTCGCCCGACGCCCCTCTACCACGCGCGCCGCCTGTCGGAGGAGGCCGCCCGCACCGTCTACCTCAAGCGCGAGGACCTGCTCCACACCGGGGCGCACAAGCTAAACAACGCGCTCGGCCAGGCACTGCTCGCCAAGCGGATGTGCAAGGAGCGGATCATCGCCGAGACCGGGGCGGGACAGCACGGCGTCGCCACCGCGACCGCGTGCGCGCTGCTCGGGCTCGAGTGCGTCGTCTACATGGGGGTCGAGGACATGCGCCGCCAGCGCCCGAACGTCGAGCGCATGCGACTCCTCGGGGCCCACGTCGCGCCGGTCGAGGCCGGTGCACGGACCCTGAAGGAGGCGGTGTCCGAGGCGATCCGCGACTGGGTGGCGAACGCCGGCGGCACCCACTACGTGATCGGCTCGGCGGTCGGCCCGGCGCCCTACCCCGCGCTCGTTCGCGACCTCCAGCGGGTGATCGGCGACGAGGCGCGCGCCCAGGTCCTCGCGGCCGAGGACCGGCTTCCCGACCGGGTGATCGCGTGCGTCGGGGGCGGCTCGAACGCGATCGGCACGTTCGTTCCCTTCCTCGGCGACGAGGGCGTCGAGCTGGTAGGCGTCGAGGCGGCCGGCGAGGGGATCGACACCGGTCGCCACAGCGCTCCGCTCGCCACCGGCGCGCGCGGCATCCTGCACGGTGCGTTAGAGGCGGTGATGCAGGACGACGAGGGCCAGATCGTCGAGGCGCACTCGGTGTCGGCGGGACTCGACTACCCCGGCTCGGGGCCCGAGCACGCCCACCTACGCGACTCGAGGCGCGCGCGCTACGTGGCCGTCCCCGACGCCGAGGCGCTCGACGCCTTCCGCCGGCTGTCCCGGCTCGAGGGCATCATCCCCGCGCTCGAGCCCGCCCACGCGGTCGCGTGGCTCTTGGGGGCCGGCGTGCAGGCGGCCGCGGGCCGGGGGCCGGCCACCGCCGGCGGCGCCGAGCCCGGGCGTGAGGCCGCGGGCGCGGGCCTCGACGTCCTCACCCTCTCGGGACGGGGCGACAAGGACCTGGACGAGGTCCTCGGGCTTGAGTGACCGGATCGCCGCCGCCCTCGCCGACCACGGGCGGCGGGCGGCGCTCATGCCCTACCTGATGGGCGGCTTCCCCGATCTCCATACCTCGCGCGCGGTCGGAGAGGCGTGCGCGGACGCCGGCGCCGACGTCGTCGAGCTCGGCGTGCCGTTCTCTGACCCGCTCGCCGACGGACCGGTGATCCACGCCGCGGCGACCCGCGCGCTCGCCGCCGGGGTCACCGTGGACGACGTCCTCGGGGTGTGCGAGGCGATCGCCGCGCGCCTCCCGGTGGTGCTGATGGTCTACGCGAACACCGTGCTCGCCGGGGGCGCCGAGCGCTTCGCCGCGCGCGCCGCCGAGGCCGGCGCCGCGGGCATCATCGTCCCCGATCTCCCGCACGACGAGGCGGCGGAGATGCGCGCGGTCTGCGACGCCCGCGGGCTCGCGCTCGTGCCGCTCGTCGCCCCGACGACGCCGGAGGACCGGCTCGCGGCGATCGGGCGCGACGCGCGCGGGTTCGTCTACACGGTGTCGCTGGCGGGGACGACGGGCGAGCGCGACGAGCTGGCTCCCGCGCTCACGGCGCTCGTGGCGCGCGTGAGGGCGGCGGCCGAGCCGCTGCCCGTGGCCGTCGGGTTCGGGATCGCCCGCCCCGAGCAGGCGCGGGCGGTGGCACAGATCGCCGACGGGGTGATCGTCGGCAGCCGGGTCGTGCGGGCCGCGGGGGAGGGCGGCGCGGCGGCCGTGCGCGAGGTCGTCGGCTCGCTCGCGGACGCGCTCCGCTAGCCGTCCGACGGCGCCCGCCCGTCGGCTAAGCTCCCGCGCCGCATGGCCGTCCTGTGGGCACTGCTGGTCGGGCTCGTCGTCTGGATCGTCCTGTGGGCGATCGGCGTGCGGCCGTTCGACGCGTTCCTGATCACGGTCGCGCTGGTGGCCGCGGCGACGGCGTGGCGCCTGTTCAAGCCGTTCCTCGAGCACCAGCTCGGACGGTCGTGACGGTGCTCCCCCCCGCCGCGGTGCTCGCGGTCGCACTCGCGCTCGCCGGTTGCGGCGGCGAGCCGAAGGATGGCGGCGGCCAGGGCGGGGGAGGCGACGGCACACAGCAGCCGGCCGCCGACCCGGCCACCGCCCGCTTCAGGCTGGTCATCGGCGATCTCCTCCCGCGCACCGGTGAGCTGTCTCCGTTCGGCGCGCCCGGCGCCAAGGCGGCCGAGCTGGCGATCGACGAGGCCCGCGACGCGCTCGAGCGCGACAAGGTCGAGGACGTGACCGTGGGGCTCCGCCACGCCGACACCAAGACCGACCCCGCCACGGCCCAGGCCGCCGCCCGCCGGCTCGTCGACCGCGGGTCGACCTGCCTGGCGGGCGCGTGGGCCTCGGCGGCCACGATCCCCGTCGCCCAGTCGGTGACCTCGGGTCGCCAGGTCCCGCTGATCTCACCGGCCTCGACCAGCGCTCAGATCACGACGCTCGAGGACGACGGCTTCGTCTTCCGTACGGCCCCGTCGAACGCCCTCCAGGGCGAGGCACTGGCCGACGTCGTCGAGGAGGAGCTCGGCGGGGTCGACAAGCCGATCGTGGTGGCGGGCCGAAACGACGCGTACGGGCAGGGGCTCGCGCAGACCTTCCGGCGCGCGTGGGAGGCCAAGGGCGGCCGCCTCACGAGCTCGCCGATCCTGTACGACCCTCGCCAGCCCGACCTCAGGGAGGAGGCCGAGCGGATCGTGGCGGGCGAGCCCGAGGCATTCGTGATCGTCGACTTCCCCGAGACGTACGCGAAGATCGGGGGCGAGCTGCTGAGGACCGGCAGGTTCGACGCGCGAGACCTGTTCGTCACGGACGGGCTCGCCGACGAGGGCGTGGGCGTCACGGTCCCGGACCGTGCGCTCCAAGGCGCCCGCGGGACGCGGCCGGGCACGCTCGAGGAGGGTGAGCCCGCGCGCGCCTTCGATCGCCTGTACACGCGGTCCGACAAGAGCCCGGCCGAGCGCCAGACCTTCGACGCCCAGAACTTCGACGCCACGATGCTGTGCTTCCTCGCCGCGGTCGCCGCCGGCTCGAACGAGGGTGCGGCGATCCAGTCGAAGCTCCGCGACGTGAGCGCCCCGCCGGGGCGGCCGGTGACGTTCGAGGACCTCCCGGAGGCGGTAAGGCTGCTGCGCCGGGGCGAGGACATCGACTACCAGGGCGCCTCGGGCCCGATCGACTTCGACGCCCAGGGCGATCCGACGGTCGGCACGTACGAGGTCTTCCGCTACGGGCGCGGCGGCCGCTTCGAGATCGAGCGCCAGGTCCAGGCCAAGGTCGGCGAGGGCGTGATCGACGACGGCGGAGGCTCGGAGGGCTCGGACGGCTCGCCGGGCGGTAGCGAGGGCGGCCGCGACTAGCGCTCGGGCCCGCGCCCGGTCGCGGAGCGCAGCGCCGGCTCCAGGTCCGGCTGGCGGAAGCGGTACCCGAGCTCCTCGAGGCGTCGAGGCGCGACGTTCGCCCCGGTCGTGACGATCCCCGCCATCTCGCCGTAGAGCAGGCGCAGGGCGAGCGCGGGGACCGGCAGGACGGCCGGCCGGCGGAGCACGCGCCCGAGCGCCTTCGACAGCTCGCGGTTGGTCACCGGATTGGGCGCGGCCACGTTCACCGGGCCGCGGGCGTCGTCGTGGTCGAGGCAGAACAGCAGCGCCCCGACCGCGTCGTCGAGGTGGACCCAGGGGAACCACTGGTCGCCGCCCGCCACCGGCCCGCCGACGCCCAGCCGGAAGAACGGGAGCATCTTCGCGAGCGCCCCGCCACCGGGCGAGAGCACGACGCCGGTGCGCGCGGTGACGACCCTCAGGCCGAGCTCTCCCGCCTTGGCGGCCGCGCCCTCCCAGGCGAGCACGACCTCGGGGAGGAACTCGCCGCGTGCGGGGTCCGTGCTCTCGTCGACCGGGTGATCGCCGCGGGGGTAGACGCCCTCGCCCGACTGGGAGACGAGCACGCGCGGTCGCGGATCGGCGGCCGCGAGGCCGCGCACGAGGTTCTCGGTCGCGAGCACGCGCGAGTCGCGGATCTCGCGCTTGGCGGCGTCCGTCCAGCGCTGGGCGATCGGCTCCCCGAGCAGGTGCACGACGCCGTCGCGCCCGGAGAGCGCCTCCGCCGGCGCCGCCGCGTTCTTCGGGTCGGGCCAGCTCACCGCCTCGACGCCCTCCCCGAGGGCCTCGCGGGCGCGGTCGGCGTCGCGCGATAGGACGGTCACCTCGTCGCCGCGGCGCACCAGCTCCTCGACGAGGCGGCTCCCGATCGTGCCGGTCGCCCCGGTGACCGTTACCTTCACGGTCCGCTCGCGGCCGGCCTCGCGAGCCGCTCCCGACGCGCGCCCGCCGCGTTCACGCCGCCGAGCCGAGCCGGGCGCCGATCGTGTGGCCCTCCCCGTCCTCGGAGGCGGGCGCCTCGGTCTCGGGCGCGGCGGCCGAGCCGGGCTCGGCCACGGGCGGGGCGCCGCCGCGCGCCACGCCGTCGCGCTCGGCCTCGCGCGCGACTGCCTCGGCGACCGCGACGCTCACCCGCCGGTCGAACACGCTCGGGATGATGTACTCGTCGGACAGCTCGTCGTCGGCCACGACGCTTGCGATCCCCTCGGCGGCCGCGAGCTTCATCTCCTCGGTGATCGTCGTTGCGCGCGCGTCGAGGGCGCCACGGAACACGCCGGGGAAGGCGAGCACGTTGTTGATCTGGTTCGGGTAGTCGGAGCGGCCGGTGGCCATGACGCCGGCGTACGGCCGGGCGGCGTCGGGGAGGACCTCGGGGTCGGGGTTGGCCATGGCGAACACGAAGGGATCGTCGTTCATACGCGCGAGGTCCTGCGGCCGGACTATTCCGGGGCCCGAGAGGCCGAGGAAGAGGTCGGCGCCCTCGAGCACCTCGGCCGGGGTGCCGGTGCGCCGATCGGGGTTGGTGTGCTCGGCGAGCCACGCCTTGACCGGGTTCATCGTTCCGTCCGCGTGGTCGGCGCGGCCGGCGTGGATCGCCCCCGCGCGGTCGCACGCGACGATCGAGCGCACGCCCGACTCCAGCAGGATCCGCGCCACCGCGACCCCGGCGGCGCCGGCGCCGACCATCACCGCGCCGATGTCCTCCAGCCGCCGCCCGGTGAGCCGGCACGCGTTCTTGAGCGCGGCGAGCACGACGATCGCCGTCCCGTGCTGGTCGTCGTGGAAGACGGGGATGTCGAGCTCCTCGCGCAGGCGGCGCTCGACCTGGAAGCAGCGCGGGGACGAGATGTCCTCGAGGTTGACCCCGCCGAAGCTCGGGGCGATGCGCTTGATCGTCTCGACGATCGCGTCGGGATCGCGCTCGCGCAGGCACACCGGAAAGGCGTTGACGTCGGCGAACTCCTTGAACAGGACCGCCTTGCCCTCCATCACGGGCAGCGCCGCCTCCGGGCCGATGTCGCCGAGGCCGAGCACAGCGGTCCCGTCGCTCACCACCGCAACCGTGTTGCGGCGGATCGTGTACTCGCGGGCGCGCGCCGGGTCGTCGGCGATCTCGAGGCACACGCGGGCGACGCCCGGCGTGTAGGCCATCGCCAGGTCGTCGCGGGTCTTCACCGGAGTCTTGAGGCCGGTGTAGATCTTGCCCCCGCGATGCAGCTCGAGCGTGCGGTCGGTGCGCTCGACGAGGCGGACGTCGTCGAGCCCCTCGATCGCCGCGAGCACTTCCTGCCACTGCTCCTGGCTCGCGCAGTCGACGGTGAGCTGGCGCAGCGTGTGGCGCTCGCCCTGCTCGAGGATGTCGACCGCCCCGATCTGCCCCCCGGCCCCGCCGATCGCCGAGGTGAGCGTCCCGAGCGTGCCCGGGCGGCGCTCGAGCTCGATCCGCAGGATGAGGGAGAACTGTGCGCTGGTGGAGGCCATAGGGCGCCGCGCGGCGGCGGGCGCCGACGGTCGCTCCATGTTACCCCCGGGGCGGAGGCGGCCGAGCGCGAACCCCTGCTCTGGCGGGTGCGCCGGTGCGCGCTCCTAAGATCCGCGATCGATGATCGACGACACCGCGCCACAGGCCGCGCCCGGCCGCCGCGAGATCGTCCTGATCGACGGCAACAGCCTCGCCTACCGCGCGTTCTTCGCGCTCCCCGAGACGATCGCCACCTCGCGCGGCTTCCCGACCAACG
>Ga0126312_10000225_pt1 | contig 30094 bp, 29 predicted proteins | sample Plot104A_FD_92537 | JGI IMG/M metagenome (GOLD analysis project Ga0126312, IMG submission 92537) | Serpentine soil microbial communities from UC McLaughlin Reserve, CA, USA - Plot104A | ecosystem: Environmental > Terrestrial > Soil > Grasslands | place: USA: UC McLaughlin Reserve, Lake County... | reverse complement strand
CGTGTTCGGATTCGTGCTCGTGTTCGCGTTCGGGTTGATGCTCGTCTCATTCCGCTCCGTGGTCATTGCCGCGAAAGCGGTCCTGCTCAACCTGCTCTCGGTTGCCGCGGCCTACGGGATCCTCGTCCTCGTCTTCCAGCACGGCTGGGGCAAGGGGATCCTCGGCTTCGAGTTCACCGGCGGGATCGATCCCTTCCTTCCGATTCTGCTGTTCGTGATCCTCTTCGGCCTGTCGATGGACTACCACGTCTTCATCCTCAGCCGGATCCGGGAGGGCTACGACAACGGCATGAGCACGGAGGGAGCCATCACGCACGGGATCAAGACGACCGCCGGTGTGGTAACGAGCGCTGCGATCGTCATGGTCGGCGTGTTCGCCATCTTCGGCACGCTCCAGGCGATGCTGTTCAAGCAGTTCGGCGTCGGGCTCGCATCAGCGATCCTGATCGACGCGACGATCGTGCGGGCGATCCTCCTGCCGGCGTCGATGAAGCTGCTCGGCGACTGGAACTGGTACCTGCCGAAGTGGCTCGAGTGGCTGCCGCACTTCGAGCACGGAGAGAAGCTCGAGCCGGTCGAGGTGCCGGCCCTGCCGACACGGACAGCTTAAAGGGTCCGGTGTCGACGGTCGCTCATCCGTCCGCCGAATCCAGAAGGGCCGCCGCGACCCGCCTCGCGGCGGCCCTTCTCACCGAAACCGGGCTGGCAAGGATCGCGCTGGGCATCGGTGCGCTCCATGTCGTCGACGACAACTTCCTCCAGCCCCAGCCGGGCACGTCGGCTGGCGACCACCTCGTCGGCGGCCTGATCCAGACTGCATTCTTCGTCTCTTTCGCCTGGGCCTACCCGCGCCATCGGCCGGGGCTCCGCGGGACGCTGGCGATCTTCGTCGGGCTCTTCATGGTCGTGATGGGCGCCGGCGAGGCCGGCTACTACACCCGCGAGAACGGCCCTTCCGGCGACGACTACACCGGGCTCCTCGCCATCCCAGCCGGCCTGCTCCTCGGCGGCGTCGGCGTCTTCACGCTCTGGCGCTCGCGCAAGGGTGGGCGCCCGATTTGGCGCTACGCCAGGCGTGCCGCCCTGACGCTCGCCTTCCTCATCGGCCTATACGTCGTCCTCTACCCATTCGCGGAGTCGTATGTCCTCACCCACGCCGCACGCGCATACGTACCGACCCCGCAGCTCGGCGCGACGTTCGAAGAGGTGTCATTCACGACCAGCGACGGCCTGCAGCTCCAGGGCTGGTACGTGCCGTCGAAGAACGGCGCGGCCGTCATCTCGTTCCCAGGCCGCAAGGGGCCACAGAAGCCGGCGAGGCTGCTCGCGCGGCATGGCTATGGCGTCCTGCTCTTCGACCGGCGCGGCGAGGGCGAGAGCGAAGGCGACCCGAACACTCTCGGGTGGGTCGGCAACCGCGACGTGAAGGCTGCGATCGCGTTCCTTCAGGCTCGACCTGACGTCGACGGCGACCGCATCGGCGCCCTGGGTCTCTCCGTCGGCGGCGAGGTCCTTCTTCAGACAGCGGCCGAGACGGATGAGCTCAAAGCCGTGGTGTCCGAGGGCGCAGGCATGCGATCGGTGCGCGAGGCGGTCCACCTCTCCGGAACGGACAAGATCGTGGCCACTCCAGTCTTCGCAATCGTCACCGCCGGGACCGCGGTCTTCGCCAGCGACCTGCCGCCACGGGGCCTCACCGACCTGAGCGCCGAGATCACGCAGCCCGTGCTCTTCATCCACGCGACGCCCGGGCAGGGCGGCGAGACGCTCACCGAGAAGTACTACGACGCGGCCAAGGGGCCGAAGGAGTACTGGGCGGCGCCCGGCGGACACACCGGCGCGATCGACGCCGCGCCGGAAGAGTACGAGCGGCGCGTCGTCGGGTTCTTCGACCGCACTCTGCTCGACAAGTGAGCTAATGCGGCGCTATCGCCGCAGCAGCTGGAACGCGCGGAAGGCGGGCTTCCGCTTGCCGCTCGCCGACACGACGCCCGACTGCCAACCAGACAGCCGCCGCTCGTCGCGGACGAGGAACCAGACGAGCATGTCGATCCGCCGCGTCTTGCGGGCGATGGCGAAGGCCTGATGCACGTATTTCGCCTGCGACGAATATGCGACGCCGAAGGCACGATCCGGCGGCCGGGTCTGATAGCCGTACTCGGTGAGCCAGAGCCGCTTGTTCCGCCCGAAGGTCCGGTTGAGCTGCTTGATCAGGACGCCGATGTTGCCGAGCGTTACGGCGTTCTTCGAGGACGGCGCCGTCGACGGCTTCTCGAACCGGCTGCCGTAATACGGATGGTGCGCGTAAGCATCGAAGCGCTTCAGACCCGCCCGCCTCAGCCACGTCATGAAGACGAGCGGCGAGGTCGATGGGCGCGAGCTGCGTGGCGCATTGTTCCCGCGCGGTCCCGTGGCGCCACAGCCGACCTTCTCTCCTGGGATCCTGGTGGCATGAATCCCGGTCCAGACGGCCGAGCAGATCTTGGCGTAGTCGAAGGCGCTCTGTGGCCGCCACTTGCCCCTGTGGAGCTTCCACTGAGGCTTCAGGAAAATGGGGTTGTTCGGCTCGTTCCAGGCCCAGCCAGTAACGCACCGCCGGCAGCACCCGCTCGGGCTCGTTCTCCTTCTCGGCGACGCGGTAGTTTCCGCGGTAGCGCCACGCCGCGGCGGATGCGAACGAGCGGAGGTCGCTGACTCGACGCGGTAGCCGGTTCTTGGCCCGCCCCGCCCAGCGCGGGGTCCCGTAGATCGTCGCCAGGACGCGAACCTTGTTCTCCGCCGCCTGCGCGACGATATTGTCGACGGCAGTCCAGTCGTAGGCGGGATCGGCTGGATTGGCGGGCCTGGCCGGGCGGCGCTTGGCGACGTTCGCCCAGTCGATCGTGATCCGGAGGATGCCCGCGCGCAGAGTCCTCAGCTCCCTGAAAGCCCAGTCGGTGCGGCCGTACACCTGCTGGTCGTCGTAGAAGCCGACCAGCATGCCCGACTGCAACGTCCGATACGTCGCGGAGCTCGAGCCGGACGCGGAGTCGGCCGTCGAGCTCGTGGCGACGGCGACCCCTGCCGCGGCGAGAAGTAGCACGAATAGTAGAGCGATGCGCTTGAACACTGTCACTAGGAGTACCGGCGACGATTGAGGGCATTCCTCGGAGTTCGTAAGGATTGTCTGAAGTCCACGCTTTTCGCTTTGGTCATTCCTCCGGCAGAGCTCCAAACGGTCTTCGGCGGCGAGGCCCCGGCCCTCGAAATCGAGCCGCTCCCGCACGGGCCTCCGGCTGCGACCGGTGGGCTCTGGCGCGTCCGCGCCGCGGGCGCTTCGGCGGTGCTCAAGCTGGTGCAGCACAAGGGTGATGGCCATCCGCGCTGGCCGTCGGGCGCCGACCCCGAGCATCCGTTCTACTGGCGGCGTGAGCCGCTTGTCTATGAGTCCGGCTTGCTCGACCGTCTCGGCGAGTTGCGCGCCCCACGCCTCCTCGCATCGGCCGCCCGCGACGACGGCACGGCCGCCCTGTGGCTCGAGGATGCTCCTTCACCGCCGGCCTTTACCCCGGACCGGCTGAGCGAGGTCGCCCGCCGGCTGGGTGAGGCGCAGGGCGCGTTCGCCGTAGAGCCGCCTGTGCAGCGCTGGCTGTCGCGCCGCTGGCTGCGCGCCTACCTTGCACTCCGCGCTCCGATCACCCCCGAGCAGGAGCGTGCGCTCGCGCGAGTGGAGGCCGGACCGATGACGCTCTGCCACCTCGACTTCTATCCGGCAAACCTGCTCGGCAAAGACACAAACGTGATCGTCGATTGGGCCTATTGCGGTCTGGGCGCTCTCGGCGAGGATCCCGGCAATCTCGTCCCGGACACGTTGCTCGACGGATTCGTCGAACCATCGCTGGCGGGCGACCTCGAGGAGGCGGTCTGGGAAGGCTATCTCGCCGGGCTGCACGATTCGCCGTGGCGCGGCGACGAGAGCGAGGTGCGATGGGTGTTTCTCGCCTCCCCCGTGATCAAGTACACCTGGATCCCGGCAGCGATCGCCAAGCCTGCGACGGACGAGGTGCTTCGCACACGTTGGTCGAAGGTGATCCCGCTGCTCGACCGCTGGGCGGACGAGGCCGAGGTGAGCTGGCGCTAGCTCACGGGGGAATTCTGAGAATTCCCTGAGAACGGCGCTTTTCACAGGAGATTCTCAGAAAGCGCTGCGAGGCTGGCCGCCATGTCGCTGAACGACATGGCGAGCACGAACGGGCAGCGCATCCTCGTCGTCGACGACGAGCCCTCGATCGTGGACGCGGTTGCCACCGCGCTTCGCTACGAGGGCTTCGAGGTCGAGGAGGCCGCGACGGGGCGCGAGGCGTTGGCGGCCGTCGGCCGAAACGAGCCCGACCTGATCGTGCTCGACTGGATGCTCCCCGACATCGAGGGCATCGAGGTGGGCCGCCGGCTGCGAGAACGAGGGTTCAAATCCGCGGTGCTGTTCCTCACCGCGAAGGATGCGACCGAGAACAAGGTCGAGGCGCTGCGCGCGGGCGGCGACGACTACGTCACGAAGCCGTTCAGCCTGGCCGAGATCGTCGCGCGCACCCACGCGATTCTCCGCCGGACCGACGGCTCGCTCCCAGGTGACACGCTGAGCTTCGGAGATCTCGTCCTGGACGAATCCCGCCACGAGGTGTTTCGCGGCGAGCAGGCGGTCCCACTCACCGCGACCGAGTTCAGCCTGCTGCGCTACTTCATGCTCAACCCGAGGCGCGTCCTGTCGAAGGCCCAGATCCTCCAGCACGTCTGGCACTACGACTTCGGTGGGAACTCGAACGTCGTCGAGACGTATGTGAGCTACCTGCGGAAGAAGCTCCACGCGCTCGGCCCGCCGGTGATCAAGACCGTTCGCCAGGCCGGCTACATGCTCGAAGCAAGCGAGACGTAGGTGCTTGCCCGCCTGTCTCTTCGCTCCCGGCTCGTCCTCGGAGTGATCGCCCTGGCAACGGTTGGCCTCGCTGTCGCCAACGTTGCGACCTACGCGTCGCTTCGCTCGTTCCTCATCGAGCAGGTCGACCGCGGCCTGGACGAGTCTCACTTCGGCGTCGAGCGTGACGTGTCGAGACACGGGTGCGGACAAGGCGGCGCATCGCCGGGCGATTACATCGAGGTTCGCGATTCCGCCGGGCGGGTCCTCTGCGACCGGTCGGGTACCGACTACGGCGAGGAGGCACAGTCGCCTCCGGAGCTCTCCAGCGCGCTCGACGACGCGATCTCGGGCCTTGGACTGGGTGAAGCCGCGTACATCACCGCCGGCGCGCAAGACGGCGGGCGCCGGTATCGGGTGCGGGCGTGGATTGACGAGCACAGCGGGACGACGCTCGTGCTGGCGCGCTCGCTGGAGGACGTGGACGCGACGCTGGGGCGGCTGCTTTGGATCGAGTTACTCGTCGCGGTTGCGGTTCTCGCCGGCCTCGGACTGCTCGGGCTCTGGGTCGTGCGATTGGGTCTGCGCCCGCTCGCCGCGATCGGCGAGACGGCCGCCGCGATCGCCGCTGGAGATCTCTCCCGGCGAGTCGATCGCGCCGAGCAACGCACTGAGGTCGGACGACTTGGGCTCGCGCTCAACGCGATGCTCGGCCGAATCGAGTCGGCCTTCAACGCCCAGGCGGCGTCCGAGCAGCGGCTTCGCCGGTTCGTCGCAGACGCATCACATGAGCTCCGGACACCGCTTGCCGCCGTGCGTGCGTACGCGGAGCTGTTCTCACGCGGAGCCGCCCAACGCCCCGAAGACCTCGAGCGCTCCATGCGCGGGATCAGCAGCGAGTCCGAGCGAATGACGGTGCTCGTCGACGAGCTCCTGCTGCTGGCTCGCCTGGACGAGGGTCGGCCGCTCGAACGTAAGCCGGTGCGGCTGGAACGTGTCGTCGAAGACGCGGTCGAGACCACCCGAACGGTCGATCCCGACCGCCCGATCAGCCTGATGCTCGAGTCCGCGCCCGTCCTCGGCGACCAGGCTCGGCTCCGTCAGATCATCGACAACCTCCTCAGCAATGTCCGCGCGCATACCCCGGCCGGCTCGCCGGTCGACGTGCGGGTGAGCACCTCGAACTGCAGCGCCGTCGTCGCCGTCACCGACAGTGGACCGGGCCTCACCGACGGGGACGCCGAGCGCGTCTTCCGACGCTTCTACCGTGCCGACGATTCCCGCTCGCGGGCGAGCGGCGGCGTGGGGCTCGGGCTCGCGATCGTTGCTGCCGTGGCGGAGGCGCACGGCGGCACCGTCGCCGCAGCGTCCGATCACGGCCAGGGCGCGACGTTCACGGTTACGCTGCCGCTCGCGGGACTCACAGGAGACTCACAGTGATTTCTGAGGAGCCGCTGCTTCGATCGGACGTGTCCCATCGATCGAAGGAGGCCTATGCACACGCAGGTCAGAAAGCTGGCGCTGTTCTCGGCCGTTGCCCTGGCCGCGCTGCTCACGGTCGGCGCGGCGGTCGCGAGCGCCCACGGGGGGCCCGGCCGAGGCCCGGGCGCCCGGGGAGCCAGCACCGGCGCGCTCGTGACGCAGGCGGCCAAGGAGCTCGACGTCCCGCGGGCGAAGCTCAAGGCCGCGATCGTCGACTCGGCCGTAGCAGCGATCAACGCTGCGGCCGAGGACGAGGACATCGACGCCGACGAGGCAGCGGAGCTCAAGGAGGAGGCGCAGGACAACCTTCGCGTCGCCTACGGGCTGAGCAGGACGCGCACGGTGGCCTCGAACCTCGGCGTGACGACGGCGAAGCTCAACGCCTCGTTCCGCGCTGCCCGCAAGACGCTGGCCCTCGCCAGGATCAACCGGGCGGTCAAGGAGGGCGACCTCGACGCCGAGGAGGCGGCCGAGCTCAAGCAGGAGCTCGAGCAGACGAGGCTGCCCGGCTACAAGGCCGGCCGCGGCTTCGGCGGCCCCGGCCACCACGGCCCTGGAGGCCGTGGCCGCTAGCGGATCTCCAGTCCCGAGCACGCGTCTCACTCGCAGGCGCGTGCTCGGGTGGCTGGGCGGCCTCGGTCTCGCCGTGGTGATACCGGGCTGCGCCGACGAATCGTCGAGCAGCCCCGCGGCGGCGACGGCGACAACCGAAGAGGCGACGACGACTCCCGACTGCGTTCTGACCCCGGAGGTGACCGAGGGGCCGTACTACCTCGATCTCGATCTGATGCGGAGCGACATCACCGAAGGGAGGTCCGGGCTGCCCTTCGACCTACAGATCAAGGTCGTTGACGCCGATTCGTGCGAGGCGATCAAGGACGTTGCCGTCGACGTCTGGCACTGCGATGCCGAAGGCGTCTACTCGGGTGTTCAGGGAGACGATGGCACCTTTCTGCGGGGCGTTCAAGTGACCGACGGAGCCGGCGACGCGGCCTTTCGAACGATCTTTCCCGGTTGGTACACGGGCCGAGCCGTGCACATCCACCTGAAGGTCATCCAAGGAGGCCAGACCTGGACGGGCCAGCTGTTCTTCGACGACGGGACTCTCGACGCCGTCTACGCCAAAGAGCCCTACTCGAGCCGCGGTCCGGCGGACGTTCCCAACTCGGCCGACGGCATCTTCGGCCAGACCAACGGCTCCACGATCGTCGCCACCGACGTCGCGGACGACCGTGCGAGCGGTCAAGTGACGGTCGGCGTCGCGCGCGCCTAGCTCGGCGCGTTCACAGCGAACTCTCAGCAGCCATTAAGAGCGTCCTTAGACGCGACGGATTTCCTGACTGGTGCATCCAGACAGGAAAGGACACGACATGCCAGATCCATTGTCCGTCGCGAGCCCGGAGGCGCAGGCCCGCCAGGACTCGCTTGAACGCGCGCTGTTCGAGATCAAGCGCGTCATCGCCGGCCAGGACACGATGCTCGAGCGGGTGCTCGTCTGCCTGCTCGCAGACGGCCACCTGCTGATCGAGGGCGTTCCCGGACTCGCGAAGACGCTCACGATCAAGACGACCGCGCAGGTCCTGGGCGGGACCTTCAACCGCATCCAGTTCACGCCTGACCTAATGCCGAGCGATCTCGTCGGCACTCGCATCTACCGGCCGAACTACGGTGAGTTCGACGTCGAGCTCGGTCCCGTCTTCTGCAACTTCCTGCTCGCCGACGAGATCAACCGGGCACCGGCGAAGGTGCAGTCCGCCCTGCTCGAGGTCATGCAGGAGCGGCAGGTGACGATCGGCAAGGAGTCGTTCACGGCGCCAAGTCCGTTCCTCGTCATGGCGACGCAGAACCCGATCGAGTCCGAGGGCACCTATCCTCTGCCCGAAGCCCAGGTCGACCGGTTCATGTTGAAGGTCGTCGTGGGGTATCCAGGGTCAGAGGACGAGCTGACCGTCGTCGAGCGCTCGCTCGCCGGCCTGGATGCGGTCCGCCAGATCATCGAGCTGGAGGAGCTCACGACGCTGCGCGCGGCGGCGCGCGATGTGTACGTCGACCCTGCTCTGTCGCGCTACGCGGTGCAGATCGCCTGCGCCACGCGCGATCCCGAGTCCGCCGGCCTTCCCGATCTGAAGCCGTACGTAGCCTTCGGGGCGAGCCCGCGTGGCCCGATCTCGCTGATGACCGCCGCGCGAGCCCTCGCTCTCATCCGCGGGCGGGACTACGTGCTTCCGCAGGATGTCCGCGAGCTCGCCAAGGACGCGCTGCACCACCGCATCGTCCTCAGCTACGAGGCGCTCGCGGCCGAGATCGGGGCGGACTCGATCGTCGAGTCGGTTCTGGAGGTCGTGCCCACGCCGGAGATCGACCTCGTGGTGCGTGCAGCGTGACCGCGGTTCTCACACGCGAGCGGACCCCGGACCGTCCGGGGCCCGGCCCGCTGCCGGAGGCGCTCTTGCGGGCCCTCGACCTGAAGATCGCCCGCCGGATCGACGGCCTCTTGACCGGCGAGCACCGGACGGCAGCCCTCGGCGTCGGCACGGAGCTCGCCCAGATCCGCGAGTGGGAGCCCGGCGACGACGTCCGGCGCATCGACTGGAACGCGACCGCTCGCTCGAACCAGGTACAGGTACGCGTCGACGTCGCCGAGCGGGCGCTCACGTCGTGGGTGCTGCTCGACGTCTCTCCCTCGATGAGGTTCGGGACCGCCGACCGGCGGAAATGGGACGTCGCCGAGGGTGTCGCGGTCGCGATGGGACATCTGGCGTCGCGCCGCGGAAACCGGATCGGCATCGCGACCTTCGGTGGGCATCCGCCGCTGACGCTGCGGCCGCGGCAAGGGCGCGCCGGCCTGCTCGGCATGCTGCTGGCCGTCCGCCGCGAACCTGAGACCGAGCGTGTCGGGCGGACGTCGATCGGCGCGGCCCTTAAGCAGGTGGCCCGCGTCGCTCGCCAGCGCTCGCTTGCGGTGGTCGTCTCCGACTTTCGCGGCCCGCGCGACTGGCGCAGCCCGCTGCTCCAGCTCGCTTCCCGACACGCCGTCGTCGCGGTCGAGATCCGGGATCCTCGGGAGCAGGAGCTGCCCAATGTCGGGCATGTCTGGCTCGTCGATCCAGAGACCGGGCGCAAGCTCCATGTCGACACGGGCCGCCGGCGCTTGCGTGAGCGATTCGCGGAGACCGCCGCGGAGGAGCGGGCCGGCCTCGCGCGGGAGCTCGCATCGCTGGGCGTCCCGCACGCCGTGCTCTCCACCAGCGGCGACTGGCTTCGGCACTTCGCCGCCTTCATCGGACGTGAGAGGAGGCGGCGATGAGCTTCGCCAGCCCGTCCATCCTTTGGGGGCTGCTGCTGATTCCGATTGCGCTCGTCGGTTACTGGCTGGTGCAGCGCCGGCGGATCAAGTACGCGGCCCGCTTCACGAACCTCGACCTCCTCGCCAACGTGGTCGACGCGTCCCCCGGCAGGCGGCGCCACGTGCCGGCGCTGCTCGCGCTGTCCGCGCTCGCCGCGCTCGTCGTCGCGATGGCGAGGCCGCAGGCGGTCGTCGCAGTACCTCGCGACGACGCAACCGTGCTGCTGACGATGGACAGCTCGGCTTCGATGACGGCGACGGACGTTGCCCCGACGCGCCTCGATGCGGCCAAGTCGGCGGCCTCGACGTTCCTAGACAAGCTGCCGGAGCGCTTCCGAGTCGGCTTGGTGTCGTTCTCGAGCACCGTGCAGGTCCTCGAGGAGCCGACGGACGACCGGGATTCAGTGCGCTCGTCCCTCGAGTCGCTGGAAGGAGACGTCGGCACCGCGCTCGGCGACGCGATCGTCACCTCGGTCGACCTGGCGCCGGATCCCGAAGAGCAGGAGAAGCTCTCTGGCGGCAAGCCGCTCTATGCGGTGCTGCTGCTCTCGGACGGCGCGAACTCGACCGGCGGCGAGCCGCTGGCAGTGCTCGACGAGGCGAAGGAAGCGGGCGTCCCCATCTACACGATCGCGCTCGGCACCGACGCGGGGACGGTGGAGATCACGAACGACTACGGCGAGACGCAGACCTACGCCGTCCCTCCCGACCGGGAGACCTTGAAGCAGGTCGCCGAGGAGACGGGTGGGCGCTACTTCGAGGCGCCGACGGAGGACGACCTGGAGGCGGTCTACCAAGAGATCGGCTCGCAGGTCTCGTACGAGGACGAGGAGCGAGAGCTGACGGCGGCGTTTGCCGCGGCGGGCGCCGTCCTCCTGCTGATCGGCGGCAGCCTCTCCGCCCTGTGGTTCGGGCGGATCCCGTGACGTCACACAGCGAAAGGGGTGAAAGCTTATGGAGGAAGCACGCAAGGTCGACCTCCGCCCGCTGTTAGCAGTGGCGGCGGTCGCCGCCGTGATCGCGACGTTGTGGGCGGCCGGCGCGTTCGCCGCCGGCGGGTCCTCGTCCCAGGGCGACTCGCCGGGGAGCGCACCGCCCGCGTTCGTCCAGGACGAACAGGACGGGCAGGCTCCCTCGAGGGAGGACTGCCCCGAGGACCGCGGTGGATCCGGTGGAGGGGGCCCGGGTCCCTCGGACGGTGACGGAGCGCCCCAGGGCGGCTCCGAGGGCTCCGGCTCGCCGGACCTGTAGGAAGCTCGGCAACGTGACCCGGGGCGGTCCCCTCAGCCCCGGGTCACTCGCTTCGAGCCCGCGTGTCCCATCTCGCCTCGCTCGTTCGTCATAAAAGGTGCGGGAACAGTCGGAATACACCAGCCAACCTGGCGTTCAAATTAGTAAGCACTAACCAGGAGGGGACATGCTCGACGGTGCCGAGAGCAGAGCGACGGCGGTGGGCCACGAGGCCCGCAGTGCTCAGAGGAAACCGCTTCGGCTGGCGCCGACCGGCCGTCCGAGCCTCCTCATCGTCGCAAACGAGAACGCGAGCGGCCTCGCCGGCAAGCGAGAGACGGTCGATCACGCAGCGTCACTGCTCCGTGGCTTCGGAGCCCGGATCGAGACCCGGTGGACCGCGTCCGCGCACGAGCTCGACGAGTTCGTCTCGGAGGAGGAGCGGCGCGTAGTCCTGATCGGAGGGGACGGGACGCTGCACGCCGTGGCGAACATCCACGGACACAAGCCCGAGATCGCATTGCTCCCGCGAGGGCGGGCGAACAACATCGCTCATGCGCTCGGCGTGCCGCCCGATCTGAAGTGGGCCGCCAAGCTGGCCGTGCAGGGGATTCCTCATCCGATAGACGGAATCTCGGTCGAAGCTCCCGAGCTCAAGATGACGGCGCTCGAAGGCGTCAGCGTCGGCTTCCACGCGCAGGCGCGCTCCCGCTACCACGGCGTCAACTCGGCGGACACGACCGCAGGCGTCGCTGCGGCGCTGAGCGCTTTTGCCCATTTCGAGCCTGTCTCGATCGCTCTCGCGATCGACGGCGCCTGCGAATTGCGTCGCCTCGGGCAGCTCTTCGTCGTCAACTTCCCATTCTTCGGCCCCCGCCTTCCCGTCGCGCCCGGCGCCGATCCCGGGGACGGCGTGCTCGAGGTCGTCGAGCTCGACGGCGACACTCGCGCGAGCCTCGCCGTGGAGCTGGCGCGGCTCAAGCGCGGAACTCACCTGAGGCGTGACGGCGTCCGGATCCAAAGTGCGCGGCAGATTCGCATCGCAACCAGAGGTCGGTCGCCGGTCGTCGCCGACACGACCGTCCTGAGCTCCGGTCCCGTCGAGCTCGCCGTCCGCCCGCGCGCCATCCACGTCGTGGGGCCCGCGAGATGACCACCATGGCCCTAACCGCACCCAGGTCCGTTCGCGCCGCGCGAGGCAGCGCGTACGTGATCGCGTTCGCCGCGGCCGCCGTCGGCGCGGGTGCCGGACGAGCAGTGACTACGACGTACCTGCCCGTCCTGCTCGATCGGATCGACAGCGCGCCGGGTCTGATCGGGCTCGTGATGCTCGTGAACGCCGGCGCCGGCTTCGCCGTGCCGCTCGTCATCGGCTACTGGAGCGACCGGCGGCAGGCGCAAGGCCTCGGAGCGCGGCTGCCGTTCGTTGTCGGAGGGAGCCTGTTCGGAGCGGGCGGCCTGGTCGCCGTCGCACTGGGCTCGTCGTCCTCCTACCTCGCGCTCGCCGTCTTCGCCGCCACAGTGTACGTCGGTCTGAACGCCGTCACGACCGCGCACCGCGCGCTCGTGGCCGAGCTCTTCTCGAGCGGAGAGCGCGCTCGCGCGACGAGCGCCCAGGAGCTGGCCCTCCTCGCGGGCGGCCTGCTCGGCCTCGCCGCCGGAGGTGTACTCGCCGATGTCGCGCTCTGGGCTCCGTTCGCCGCCGCCGCCCTGCTCCTGCCGCTGACGGCGCTCCCGACCTTGCTCAGGGTCGAAGAGCCGCAGACGCACGTCGAGGCGGAGCCGCTGGACCGGCACGCATTCAGGTACTACCTCGCGGTCGCAACCAGCCCCGGCGTCAGGGCGCTGCTCCTCGCGGAGTGGTTCTGGGTCGTCGGCTACGCGGCGTTGCCGGCGTTCTTCATCCTCTACGCCGAGAAGGTGCTCGGCCTGTCCGTGGCGCGAGCGGCACTCGTTCTCGCCGCATTCGGGCTGGTCACCGCCGCCGCGATGTTCGCCGCCGGTCGCGTGAAGCGCCCTGAGCATCTTCGACCGCTGCTCCTCGCAGGGATCGCCCTCATGGGCGGAGGCTTGCTCGCCGTCCCCCTCACGACGAACCTGGTCGCGACCGCGCCTGCACTGATCGCGGCTGCTGCCGGTTTCGGGATCGTCTCGACCGTCGGCTTCCCCGTCCTGGCGTCGATGATCCCGGAGGGGGAGGCGGGCGCCTATACCGCGCTCTTCTTCTCGGTGCGCGCGATCGCGTCGGCTGTGGCGCTGCCGCTCGCCGGCGGCCTGATCGCGCTGACGGAGAGCTACCGGACCCTCTTCGTCCTCGGTGGAACCGTGACGCTGTTCGGCCTGGTCGCCCTCGCCGGGATCCGCGTCCCGCAGCACCGGCCGAGCCCGGTCTGGGCCCTGCGCTGGACGACCTCGCTGGCCGTGCTCTACTCGGTCGTCCTCGGCACCGGGGTGCTGGTCGCCGGCACCGGCCTCCAGGAGCTCGACAAGATGCTCTTCCGCTGGATCAACGCGCTCGGCCCCGGGCCGGAGCTCCTCTTCGAGGTGCTCGAAGAGCCTGTCCGCAACTACGCCCTGCTCGGCACGCTGATTCTCGCGGCCGCGCTCCTGACACGGACAACCGGGTTTCGGCGCCTCGTCGCGCTCGAGCTGGTCTCGGTCGGCGTTGCGCTCGTGCTGCTCCAGGGGCTCTACGCGGTCTTCGACCGGGAACGCCCCTCCGAAGTCTTCGAGCGAGCCGAGATCGCGCTGGCAAACGGCCACAACTGGGCCGCGATCGAGTCCTTCCCGAGCGGCCACATGGCCGTCGTCACCGCACTCGCCGCCTCGGCCTGGTTCGCGATCCCGCAGCTCCGGGGGATCCTCATCGCCTACATCGCGTTGAACGCGGTCACCCGCGTCGCGTTCGGCGCCCACTTCCCGGTCGACGTCGTGGCCGGCGCGGCGCTCGGCTACGGCAGCGCGCTCGCCGGCCGCTCGCTGTTCGTGCAGACCGCGGCGATCCGGAATCCTGCGGAGCAACCGCCGCCGGTCAGCGTCGTCCCCGACCGCGTCTGGGCGGTGATGCCGAGCCACGGGGACATCCCGGACCGCTCGCTTGTCGCGGAACTGCTGCGCAACGTCGGCGGCCTGACGATCGTCGACGACGGCTCTGATCGAGGGACAGCGCTCGGACTGGACCAGATCGCCGCCGAGTTCGGCGCGGAGCTCGTCCGGCTTCCGGATCGGCGTGGGAAGGGAGCGGCGCTGCGGGAGGGAATCGCTGCGGCACTGGCGCACGACCCGCCCCTCGACGCCGTGCTCCTGATCGACGCCGACGGCCAGCATCCGCCGAGCGCGATCCCCTCCCTCCTCGAGGCCGCCTCGACGGCCGAGCTCGTGATCGGAGACCGGTTCGGAGACCTCGGCGAGATGCCGGTCGAGCGGCGCCTGGCCAATCAGGCGAGCCGGATGCTCCTCGAGCTGACGACGGGGCGTCGCGTCCGCGACACCCAGTCCGGCCTGCGCCTGCTACGCGGCCGTGCGCTCGCTCTGCCGATCCCGGGAGACGGCTATGAGGCGGAGAGCCGCCACCTGAAGGCGCTACTCGTTCGGGACGTCGAGGTCGCCTGGGTGCCTATCCCGGCGCTCTACGGAGACGAGCGAAGCGAATTCCGCTCGATCCGCGACTCCGTTCACGTTGTCGCGGCCCTGGTCGGTCCCGTTGGAAGAGACGAACCGTCAGGAATCCGATCGCCACGCCGAGGAGGGTTCCGACGAGCACGTCCGACCAGAAGTGAACTCCGAGATACACGCGCGACAGGGCAACCATGCCTGCAAGGGCCAGGAGGGGGATCCTGAGCCGCGGATGAAGCATCCCGACGGCGGTAGCCGCCGCAAATGCGGTGGCGGCGTGACCGGAGGGGAACGAAGTCGAGTCGGGGAGCGAGATCATCGCCTGGATCGCCGGATCAGCGATGGGCGGCCGGGCGCGCTCGGTGACGTGCTTCAGCGCCACGGTTACGCCCTCGGCGACCGCCGCCGCCGCGGAGGCGGCGAGTGCGGTCGTCGGCAGCCGGCGCCGCAAGGCGTCGCAACAGCCGCCGGTGACCGCGAAGAGCGGCCACTTGACCCACCAGGCCGACGCAATCACGAAGACAACCGTGAGCGGCGTCCAGTGAATTCCATGCAGCAACTCGAGCAGCGCGGTATCTACCCGGGCCAGCTGACGCAGAAGCTCGGACAAGGCTCAACACCCTAACGGCGAAACATGAAGACGCGATGAGAGCGGCCCGCAAGCGCGGGCATCTAATTTTGCGGCAACAAGCATGCGGGGGAGTCGCTGGACCACGGTTCTGAAGGGGGCGTTTGCCGATCGGCTCGTGGTCTCGACTGCGTTCCTGGTCGTCCTGCTCTCGGCGACGCTGGTCGCGGCGATCCCGATCTACGCGAACGCGGTCGCGCAGAGCACTCTGCGCGAGCGGCTCGAGCGGGCACCGGCGACCGAGGCAAACCTGCAGGCGACCGTGAGTGTGTTCGGCGGCGGCAGTGACCGCCCGCTGGACGCGCGAGTGGGAAGCATCGCGCGGGACGTCTTCAGCGCGACCGGTGTCTCGATCTTCCGCGGCGGCGAATCGGAGCCGTTCACCGCGAAGGGGAGGACTGTCGTCTTCGGCTTCTTCGACGACATCCCTCGCCACGCCCGGCTGGTCGCCGGAGGGTGGCCCGGCTCGGGTGAGGCGCAGGTCGAGGTGGTCGTCCCCGATGTCGTCGCGCGAGCGCTTCAGCTTCGTGTCGGTCAGCTCATTGCGGCGCGGAGTCGGCTGGTCGAGAACAAGGTCGTCTCCGCCCGGATCGCGGGCTTCTACCGCGCCGAGCGCCCTTCGTCTGTCTACTGGTGGGGGAATCCGCTCACAACCACCGGCGTGTATGGCCCGCTGGTAACGACGAGGCGATCGTTCTTCGCGCTCGGGCTCCAGGACGTGGAGCTGCGCTGGCGGCTCCAGCCAGACGTCCGGCAGCTGACGATCGATCAGGCCGGAGCTCTACGAGGCAAGCTGGCGCCTATGCCGGGCCGGCTGAACGAGGGCCGGCCGGAGGGGGCGCAGTTCGACCTCCAGACGAATCTGCCGGAGATCCTGGCCGGCGCCGACCGGTCGCTGCGCCTCGCCCGGGCCGGTGTGCTCGTACCCTCCATCCAGCTTGCGCTGCTGGCCATCTACGGCCTCATCGTCACTGCCGCGCTTCTGATCGAGCGGCGCCAGCGCACGACCGAGGGCCTGCGGCTGCGCGGCGCGACCTCCCGCCAGATCGCGGCGATGGCGCTGATGGAGGCGAGCCTGATCGCCGTGCCGGCCGTCGCCGTCGCGCCCTGGCTGGCCGCGGGGTCGCTTCACGCACTCAACTACGCCGGCCCGCTCGCCGACATCGGCTTGCGGCTCGAGCCGCACGTGAGCGCAAGTGCGTACGCGCTTGCCGCGGGAGCGGGCGCCGTCTGCGTCGCCGGGCTCGTGCTGCCGGCGCTCCTGGCGGGCCGCGCCGCCGTTGCCCGCGAGCGGAGGCGCCTGCCTCTGGCCCACTTCGCACAGCGCACGCACCTCGACCTCGTTCTCGTCGCGCTGGCGCTGCTCGCCTACTGGCAGCTGCGCCGCTACCACGGTCTGCTGGTCGACAATCGAGGAAGCTTCGAGATCGACCCCTTCCTCGTCACCGCGCCGGCGGTGCTTTTGCTCGCTGGAGCGGTGCTCTCGCTCCGGCTGGTGCCGCTTGCGGCCACGCTCGTCGAACGCTTTGTGCCCTCGACCCAGGGCGCCGTCGGCGCGCTCGGCTTCTGGCAGCTGGCCCGCCGCCAGCGGGCTTACGCGCGCTCGGTGCTCCTGCTCGTGCTCGCAGTCGCGATCGGCGTCTTCGCCGCCACCTACAGCCGGACCTGGCACCGCTCGCAGATCGACCAGGCGCAGTACACGGCGGGCGCCGATCTCCTCGTGGAGCCGAATGAGGTGCCGGGCGCGCCCGCCCCGATCGGGCTCGGCTCTGCCTACCGGGAGCTCGGAGTCGAGGAAGCGCTCCCGGCCGCGACGTTCTCGCCCGACCTCGGGCAGTTCGGCACCGCGAGCGGAAACCTGCTCGCACTGGACGCGCAACGCGCCGCAGGGGTCGTGCAGGTCCGTGACGACTTCGCATCCCGCCCGCTCGACGGGCTGATGAGGCCGCTCGCCGCAGACCGCGGCTCCCTCGCCTCGCTGCCCCTGCCTGGCCGGCCGACCCGGCTCGCGTTGTCCGTGCGGCTTGCGGTGCGCCCGGGGCCGCCGGCTCCTGCGCCGCCGCTCTTCGGACGCAGTCACGTGTCGCGATCGCTTTTCCTGTACTTGCGGGACGCCGACGGCGTCCTCCACCCGTACCGTCTCGGCGAGCTCACTCCGGGCCGCGCCAGGCGGTTCATGCTGGAGCTCCCGCAGGAGCCGCGTTACCCGCTCGATCTGGTCTCGCTTCAAGTCGATGTGGAGGTCCCCTACCTGGAGTCGAAGCGGGCGACGTTCGCCACACGCTCGCTCGAGGTGGCATCAGGACCCGAGGGGGAGTGGCAGCGTGTCCCGCTCGCCGATAGGCGCTGGCGCGCGTCTGTAACCGGCATCAAGTCCCCATACGAACGCCCGCGGGTGGAAGCCGTGTCGACGGTCGGCACATCCGTTCGCGTGAGGTTCGACACGGGTTCGTACCTGTACTCGGGGGGGAAGTGGCCGCGACCACCGAGGTTGTCGTGCGACCCGGCCGGGATTCGCTCCCGAGCGCGCCACCTGTGCTTGCGAGTGACAGCTTCCTCGCCGCGACGGGCACCGGGGTCGGGCAGGTCATGCCGCTCGCGCTCGCGCGCGGTACGCAGGCGTTTCGGATCGCCGGCTCCTTCCACCGCTTCCCGACGCTCGACCCCTCGACGCCAGCTGTCGTCATCGACCTGCCGACTTACACGGCGGTCTCCTTCGCGGCGCACGGCGACGTGGTGCGGCCGTCCCAGTGGTGGCTGAAAACGGAGGCCGACGGAGAGATCGCCGCGCAGATCCGCGCGCCGCCGTTCCGTAGCCTTGGCGTCGTCTCCCGGAGCGAGCGAGCGCGCGCACTGCTCGAAGACCCGGTGCCGCTCGGCGTGATCGGAGCGCTCGCGCTCGGCTTCGCAGTCGCCGCCGCCTTCGCCGCGGTCGGCTTCGCGGCGAGCGCGGCGGCCGCTGCGCGGGCACGCATGCTCGAGTTCGCCGTGCTGCGCTCGCTCGGGCTGCGGACGAGCCAGCTTTCGGGGTGGATCAGCCTGGAGAGCGGGCTTGTCGTCGGACTCAGCCTCCTCGGCGGCACGGCGCTTGGATTGCTCGTCTCATGGCTCGTGCTCCCCTATGTCGCACTCGGGACCTCCGGCGCCGCGCCGGTGCCGCCGGCCGTGGTCTCCGTGCCCTGGGAGCTGGTGCTCCTGTTCGAGCTCGCGCTGCTCGGCGTGCTAGTCGCGGTGGCAGCCGTCCAGGTTCTGCGCATTCGCGCGCTCCGGCCGGCGCCCGTGCTGCGCAGCGGCGAAGGAACGGTCGCCCCGTGAGCGTCGCCGAGGCTCGGGCACTGGGAGGCGGCGCCAGGCTGTTCCTGCGCCGACTGCGGCTCGAGCCGGGCCCGCCACTGACGATGCTGGCGCTGCTCGGCGTCACCTGCTTCCTCTTCGCGGCGCTGCCGCGCCTGTTCAACACCGTCGCCGACGACGGTCTGCGCTACATGGTCGCGAACTCTCCCACGGCGGCGCGTAACGTCCGCGTGCTCGAATGGGACCGCCTCCCGGCGGGCAGCGCCGCCGACCCGCTGGCGACCGTTGCCGAAGGTGCCGCCCGTTCGCGACAGGCGCTGCCGCCGTCGCTCCGCGAGCTTGTCGCCGAGTCGACCTTCGTTGTCCGTTCCGCTCGCTATGTCTTCCAGCCGGACGTCGAAGCGAGCGCGCAACGACCTGGGCCCTCCACTCCTGTAGCCGCGCCCGGGCTCTATCGCTACCTGACGGTCGTCGCGCACAGCGGCGTGCGCCCGCACATCCGCCTCGTCGCCGGCCGGATGCCGCTTGCGTCGGGCGTGCGCGTGAGCACACGGGTGAGCCAACCCGTCTCCTCCGTCATCCCAGGAGGCCCACCTTCCTACATCTCGTGGTCGAGAACGGTGCCGCTCCTCCAGGTCGCCCTCTCGACCGCGACGGCGCGAGAGCTTCGCTTGCACGTCGGCGACCGGGGCGTCTTCACGCCCGGGCAGACGGTCGACCCCGCCGTCCAGCCGGTGCCGGTTCGGGAGGCGCGGCCGCTTGCGATCGAGGTGGTGGGCCTGTTCGCGGTCAAGAGCCCTGAGGCGTCGTTCTGGTTCGGCGACGAGGCGCTGAGCGCGCCCAACGTCCAGCTGTCGCAGACCGGGGACACGACGCAGGTGTTCGCGCAGGCGCTCGTTTCCGCGGACGCGTACACGAGCTTGCTTGCGGCGACGACGCCGATCCCGCTCGCCTACGAGTTTCGCCACTTCCTCGACCCGGATCGCTTCGATGCCGGCCGTCTCGAGGGCTTGAGCGACGACGTCGGTGGACTCGAGGCCCGCTATGCCGGCGCCGGCCCGCTCGAACGGCGCGTCGAGACGGGGCTCGGTCCCGAGCTCGAGCGGTACGGGGCCGCGCGCTCGCAGGCGGAGACGCTGCTCATGGTTGCGGCGATCGGGCTCCTCGCCTGTGCGCTCGCAAACATCGGCTTGCTCGGAGCGCTCTGGTATCAGCGGCGCCGGCCCGAGACGAGGGTGTCCCGCGCGCGCGGGGCCTCGCCGTTGCAGGTGCTTTCCGCCCAGGCCGCCGAGGGCTTGCTGGTCGCGGTCCCGGCGGGCCTGGTGGGATGGACGGTTGCGGTGCTCGTGATCCAGGCGCGCGGCAGCGCCCTTTCCGCGTGGCTCGTGCTCGCGCTTGTCGCCGGGACGGTGACCTTGCTCGTCGCGGCGATCGTCGGCATTGCCCGGCGTCCGCTCGGACCGCTCGCTCGCGAGGATGTCGTTCTCACTCGCCCCTCGCCGCGGCGGCTCGCGCTCGAGGGACTGGTCGTTGTCGCTGCCGCGCTCGGCGTTTACCTGCTCCGCCGCCGTGGGCTCGAAGGCAGCTCCATGGGCGACGGCGGCTTCGACCCTTACCTCGCGGGCGTGCCGGTGCTGCTCGGGCTCGCCTGTGGCATCGTCGCGCTGCGCCTGTACCCGCTGCCGATCCGGGGCGCCGCGTGGCTCGTGCGCCGAGCACGCGGGCTCGCCCTCCACCTCGGCCTGAGCAGAGCGGCGCGACAGCCTGACATCAGCTCGGCGCCGCTTCTCGTGCTCGTGCTCGCCCTCGCGATCGCGTGCTTCTCGGCCGCAATGCTGAGCACGCTCGACGGCGGGCAGAACCGCACCGCGTGGCGTGCGGTCGGAGCCGACGTCCGCGTCGATGCGCCTGAGGACGCCGTTCTGCCCGCCCGGCTCGTCTCGGAACTCGACTCGATGGGCGACGTCGCCGGCGCATATGTCGTGGATGCCGATGTGGGAGCCGAGGGGCAGGAGACACCGGTGGTCGCGCTCGACCTCGACGCCTACGAGCGCACCGTCGCCGGCACGCCCGCCGCCACACGCTTCCCGGGTGAGCTGCGAAACCCGCCGATCCCTGGCCTGGTCCCCGCGGTCGTCTCTACCAACTGGCCTGAAGCAGGAACCTTTCGGGTCCCGCTGCCGGGCCAGACGATCAACACGATCACCGTCGGGAACCTGGCGAGCTTCCCGGGCATCCCGGCTGAGACTCCGTTTGCGGTCGTTCCGCTCGGTGCGCTCGAGCAAGCCGCCGGCGAGCCGGTCGCGCCGAACCGGCTCTACACCCGCGGCATGAGCCCGAGTGCCGTCCGGGAGGCAGTGCATGACAGCGCCCCCGGCGCGGAGATCGAGTCCCGCGCCGAGGTCGTCCGCGACCTCCGCGCCTCGCCGCTCGTCGACAACGTGTTCCGGGGCTTCGGCGCCGCGATCGTCCTGGCAGCCCTCTACGCCGCCGTCGCGGTTGGGCTGTTGGCGTTGATCGCCGCGCGCTCACGCTCGCGCGACCTCGCCCTCGTCCGGACGATGGGCGCTTCACCGCGAGATGCGCTCGTCCTCGCTGGGGTCGAGCTCACGCCGCTTGTCGTGTTCGCGCTCGCGCTCGGGATCGGGCTCGGAATCGCGATTCCCTACCTGATCGCGCCGGGGCTCGATCTGGCCTTCTTCACCGGTACGGGCTCGACTTCGATCGCGATCCCCTGGCTCGCGCCCGCCGCGTTCGCCGCCAGCCTCCTCGTTCTCGTCGCGGTCACGGTCCTCGTCGTGGGAGATCGTGCGCGCCGCGCCGGCCTCGACCGCGTCCTGCGGATCGGAGAGCACTAGGTGAGTGCCGCATATCCTGGTGACGTGGACGCTCCTGTCCAATTCGCACCGGCCCGAGACGCGGACCCAGCGCCGTACGCGATCGTCTGCGAGAACGTCGTCAAGATCTACAAGGTCGCCGACCTCGAGGTGGTCGCGCTCCAAGGGCTCGATCTCCTGGTCGAGCCGGGCGAGCTGATCGCGATCGTCGGGGCTTCCGGAAGCGGGAAATCCACGCTCCAGAACATCCTCGGCGGTGTCGACCTGCCCACCGCGGGACACGTCGAGGTGGCCGGTCACGATCTCATCAGCTTGTCCGAGCGCCGTCGCACGCTCTACCGGCGCCGAGTCGTCGGCTTCGTCTGGCAGCAGACCTCCCGCAACTTGCTCCCCTACTTGACCGCGGCCGAAAACATCGAGCTGCCGATGACGCTCGAGGGTGTCGGGCGCAGCAAGCGGCAGAAACGCATCGGCGAGCTCCTCGAGCTCGTCGGTCTCGCCGACCGCGGGGGTCACCGACCTGATGCCCTCTCGGGCGGCGAGCAGCAGCGGGTCGCGGTCGCGATCGCGCTCGCGAATGACCCAAGCGTTCTGCTCGCGGACGAGCCCACGGGTGAGCTCGACAGCGAGAACGCGAATCAGCTCTTCGGGACGCTGCGAGCGGTCAACCGCGAGCTGGGCGTGACGATCGTCGTCTTCACCCACGACCCGCTGGTGTCGAGGCTGGTACAGCGGACGATCGGGATCCGCAACGGGCGCACGGCCACCGAGACGCTCAGGCGCCGCGGGCGCAGAGCGGGCGGCGAGGAGTACGACGTCGCCGAGGACCTGGCCGTGCTCGACCGAGTAGGACGCCTGCAGCTGCCACGCGAGTACGTCGCCGCGCTCGGGCTCGACCGCCGTGTCCGACTCGTGCTTGAGCGCGACCACATCGCCGTCTGGCCTCACCGCAGGGAGGCCGACCATGACCGCTGAGCCGCTGGTCGAGCTCGAGTCGGTGTCGAAGGAGTACCGGAACGGTGCAGCCCGCGTGCACGCGCTCACCGAGGTGACGCTCTCACTTCCACACCGCGAGCTCATCGTCGTCCACGGCCGCTCCGGATCTGGAAAGACGACCTTCCTGAACATGATCGGCGGCCTCGACCGGCCCAGCTCGGGCCGCATCACGGTCGACGGCGCCGAGGTCTCCTCACTCCCCGAGGAGGCGCTCGTCGACTACCGGCGCGAGACGGTCGGGTTCGTCTTCCAGTCGTTCGGGCTGATTTCAATCCTCACTGCGGCCGAGAACGTCGAGGTTCCGCTCCGCCTGCGCCGCCTCGAGCCGGCCGCGCGCGCGGAGCGCGTCCACGACCTCCTCCGGCTCGTCGACCTCTCCGACCGTGCCAATCACCGCCCGCAAGAACTCTCCGGAGGCGAACAGCAGCGGGTCGCCATCGCTCGCGCGCTCGCCAACGAGCCGCGCCTCCTGATCGCCGACGAGCCCACCGCGCAGCTTGACTCGCAGCGGGGGCGAACCATCATGTCGGTGATGCGAAAGCTCGTCGACGAGCGCGGTGTCTCCGTCATCGTCGCCACCCACGACCCGCTCCTGATCGGGATGGGGGACCAGGTCGTCCAACTCCGCGACGGCGCGGTCGTCCCGCGCGAGGACGAGGTCGTCCCTGCCGCGGCTCGCGTGGTCGGTAGCTCATGAGCTTCGTCTCCCGGGGCTTCCGCGGGCGGCGACGTGACTCGGACGCCGATCCGGGCCGCGTCCCGCCGGGGCAGTACGTAACGGACGACTTCCCGGTGCTGTCGGCCGGCCCGACGCCGCACACGCCGTTCGACGAATGGACGTTCTCGATCGTCGACGGCGACGAGCGGAAGACGTGGACGTGGGAGGAGTTTCGGGCGCTACCGAGCGAGACGGTCACGGTCGACGTCCACTGCGTCACCCGCTGGTCGAAGCTGGACACGACCTGGGAAGGCGTCTCGGTCGACACACTGCTCGACGAGGTCGAGACCGAGGCTCCCTACGCTCTCGCTTTCTGCGACGGCGGCTACACGACGAACCTGCCGATCGCGGATGTCACCGACGGGAAAGCCTGGGTCGCCTTCGCCTACGACGGCGAGCCACTCGACCCCGAGCACGGCGGCCCGGCGCGACTGCTCGTGCCGCACCTCTACTTCTGGAAGAGCGCCAAGTGGATCCGGGGCCTGGCGCTGCGCGAGGAGGACGAGCCCGGCTTCTGGGAGACCTACGGCTACCACATCTACGGAGATCCTTGGCGGGAGCAACGGTACTCGGGCGACTGACCTGGCAGGTGGCCACGGTCGACGAGGTCGTCGAGGAGACGCCGCGGGTGCGGACGATCGTGCTCGCCGTTCCCGACTGGCCGGGCCACCGGGCCGGTCAGCACCTCGACGTCCGTCTGACCGCCGAGGACGGCTACCGCGCCGAGCGCGAGTACTCGACTGCCTCGGCTCCGGGTGAGCCGGTCGCGATCACGGTCGAGCGGCTCGAGGACGGCGAGGTCTCGCCCTACCTGTGCGACGAGCTGAGGCCGGGCGACGGGCTCGAGCTGCGTGGGCCCATCGGCGGCTACTTCGTCTGGGATTCGCGGGACGGTGGGCCGCTGCTCCTCGTCGCCGGCGGCTCAGGGGTGGTGCCGCTGCGGGCGATGATCCGCCACCGGCAGCGAAGCGGCGGCAAGGTGCCTGTGCGCCTGCTCTACTCGTCGCGCACGCTGGAGGACGTCATCTACCGTGCCGAGCTCGACCAGCTCGGCGACGATATCGAGGTGGTGCACACGCTGACGCGAGAGCAACCGACCGGCTGGACTGGGTACGCGCGACGCGTCGACGCGGCGCTGCTCGGCGAGGTCGCCTGGCCGGCCGACGACGGCGTGCGCGCCTTCGTTTGCGGACCCACGAGCTTCGTCGAGGCGGTGGCCGACGGGCTCGTCCAGCTCGGCTACTCGCCGGGCCGGGTGAAGACGGAGCGGTTCGGAGCGACTGGCCGCTGATGCAAGCGCTGGACGGAAACGCGATCGGCGGTCTGCTCATCGAGGTGTTCGGCGCCGAGATGACGACCGCCACGGGCACCTGCGCGCACTGCGGGGCCGTCGCTCAGGTGGCCGAGCTCGTCGTCTACCTGGAGGCGCCGGGCACGGTCGTCCGCTGCCGGAGCTGCGAGAGCGTAGTGATGGTCGTTGTCGACAAACGCGGGATCAAGTGTGTCGACCTGCGCGGTCTAGACAAACTCGAACGTGCGTGAAGCTTGCTCTCGCCGGAGACACGATGCTCGGACGGAAGGTCGCGGAGCGAATCGCCTCCGACGGGCCCGATGGCCTGGTTGCGGACGAGGTGGTCGCGCTCACCAGGGCGGCCGACCTCTTCGTCCTCAACCTCGAGTGCTGCATCTCCGAGCGCGGGACGCCCTGGCCCGACCCGCGCAAGCCGTTCTTCTTCCGGGCGCCGCCGGCCGCGACCGAGGTCTTGAATCGGCTCGGCGTCGACTGCGTCACGCTTGCGAACAACCACGCGCTCGACTTCGGCGCTGAGGCGCTGCTGGACACGTTCGAGCATCTCGAGTCGGCCGGGATCGCGTGGGTCGGCGCTGGTGGCAACCTCGACGAGGCGCGGAAGCCGGCCGTGCTCGAGGCGGACGGCTTCCGCCTCGCCGTTCTGGGCTCCAGCGACCACCCACGGGAGTTCGCGGCGAAGCCGAACGCGCCGGGGATCGCGTACGCGGATCTTCGTCGCGGGACGGACTGGCTGCCGGGCGCGATCGCCGCGCTCGATGCCGACGCCGTGCTCGTTACCCCGCACTGGGGGCCGAACATGACCCCGGCGCCCTTGCCGCACGTGCTTCGCGCCGCGGCGGCTCTGCGGGCCGCGGAAGCGACTCTCATCGCGGGCCACTCGGCCCACGTGTTCCACGGCGTCGAGCCGGGCGTCCTCTACGACATCGGGGACTTCCTCGACGACTACGCCGTCGACTCGAGGCTGCGCAACGACCTCGGACTGCTCTTCCTCGTCACGCTCGACGGCAACGGGCCTGCGCAGCTCGAGGCCGTGCCGCTCGCACTCGACTACTGCTACACGCGGCTGGCCGAGGGTGACGATGCTGATTGGATCCGCCGCCGCTTCCGCGAAGCCTGCGCCGCGCTCGGCACCGAGGTCGCCGAGGAAGACGGTCGGCTCGTCGTCACCCTTTGACCACGCCGATCGGCGTGAGTTGAACGACCCGCCGGGAGAGTCCGGCGCGCTCGACGATCTCGACCACGCGCTCGACGTCCTTGTAGGCGAGCGGCGCCTCTTCGGCCAGGCCCTTGTTCGACGGTGAGCGGACGACGATGCCCTTTGCTTCGAGCTCGCGGCGCAGCTCGGCCCCTTGTACCTGCTTCCGGGCGCCCGTCCGGGAGAGCCTCCGGCCGGCGCCGTGGCAGGTGCTGCCGAAGGCGAGCTCGATCGAGCCCGGCTCCCCGGCAAGGACGAAGCTCGAGGTGCCCATGCTGCCGGGGATGAAGACTGGCTGGCCGACGTCGCGATAGGGCTTCGGGATCTCAGCAGAGCCCGCCGGAAACGCGCGTGTTGCTCCTTTGCGATGAACGAGCAGGTCGCGCCCGTCGTAGCGCTCAACCTTGGCGACGTTGTGCGCGACGTCGTAGACCTGTCGCGTCCCGTCGGCACTGTCGGCTCCCAGTACCCGGGCGACGGCGGCGCGCACCGCGTCCGCGATCGCCTGGCGGTTGGCCCAAGCAAAGTTGGCGGCCGCGGCCATCGCGGCGAGGTAGGCGCGTCCCTCGGGCGAGGACGCGGGCCCGCAGGCGAGCTGGCGGTCGGGCAGCTCGATGGCGTGACGGCGCATCGCCGCGTCCATCCGTCTGACGTAGTCGGAGCAGACCTGATGCCCGAGGCCGCGCGAGCCCGAGTGGATGAGCACCGTCACCTGATCCTCGCGGAGCCCATAGGCCTCGGCCGCGCGCTCGTCGAAGACGCGCGCGACTCGCTGTAGCTCGACGAAGTGGTTCCCCGAGCCCATCGTCCCGAGCTGGCCGGCGCCTCGCTCGTGCGCGCGGTCCGAAACAGCGGCGGGGTCGGCCCCCGGTAGGCAGCCCTCGGACTCGGTGCGCTCGAGATCCTCTGAGGCGCCGAGCGCTCGAGGCCCCTCCCGGAGCACGCGGTCGAGCTCCGCGCCACGGCGGGCACGTCCCTTCGTCTTGCCGGCACCGGCCGGAACGGCGCGGGAGATCTCGTGCACGAGCGGTTCCCGCCGGCGGCCGAGCTCGGCTTCGGTCAGCGGCAGGCCGAGCAGGCGCACGCCGCAGTTGATGTCGTACCCCACGCCGCCCGGCGAGACGACGCCGTCCGGAAGCTCGGTCGCGGCGACGCCGCCGACGGGGAACCCGTAGCCCTGATGAACGTCCGGCATCGCGAGTGCCGCCTCGACGATCCCAGGCAGTGTGGCCACGTTCTGGATCTGCTCGAGCGAGGCGTCTCCCTCGATTGCCGCGAGCAGCTCGCGATCGGCGAACACCCTCGCCGGAACGCGCATGTCCGGTCGCGCCGTCGCCGGGATCTCCCAGAGCACCTCGCCGATCTGTTCGAGCTCAGACATCGAGCACCACGCGTGCGCGCCAACCCACCGTATCGTCCCGCCGAAACTCGAGTCGGTGCAGCGTGACTGCCTTCACGAGCGGCCGGGGCTCACCGAGGTGACCTTGAACGGTAGCGCGGAGCCTGTCGTCGTCGAGGTCGAGCGTCGCGATCCGCTCGGGGACGAACTGCTCGGCGTCGGCGAGGTAGACCAGCTCGCTCAACCACTCGGCGAGCAGCAGCGCCGGCTCTTCCGCCTCCACCTCCAGCTCGCGCGTCGTCCTCGGGCCGCTCCCGTCCCCAACGAGCTCGGCGAAGGCTGCGAGCGCCTCGCCGAAGACGGCCTCCTGCGACGGCGCTTCGATCTCGAGCTCGAGCTCCGCCGTGTGCTCGACCCAGCGAAACACGCCGAGCCGCGCCCGCCTAGTGCCCCTCCAGGCAAGACACGCCTGCTTCTGGCCCGCGATCACGCGGCGCCAGAGCCGACCCTCCTCCTCGCCAAGGCTGCCCAGCCTTGGCTCGTCGGAGTGTGCGCTCTGGCTTGGTGCTCGCGACCCAGAAGGGAGGCAGCATTACCTGAAGGGGCACTAGGCGAGCCAGAAGACGAGGAACGCGATCAGGCTGATCAGCGCGACGACGCCGAGGAGAATCGCGCCGACCGTGCCGACGACCAGGAAAGGGGTCTCCTCGCGCTTGCCCTGGGCAACGCCCCGCGCGACTGCCTCCGCGCCCGTTGCCTCCTCGCCGCCGACCTCGCCGCCACTGCCCAATCTCGAGACCGGGAGCCCAAAGCGGCGAAGTCCGGCCTCGGTCTTCTCGTCGGCGGTTCCGGCGACCAGGATCTCGTCGGCGGGGAAGAGCGCAAGCGCGTCCTCGACGGCGAGGAGTGGATCACGCTCTCCGACCTCGGTCTCGACCTCCGCGTCGACCGCTTCCGCGGTCCGGTCGGCGAGCTCTGCGGCCTCGGCGCGCGCGTCGTCCTCCTCGCCGGTCAACCACTTGAACGTGCCCATATGCGTCGCCGGCGCGACGACGTGGACGTTCACGTCGGCGCCCTCGTTGCGCTCCGCGATCGCCTTCCGGACCTCGTCCTCCGGAACGGGGTCGAGTGCGACCAGGAGCACGTTCCGGCTCATGCTTTTCGAAGCGCCCGGATCAGATCCCACTTGCCCATCTTCGAGCGGCCGGGGATGTTCTTCTTCTTGGCGAGCTCGTAGAGTTGCTCACGGTTGCGGTCCTCGAGCGCGTGACCGGCCTTGCCTCCTCGTTGCCGGCCGCGACGGGCCTGCTGCTGGAGCCCTCGACGCGTGCTCTTGGGCAGGTTCGCGATCGTCCGCTTTCGCTTCGCTGCGGACTGCGCCTTCTTGACGTTCCGCTTCGCGGCCTGCACCTGCTTTCGCGTTGCCATCGCTCCTCCTCTCGTATCGTTCGTTGATGTACCTACCCGTGTTCGGGCAGGATTATTCGAGACGTGAAAGCCCGAACCGATTGGGAGCTCGAGTCAGGCGCTACGTGGCGGTACGAGGATCCGACCCACCGCTACGTCGCCCGGTTCGCGACCCCGTGGCGCCGTGTCGCAGCAGCGGCGATCGATTGGGGGCTGTGCTACGTGGCGTTCCTGCTCGTCTCGATCCCGCTCGGGATTGTTCAGTCGGTCGGCACGATCTCACGTGAGGCCGGCGATTTCGGCGGCGTTCCCGGCCACGTGCTCCAGGTGGCCGCGGGGCTGCTGACTGTCGCTCCCGTCGTCGCGTACTTCGCATTCCTGCTGCCTACTAGTCAGACGTTCGGCATGCGCGCCACCGATCTCCGGGCAGTCTCGATCAAGACGGGGAGGGGGCCGTCGTACGTCGCCGCCGGTATCCGAGCCGTCCTCGCAACCGTCATCGCCGCGGCCATATATGCCGTGTATCTCAACTCGACCAACTACGCCACGAGCAGGTCGCTCGACAGCACGTCGAGGTTCCTCCTCGACGCCTCGTACGTCGTCGCCGCCGTGGGGTGCATCTCGGCGCTTGCGATGGTCGTCACGCCGACGCGCCGCAGTCTCCTCGACCGCCTGTTCGGAACGGCGGTGCTCGACGACCTCGAGGCGGCTGCGCCGCGGCCGGGGCCGTGGGGTCCGCTCGACGCATTCGACACGTCGCATAGACGTGTCCGTACGTGACGCCCTGAGCCGGGCCGCCACTCGCGAGCCTCAGGCGCGCTCCGGGGCGATTCCGCGCCAGATCGTCTCGAGCAACTCCTCGGCATAGTGCTCGGTCACGGGTGGCAGGCCGAGCGGAAGCAGGCGGACGAAAGGCGGGCCGGCCAGAAGGTCGGCGATCTGCTCGACGTCGGCGTCGCCGCGGAGCTCTCCGCGCTCGCGCGCCCGCCGGAGCAATCCGAGGAGCGCTTCGTACCGAGGGCGTACGACCCGCTCGGAGTACACGCGCGCGAAGTCCGGGTTTCGCTGGAGCTCGCCGAGCACCGCCGGGAAAATCCGTCCGAAGAGCGGATCCGCGAACACTCGGGCGAAATCCTGGATCCAGTCGAGCAGGCGCCCATAGAGATCCTCTCCTTCGTGCACATCGAGCTCTGCGGTGAGCTCGTGCAGCGCATCGGCGATCAGCTCTTCCTTCGAGCTCCAGCGCCGATAGATCGTGTTCCGGCCGACGACGGCGCGCGCGGCAATCGCGTCGATCGTCGCCGCCTGGAAGCCGCGCTCGGCCAGCAGCTCGAGCGTCGCTTCGACGATCGCAGGTCGCGCGGAGGGGCGTCGGGGGCGGCCCCGCGGCCGCGCTTCAGCGGCTCTGGAATCCATCACGTGTTTCGGAACGTAGCAGTCTCGGAATAGGCTCTTTTACGGTATCCTTTATTCTCGTAAAGGGCGTTTGTCGGCAAGGAGGCCGCGATGTTCCGGAGCATTCTCGTCGCCGTGGACGGCTCTCGCGCCGCCGCGAAGGCGCTCGAGGAAGCCGTCGACCTCGCCCGCAGCGAACGCGCGCGGGTGACGCTGATCAGCGTCGCCGAGCTGCCTCGCTGGCGCTTTTCCGGCTTCCCACTCGCACTGCCCTTCCCAGACGAGGCCCAGCTCGTGCGCGAAGCCGAGAGCATCGTCGAACGTGCGGAGGAGCTCGTGCCCGACGACGTGCCTGTGTCGACCGTGGTTCGCCGAGGGCCGGTCGCACAGGCGATTCTCAAGCGAATCG